>Ga0247608_10000104_pt1 | contig 165055 bp, 133 predicted proteins | sample 176DNAGHGlowgp2_FD_193490 | JGI IMG/M metagenome (GOLD analysis project Ga0247608, IMG submission 193490) | Sheep rumen microbial communities from Palmerston North, Manawatu-Wanganui, New Zealand - 1766 DNA GHGlow gp2 | ecosystem: Host-associated > Mammals > Digestive system > Stomach > Rumen...
TATCGCTCAATCATAACTTGGCTCACTTCAATATTCTACATTTTCATCTGTCTCCAATACTGTTTCATCTTCATTCTTCCATGTTATTGTATAGCTATTTATTCATGTAGTAAATACTGCTGTATATGTTGCATCTCATTCTACATTTCATGTCGTTGGACTCCATCATGCAAATGTATAATTATATTGTGCATTTCAGGTCTTTACAGGTATCGCTCAATCATAACTTGGTTCACTTCAATATTCTACATTCTCATCTGTCTCCAATATTGTTCCATCTTCATTCTTCCATGTTATTGTATAAGTTCATTTAACCCATTTTGCATATAAATCAAGATTTCATGATACAATAAGAGATCATGTATATTCATTTTCCATATTTTTATCATACCATCATACAAAGTTAAATCCTGTACGAATAGGTAATTCTATATTAGATAAATCTACACCACTACCATCTTTATATATTTGTACAAATTGATCAGTGTTTGTTGATAAAAAAATTCATCCACTTGCATGGAAAATATATTCATATTCATCACTAGCAATCCATTTCGCATATAATACAGTAATACCTGAATCTATTTTACCTCCATCTTCTATTTTTATATTTCATGTCAGATTACTATACCATCCACCAAAAGAATATCATGTTTTAGCTGGATCTGTTAAATAATGTAATTTTCATCAATAAACTGACACCGCTGCTCTAGTTCATCAAGCAATATCTATTGTTATTGGTGTATTGTAAACATCTTTTACGCAACGAACTGATCTAGCTCTAGCGCGACTTTCTGGACTAAATTTTAAAGAATTACTTGGTGTTGATTCTTTACTATTATAATAAAATCCATCACCACTATATCATGAAGGAGATGAAGTCCAATAACTAGCTGCATTCAACATTCAAACTTTTCAATCACTATGATTACGTCTACCTACATTTGGTAATAATAAATCTTTCTGAATCTTTGCCGCACACGCATTTGTTTCTGTCTTGTTTGTTCAGGTACATCTATTTGGATTTCAACTATTAACTCACAACCATGCATTCTGAATTAGTAACCATTCAGCACTACTTGGCACATGATATCATGTATCACATGGTCACTGCCTAGCTGAAGGATTATCTCCTGATGCATCTGTATCATCTCACCACAAATTATCATTTTGAGGATCAGCCCAATCACTACCACTACTCTTAATAAAAATATTTCAACTATAATAATTACCAGGTCAATAGTCTTGAGCATGAATTTCCAATGTTCAAGTTATCCCTTCTCATCATGGAAAACCTCAACAACCATCCGTTCCACACGAAAGGAATCCATGATTATTTCACCATTGATATTGATATCCATAAGACCCCGTAGAAGATATATCATTACTTGTAGCTCACGGATTACGATCCTGAATTGTATAATGACTAAATGTATTATCGTCTACTATAAAATATATATCTAAATCTTGCACCACATCTCCTGATGTTTCATCTTCTACCGGTACAACTCCACTACTAACCACCCAATGTGCATACAATTGTTTACTTCCAGAAACTTGATGTAATTCTATCTTATCTCATGAATCAGCTTGTGTATACCATCAATCAAAACCATATCACTCTCTTTCTGGGATAATCAAAATATTTGGATTCAGTGAAATACCATTTATATAGTATTCAGTTTTTCATGTTAATCATCCCGAGAAATATCCTCAATTTGCATCAAACATATATGCTTGATTTCATACTTCGCTCTGATTCTTAAAACAACGAATTGGAATACCTTGAGCACGAGTATTTGGCCATCATCACACATTAATTACTCCGCTATTATTATTAACTTCCGCCAACAAAGAATCTTTTCCTAAAGGTGTAGAACTCCAAAAATATGCATACTTACCTGACGAATCTCACTCATATCTATCATACTCATAACCTCATTTCACTCTTCATGCAAATGGAATTTTTAATTGATTTAAAAATGCTGATAAAGCATCTGAATTTACGGCAAATGCTGCTTTTACTTTTTGACCAACAGCACTAGGAAAATTATTAACTCATGATATATTATTATTCATCAAAAACAGATCAAACAAAGTGTTTCGTTCTCATAAAGATGGTATATGATATCCATCTGGACATGGTCACTGTCTCTGTGCCCTATCATTTAAATTATTATATAAATTACTCGAATTATCTAATCATCATCCCCGCAAATTATCATTTCTAGAATTAGACCAGTCATTTCCTGATTTAATAAAATTTTCTCATACAAACCAATTTCATGGTCAAAATCAAGCTCAAGATAACGGTACTGAGGATGTTGATTCTCACCTAGGTAAAAAACCATAATTATTTCACCATTGATAATAATATCCATAAGATCATGTATTGGAAGTATCATTTGTTGTTGCCCCTAAATTTCTATCCATCATCTCTATGAGAATAATTTCACCATCAACGACTCAATAATATCATATATTACTAAATTCAGACCACCTTGCAGTCAATGTGATATCTCAAGACAAAACAGTTCCTACAAATTTAAACCTTTTTCAATTTTCATCAAACCATCACAAAAACATATGGTTAGCCCACTTTGGATCTTTGGGTACACCTAATATCATTCATCAACTATCTACTTCCGGTGAAAAGACTTCACTTCCCCTGTTTGAATCAAGAGTGATAGTATATGCATTTAATCTACCAATAAAAAGAAAAATAAATCAAAATATTGCCAACAAAATTTTTATTCCATTTTTTCTCATACTAAAAAATTAAGATAATAAAATCCCTTTTCTATATCATTTCTACAAATTTATATTTATTATTCAAGACATAATAAATTTACACTAAGCATCATAAAAATAATTTAAAATCTCAAATTACAAAAAAACAAGCCATCACATAAACTCTGGCTTGTTTTTTTTATTTTAAATATTTCTATTCTTCTCAAGGTATCTGAATAGATCCAGATCCTATAACTCACTCTACTCAATTCATAACATTTTCAATTGTCTCTTTCATTGTAGAAGACATTAACTGTCTCACTCCTGCTAATTTCTCCTCTGCAGTCATTCCATTATCAATATTATTTCACTCAGAACTACTATCTGAGTCTTCTCAAGATATCTGAATTAATCAAAATCCTATAATTCACTCTATTAAATTCATAACATTTTCAATTGTCTCTTTCATTGTAGACATTAACTGTCTCACTTTCGCTAATTTCTCCTCGGTTGTCATTTCATTATCAATATTATTTCACTCAGAACTACTATCTGAGTCTTCTCAAGGTATCTGAATTGATCAAAATCCTATAATTCACTCTACTCAATTCATAACATTTTCCATTGTCCCTTTCATTGTAGACATTAACTGTCTCACTCTCGCTAATTTCTCCTCAGCTGTCATTTCATTATCAATATTATTTCACTCAGGACTACTATCTGAGTCTTCTCAAGGTATCTGAATTGATCCAGATCCTATAATTCACTCTACTCAATCCATAACATCTGCTATGGCCTTTTCCATTGTAGACACCAACTGTCTCGCTCTCGCCAATTTCTCCTCAGCTGTCATTTCATTATCAATATTATTTCACTCAGGATCATTCTCTGTGTCTCATTCTCCATCAAGGACTTGCATTGTAGATTCAAAACTTACCTTTGATTCATCAATTCAATTGGGTAAAACAAGTTCCTCTGTTGTCTTTGACTCTAACATTTTTTTAGATTAAAAAATAAAATTTTCATTCTAATCTTTACAATTATAAACAAAAAATACAAATTTGTCAAATTCCTGAATAGAATTTCATCAAACAAATATAATAATAAAAAGTAAGTTGTTTTTTATTTTCCATTAATTATAAATTTTCTATTGTACAGAATCCACAATTATTAATTTTTAATTCTTAATTATTAATGATTTTATGAATTGAAATATCGTATTAGTTTGAGCTGGATGAACCGGGATGTCAGCAGTCGCTTGAATATTATCTGAACTTTGATACGACAAAGAATTAATCTGTATAGACTGAAATCAAAGTGAACTCACAGACAAACTACAAAAAAAATGAATCAAAGTCTTGATATGAAAAGACAAATATAAAGTCTGACTTTTTGACCATGTCATCTACTCTGAAGCATGTGTAAATTCTCCTGAAGTTCAACTCGCAAAAAACTATGAAAGGACACCAAAACAAGGCAGATTTATATGAAACTATTTTCAATTTTTGTGAGAAATAAGTAAATATTTCACCACAATCTGAATAGCATGAACTAATGGAAAAAGTAGTACGACCTCCATGCTAATCCACACTGCAAAAAATCATTTAGACAAGCTTTGACTTGGGATTGTATGAGCATTAGTACCAGATCTAGACTGAAATAACTATTACTTAAATCAGGATAAAAAAAATGAAATTAGAAACATCTTTGACCATATCTTCACATGAAAATGACTAAATTATGACCTAGTTAAAAAAAATTATTTCATCATAGAATCTTGCGAATACAAAAGACATTTTTTGCTATTGGATACAGATTTTTGAGCTATCACAAATATTGAATTGGATCACACTGATTACTACAAAGATTTAGGAGATTACACCTCTGCTTTCAGACAGTGGACAGACAAAATAAAACATACCGTAATTTCTACAGAAAAATTAGATATTCCTTGAATTAAACAAATCTGAACCACCCATTTTGATTTCAAAAAAATCTTTGGAGGACATAACGACAAAAATGGATCTCTCGTCTTTGAAATAATCAAAGAATTAAATCCAAATATAAATGATATAGAATTAAAAGAATCTATAGAAAATTTTGGTGGACTTCGAAGGAGAATGGAATATCTCAAAACTACCAATAAATGAGCATTACTTTTTTCAGATTACTGACATATGGCGACTTCCATTGATCTATGCCACAAAGCCCTACAACAACATTTCCCAAATAAAAAACTCACTGCAATATTTCAGCCACATCAAATCAATAGAGTCCTCAGAGAGCGAAACGAATTTGCAGAAGTTCTAAAAAAATTTGATTATACCTATATATATAATATATATGCAGCCAGAGAAAATTTGGACGAACAACTTGAAAATTTCAAACACTTAAAAATCGAAAATGCAAATAATATCAATGAATTATGAGATATTTTCGCCAAAAATTGCAACTGAAAATATATTACAGAGATATCAAAAATAAAAGAAATAATAGACAATGCATGAGAGCATGACATCATCACTATTTTCACTGCATGAGATTTAGACTACCAGATCAGACAATAACCTAAAAAAAATTTATTGCACATAATTATGATCAATTTTTACTGTCTGTGTAGCCAATAATTGATTATTTTTATCGTAAAACTTAAATGTATATTTATTCACATCATTTATAGTCAAGGAATCATAATATCTATATGCATAAAATGCAAAATTTTTGTCTCATGGGTTAAATTTCCACAATTTGTACTCTGTATATCTTCCATTTCCATGAGAATCTGAATGAGTAACATATATAGATGCCACATCTAAATCTTTTGAAATAGTTCATTGTAACGATACAAAATCCTCACTCGTCTCCAATACTCCAGAAGCTATATTCATATTTATTTTTGTATCAGGCAACAATGAATTCAATCAATTTTGATATACATCAGCTGCTGATCAATGACTACGATAAGTCATCACTAAATTATTTTCATTTACTCTCATCAGCATAAGCATGACATATCACCTCAATTCTACATTTTTTGGCCAAGGATCATGGATCATAGTCATGATACCATTATTTTTCAATGCTTGCAAATGCTTGGTATAATAATATGTACCATCATTTGTAGCATAAGTAGTTCACCATAATAACCTAGACAAGACCGTACCAAATTCTGCCCTAGTTACATGACTATTTGGATCAAAAGTCTTTTTTACATCAACTCAATTTGATTCCATTCCCATCAATCATAATTTACAAGCCAATTGCATATAATAAATCATTTCAGCAGTCTCTCACTGTGCATCTTGGAAATTACATACTCTACCTTCAACTGGTTTTAATCAAATTTCTTTTACTGCAAATTCGGAAATCATTTTTGCTAAATGTTTCCTCAATAAAGGCCCATCCATATCCGCATTTTGGATAGTATTCATAGTGGTAATACGTCTATTACATGCATATATATATGCTTGATTCATTTCCTGTGAATAATCTGAATCAGCAATACTACACTGATAAAACTTTGCAGCTTCATGTACAGGCTCCTCCACTTCACTATATTCTCCACAACTTCCATCATATAAACTTGGAGAATGATCTCCATCAGGACAATTATCTTCATTTAATTTAATGTCTGATCAACCTCAACCTCAGCCACCTCAACCTCATCATCAACATCAACCTCAGCCTCATCAATTTCATCCTCATTGTTCATTAGCCTTTACCGTCGTAAAATAAATATCTTTGGTAGTCTGTAATTTATTTCATGCTAAATCCTTAAACCTAGTATCTATGACTAAATGATATGTAGTATTATTCAAAAATCCATTTATAGGTACTATCGTCAAATTCATTCATGAAGCATCCCAAGAATACGAAAAAGAGTGATTTAATATACCTGACAAAGATAAATTATTGGTATCAATTGGCTCAGAAAATTTTATCACAATATTTGAATTAGTAGGGATATTTGATAAATTCCCACCATTTATTATATCCACATTTCCAATAAAAACAGAATCTATTTCTGGTGGAATCTTCTCAAGTCACGAAACCTTCATATTCATAAAATAGGCTCTACGGACACTAATTGCAAATACATCTGATTGCGATGGATCCAATACAGTTCATCATGCACTAGAATTTCAACCATTCACTATGACTTCTGGCCCTACTCCTGTAGCTGAATATGTGATACATCATATCAGATCTCAAGAATAATCATACTCCACTCACGAAGCGATTTCAGAAGGTATAGATAATGTATAATCTCATACAAATTCACTATCAGCTTCTAACCTAATCAAAGTATCCCCCTCTACATAATTTCCAAACAATTCCCCATCTCATGCATTTTTACAAGCTGGTTTTGGTGTATCTCATTTTGCTATCGTACCATCCACAAAAGATACACGCATGATAATAGGGAAATGTGAATGGTTTTTGTATTTTACTGAAAAATCATATGTATTTCATGGAGATATTACTTCATTTGTCCATGTTCTACCACCGTCTGTATATATCTGCAATATATCTACCTTTGGGGTCTCTGTATCATATGCATATACCAATGAACACACAAATAATACAAATACCAAAAGGAATCACTTCAAATATCTCATACTATTTTTGAAATTTTAAATGTCTAGCCAAATAACAAATAAATATAATTACCACTATTCATCACAAAACATAAGCTAATACCATCCATGGGAAATGAAACATATCCAATGTAAAATGTATGAGCACAGGTTGTTTCACTTCATCAGGCAAAGTATCAGGATCAAATGCAAATTCTGGGTCTCATACCAATGTCAAATCTGCTTTATAAGATAATTGATACCATGGTATATCATCAGCTATTACTTGGATATCCTTTTTTGAATCAGATACTATTTTGACATTTTCTACTGATATTTCTTTATTATATCCAAAAGAATTTGAAACAACACCAGATACTGTGACATTTTCATCTACATTTCAAGCATTGGTCAATGATATATTGATCACAAATTGGTTTGCCTTTGAATCAAAAGAATAAGACAAAGAATTATCATCTGAAAATTGTACATTTCTCTTTAATTCTCCACCTACCAATACATCTATAAATTTAGCTCTACGAACCAATATAGTAAACATATTATCTTCATCTCACATATTTGATTGATTTCATGCCACAGAATATGTCAGACAACCATTTACCATACCACTAAATCCAGCAGGATATTTGATCTTTGCTTTTTGTCTCACTGTCTGTCATGCTAATATCGTGATAGTGTCATTGTCCTGTGTCACATATTGTCCAAATTCTGCAATTTCTCACTCATTTTTACAAGCTTTTTTGGGAGTATCTCCAACAGCAATAGTCCCATCTACGAAACCATACTTTATAGTTACATCACTATCTGAATAATTGGAGAAATCCATACATATTTCCTTTTCCATACCTCATTCCAATACCATACTCAAATTTTTGGTTTGACTATCATTGTTACAAAATTCTACTGTCACATCTCATACACTAGCATTTTGTGCAAAAGTAAAAGGTGCTAACATCAATGATGTCAATACAAATACCAAAAGTTTTCTTTTCATTTTTGTAAATAAAAAATATAAATAAAATATACAATATATCACTATTATACATATGATTTAATATTGCAACAAAAAATAAAATAAAAAAGTCTTCAAAAATTTGACAAATTTAAAATTTTGAATAAAATATACCCTGTAAGATCATTTACATTTTATATTGTAACGAAACAGAAAAAATGAACAAAACTTTGAAAACATCGTTGGTTGCATTAGGTTTATTAGCATTTGGTTTTGCTATCACAAGTAGAGTAAATGCACAAACTAGTACAGGAACAGTATGAAGCCCTGTAGATGGTGATGTATATCTAACTGTAGATGCATGACAACTAACTATCTGAGTTAGTGGTGCTACAGTTAACTTGTGAACATGAAATGCCGGAGACGTTTTAGAAGGACAATTCCCTGAGAACTCTTTTTACGTATCAGACCTAAAATGATCACAATCTGGATATTACACAACTATTTCTGTCACTGATTTAACAGGAAGTATCAATGAAGAAACAAAAACTATCCCTGCTTCAAATGTAGAATTTAAAGCATGATTAGCTACTCCTGCTTTGATTACTGGAAATGCAAATAGTGATGTAGTTTTTGATAGTCATATTACTAGTTATACAGCTATTAATAGCCCAATACAATACATCCAAAGGGCTAAAAATACCGGTTATGGTATTCTTTGAGTATATGGAGATAAACCAGAAATAAAAGTAACAATCCCAGCATATACTCCTGCCACAACTTACCATGGTACAATTACTTATACTTTATACGAAAACAACTAAAAGATAATTAAATTATACTTAGCATGCTAAAAATTACCAACGATCTTACAACTCACGGGAATACTCGTGAGTTTTTTTTCTATTGATTTTATTAGATAAAATAGTATCTATTAGTATTAATTATCTCACAAAAAACAAAATATGAAAAAATTTTTTATACTAATAGTATTAATATCTCTGTGCACCATAATCTGTGCCTGTACTCAAAAATCCGACTCCGAGACAGAGACTCCACAAATTGTGACCGAGACAACCTGAGACATCATAGATACTTGAACAAAAATTGAACCTTTTGAAAATACAGACATCGATACAAATATAGACCCCACAAAAGGACCTGAAAAAGTGATTGAACCAACAACATGTACAGCAGATGTGAAACAGTGTAATGATGGAAGTTATGTGAGTAGATGATGACCAAATTGTGAGTTTTCACCTTGTCCATGAGAGAATTTAGATAAAAACACAAATACTATTATCAATGATGCACCATGAAATGAAAAATTAGATACAGATGAAATAGTAGATGTACTCACAGAATATTCCAAATCATGAGATTTTGATGAAGAGTGAGTTGATATCCTTTACCAAATAATTGATTCATTATCAGAATAAAAAATTTACAAAATAACTATCAAAACACATGAAGACATTTTTCCAGATATTAAAGTGATTTTTCTACTTTTTTACCATCATAGTATGATTATTTTGCCTAAGATGAGACCTATTTTTTAGTGAAAGTGTATTCAATATACTGAGATCTTGCATTATGCCATTATACCTCATCATTACATGACTTATGATATGATATTTTATAGCACATCTCCAAGACAAATGAGATTCAAATCCAAAATTATACACAAAATGATTTATCGTAGGTGTGATAATTTGATTAATTTTAGCTCTCACATATATGTTTATATAACCATGAAAAAGATATTTTTATTCATCATAATATTGTCTTGTATAATATTGTATTGATGTAGCGAAAAATTACCACAAGTATCTTATGACTTTGAAAATTTTCATTGATATTTTGACTCTGAAAACTATTATAATCAAAGTACATCAAGACTAGAATGACAATGATATCAACTACTACAAAACGATATAATTACTATCTATAAGCAACAAAATTCAAGTTGATTTACAAATTCTATCATCATAGCAAAAAGAAATTCAGACAAGACTGTAAACGATTTTATAGCAGAGAATCTCAAACTAATAACAAATGATTGATTTAAAACAGAAAGTAGTAAAAAAAATAAATTTATATGCAAAGATACAAATATTGAGATATATACTACAAATTCAAAAGTAAAAACAAACTTAGATACCATATACTTGTCACAATCATTTTTCAAACAAAACAATTTCATATACATAATATCATTTAGCACATTAGACGAGATTGAACGCAACAACTTTAGCGACCATATCAAACACATAACTTGTGAATAGATATATATATTTACCTTTAATTACACAACATGGACATCCAAAAAAACTTAGAAATCGAACCAAATCAGACATCATGATGAGAAGTATTAGGAAAGATCTTCATATGACTCATAGTATGAGGTATCTTAGCTGTATTATTATTTTTGATATTATCAATCATCTGATGAATTTTTACAGATTCATTCACACAAGTATCAGATTACAATAGTAGTTCAAACCCAATTTTACCACTATTAATTATTTTAATTTGATTTTTGATATCTTTCATATGAAATATCGGAATCTGTGGATTATACAGCTTATTCATTAGTAAAAAATACTACAGAACTAGAAAAACTATATGAATACTTGCACTCACAAATGGATTATTATTATTGTTTTTGATACCAATATATTTCATATTTGGAAATGATACAAATACCATGTTCATGATACTATGATTTCATATCATTATCGGAGGATTTTTATCCGCTTTACAAATGGAAATAGTATCAAATCCAAATTACTGAGCATCTAGTGTAATTGGTGGTACTCTAAGTTTTGTATTAATCATGCTAATATACAGCATAATACGAAAAGTCGCTATGGATTGAGGAAGTCAACAAAAATTATATTTATTATTGTTATTTCCTCCTGTAATATGTTTTACATTACTCCCATTATGAGCTAGTATCCGAGAAAGCATCTACTATAGAATGTATGAATTATGAAACAACCCCTTCTTTATATCATCAAATGATAAGGCACAAGATATTAGTGAAAAATGAGATATCCATGACATAGACAAAGATATATTAAACTCTGACACCAAAGAAATAGACGATATCAATATTGATTTAAATTAGATTTTTAGACTATAATTCTATAATTTGAATAATCGTATATATTATATAGCATCCATCATCAAGATAGTTATCTGAGCACTCATAACTATCTTTACTTATACTTCTATCAATGTATATGAAGATACTGCTATTGCACTGATATTATGTTTTATTGGTGTCTTTATATTAGCACGATGAGTGAGCTTTTTCTTATTTCTTTGATGATATAAATTACTTAGTAAACAAAGTATAGAACAACAAACCAAAGATAGTTATAGATTATCATTACTATTTGGTATATATTGTCTCTTAAATGTATTATTACTGATATGATGATACCGAAACAAACTTCGATGAATTTTGATATTGGTATGATTTATCGCTTTACAAATATTTTTAATCGAAGGAACCCATGCAAAACCAGAATCTAAATAATATCATCGAATGCCTCCAGACTGTATATGATCCAGAATTTCCTATGGTTGACCTATATACATTAGGTCTAATTTATGATGTCAAACTAGATTGAGATACTGTAAACATCACTATGACCTATACTACAATTGCTTGTCCACTTTGAGACATGTTGCAACAGTTAGTCAAAAATGCTATCTTGGAGAGATATCCTAAATATGAAGTAAATATCGAAATTACATTTGATCCAATGCGAAATCCAAGTATGATCAAAGACACCGATATACAAAAATTATTTAACAACTAACACGATAATTATGTTATTCCTAAATGTATCTACAGACAATATGACCATAGAAATTGAAAACGAAAAAATATTGCTTGCTCGCAACAACATAGAAGAGACAATATGAGAGACGTTGGTCAATCTATATAGAAAATACCATTTTCAAAAAGTATTTATCCTAAATTGACCATGATGATTTACAAATTTGAGAGTAGGAACTCTATCTCTAAATTTACTGAATTCTTTGGAAAATTGAGCATTTGAAATATACTCAATTAGCAAAGTAGATTTCTTCAACCACTTTGTGAATCAAGGAATTTTACCAAATAAATGAATCATCTACATTGGTCAAAGAAAAAATGTCCGACTCTACGATTTTGATAAATGAAACTATGAAACCATCAAAAAAGATGATATAAATTACAATGATAACCTCTTCTTTGATTTAGTATACGAAGAATGATATTTTGACAAAAAGACAGTCGATATCAACATAAAATGAGAAACAATTGTAATGAGTTATAACGACAATCTATATGAGACTAATATACAAGAATTAGCTCTACATGCAGAAAAGATTGTCGATGCAAAATATTTTATCAAACCAATTATGTGAAAACAATGACAGTAAAACCACAAAATGTATTATGAATAGATCGATGAAGCAAATATATAGGTATTGCTTATACTCCAATAGACGGAAACATCATTTTCCCTATATGATATTTATTAAATGATAGGATGATATATTTCAATTTATGAGACATCATTCATAGGCACAATATCAGGAAAATCGTTTTATGATTTCCTCATAAACAAAAAGATACTCAAGAAAAGATACTAGATTTTATCAAACATCTTGAATTAATAATAGATCCAAATAAAGTCACCATCGAAACTATAGAAGAAGATTATACCAGTGTACAAGCATGAGAAATAGTCTCAAATTTCAAAAAAAATGTAGCAGAAGATACAGTCAGTGCTATGCTGATTTTGGAGAGACGGAGAAAAACTAATAATTAATAAAGAATAATTAATAATTATACGAAAAAAATCTCAAGACTTCATCTTGAGATTTTTTATTTTTATATATTCAAACTTCAAATTCTTAATTGTTAATTCTTAATTATTAATTAACTAGCCTCTCCTGTCATAGTATTGATTATCACTGTGTCTCATTCATTTTTGTGCAAAGGTACTTGTACTTCCAATCCTGTCTCTATAGTAGCAGGTTTTGTACCAGCTTGCATCCTATTTCATTTTACTCCAGGTACAGTAGAAGTAATCACATATGATACCGTAGCAGGTAAGATTACTCACAAAACTTCACCCTTGAATACTGTCAAATATACGTCCAAATTTTCTTTTAAATAATCTACTACATCATCAATTTTTTCCCTATCCAAATCATACATTTCTCATGTATCATTTTCCATAAATGTATATGTATCTCACGCTGAATAAAGGAATACTGCTGCCATATTTTGGACTTCAGCTTGCTCCAAAATTGTCCCTGCATTACATGTAAAGATAGTAGTCTTTCATGAAACGATGTCCTTCAATTTGTATGTATCAGTAGCACCTCCTCTACCCATATGAGTATGAGCTGTCTCCACTACTCTAGCCAATTTTCCATCTATTTCCAAGATCATTCATTTCTTTACCTTAGATGTATCAACTTTTACCATTTTGAAAAAATTTAATATATAAAAAATACAACAAAAAGATTATATATCAATTATCCATCAAATAGCAAGAAAAAATTACATTAAATAAGAATTAGTAAGGAATAATTAATAATTTTAGTTCTTTAATTCTTAATTGTTAATTATTAATTATTTAATCAATCAATGTCACTTTGATATCTCAAATTTTATTATTTCTGACTCACATCACTCTGAGAGAAAGATGTGGATTATTTTTCAGTTTTTCATCTAAATCATCTGATCTATGAATCTGTAATATCATTTCATCTCATTTTTTTGGGAACCTTTCAAGACAACTCATCACAAAATATCACAATGTCTCACCACTAAATTCTCATTCATCAACTCAAACCTCATCAAAATCCAAATCAAATTTATCCAACATCTCATCAAATCTTACTTCTGACTGAAACAAATAAGATCAATTCCCATCCGTCCTGATAGGATCTATCTCATCATCCGTTTCATCTTGAATATCTCCAAACACTTCCTCTACTACATCTTCCAATGATACAAGTCCAGCTACTCATCCATATTCATCTATCACTACTGCAATATGTTTACGCATCCTCTTGAATAAATCCAACAACAAATGAATAGGCTTGGTCAATGGCACCTTTATCACTGGTCAAAGGGATAATTCGCATAATTTTTTATCTCAGTTTCATTTTTTCTTCACCTGCAACAACTCTCTCAATGTGACTACCCGTTCCATATGATCAGTATCTTCATTATAAACCAAGATACGAGAGTGTGAAAAAGTTAATAATTTTTCTATTGCCTCATCCACAGTCATAGTACAAGGGATTGAATCAATCTTTACTCTAGGAGTCATCACCTCTTCACAAGTAATTTCATAAAAATCAAGCATATTTTTTATTTTTTCATATTCTCATGCTTCAAACACACCACTATCTTGTCATTTTTCTATAAATGCTTCTATTTCTTCATCAGTCACTTTAGTTTCTACTTTCTTTTTCTGAAGTAGTTTCATCAATTTTTCAATACACCAAATCACAGGGAAAAGTATTACCTGTAACCACAAATAGATTTTTGAAACTGATAATGCAATCCTATCAGCATAACGAGTAGCCAAAGTCTTTGGAAATATCTCTCCAAAAATCAAAAGTAAAACAGTCACTACTCATGTAGCAATTCATATAGCAGCGCTATTTCACTCTGCTCACAATGAATTAGCTATTCCCATTGCAATACTTGTAGCAAAAGCTGCTGTAAATGTATTGACCAAATTATTTCAAATCAAAATCGTGATAAGTAATCTATCTGTATTAGATTTTAGTTTTTTCAGTTCCTTTGCTCAAAATTTCTTTTGCTTCAAAAAGGCATCTACTTTGTGTTCTGGTACAGACATAAAGGCTGTCTCTGATCCTGAAAAAAAGGCTGATAAAAAGAATAAAACAATGAAAATAAGTATCGCGACTGGGTCCATCAGGTATAAAAGATTTATTTAAAAATAAAAAAGTCAAATTAATATCCAACTTATATGATTTGTTATTTGATTTTCAAGAGATTAAAAAAAATCTCTTCCCTTTTTAGAGAAGAGACTACAATTCACAATTTTCAATCCTCAATTCTTAATTCTTAATTATTAATCCTTAATTATTTTCTTTCATTTTTATCACAAAATCAAATCAGAGATTTTCTCGTCATTCGTAATTTTTCATCCTCTCATCATCCATCAATCATTTTTGTTCTACATCTTTCAATTTCGAGCTAATTACTGTAAATTCTCCAGTCTCTTCATCTATACTATATTCAATAACTATAAAGAAATTAAAGAATTGATCAGATAATTTTGCTAATAATTTATTATCATCAGTAATATTAATTGAATCAACTACCCAATATTGCTCAGTACTAGATTGGCTCCATGATGGATGTAATCATTTCAATGGAGAAATTTCATCAGCCATCCTTTTTAAATTTTCCTGGGCAATATTGTATTTGTCGTTTGATGTCATGACATATGTGCACTCAAAATTTTCAGTTTTATCATTGTATCTAATTGTATCACAAGTATGATATGAGCGAGTTCACAAATCTTTCATCCAAACAGGTGCATCCAAAGAATCTACCATATATCATACATTCGATAATTTTATCTCAATATCTTTGGGAATATATAAATCAATTGAAATATTTGTAGGAACTGCTGGAGTCTTTCTACTAAACAATTTACCATCTTTTAGTTGAATCATAAGCCGATTGTCTCATACCCATTCGTATTCCAGATCTGAGACATTTTCGATAGCTTTTGTCACATGTTCATCATTTCAATTTCTGAAATAGAAAGTATAAACTGCTTTCAATTTATCGTCATCAGATGGAAATAGATTTACAAACCTAGGCTCACTAAACAAGAAATTTGGATATGAATCTGAATTCTTTACGAGAATTTGAAGTGTTTCATCTGTTTTTGGGATTTCTACTGAAGTTTCTTTTGTCACTCTTGGTTCATAGTTTCCAAATATTTCTTTTATCTCTCAGATACTAATAAATGCTATCACAAAAGCCAAAATTCCACATCATATAGCTATGATTAAAGCAGCATTGTTTGTGAATTTTTTTTTGAAAAGTATTCAAATTAGTGCCAACAAGAAAATGAAAACTGAGATTATTCCAGACATTACTCATCGCTTTGTGATCGCTGGGAATAGTGCTGAATAATCAATATTTGAATAAATAAACCCTGTAATTAAATAATATAAAACCACTCATAATCAGACAATAATTCATATCAAAAATAATGCACAACAAGCTACAAATCATCGTTTAACTACTTTCCACAAAAATCTAATCCAATCTCATAGGCGAGAAATTATCCTTTTTACTCCGTCTGAAACCGATGCTGAAGCAAGTTCTCTATTTGTAACAAATCTAATCAAAAAAATTATGAGATATAACCAAATTCCAAATGAATATGTAAAAATTAAAATAAAGAATATTAGACGAAGTATTCGTACTGGAATATTCATCAATTCTGCCAACCAAGCACATACTCACAAAATTCTTGGCCTATATTTTGATTCAATTTGTGATTTTTTCGGAGTCATATCAATTCACAAACTTTCTTCATCAAAAATATCTTCTGGCTCTCAAATTGAGTTTACTATTTTTACCAACTTTTTTTGAGTTATTTCTCATTTTACCTCAAAAAGCTTTTCCAATATGCTTTGATGGATATCATCTAATACATCATCATCTATTTTGTGAGATTTTGCATATTTTTCAATCCTAGAAATATATTTCTCCAAAAAATCTTTTGCAGAGCTTTCCATCTTGAAAGTTTGTCCTTGAATTTTGAATTCACTCATTTGCAATAATTAACAATTAAAAGTAAATTTGTATTTAAATCATCCCCAAGCCCCTTCCTTGAAAAGGAAGGGGATGTTCCCCCTCTTTATCGCCGTACCCGGGCTCAAGCGAAGCGGTCCCGTCTTCAGCTGGATTAGCAGGGAAGAGGGGGTCTGGGGGTGATTTATCCTACAATTTGATTTACACTATCACTCAATTCTTTCCAAACCTTATCCATAGTATCCAATGTCTCCTGTCACTTTTTGGTAAGTCTGTAATACTTCCTTGGAGGTCATTGAACTGACTCTACTCGGACGTATTCCAGTAATTTTTCTGTCTTTAAACGTGAAAGCAACGGATACATCGTTCATTCTACTACAATTAAATTCACCTTTTTTAATTTGGTGATAATATCATTTGCATAGACATCTCATTTTGAAATAATACTCAGAATCAGATATTCCAATATTCATTTTTTCATCTGAGTTGTTATTTTTTCTGCCTCTCACATAATATTTTGAGTTAACTATTTAAATTTTATTAGTACCTTGTATAACATAGTATTATATTTTTTATAAAATATTTCAAGAGATTTTTTAAATTCTATTCAAAAACATATTTTTTTCATTATAGTTCCTTCATTCTTAATTCTTAATTCTTAATTCTTAATTATGTTAATTATCGTCGATAAACCAAAATGAATCAGCAGTTTCGATGTCATCCGTGCACTAAAAAGAGAACTATGAGAGAAAAAGATTTGACACAGTGGTACTTTAGACCCAATGGCGACAGGTCTACTTTTGATATGAACAGGAAATGACACAAAGCTATTGAATAGTTTAATTTGACTAGACAAATCATACGAGACTACCATTGATTTTTCCAAAAAAACAGACACCCGAGACATGGACTACCGAGAATATTTTGAAGAAATCGATATAAAAGGAAAAGATATTCAGATTGAAGAAATTGAAGAAAAATTAAATTCAATCATACCAGAATGAGAGCTTCCACTCACACCATTTAGTGCAAAAAAGAAAGATTGAAAGAAACTTTATGAATTAGCAAGAAATTGAAATCAAATAATTGAAAACAAAATCATGAAGACATATTGATATAAGATTTTAGATTACAATTTCCCTACTCTAAAATTGGAATTGGATGTCTGATCATGAACATATATCAGGTCAATCTGACACCGATTAGGAGAACAACTTTGACTTGGTTGAATTTTGACTGAACTCAGAAGAATCAAAGTTTGAGAATATGATTTAAACAAAATAAACTTAGATAAAACAGCAACATTTTTCCGTAAAGAGGAAGAAGATATAAAATTTAAATACGGGATTATTTTACATTAATTTTTAACACCATGCAACAAGTACTATATATTTGATGATGAAATGCCTATCCTACGCGTGAAGCTTTTATTGAAGAATTGATGAAACGAGATTACGATCCTTTTGAAAGCAAAAAGAAATGGAAAAATAATTTATGAAAAGATCTTTGAGAGGATTATCAAGTTGCTATTTTGGATATGCCAAATAAAAATATTGCATTGTATAAAGAATGGAAAATTCAGTTTGAGAAAACTTTTGAATATTTAAATGATGATCAAATTATCATTGCTCATTCACTATGAACTATATTTATATTGAAATATCTGACTGAAAATAATTTTCCAAAAAGGATTAAGCAATTACACTTAGTATCTGCTCTAATTGATGATAAAGATTTACCACCAGAAGAATCTTATTTAGGAGATTTTGCCTTTAATACCACAAAAATTCCTGAAATACAAAATATTTGTGAAAATATATTTCTGTATCACTCAAAAGATGATACATGTGTACCAATTTCTCAATGAGAGAGACTACATAAACTTTTGCCTACTGCAAAATTTGAAGTTTTTGAAGACAGATGACATATGAATATCCCAGAATTTCCAGAATTGATCAAAAATATAAGAGGGAACTAACCAAAATTTATCAAAAAAATCTGATCTAAAATAGACCAGATTTTTATCTTGTTACTTAGCAGGGAAAACCTCCCCATGCATAAAATGTTTGCGACACAAAGATACATAGGAGTCATTTCCACCCATTTGGACTTGATTTCCATCTCGGACAATATGTCCATCACAAATTCGAGCATTGAATCGAGCTTTTCGTCCACACCAACATACTGTCGATGTCTCAATAAGTTCATCAGCAATTTCCAAAAGTCTTCGCGAACCTTCAAAGGAATTAGTCTGAAAATCCGTACGAAGTCCATAACAAAGTACCGGGATATCATAAGTATCCACTACATTAGCCAATGTATCAATCTGATCTTTAGAAAGAAATTGAGCTTCATCGACTATGATAGCATCATACTCTGGAGTACACCCTTTTGCCAAAGAAGAAATAAAATCTTCTACAAATTCACATTCTGCCTGCAAACCAATACGAGAACGGATAATTTTCTCACCATCACGATTCTCTTTTTTTGGTTTTAACAAAAGTGGATTTAGACCTCGCTCCTGGTAATTATACCGCTTCATCAGAGCATCTGCAGTCTTGGAAGCACCCATAGCTCCATAAAAAAACCACAATTTAGCAGCCATAACAACCTCCTTTTTTTTAATTTTTTATTTTAGTTTTATTTAATTTCCAAAAAAATATTTAACAATACAATATCCAAAATCAAACATAAATATCAAAAATCCTCATTGAATAAAATAGCAAAATCCTTAATTATTAATTATTCATTATTAATTCTAAATTATCATGTTGTTTCAATTCAAAACAAAGCCCGAAGATTTTATAGTCAAAGAAGAACTATGATTCAAACCATCCGGAAAATGAGATGTATTTTTTGTCCGTTTCCAAAAAAAAGAAATCAACACGATGGACATAGTCCAACACCTTTGCTATGGCATGAAGCTGGAAAGAAAAGAACTAGGAATAGCAGGGCTCAAAGACAAAAATTGAATCACAGAACAACGAATTTCAATCTACAAAAAAATACTAAATAGAATCTGATGAGAAAAAAAGTTTTTGGAAGTCTTAGGACAAAAGGCAACAATTTTGGAAACAGCACGACACACCGAGCCATTAGCTGTATGAAAAAACGCAGGTAACTACTTCAAAATCAGACTCGAAGCAAAAAAAGAAATCACTCCTGAAATTAAAGAAAAGATAGAGTCAAATATTGAGAAAATATTGAAAAATTGATTTCCAAACTGTTTCGGAAAACAAAGATTTGGTAAAGGATATAGAAATTTCTATCGTGCAAAAGAAATCTTTGAAAACAGGGTGTCCTCCTTTTTAAAGGAGGGGGACCACGAAGTGGTGGAAGATTTTTTACCCGACTCTGTACAAAAAATCTTCAGTCCTCAGCTAGCTGAGCAAGCTTCGGACAGCTCCTTTAAAAAGGAGCGCAAGCCAAAAACTGGTGACTTTGAAATTCGTTTCAAATTACAGGCCTATGCCAGTATGTACTTCAATGAATATACTATCAAAAGACGACACAAATGACAAATTTTTTTGTGATGAGATATCATGGTAAACAGCAATAATTTTGAAACAAAAGTCTGAATCTACAATGAATGAAAAGTCTCACTATTCAACTACGAGAAATGCAAAGCTGAATTTGAATGAAAAGATCTAATTCAACCATATTATTTGAGTGGAGAAACTATAGATATCACCAAAGATAACAAATGACGACAGCCCACCTGACCAATGCTTGGATTCAACCTACTCACTCCTCCATTGGATACCAAAGCCTGGGTAAAAGACAACGAACTTTTACAAGAGACAGATTTTGAAAACTTATGAATCAAAACTGCAAAAAAATACAATATCTACTGATTTCGTAGACCACTCTGGACTAAACCAAAAAATTTAAAATACGAACGAAACAAAAATAATGATTTAATCCTCTCATTTTCACTTCCAACTGGTAGCTATGCTACAATTTTTTTATGAACAGTTTTAGATTGAATCGATGACAAGACCATCATCGAAAACTGACTAGAAATTCCTTTGATTAAATAAAACATAATCCTAGCAAACTAGCATTGACTTTTAATCAGAAATACATATATAAAGTGTCGTTAATATAAAATTCACCAAAAATTAATATTATGAATGCATCAGATCAGCCAATTTTTGAACTGGAAATGTTTGTCGTTCGACAAGCTATCATCAAAGAGACAGGCATGAAGCCAAACGTAAAAATTTTCGCTTGGGATACCCTATATTTATTGGGCATCGACCCTGATAATTTCTATTCTCTCATCAAAGCCATCGATCTTACACCATTCCAAGAAAAAGAACCTATTCCAGAGGTTACTTTGGAAGACGTGGAGTTTATCTTCTACGACAAACACTGGCCCAATGAAACGGTCGGTGCTCTCGCCGCTAAACTCGGTTCTCTCGTGGCTTACAAAAAGTCACTGAAGGACAAGAACAAATCTTCAGAGTATGTAAAATACAAAGAGATATTGGAAAACTACAAAAAAAGTCTGGGTTAACCAGGCTTTTTCTCAAAAACTAAAATTATTTTTAATTATTTTTTCAAATGTTCTTTTACAATATTTATTATACTATCTCTAAAGAATCATTGAGTCAACATCGTCTCTTCTGGTTCATCTTTTTCCATACTACGAACTATGATATGATCAAATAATTTCAAGTCATTTCAATTACCAATATTTTTTACTATCATATTAAAATATTCTTTACTTGATTTATCTGCAAAATCTTCTTCACCAACTAAATCAAAAATATAATTTCTCAATTCTCATAAATATTTTTCATCTCATCCTGATTGATAAATCTTTTCATATATTTCCAATCCTCTTGAATCTATTAAATTTGGTAATATTTTACCTTGTTCTCCTGACAATTTACTAGCTATAAAAATCTGTACATCTCATTCTACCAATCTCTTATTTATTTGAGATACTTCTTCTGTTCATCTTCAATTCATCCTCTCTTTCCTATAATTTGTGTCTGCTGCAATCAATGTAATAACCAATCTATCTCACAAATATCTCTTCATCTCTCATAAATGCCAAATACTTGGTTCTGCAACCAAAACATCAGCATCTTTTTGTAATTCAGACTTTGGATATGCATATTTTGCATTATTATTTGTCAATGTATACTCTCATACATACTTATCCTTATTTTCTATAAAGTCTTCTTCCGGTACTCCAGAAATTTTTAAACGATCATCTGCTCATCTACTAGGTCTAGAAGTAGCTTTCCTAGCAACTCATACTTTGACTGCATCTTCACGTCCCAAAGAATTTTGGACATCTTTCATATTTTGCTCATTCTCTACTACATTCATAGCTACAGTTTTTCCTAGTCATGGTGCTCACAAAAATCAAATAATAACTGGTCAATTTTCTTGATTTTCATCATAATTTTTTTCAAAATTTTCCATAATTATAAATATTTAACTTATAAAAAATTAGTAATACTAACAAAGACAATTATAAAAATAAGACACAAAAAATCAAAGGATAATCAAAGAATTTATCAATTTTTCATTCTTAATCTTTAATTATTCATTCAACCTCTCTTCCAATCACAAACAAATCATCCTCTTTCCACTTATTAGCCATCAAATGAAGTCAAACTGGCATCTCATCTCCATCATCCAATACAGTTCATACAGGGATAGATATCGCTGGTAATCATGCTAAATTTGCAGGTACTGTGTACATATCTGCTAAATACATTTTCAATGGATCGTCTACTTTTTCTCAGATTTTTCGAGCAACTTCTGGAGTAGTCGGCGACAATATCAAATCATATTTCTGGAATACATTGTCTAAATCTTGGATCATTTTTTCTCTGACTTTGAGTGCTTTGAGATAATATCATTCATAGTTTGCACTACTTAATACGAAAGTTCAGAGCAAAATTCTTCTTTTTGCTTCTTCTCCAAATCATTCTGATCTAACTTTTGTGAAATATTCATATATATCTTTTGCTTCCATTGTATTTCATTGATATCCAAATCTGATTCAGTCAAATCTAGACAAATTTGTACTAAGTTCTGCTGGCATGAGAGTATAATATACAGCAATTCCAGCATCCAATATAGGTAAATCAATTTCATCTACCTGAACTCACAAACTTTTTAATTTTTCTACTACTCACAATACTTTTTCTCTAATTCTTGGATCTAATCACTCTCAGAAGCATTGCTTTGGTAAGGCTATTTTATACTCGTTAACTGCTTTATTAGATTTTTCCAACACATCTGCTTTTTTGTCTGATTGAGAATCTCTCTCATCAAATCACATGACTGCTTTCAAAAGAATTTCAGCATCATCTACTGTCTTGGTCATAGTTCATACTTGATCCAGACTACTTGCCATAGACTGTACTCCATACCTACTAATCCTACCATAAGTAGGTTTCATTCATACTATTCCGCACATTGCCGCAGGTTGACGGACACTTCACCCTGTATCCGTACCAAGTGCAGCAATACACAAATCTCTAGCAACTGCTACAGCAGACCCACCACTTGATCATCACGGAATTCTATTGGTACCATGAGGATTGGATACAGGTCAATAATACGATGTCTCATTACTAGATCACATAGCAAATTCATCCATATTTGTCTTTCATATTACTACTCATCCATTTTTCTCCAAATTCTGAATACAAGTTGCAGTATATGGAGCTATATAATCTTCCAACATCTTGGATCCACATGTAGAGATTTCTCATTTTTGCATGATATTATCTTTTATCGCAATCGCAGCTCATTTTAAATTTCCATCATTATTAATTATTCATTCTGAATTATTAATTCTCAAATATACATTTTCTTTTTCATCCAGACTTTTTTTTGCTTTTTCAAAATATTGAGATGCAACTTCCTGTCCATCAATCTGTCAATTTAATACTCAATCAATATACTGTTTTAAATTCATACGAAAAAATTTTTTATTTTATAAAAAACATATCTTTACAGAAAATACATATAATTTTATTCAAAAAGATTTCAAATCATATTTACTTCAGCACATTCACTTTGAGAAAGTACACAGTTTGCATCACAACAATTAGTTCTTTTTTTAGTGGTAGTAGTCGTAGTCTTGGTAGTAGTCTGTGATGTAGTCGGTGTATTATTTTGTGTATTGTTTTGTGAAGTATTTGATTGTACATTATTTTCAGAATTCGTATTTGTTTCTTCATTTTTCAGCTCTACAAACACTATATTTCATGTATTTGATTCTATTTTTTCATTTAGACCAGACATAGTTATTTTCAAATTTTCCACTTCCTTTGCTAAATTTTTCAAATCTTGTTCTATCTTTTTACACTGATCTGTCTCACATCACGAATTTACTACTATCACTATACCACTACTTATGCTCGTATCTTTCCCTGTTTTTATTAATATATTGTTTTTTGTCTCTTCATTTAATTTTTCCAATCGAACAAAATCACCTATAGAATCTCATCATGAATACTGTTCTTCTTTCTTAGCATTTTTTTTACTATCCTTCCTTGAAGTTTTTTTCTCTGACACCGTAGTTACTTCAGAATCCGAAAGATCTTCTTTAGTTTCAATTTTTTCACTTCATTTTGGTTGAGAGATATCTCATGTCAGGACTGTATCAATTCAATCTACTACAATATTTTTTGCATTATCTGCTTTACGATGGAACCATCCCGAAATAGTTTGCGGAATACTTTTTACTTTGTCTACAAAATTAGCTGTCGCTGTAGGATTTACAATACGAAAAATAACAAAAACCACAAACAGCAAAACCAATATCACAAATACTCTTCTCAAAAACCTCAACATTTTCTAAAGACAATAGGAAATAAATTTATTCTCCATATTGACTTATATATATTTATTTAATTAGATTTGTCAACAAAAAAATATCTACACAATATCTTGAAATTATCACATAAAATGATAAATATAAAAAGAATATACAATGTACATATTTTTGTATTTAAATAATAAAAACACTAAATGACAGATCCTTTTTTTGCAACAGCTCCAAACAACTGAAACGCTGGTGCAAACACTCAAAATACAGAAAATGATAATAAAAAGACCAACCAAGAATCTATCCAAGCTCTTTTAGAACAACAAAGACAAATCCAAGAAAAATACAAAGAGCTAAAAAATCTACAAAGCACTGAAAATCTCACTGTCGAACAATCTCAAGATTTACAAGACCAAATACAAAGACTTTTAGATTTATACACTCAAAACAAAGAAACACTAGCATTACTCACCACTACAATTGAGTGAGACAAAGAAATCCATGTCAACAAGGAAGTGACCGTGAAAAAAGAATCAAATATGAAAAAGTTATCATTCAAATGAATAGCTATATGATGTACTACTTTACTCATATTACTCATTTGATTGTTTGCTCTACTATTCTTCCGTGTAATAAAAAATCCAAATAGTTTCAACTGATTAATAAATGCAACTACCGCAATACAACTAACACAAGTATTTTCAATCATATTTTTTGGTCTATTATTTTTGATATCGTTATGGATTTTGATACTCAATGTATATAGGGTTATTACCATAAAAAACAGAAACAAAATCAAAGAAATACTATGAAGCATATTCTGATTTATACTTCTCATAGTGACACTCGTAATAGGATCCGCTGTATTTAGCAAATTAAGGGGGATTACACCAGATACTTTTATCAATCAAAATCAATTAGTCTCTGCTTATGCAGTATTAGCTGAAAAATGAGACAATATCAAAACTGTCAGAATTTGATCAGATAATTCACTGGCACTAATTGCTCCTATCAATATCGTATATCAAATCAATCTACCACTACTCCAAAGACAAATGATAAATAGATATGGAGACATCACCATAAAAAAACTTGAATTAAACTGCTGAAATTGAAAAGGTTTAATCGATATCTCAAACAGCTTACAATGACAATGCTTTTACACAACAAAATGACAAAAAAATGTTTCACTAAACATTTCATATGTAAAAAATCAAACAAATGAACGAGCTGCAATAAACACAAATATCTACTCCACAAATATCATATCTGATATATCAGTATCTACAAATCAATGATGAGTTTCTTCACCATACAATGATATCATCGTATGAAAGAATCCTATCAAAGTCAAATACGATGCCTCCAATATATTTAAAGACTTAAACCTACAAACATACGACATAAATTGGGATGCTGATGCAGATTGAGTTATTGATAAAACAAACTATGTAGCATACACACATGTTTATACAAAAGCTGGAGTATACCATGTAAATATAAGATTTCCAAAAGTAAACGATTACATATACACATTCCCTATTAGGATAGAACAATCAGATGTCCCTGTAGCTGAAATATCATATTCAATGATAACCGCCACACAATATAATATAATGGCTACTTTCCCATGAGAAGATCCAGACATTGCAAGTTATTCATTCAGCATAATAGACAAGAGTAATAATAGTACTATAGATGTCAAAGAGACAAAGAATCCTAATATAACTTATACATTCCCATGAGATGGAGTATATGAAATTCAATTAAATTTTGTAACACAAGAAGGTAAACAATGAAATGCAGAGAGTGATGATATAGAAATAGGAGGATCTAAATATCAGGTATTATACGATATTTATACCAAGACACCTACTACGCCAAATTTTGCTGAAGTAAACGACAAAAACAAGGTAATAATCAGAGAATTACCTACAGTACTTAGATTAAATATCACCAACATCATTCCGGCATCTGCCACGACTTCCATCACAGTACTAAAGGATTGAACCCCTGTTGTTTGAAAAAATAATATATTTGATATCACCATAGAAGACACAAAAGATTATGTACTAACTATCAATGTATCGGATCCAAATCATGAAGAAATGACATATACAAAAGTCATAAATGTATCTGTAAAAAGAGATGATATAGTACCAAAGCTTATCATCACACCAAATACTGTAGGTACATCTCCTTTTACCGTAAACTTCGATGCATCCACCACATCTGTAAATGACCCAAATGATGAAATAATATATTTTTCACGAGATTTCTGAGACTGACAAACTGAAATCAATACATCTCAATCAATCATAAAACATACTTATAACTATGATTATACAAATGAAAATTGAGAATATCATCCAAAAGTGACATTAAAAACAAAAAATTGACGCGAAGTATCTGAAGAAGCGACAATTTTGGTAAAAAAACAAATAGATAGTGTAAAAATCAATTTAGATTCACACCCAGCACAATTAGCCATGGTAGGGGACAAAGTAGACATGAGCATATCTGTCAACTGAACCCCTTCAAAAATATTGCGGGACTTTGGAAATTGAAAAACATTGGAATGTAAAAATAGAGAATGTACCTCTACCTCACGAATCTACGATAATGCAGGATCATATGAAATAAAAGTCACAGTATCATATGACAATAGGACAGACATTGAATGAACAATAACTTTAGTTGTTAGATAAAATCATGATAAATTTAACCACAAAAGAATTAGAACATTTGGAAAAATTATGTAATGTACATATCGAAGAATCTCAACAAGAAAATTTTTTGAAAAAATTAGATTCTATCGTAAATAAATTAAATGAACTAAATTTAATTGATACAAGTGATATCAACATACAAGACAACATACAAAAATCATTGAGGATTTTATGATGAATTTCTGATTTCCCAAACAAAAAAGAGCTACTTGACAATGTAAAACATGAAGTAATAAACAACTCAATCGTCATAAAATCAGCTCTTTCAAATAATTAATATTTCATAAAATAGTCCCAAAATATTTGCAAAATAAAAAAATGTGATTATAATAATAACATATGAAATTTTATATTATAATAAAAACAAAAAATGACAGAAGAAACAACTCCAGTACAAAACAACGAATTAATCGAGAAACACAATCAAATGATTAACTTCGTCAAAAACACAATTTCTACTATCGAGGTAGATCTAAAAAGGATGAAACTAGTTTTGAATAAATTGACAAAATTTGACCCAAATGATCCAACTTCATTGGATGATAAAGAAGTGACAGAAGCATTGGGTACTCAAGAACTAAAATCTTATACAGAAGAAAACGTACAAGTAGTAGAATGAAAATTCGACGGATATTTCATGGTAGATGCAGATCAAAAGAAATACCCAGTACCATTGAATTATTCTAGTAAAACAAAATTAGTACCAGGGGATATCTTGAAACTAAAGATATTGGAAAATGGTCAATTCGTATATAAATTGATTAATCCTGTAGAAAGAAAACACATCAGAGCGACATTAAGTAAAACTGAAGATAACAAGTTTACTGCTATAACAGATGACGGACAGACATTCTTCTTGAATCAAGCTGCTGTCACATTCTTCAAAGGAAGACCTGGAGACGAATTATATATCCTAACAAACGAAAAAGATAATGGATGATTCGCTGCTATCGAAGCCATCATCAAAAAATAATTACCATTATTTATTAAATTAAAATATAAAACAAAGAAACACTCAAACATTATGTTTGGTGTTTTTTTGTAAAAATGACTTGTTTTTTCTCTTTAAGTAAATATCACATCATGTGATAATACTTTACATCATAATTTTTTTGAATGAAAAAATTACAAACATTTTGATTATTTTTTTTACTATGAATCTCTGTAATATTATCTGGATGTGAGAAAACTCCAACAATAGACGATACAAACGACAATTTACCAGACAACAAAGTTGTTTCCATTGTATCTGACTATACTAAATTAGTCAATGTATGAAAATCTCAAATCAAACCAGAAGAATTCCAATGGCTCAATTTTATGAATTATGAAAATACTTGATATAACATAAAATGATATAGTGTGAAAGCTTCAGGGATTAAACCAGATGATTTACCAGACTCTAGCAAATTTTTTGATGGTCGACATGTTGAATATGTATGAGACGAAATTGGCTGATCAATGATAGAATACATGCTTGATGATATCATTTGCTATTATTATTTACTCTATGACCAAGAAATCCCTTACGAATTGATGTCCCGAGAATGAGATTTTGATGATGATGAATACAAAAAAGCACGAGATGAATTTAGCAAAACTATAACATACGACACAGAATTAATTTGTTGATTCATACCAAAATGAGCACCAACAACCTTAACTACTTACTTTGATGCTTCTTGAGAAGAACCATTTTGGAGTATGTCAATTAGAGGAAGCAATATAATGCGAATTGAACCAGAATTTGCAAAAGATTATTATATTTCTACTCTAGAAATAAATGGTGATAATATCCATTTTGATTGATACGACATTCAATGAGACATTGTCAAAGAAGATTGCATAGATGGTGGAAAATGAGATACTCATGATTACAAGATCACAATATTTAGGGAATGAGATATGGAATATATATGATGTGCTGACAAAATTCAGACCGACTTCTTTGTTTGAGAAGAATGAACATTATGAAATTTCGTAAAAAAGACAAATTACCAATATAAATGAACTACAAAACGAGAAAATGTATTTTATAGTGTACAAGATATGGCTAATAACTATATGCATATCACACTATATGAAAATACAAATCAAGAATACACACCGACACAAATCATCATGGAAAAGACAGATAATGGACGAAAAGTATTATATGAAGGAGATTATGATATAGATGATGATACTTGCGAAGAATTAAATCAATATAATTCTTATCTCATGGAAATGTTTTTCTTGAAAAGCTGTCCTAGGGGATAAATTATATAACCATATATCAAAAAGCCATTGAACAATTCAATGGCTTTATTTTTAAGCAAAAATTTTAGCTTTGTCTGTTTGAGTACCCAATTCAAAGTACCTCCTCATAGTAGTATACCCATTACCATTCAACCGCAAGCCTTTCACCGCCTGCATAAAACAGTAATCCATAGTGTTGCTCGCCAATTTTTCTTGAGCAAGCATTCCTTTTTCAAAGATAGCCCGCTCAAAAACTGTCGACTTTGGATATTTCATATCCATGTAATTTCTCATTTTCTCTTGCTGCTGTGCAGTAAGAGGAGATTCCAAAAATTCTTTTATTATCATACTTTTTCTATTTTTGTTTATACTAATCACAACTACGATAATACTCATTGATACTAAAAAATCAAGTCATCACCCTACTCTCTTATGACTACTTGAATAACTTTATAATATAATTATAAATGCTGATGAACATAAAAAAAATAAATATATATGGCAAAGTCTGATGTAATAAAAAGAGAAAAAAACAGTTTTCCAGTTTGTATTCTACGTTTCTGGGGTAGAGAAATGCACAATGGTATCCAAAATAACCTGTGGAAGTATCTAAACTGCGATGAGTCTACCATCAAAGATGATACTCTCTACAAGGTTTGGTGCGAAGCACAAAGCCCCAGAGAAGCAGGAGATTCATGGTCATATCTCGTTTTTTATTTCGAGGAAATACCTAAAGTAATCCTTGAAATCGAAAAACATGTAGAAGAAATGAAAAAATGCCTAGACAACTACTGGAAATCCAAAGATTTCTTATCCTAACAATCAAAGAGTATTTACCATTTATAGTAAATACTCTATTTTTTAATTTATAAATTTTTCAACATAAATAAAACAACTCGTAATATAGCATTAACTAGAGAATAACATCTCATTTATTTTTCCACTTGAAATTTCAAAATATAAAAATATATAGTACATTGCTTTGAGAATGTGGATGGATTTGACCGCTTGCAACCACTGAAAAAAATGCTAAAGACAGCAATCAATAGCGAATTAGCAAATCCAAAATACATTTCCAAATCAATTTGATTAAAATGTATTTTTATTTTTTAATGAATTAATCATGACTTACTTATTCACATCCGAATCCGTATCTGAATGACATCCAGATAAAGTCGCAGATCAAATTTCCGATGCCATTTTAGATGAGTATCTAGCCCAAGATCCTAACTCAAAAGTAGCTTGTGAGACTTTGGTCACCACTGGTCAAGTAATCATAGCATGAGAGATTAAATCAAAAGCGCATGTAGATGTCGTAGAAACTGCTCGCGAAGTCATAAAAAAGATATGATATACAAAAAGTGAATACAAATTTGATGGAGATAGTTGTGGTATATTGACTGCTCTACACGAACAATCTCCTGATATAAATCGTGGAGTAGAACGCTATGATGAGGAAGATCAATGAGCTGGAGATCAGTGAATGATGTTTGGTTATGCATGTAATGAAACAGAAGACTTTATGCCATTATCATTGGATCTAGCACATACATTGTTGTATGAATTAGCACAAATTCGCCGTGAATGACAGCAAATGCCTTATTTACGCCCTGATGCAAAATCTCAAGTGACAGTAGAATACGGAGATGATGGTAAACCATCTCGTATACATACTATAGTGATATCTACACAACATGACGATTTCATCCAACCAAAAGATGATAGTGCTGATGCTCAAAAAAAAGCTGACAAAGAAATGCTTGAAACCATATTCAATGATGTAGCAAATATTTTGATACCTCGTGTATTAGATAGATTGCCAGAAGAGATGAAATATCTTTTTGATGATGATTTAATTTTGTATGTAAATCCTACATGAAAATTCGTAATCGGATGACCAAATTGAGATACAGGTTTGACATGAAGGAAGATAATAGTAGATACATATGGATGAAAATGAGCTCATTGAGGATGAGCATTTAGTGGAAAAGATCCTAGCAAAGTAGATCGCTCTGCTGCATATGCAGCACGTCATATTGCCAAGAACATAGTAGCTGCTGGAATTAGTGATGAAGTACTTGTGCAAGTAGCATATGCTATCTGAGTAGCAAGCCCTGTAAGTTTATATATAAATACTTATTGAAAAGCAAAAGTCGGACTAACAGATGACGAGATAGCAAAGAGAATAAATAAAATCTTTGATATGAGGCCAAATGCTATCGCAAAAAGATTTAATCTACAATCTCCTATCTATCTAGAGACTGCTACTTACTGACATATGTGACGCCAACCAAGGACAGTAACCAAAGTATTTGAATGAAAGCATCTAAACTGACCTATTGAAAAAGAAGTAGAATTATTTCCACGAGAAAAATTAGACTATGTAGATAGATTAAAAAACGAATTTTACCTGTAATATCTAAAATAAAGATAATAAAAAAAAGCACCACAATGTGGTGCTTTTTGTAAAAGATCTTACATTCAGAGAATTAGGCTTAATATACAAAACTCGTATCATACAACGTATACGTAATTCTTCACTTATATATTCACGCTGGAGTACCTGCTGGCACCACTACCGTAATAGTAGGACGATCTATATAAATATTGGTAACTCATCCACTGTGTTCATTATTATTTCTATAAAAATACAACTGAGGTTCTGTTATATCTGCTCAACTTCACTGTCTTAATAACGGATTTATTGCTGTACCATTTGCCAATCATCAATACAAAATTCACTCGGTAGATTTTAGCATAACTCATGTAATTAGTCAATTTCACCCAGATTGATACAATCAATCACATTGTATAGTAGTATAATGTCAATTTTCCGCTCATCTTAAATCTCTTATCCAGAAAAACTTATCTCATTGAAATGTATATCATGTCGAATTTCCAGCAGTCACTGTACCAAGAGTCACTGCTTCAGGAGTTCCAATTACAAGTCAATTTCACACCACTTGCACAGAAACAATATTATCAGCAAATGATGTAGCAAATACACATGCCAATAATGACAGAACAATCAATCAATATTTTTTCATATTTTTTTCGATAAAACTATAAAAAAAGAACTATACAATACAACCTATATAGTTCTTTTTATAAAAATCAATATTTAATGGCAATTTAACATATAAATCATCATATTAATCTGCATATTAATCTGTATTTGGAACCCATACTCTCAATGTTCCTGTATAACTATCTACTTGTTGTCATGCATCAATAGTTCATGACATAGTTACAGTCCTACTCATTGTACCTACTCTATGTGCTCATTTTACATAAGCATTTTGGATAGGTCACAAAGACATAGCTGTAGTCACAGCACTTGCATTTTCCAATGAACCACCTACTGTAGTAGCTCAAAGAGTTGCTGAGAAGTTTCATGATGAGATAGTTGCACTTGTTTGTGATCAAACCAAATCAAACAACTCTAATGTAATAGTACTTCATGCATCTTTCAATAATTCACATTCCAATGTATGTTCAATTGGTGCTAATGTGATAGCTCATGTACTAGCATTTTTTTCTCCAAAATTATAATCAGACAATGTACATGTATTTCCTCATTCAATAATTTTGACTGACACAGTATTATCTACAGCTTTTACTGTAGAAGTATAGATTGTAGTAGCCATTGCTACCAATGACAAAGCCACAATTCCTAATTTTAATCATGTTTTCATTTTGTTAAATTTTAGAATATAAAAGTCTAATTATCTAGAATATTAGACATAATTTGTTCAAGTTTTGATGATTTATATATGTTAAATACCAATTTGTGCATTTTTCTAATGTATAATACACAACCATTCACAATTATAATCAGAATTTTTTATTTGTCAAAATTTCAGAGACTTTTTTGAGCAAAAATGTAATATCTAATCCCACTCACCCTTGACTTATAAATTAATATAATTAAATAGACTTTATAGAAAGTTCATTGAAACTTAAGTTTTTATATTAATTTCAAACGAAAATGAAAAAATTATTTACTATACTCTCTGTACTTTTGATTCCTTTTATGGCATTTGGAGACGTACTACCAGAACCTGACATATTTTATACAGATACAGATCAAGATGAAAATATATTAGATATAGATGAGAATACATTAGATATAGTAGATACGACAACTCAAGAAGAAGATGTAGTAAACCAATATACAAATGAAATAACAATTGATAATTCATGAAAAGTCACAAATTCAGAAAATATAAATACCAGTAAATGAACCAATCTTGAGGGACTTGCAGCCATAGATTTCTGATTTTGTAATGAATGAACTGACAACTTATCTTCAAATTTAAACTATGCTGTAAATGTATGACAACCATTCAAAGTATGTGCTTTCTTTCACAATAAATCAAACAAAGATATCACTATACATATAGATATAGTAGATTGAGCTACATCTGCACAATGAAGCAAAACATGTAGCTTCTCTTCCACAAATATACAAAATTTCATCAAAAAAGAAGATTTAGCATCATTGGAAAATCTCATACTACCTGCATGAGATTTTGTGATTAAAGAATTTGAAATCACATTCCCAGTATGATTAGAATGAACACAATCAGCATGTTATACTTATTATATTCCTAATGATTCTCAAGGATCTATGATATCTACAATCATCACAAATGGATCATTTATGGATTTCTTTGTGTGATCTCTTGGAGATATCAAAAATGAAATCATTGCATCAGATATCAAGACATACATGAACGAAAATAACGAGCTCAATTTAGACTTTTTACTTTCAAATGTATGAAATTTGGAAAATAAAATGAGTATCAAATGAGAAGTGTCAAATATTTTCTGATTCAAAAGAGAATTTGACTTTGATTGAAAGGTAGTACAGCTAAATGCATGAGCATCTACACCTATCTCTATCAAGCTATGATCATTACCAAACTACGGATGATTATTTAATATCAAAATAAATGTAATAGCTACTCCATTCTTCTCATATGATATATCTCAATCAAACATAGATCCATCATTATTAGAAGATAAAATCTTTACTATCAGTACTTCTTATTTTCAGATGCCTTGGCTAATATTCGTATTAGTTGCTATGTTTATCATCATATTGATACTATTATTTAAAAGACCTAAAAAATAAAAAAAATTCTATTAAAATAAAAAAGTAAGCACAACTGCTTACTTTTTTTATGTTTCATAATACATCCTCTAGTGTAAATTAGTTACCATTTTCAATATCCAATGTAATAGCTCCACTATATACTCATGCAGGAGTTCACGCTGGTATTGTTAATTTTAATTCAACTTTTTGAGACATAGTTCATATTTCATTAAATGCCCTATGATATATCTTTTGAGTTGCTGTAGATGATACGAATGCAGTCAAAGTAGACAAATCTGTTGTTGTTGGAACATTTCCTGCAACTAAAGTTGCAGCGTTTGCTTTAAGTTGAACATTAGTTGCTACAATAGAATATGATGAATTAGTTGTATTTACCATATCTGCTAATTTATATGTAACTTTTTCTCCTGTACTTTTCGCAAATGTACAATTAATTGTTCATGAAGCTGTCTTTGTTTGAGCTTCTCATTTTACTGTAGCTTCTCAAAAATCAAAATTAACTCATGTACAAGTAGATGTTCAATCATTTAATTTAACTTGCGCTGTTTTTACAGATGCAGCTTCAGTATTTTGTGTACTTAAAACAAATACACAAGACAATAAAGCACAACACAAAACACCAATTTTTAATAATTTTTTTGTCATTTTTCTTTTTTAATCAAATAAAACAATTGTGATAAATAAAAGGATGTATATTTTCACAAACCTATTATATTCAAAAAAATATTTTTTGTCAAATTTTTAAAGACTTTTTTACAAAAAATTATTTTTTATAGTTCATATATAGTGTACTTTGTTCATTAAGGCGTAACATACTACATATATATTATAACATTTATAAAAAAATGTCATATATTTTTTTTATTTTTATTTGAAAGTATGTAAAATAAATATATATAAAAGAATATTTATTCTCTAATCAATAGAATGAAAAAAATAGTAATTGCTATTTTATGTATATTTTTACCTAATGTTTTACTAGCTCAAGAATCTATAGATATTTTAAATATAGATGATTCTAGTGACTCTGTCATTGATGACATTACTACTACAACGTTAAATAGTGAAACAAACCTCGAAAACACACAAGACATAGAGACATCTGAAATTATTGAAAATAAAGAGGAAACAACAGATGCAGATGAATGATGAGAACCTCTAAAAGAAATATGAGATGATAATTGACTTTGAAATATACACTTTTGATTTTGCGACAAATGAATAGACAATGTTCACGATACATTAAACATAGCTATAGAGCAATGAAAAAGTACTGACGTATGTATCTCATTTTACAATGATGCAAATCAAGATGTCACATTAAATATAGATTATCCTATACTTGGTACTGACCAAGATGGATGACCTTCATGTAGTATAGATAACTCATTTGAAAACTACATAGAAAATCTAAATCAAATAAAGACACTTGTAATACCTGCTGGTGAATTAGTGCAAACTAGCATAAAACTCAATTTCCCTGTTTGAATTGAATGAGAACAATGAGCTTGCTTAGCATTTTCAGCAGTTGATAAAGAAGAAAATAGTTCTGCAGGAGCATTTTCTCTAAATACTGTCATTAGAAGAGCTTATCATATGCATTTCTTCGTATGATGAATACAAGACATAAAAAATGAACTAAAAATAGATAACATTGAAACATATTTAAATGAAAACAAGGAAGTTTTACTAAAATTTAATGTATCTAACTTATGAAATATAGAAGAATCTCTAGATATATTATGAAATATATCAAACATATTTGGATATAAAAAAGATTTCATTGTTGAATGATGAAAAATACAACCAAATAGGACATTACCAATAGAAGTTAATATTGGTACAATAGCAAGTTATGGATGACTCTTTAATATAGATATCAATGTAACTTCTACTCCATTCTTTTCTTATGACATCTCAAATTCAAGCATAGATCCTACTTTATTAGAAGCCAAAGAATTTTCTGCATCTACAACATTCTTTCAAATGCCATGGTTAATATTAATAATACTTATCATACTGATATTATTGATTGTTACTATATTTAGGAAACCAAAACAAAAAGTAATATATGTTCAAGCTCCTCAACAGCCTCAACAACCTATACAAAATCCTGGATATCAACAACCTCAATATACTCAACCTCAACAACCCCAATACCAAGTCCCTCAACAACCTACCCAACCACAACAACCACAATATCCAAACAATCCTCAATATGGACAACAAGCACCACAAAATCCACAAGCGACTCCTCCACAATACAATCCAAATAATTAATTTCAAAATATAACAAAAAAATAGGAGAATTCTCTCCTATTTTTTATTTCACTGATTATTTTAGTTCACATAACCTATACCACTTCATACTGCATGTTCTGTCTCTGTTATGATTGAAATAGCTTGTTCAAAATCAGATTTTTCAAGCACTATCTCTTTTTCTCACTCATGTAACGACAACAATACTTCTATAAATGATTTTATATAATCATGTGTATATTTTCCATCTTTTTTATCCTTTCAGAAAAAACAATCTAGATCACAATTTTCTGCTATTTTTACTCATTTTTTAGATAATATTTTTTTCATTAATTCTTCTGCTTTATCTTTTCACAGTGGAGAAAACAATATTTGTTTACTAAATACTTCTTGTTTCAATAAATTTCAATCAATTTTTGATTTATCTGCTACTGCTCATATCACTACAACATCCAAGTTTGCTTCTTTTAACTTAGATATATGATGTCTGATGGTATTTTCTACCAATTTCTGATAAGGTCATCCTCCGACTTCTACATTAAAGTTTTCCATCTCATCCAAAAATATGATACAAGGCTCTTTCTGTCTGATTGCTCATGTAAATATAGCATCCAACATTTCATTTGGGTCTGAATATCATCATGTATATATATCATATGACTTTATATGATACATCTTACGACCCAATTCTGATGCCAATAAATTTGCAGCAAATGTCTTTCACAAATTATGTCATCCATACAACAATATCGTTTTTGGCAATGGTAATCATTTTTTGTATGATTCTATCAAATATTTAATCTGTTTCTCAACTATAGGAGAAGCCACAAAATCATCCAATGAAACTTTTTTAGTTGACTGATATGAATCAAGAAAATAAGTTTGATTCATTTTCTCCATATTATCATTTAATGAAGCAATAGCTTCTTCACCTTCATTATATGCGGATTCTATACTGGCAAGTTGTGATTCCAATTTTTCAATCATCATTCAAAGACCATATGTTTGATGTCATAACTCCTCGTATTTATCTATCAAATCTTGTATACTTTTTTTCATATCCAATAATGCTTGGCTTTCGTTATTGTCCAGTAATGCACTAAATACATCCCATGTTTCTGGATTAGTTAACTGAAAAAATAATTCCAAATATTCAGGTATCATAACAGTAGATCCTCCCTCATAATCTATTCACTCCTCTTTTTGTTCTCATTCATTTTCTCAAATAGAATCTCAATCCTCTGCATCAAAGTTTTTTTCATTTTCTCAATTAGACTCCAATACATCATATTTAAAAAGTACCTTTTCTGAATCTATTCATTGCTCTTTTAATTGCGCTAATATTTGTTCTTCTAATTCTTGCTTCTCCTGTAAAGTAGGTTCCTTTTCAAATTTTAGTGTAGCTAATAGTTTTCAGTTATTCAACGCATTTTTATCTATTCAGTCTATACGCTGCAAAGTTTCACCATAATTCTCTAATTTTTCTAATCATTTTCATATTTTCGACTCCATCTCATACAAAAAACTTGCATATGGTAATAATTTATTCATCAATGATCATATAATCTTCTGTAATTCAATATCCAATCTTGTCTTCTCCGCCCTGACTAAATCTAATTCAGTTTCTTTATCTTCAGTTAATTGCAAAATTACGGCTAACTCCCTTTGTTTGGCAGTAACTTCTTTGATATAATCTTTTTGTGCCTGTTCCCATTTATCCATATTTTCTATATAATTTAATGGAACTTGAGACGGATTTGGAGCAGATCAAGTAGTGTTTCACAACTCTTGTTGAATTTGTTGCTGCAATGTAATACGATTACTTGATTTTTCTATCTTTTTTCCGTTTTCTATCGTACGATTTAACAGATTTTCTCATTCAGGCATGCTTATATACTATATTATGTAAAATATTTTATAGTTATGAATATAATTAATCAGTACAAAATGTCAATTGCTTTTTACACAAGTAATCATAGAGTATATATAATACATATTCAATTTACATTTTTTGTATAGCACCAAATTAAAAAAAGTGCTATTTTTCTTGCAATTTAAAAAAAAATGATTATAGTAGCACGTGACATCGTTTGGTGACATATAGTTGAACACCAAACATTATTCATTTTTAATTTTTAATTATTAATTATTATGTGAAAAGTAATTTGAATCGATTTGTGAACGACTAACTCTTGTGTATCATATATGTTATGAGACAAATCTGAAGTCATCGCAAATTCTGAGTGAGCTAGAACTACTCCATCAATAGTTTACATCAAATGAGATGAGATGTTGGTGTGAGATCTAGCAAAAAGAAAGGCTATTTTAGAGCCAAAAAATGTAATCTTTGAAACCAAAAGATTTATCTGAAGGAAATTCAAAGAAGTAGAAAATGAAGTCAAAGATGCTCCATTTGATATGAAAGAATGAAAAGATGGATGAGTTTTGATTTCTATTGATGGGAAAGACTACAAACCAGAACAAATTTCTGGATTCGTTTTGAAAAAACTAAAAGAAGATGCTGAAAAATTTTTGTGAGAACCAGTTACACAAGCTGTAATCACAGTACCAGCATACTTCAATGACTCTCAAAGAAACGCTACAAAAGCAGCCGGAGAAATCGCAGGACTCAAAGTTGAGAGAATTATCAACGAACCTACTGCAGCTTCTTTGGCCTATGGAGAATGAAAAAACAAAGACGAAAAAATCGTAGTATTTGATCTTTGAGGATGAACATTTGATGTAACAATCTTGGAAATCTGATCTGAATGAACATTCCAAGTATTATCTACAAGTGGAGACACACAACTTGGATGAAAAGATTTTGATCAAAAAATCATAAATTATTTGGTAGATGCATTCAAGACAAAAGAATGAATTAATCTAAAAGAAAATGCTATGGCTATGCAGAGACTAAAAGATGAAGCAGAAAAGGCTAAAATGCAGCTTTCTCAGACAGAAAAAGTAGAAATCATGATACCTTTCATCTGTACAGATGACAAATGACAACCAAAGAACTTATCTGAGACATTGACTAGAGCTCAATTTGAAAACCTTTGTAAAGATTTGCTGGATAGATGTAAACAACCAGTTATCCAAGCTCTGAAAGATAGTAAATTAGATAAATCAGATATCAATGAAGTTATCTTGGTATGAGGATCTACAAGGATGCCAGCTGTAAAAACTATCGTGAAAGATATATTTGGAAAAGATCCAAAAGCTACTGTAAATCCTGATGAAGCTGTATCTCAATGAGCAGCTATTCAATGATGAATCATCCAATGAAATGTGACAGATATCTTGCTTTTGGATGTAACTCCTCTTTCTTTGGCTGTAGAAGTTGAATGAGGATTGGCTCATGTTTTGATTCCTAGAAATACCACAATTCCAGCCAAGAAATCAAACATCTATACTACTGCCAGCGATAATCAAAATGCTGTGACAGTACATGTAGTACAATGAGAGAGACAATTTGCAAAAGACAATAAATCACTTGGACAATTCAATTTGGAATGAATTCCTCCAATGAGGAGATGACAACCTCAAATTGAAGTTACATTTGATATCGATGCAAACTGAATCTTGAAAGTAAGTGCTGAAGAAAAATCTACATGAAAAAAACAAGATGTAGTCATCCAATGAGCTACTAACCTATCCGACGACGAAATCGAAAAAGCAAAAGAAGAAGCTGAAAAATTTGCAGAAGAAGATAAAAAAAGGAAAGATTTAGTTGAATCAAAAAATAAATTGGAGCAACTAACTTACCAAATGCAAAACATCATTGATGAAAACAAAGACAAGTTATCTGATGAAGCAAAAGATGAAGTAAATAAATTAATTGAATCTGCAAAAGAGATGAAAGATAAAGAAGATGCTACAAAAGAAGATTGCGAAAAAGAATTAGAAAGATTAAACAAAGAATTCGCAGATTGGTACCAAAAACACAGCTCTGAAATCAATCCAAATGCTGGAGCTACAGATGGACAAGCTACACCAGATGCATGAAATGGAAATAATGGAGATGCCGCACAACCTGATGAAGTAATCGATGCAGACTAAAAATATAATTATATAGTATTATGTCATTCTGAACGAAGTGAAGAATATAAAAAACAGATATTTATATCCTTCGTTACACTCAGGATGACAAAAACATCATTACATAAAAAGCCGGACAAAGTTCCGGCTTTTTCAATATTTGAAAAACCATACTACTCTATCCCATAAAATCTACGAACTTCTAGTGAGAGTAATTTTTTGTAATCTATTCCATATTTTTTGCAGTCTGAGATAATATGAGCAGCAGATTTTCTAGCTTGTTCCAACTCTCATGCTGTCACACTACTAGGATCCTTTTTGTAAAGATCATAAATATTATTTAATGATTTTAATCATGCAGAATCAAGTGACATAATACGACCTATAGATTCTTGTATATGTTGCTGAGATTGTTCTATATGCTGCTGAGATTGTTCTATATACTGCTGAGATTCTTTTATATTTTGTTGAATATAGGCATTTAATCCTTTCATATAATTATTTCCACAATTTTCTACAAAATCTACAGCTATTTCAAATTCATTTAATCTTTTTTCATCACCATCTTCTCCATCATATAATTCCTTATTTTCCATTCCCAAATATATTGCAGACCATATAAATAATAACTGATTTTGCTTACTAATTCACCGATTTTTCTGCATTTCTGAGATTATAAAATCTTGTGTAAACTTCCTATTATATTCATTTTTCAGTACTACATTAGTCTCCAGCATATTTCTCACCTTGGAATCATATCACTGCGGCAATTTGACTCATAATTTACTATCTAATTGTGAAAGGAAATCTCATGAGAAAATCTCTGTCTTTGCCATAGTTTTATCTACAGAAGTATATGAATGTGCTTGTGCTAAATTATTAAAATTTAATAAAGAAAACAACAAGACAGGGTATCCAAACTTATACAAAAATTTCCTATCTTTTTGCACTGTCACATCCATCTGATTTATATTTTTCATCACACATAATGTCAAAAAATAAAATCACATAAAATATATGATAAATTTTTTAAAAAAATCAAGCAAAATTTTTGCCTTTTAAAAATTTTTGGATATAATCTATATATATTTAACATTTTACCATGATAAAATGGGAAATGAGAGCATAATACAATTCATAGATAATCCCGAAAATCAAAGTCAAGATAATATTTCTAATATTAAAATTTTTTTACAGGATATCACAGATGAAAAACAAAAAAAACTAATAGAAGATACATTAAACAACTCACACGATCTTGCCGAAAAGTTCGATTTGTATTTAAAGGACATTTCTAATGTAAAAAAAATTAAATTAAAAAACAAGCTGAAAGAATGTAATAATACCGAAGAAGTTCAAAAGATAATTGAAGTTCTTCTATCTGAAGAAACATGATACCAAGTTTGATATCATGAAATTGAGAACAATTCGTTAATTCAAAGAGAAACTACTGAAAAGAAGCAAGAAACTACTGAAAAAGAACAAGAAACTTATAAAAAAGAACAAGAAACTTATAAAAAAGAACAAGAAACTATTGAAAACGCATCCTGACTTAAAGAAATCGAAGTTGCTATTTCTGCCCGCCAAGAATTAGTCAATAAAATTCCAGACTTAGATAAAAAAACTAATAAAGATTCTGAACTCTATCAAGCCACAAAATCTGAATTTGAACAAAGCTGAATAATTCAGCAATTAAAAGACAGCAACCATGATGAAGATTTCATAAATAATTATATCTTAGTACATACCACATTAAAAGAATTAAAATCAAATGAAAATTACAAAAATGTAAATATTTCATTTTTTGAAAAAGCTGTAAAAAATTTGGACAATGCATGTAATATCCCTGACACCAAATTTAATGATTTCTCTAGAGAAAAAATTACAAAAACTAGGACAGAATTATTTGATGCTGACATCTGAAATCATAGCCTAAAAGAAGCAAAAAAAACGAATAAAGAATCAGCTATTCATCAAAAGACATACAATGAAATTTTCGCCTTAGATGAAAATAAAAATAGAGACACAGAACTCATAGAAAAATACTGAAAATTCATCGAAGATGATAATATCAAAGATTTAGTAAAAAAATATGAAAATAACGAACTCTCTGAACAAGATAATGACACATTGAGAAAATGATTGAAAAACATCAAAGAGAATATAGATAATCAAACCAAAGATTTGATAGAAGAGATGTGTCTCATCGCACCAATACAATGAATATTTGCCTGCATATGACCAGAGCTTGGGAATAATTTCAATCTAAACAAAAGTAGAGAAATCAGCAACGAAAATTGAGAAATCACCATCACATGACATATAGATTGAATACCATTTTCATTACATCATGATACTAACAATCCAGATGCCCGTTTGCAGACATCATCCGCTCTGACAAAAATAGATAATAATAAATTTGAAATATGAGAAAAATTCAAAGATTCTCCATACAAGCTACCTACAAACTGAGATATTTTTGCCATAGCAATATCCTGCCTGACACATTGAGATGTCACCTCTACCGAAAATGCCACTAAATATTTCCAAGCACTTCAAGAAAAGATTTCTGAGAAAATTGAAAAAGAATTATACAAAAATGCAAAATATGCAAATCACTACATAAAAGACAAAATAAAATGAGAAAAAATATCAAATCAATACTTAAATCTTTTATGAGAAATTAAAGAAAGTCCCATAAAATGAGATATCGAACAATCAAACTCCAAACTATATAACTTCGTAGATTTGATAGATTCCAGTAGCTATATATCTACCATATCTGAAAAAGAAGATATCAGCCATTGCATAGGCAGCATCAAAGATGTTATTTCACAATACTGAAAACTAAATAAACAAAGTAATAGATATCCTACAATAATTCGCCACTTTTTGATGGATAAAACCATACTAGAAAACACTCAAAAAATACTAAACTGATACAATATACAATGAGACTCTATTCTAGATCTATTTTGATATTACACCGAACAAAATTCATGAATCAAGACTATCAATTTCAAACAACTAAAGAAAGACCTAGAATGAAAAGAATGACAAGAAAGCCTAGTCGCAAGCAACCGACAAGACAATATGGAAAGAAAATATGCAGATACCAATCTAGATAATGAATTAAAAAATATAGTATAACGAACTATTGACATAATGTATTTTTTCAATATACACAACCCCATAAATAAAATCACCAAAAATTAAAAATTATGGGATATATCAGTACTTCACCGGAATTTAAATTAGTCACATCAAATGTGCGATCACTTCATGAAAAACCTGATGGAAACAAGCTATTTCCATTCACCAAGGTACAAGTCACAATCCATGATGTCTATCACTGCCCATTCTGCGGCAAAGAAATCAATTATTTTCATTGCTCTTGTGAGGCTTTCACCAAAAAATTTGCACAACTCCAAGACATATTCATGGATAAAGAGCATGAAAGCGAATTACACCACGAAAACTATGCCAGCATTTTGGGATATGCCAAAAGTATCAAAGATGAGTTGTCTTTGAGACTACTGTCCCAAAAAGAAACTACTGAACTCGGCCCAAATTTTTGGGACTTTACTGAGACCTTCTCAGATCGTATGACAAAGGCTGCTTATATGGTGAATAATGGCAACTACGTTGGAGACAAAGGGATATTCTTTGTCAAAGATTTACACAAAAAAGCCGTATATCAATGTACTTTGGAAGGCATCAAACATTCGCATCTCAAAATTTACTTGGGTTACCATCGCCAAAAGACAATCTCCCATGGAGGCAATACCCTCGGCAATTACCACTTTGAATCCTATTGGGAAGACATCGCTGAATTCAGAGATTGGAATGCATTTTGCAAGATGCTTATAGCTATGTAATTATCAAAATGCTCTATTTCTAGAGCATTTTTCATATAAATCACAAAATTTCAATATAAAAAAATGCTCCTATCGAAAACGACAGGAGCAATGACAATTATTCAGAATTATTCCAGTAATTGCACCCTCTTATTATCAAAAGAGTTCAATACTTTTACTTTGGAATCAGGACCCTCCTCATCATATGATACAGAAACTATATCACCGATACGAGTCCATTTCAGTTCTATACTGACATCGTTCGGACAACGGAATTCCTTTTTAGGATCTTCACTAAACAAGAAATAATAATTATCATCATCTCTAGTTACATCCAAGACCGTAAAAGTTTTTTCGTTTTCAACAACTTTACCTTCCAAACTGACATCATTTCTAGAACTTCTTAGAGCTCTACCATAAGCTTCATAAGCCTCATTCACACTTTTACCAACTCCACATACATCACGATACTTGACTGAAGCAAAGGCATATCCCATGAATTCGCCACTTTCAGCTTTACAAGTAGCAAAATAAGTGGGCTCATTTTTGATGTTGTACATGAGAACCCGTGAGGGTTCAATATTCGCAGCATCAATTTTGTAATTCTTAATTTTCTGCCTACTAGCTTCCTCATTCACACCAGAAATCGGATACAATTTACTCTTTCCAGTTCGAGTATTAGTAAGCATAAATCCAGAAGTACCATCATCAGCACCTGCTGATTGAATCCCTGTATACCAATAGCAATCGCCATCAGTATACACCTGTTCGATACCTGGTGTTTGGGATTTTACATCGACTTGAGCAAACTGAGCATTCCACCAACCTCTCTGATAGTCTCCCCACCAAGCAATTCTTTTTTCAATCATCTTGCTTGGATAAATTCTGTCAACCCACTCTGGGACATCCTGCAAAGAATAATCTTTTGCATTACCATTTTGGATATCAAGTATAATTACTTTCGTAATATCCGGACAGGTATATGCTTTTGTATTTTCTTGCACAGGAATAATCATAAATGGGCGGCCATTATCATCCAATTCAACATTTTGATCAGCAAACTTTACATTTGAATACCCCGAATGTCTCAGATGTCTCACCCAGTAATCAGCAAAGCAAGCCGATTCCAAATACTTGAGATGGACATCTTCGCCATTTACTTTTGTGACAAAGTAGACTACATTCTGCTTCATTGCAGAGACCAAAATATATCCCGGTGTACTACGATTACTTTTCCATTTAAAGAAGCTTCTATGCTCCAAGGGAGCAACATACACCTGTTCATTTTTGAATGTCAAAGTCTTTTCAGACCCATCGGCAAGATGGACACGAAATGAACCATTGAGATTCTGAATAGATAAGGTAGAGATTTCACATACAGATCCTGTTGCAGGATTCTGCTCCAATGCTGCCTGAGCATATTTCAAAGCAAGCTCTTCATCCACCAAAATCATTGATTCAGGTTGAATCTGTGCCATATCTTTGCAATATGCAGAATCAGACATCTCAGTGGCTTGAAGCATTTTTTGCATACTTCTGGAAGCGAACATCCCCGTACTTGTAAAAAGGCAATAAAAAAGGCCTAATACAACGACAACAAGCGGAGCTAGTCCTCCAAACGAAAAGTCCATATCACTATTTCCTACACCAACACATTTCACCACAAACACGATGATTGCGGGAATAAGCATATAGTATATCCATATACCATAAGACATACTAATCACAGGCTGGCCAAACCACATAATAATCCATGACATTATCATAGTGGAAACACCAGCTACGACCCCATAAACTACTGTTTCTGCAAAATTTTTGAAAGAGATAGTGCAGAAAAAGGCAATAATGCCCAAAATTAATGATAATAAAAGATACATGATTAAAATTTTTTTGTTAATAATGTTTTTATTTACATAAGATATTATATGTATTTTTAAAATTAAGTCAACTAATATTAATCCCCATTTATCGTTATCTCTCTTGTTTTTCTCATTAAGTTCAATATCTTAAAATAATAAGATATCCAAAATATCAATTTTTTATTGTTTGAATCAAAACATGTATCTGAAAACTATTTGACTAGAAATTCACATAAAATTAGCCAGTCCAAACAAGATTTTTTGCCAATGTAAAAATGAACAAAATTTTGATACTCTCATCCCAAATACAAATATCTGCCCTGTATGTACCTGACAACCTGGAGCTTTACCTACCCTAAGTAAAGAGGTTTTGGAATTATCTCTAAAGCTCTGAAAAGCCCTAAATTGTCATATAAATCGCAGATCACATTTTGATAGAAAATCGTATTTCTATACAGATTTACCCATGTGATACCAGATTACTCAGGAATATGAACCAACAAATATAAATTGAAATGTTAAATTTTTTGTAAACAATTATGAAGACGAAAGGACTGTAAGAATAGAAAATGCACACATGGAATGTGATACTGCTAAAATGATTCACAATGGTTGAGCAGCTTTGGTAGATTTTAATCGTGCTGGTACACCATTACTCGAAATAGTAACTTGACCAGATTTTAATGATGAAGAAGAAGTAATTGAGTTTTTAAAGGAATTGCAAAGAATAGCTAGATACAACAAAATTTCAGATGCTGATATGGATAAATGACAAATGAGAGTAGATGTAAATATATCTCTCAGAAAAGATGAAAATTCTCCATACTGAAATAGAACAGAATTAAAATGAGTGAATTCATTTGGTATGATTAGGAGATGAATTGCTTATGAATATCAGAGACAAAGCGAGATTTTGGACAAGTGAGAAGAAAATAAGCAGCAAACAAGGATGTGGAATGATGCAGAATGAGTAAGTAAGTTTATGAGATACAAAGAAGATGCTCTAGATTATAGATATTTCCCAGAACCAGATATGCCAGAATTAGTTTTAACAGATGAACAAATGGGTTGGTTGGATCAGCAAAAACTAATAATTCCACATCAAATAATCAAAAGATTTAAACAAGAATACTGATTCAATAAAGAATATATCAATTGACTAATCAATGATCAGGAAGTTTTGGACTACTTCATGAGTCTTGTTGATTTGTGATTAGATCCAAAAATTACAGCAAAATGGATTGTCTGACCAATAGCAGCTTACATGAAAGAAAATTTCGTCTGAATCAATAAATTAAAATTTGATAAAGAAAAATTTATTGATTTCGTCAAAATCGCCACTGAATGAAAAATCATGGACAATCAGATGAAAGTGGTAATGGATGAAATGTTAGCAACTTGAAAAACATCAAAAGAAATAATAGATGAAAAATGATTTAGCACACAAGGGATGGACGATAGCGAACTAGAAAACATAGTACAATCCCTGATAAATGAAAATCCAGCTATCGTTGAACAATACAAATGATGAAAAACAACTACATTGGGATTCTTCGTATGACAGGTAATGAAAAAGACAGCATGAAAAGCTAATCCAAAAGCAGTATGAGACATAGTAACAAAATTATTGAGTTAATCTTGATTTTAATACATATAATAATATAAGTTTTCCACTTTTATCATTTTTCTAAGACAATATGGCAGATACAAAAGACAATAAAACAATTAAAAATGAAGAATTAGAAGAAAACATGGATGATAGTCGAGATGATGATGAATATGACACTCCAAAAAAGGAAAAGAAAAAAGCTAAATCAGATTGGGATGATGATCGAAATGATGATGGTCGAGATGACGATGATGACGATTGGGATGATGACGAATATGAAGAAGATGGAGACAAAAAAACTACATACACTAGAGATGATGAAGATAATGACTAATTTTTAGATTTTCAAAAAAAGCTTATAGACAAATCCAAGAATCTATAAGTTTTTTTATTAAAGAAAAAGCCGACTCCTTTGGGTCGGCATTAAATTATTTTGCTTCGCTCCCATATATGGAAGCGTTGTTTTTTCCGGTCCCCAATGGCAGCGGATTTACCATGATGATATTGGCTTTACCGTATCAGGCGCGGGGGCGGATAATTCTTAAAAAAACTTTTTTAGAGTAGTGATTATGATACCACTCTAAGGCTGACCACGAATAGGACAGCCCAAACTCATTTTTTTCATAGGGCTTGTTTTTTTAGGATGGCCGGCGCAAATCTACTTCTGTGAGGACAAATTAGTCCTACTCCTACAAGCAGGGCGTGGCGGCATGGCGCTGGCGGCCGGCTGGCGATGACTGGCATTTCTCATTAATAACGTTGTCGACGCCGAAGCGTTCGTTGAGAAGCCCGTACTAGGTCCTTTGTTTTTACTCATAGCGGTTATTTTTTTTTAATTGTTTTTTTGTCGTTGAGATAACAACATACATTCCTCAGCGACAGTTGATATAATAAATATTTTTATATAAAAGTCAAGATATTTTTTAAAAAAATTATTTATACTATTTACCAAGAATCTACCACAAAATTTAATTATGGAAACATAAGTTTTCATACCGAAACCTAATAATATTCACCAAGAGCAAGAACACACAATTTTATTGCGACTTCGTAATCCATGCATCCATTACAAACTGAACTAAAACGAGTTTATAGGAGCGAGTCCGTATTCTCACATAAATATGCAAAGAACAACTGAGTGCTAAAATTGTGTGTAAGGCCTTTTTGGCTACTTTTGTGGCCAAACAAAAGTAGCACACCTTAGGTAAATACCACTAAACAAAAAAAGACTGATGTTTCACAGTCTTTTTCATATTTCAAATCATTTTTTACATAGTCACTAATACATAAATTCACAGTCCTAACATCAATAATCAGACAATCAGATGAATTAATTTTACATTTTTATGTCTAAAGGAAGCTAATTCCTCTGCCGACTTAACACCAAATCCAACAATCAGTGTAATCAATACCATCGGCAAAATAAAAATCAAATTGTACACTATCAAATATATCAATCCCCAGGTACTCACCACACTACTCTCAGATGCCAAATAACCAAGTATAGTGATATAAGGACCCGAAGTACATGGCAACAAAAATAGACTCACCAAAAAACCTACTATAAATGCTCACAAAGGAGATGCAGCCTTTTTGATAACCTTATGCATCGCAGGCCTCCATGCTAATGGCACTTCCATACGAAATCATTCTCCATATCGGAAAAAATCTTTGATATTTGCAAGTCACACAATAATTCATAATATTCAGACAATCCACTTGATGATTACAGTATTAGTCGCTGTAGCTAATGCTGAGAATAATCCCAATCACATAGCCAAGTATGACAAAAATACTGCCAAAGCAAAAAGTAATCATGCAAATATAGCTTTTTTCTTGTCCTTTGTCTCAATCAAGATAGAAGACAACAAAAGCAAAATCACAGCGAAAGCACATGGATTTATACTATCTGCCAAAGCTGCTGGTATCATCACACCAAAAAAAGATCGTCTGTTTTCCGTATCATAAGACACTGTACCCTGCACATCACCTGTATCAATCTCACTACAGTTTAGATCAGGACAATTTTCTTCATTACACTTAAAATTCTCATCTTCTGCATCCAATTTTTCTTGGAAAAATGAAATTATTTTGCTATCACCAGCGACATATTCACACTCATTTTCATCATCTATCACCAAAAATGGCACTCATGCCTTAGCTGGATCTATATCCAATTTCTCCACATATTCCTGGAATAATTGTACATTATCTCTATTGAAATAGATTTCTCTCATATCGATATCGTACTTTTTCTCAATATTTTCTTTTTCAAAGAACTTCTCTACTTTGGCACAATGAGAGCATCCATTCCCATAGAAATAGATATACTCCTGAGCAAAAGAAAATCAAAACAAAAAAATCACAGAAAACAACAAAGACACAAACTTCTTCATCATAAAATTTATACTCAAATTAAAACAATATTTGGTATGAAATATTAGTTTTTAAACATATCTTTGTTTTTCAAGATGAACAACAAACATATGAATGAAATAATAAGTCACAACAATGAAGATCCGAATCAAACTGATGGAACAAATATAGCTAATATTACACATATGATATCAAGAGCAAAGCAGATAATTGATGCTGCAGGATACCATTTTTTCATTTTCATCAAACCTCTTGCCATAATTATCACCAATGCAGCAAGAACTACATAAATCAATGATAACAAGAATATTCATACTTTACCACTAAATAATGCAATGATTCATGAAATAAATGTAATTACTGAGAATACAGCAAAAATTATACCACAAACCAATCAAATTATTCACAAAACCTTACAAATTTTTTCCAAGTGTTTCCTAACTCGTACATTTGCACTTTCCATGAAAGACAAATTCAAAATTTCTTTCACCCATGAAGCATTGATAATTTTGTCTACGAATCATACTTTCTTGACTAAATTATCCACTTCTTTGTCTGCTTTTTTTTCAAATGCTTCTACCTTTTTTTCTACCTTTTCAACTTCCTCTTTCACATCCTTTTTTACTGATTCTTCTACCTTTTTTTCTACTTTTTTTACTTCTGCTTTTTTATTGTTAGCAGGTGCTTTTTTTGTGTTTTTTACTGGCATTGTATAAATTGTTAATTAATAAAAAGAATACCATTTACATATACTATTACAAAAATAAAACACTTTTTCAACTAAAAAACTTGAAAAAAAATCACTATTCAATAAAAAAGTCGCTATACATTATTTACCAGACTCTAGTGACTAGAGACTAGTATCTAACGACTTTAAATCATTAATTATAAATTATGAAGAAATTCTACATCACTACTGCTATTGCTTATCCAAATGCCAAACCACATATTGGTCATGCTTTGGAAATTATTATTGCCGATACAATCGCTAGGATGTATAGGATGACAGGTAAACAAGTAGAATTCCAGACTTGAACAGATGAACATGGTATCAAAAACCGGAGAACTGCTGAAAAAGAATGAAAAGAAATTCATGAATTTTTGGATGAAAATGTAGAATGAGAGTGAGGATTCAAAGATATGTATTCACAGCTAAAGATATCAAACAATACTTTTATCAGGACTTCTGACGAAAAAAATCATTATGCTTGAGCACAACTCTTGTGGCAAAAAATGGCTGAAAAATGAGATATCTACAAACAATCTTACAAATGATTGTATTGTGCAGGATGTGAATCTTTTAAGACAGAAAAAGATTTAGTAAAAAATGAAAAATGAGTCTTGGTATGTCCGGACCATCCAAATTGAGAAATCGAAGAAGTAGATGAAGAAAATTATTTTTTCAAATTATCAAAATACAAAGACCAAGTAGCAGATATAATCAAAAAAGATGAATATCTAGTCTTTCCACACGAGAGAAAAAATGAGATATTAGCATTTTTGGAGAATGCAAAAGATGTAAGTTTCTCTAGACCAAAATCTAGCCTACCACGATGAGTACCTGTACCAGGAGATGACGAACATGTGATGTATGTATGGTGTGATGCTTTATCAAATTATTTGACTGGACAATGATTTGGATTGGATAATGAACGAGAGAATTCACGACCTGCAGATTTACATATAGTTTGAAAAGACATTTTGAGATTCCATGCTGCATTTTGGCCCGCAATGCTATTGTCTGCAGATTTGCTTCTACCAAAACAACTACTCTCACATGGATTTCTGACCCTCAATGGTAAAAAAATGTCAAAATCTACATGAAATGTGATAGATCCAATGGAACCATTACAAAAATATGGAAGAGATGCTATGTCATTCAATTTATTGTACGATGTACCTACAGATTGAGACTGAGATTTCTCAATGGATAGACTCGCAAGTGTATACAATAGTATGATTATCTGAGCATGGTGAAATCTAGTAAATAGAGTGACAAAACTCGGAGAAAAATACTGAATCAATGAAGCTAAAGCATGAAATCTAGCAAATTGGTTTGATGAATTTAATATAGAAAGTGTAGCAGAATATTTGGACAAAAAAGACATCAGATGATATCTAGAAAAATGGTATCAAATAGTACAAAAAGCCAATGAATTTATCACAAAACAAGAACCTTGGGTAAAATACAAAGATGAATCTACTCAATGAGAAGCCATAGAATGTCTACAAAATTTACTCTACGTAGTGAAAAATCTAGCAATTCTATCTGCTCCAGTACTCATTGATTGATTTGAAAAAATGAAAAACATCTTGGGATTTGATTTAATGTCAGATCTAGATTCTACTACCAATTGAACATTTGAATCTCGAAAATCAGCATTTGATTCTCAAAATTTCAACGTAAACTTAAAATCTGAAATAATCTATCCTAGGATTGATGTATAAAAAAAAGAAACCTAGGTACTAGGTTTCTTAAATCTCTCAAAAAATGAGTCTGGATAAACTTTAATGGTATAGCTACCATTATCCAAAATTTCTTATGGCTATTCTTTAACAGCTACATCCATTAGACTAGATTTCTCATACTCTTTCAGCCGTTCTTTTATACGGTAAATTTTTCCTACAATGTAAAAACGCGCATAAGAGACATACATCACAGCTAATGATACCATAATAATACCGAATGGAAATGCCCAATGGAAATTATGACCACACAATGCCATGATAAGAATCACAGAAACCACCACCAAGAGCTGAAAGAGTCCAATACCGACAAGCACCCACAAAAATTTGTGTTGCTGTGGCCAAGGTTCTTTCCTGTACTTAAACATCCCAATAGCAGGATATATATACAAAAGAAAGAACAGCACCAATGTTACAATTAAGCCAGATTTTTCCATACAAAACAATTTTAATTAACACACCACATAATATAAGTAAATCAAGAATTTTGTCAATATGTGTTTTTCGACAAATATGCATACTGAAATCAAGATTCCCTACAACAAAATATCAAATATTAAATGTTCATTTTTGATATTGATATTGATATTTTTTTTCAGCCATAATAATTTTTGTACTTTAGAAATTTTATCTACAGAAAAATAATGGTAAATCATACCATCCAATAGTGCATTCAGCAATCAAGCATTGGACAAAGAGACAAGAGTCCTATATTTCTCTCATATATTTCAAGTATCCAAAATACCAAAAATATTTGATATCGGATCTTTTAATTCTTCATCTTCAGATATCTTTTGATGAAATAAATCAACTACCCCTGTCCTTCACATACTCATATCACAAATCAAATTTTTTAACTCTTTTTCTCACACAAAATATCATTTATCATCACAATATTTCAGTAATTCATCCACACTATATTCAAAAAAAGGAATAGTAACAGCCCTAGATATTATTGTATCAAGCAGCAACGATTTATTTTCTGTCGTAGCTATAATCACCTTGTTTGGCAAAGGTTCTTCACATGTCTTCAAAAATGCATTCATAGATGCCGCATTCATTCTCTCAATATTTTCAATCAATACAATCCTATATTTTCAGACACTAGACAATGATAACCAACTATTAATATCTCTCACTCATATATCTACATATTTGTAATCAGACAATAATTGTTTGGAGATATCATTGGAGTCATCCGTACTTACCTTCAATATATGTTGTTTACCCAATTGTGATGAAAAATCTCTTACATACAAAAAATCTTGGAGAAAATACGGTCACAAAATTTCTTTTGAAACTTTTTTTACTATTTCAGTCTTCAAAGATGTCTGCGATCACAATAAAAGAAAAAAAGCGATATTTTGTGAATCCACATCCAGCTGAGTCAGATACTTTTTCAAAATCAATTCACTATGTTCGTTTGATGATTCCATTACAAAGATGTAAATGATAAATAACCATATTAATTTAAAGTTTTCACACTTTTTTTCAATAAAAAATCTACTAATCTAAAGATGAAAACACACAATTTTATTGCGACTTCGTAATCCATTAGCACATCACAAACTATACTAAAACGAGTTTATAGGAGCAAGTCCGTATTCTTACATGAATATGCAAAGAACAACTAAGTGCTAAAATTGTGTGTAAGGCCTTTTTGGACACTTTTGTGGCCAGACAAAAGTGAAATAAAATGGAATCCTCGATGTAATCGGGATGTCTCACCGGAGGTAAAAAAAATTGTGAATAAACAAAAATGAAAGGGAATGTGGTATTTGCTAGGAATAATAATAAAATAAAAAAATTTAACTTCATTTTTCATTGAAATATCTTTTTCCTTAATTATAAGTGATGTGATTTATATAAATAAAGCAAAACAAATGAAACAGAAAAACAATTTATATGCATTAGCAATCTTATTGATTAGTATTTTTTCATTCACAGTATGAATCACTCATGCTGACAATACTTGAGAAAATGTAATCACTGTCACCACAAACGATACTACAAATACTTGAGATACAGATACATGAGAAAATAATACCTGAACTATAAATACATGAAACACTGACACTTGAAATACAGACAATTGAGAGATAATACTCGTGACTGACTGAAGTGGACATACTCAGATAGTAGTGACATGATATGTAGCTCCTAGTACTTGAAATACAAATACATGAGAAAATAATACTTGAACTATATTACCAAACAACAAAGACATAGATCCTGCTGATGAATTTGCAAATGCACTAGCATGGATGTATACAAATGGTCTTACTATGTACAATAATTCATGAGACTATAGGATGTATGATGAAATTACTCGTGAAGAAGCAGCAAAAATGATCTGACAAGCATACAAAGTATTTGGATTAGATACTTCTGTAGTAAAAAATACATCATGTACATTCACAGACAGCAATTTATTTAATCCTACACTTTCTATCCATATTGCAAATGTATGTCAACGATGACTTTTCCAGTGAGCAAATTGAAAATATTTACCTACTGAAAACCTAAGTAAATCCCAAGCTACTGCTGTATTGATTAGGATGATTGAAGGTAAGATGTCTTATGAATTACAGACACCTTGGTGGGAACAATATTACAAAAAAGCTCTAGCTATCTGAATAACAAATATTGATAATATAAATGAATTTGATCACAATATGACTAGATACGAGATGGCATTGATGTTGTACAGGATGAGACCTATCATGGAAAGCAGTCAAATGAAGACTATGGCATTGAATGCTATGGCTGGTATCAAACAATCTAGTTCTGGTACAATTGATTCTCAGACAGTAATAGACAATCTATGAACATTGGTATGATGAATTGATGCATCTACTGATCCAGAACTATTGGAAGCAATATATTGGATGTCTGACAATGGACTAACTATCTACAAAACAGTAGCAGAATATAAGCCATTTGAGACTCTAAACAGAGCATGAGCTGCCAAGATATTTGATAAATTTTCTGATATGCTATGACTGGGTACAGACCAAGGATTTTTGCAAAATGAGTGTAATTTCAAAGACATAGCAGGATTGGATATAGAGACTCAAAATCATATAGTAAATGTCTGTAAAAAATGACTAATTAAATGATCAAATTGATTATTTAACCCTAATAGCTACATGAATAAATCCACATTTATAGTAGCATTGATCAGGATGTTTGAATGAAAAGCATTGGATGAAGCAACATCTCCTTGGTGGAAAAATTATTTTGATAAAGCACAAGAATTATGATTGGTCACAGCCGCTGATTCTACCACATTTGACACACCAATAAGCAGATATGAGGTAGCATTATTTTTGTACAAATTCAATATCAGATACAAAATGTTAAACAACTTAAACAACAACAAAATATCTGATGATGTAATCAATACCGTAGAATGATCTGTGACTACTCTAAACTGAAAATCTGTGGCAAACATCTACATAAACACATCATTATTGAAGCAATGAACACTGGATGTATGATACATAGAGACATTTGGTACTAGATCAAAAATAGTAAAAGTGCAAGAAAGGACAGAAAGTAATGTAAATTGATTTATATGGTATGGAGATGTATTTGACATAGCCACTGATGGAAAAATCTGAACTATCACATTTATGGTACAAAATGGATTTGTATTGGAATGAACAGTCAGACTCACAGACAAGACATACAAAATCACTCCTGTAAAATGAACAAATGCATACTATCAAATAACACAAATTTAAAAAAAATTTTAATAGTCGCTTATTTCCAGTCTAATGTCCAGCGACTAATGTCTAACGACTGAAAATTTTACAAAGTAAAATTTTCCCATGGAAATCAAAAAAATAAATATAGATACTATACAATTGGAAGACGAAAGTTTTAGGCCTAATACTTTTGAAAATTTTATCGGTCAAGAACATATCAAATCTGTACTACATACAGCTATGGAAAGTGCTGAGACCAGAAATAGCACCATGTGACACATATTATTTTCAGGTCCAAGTGGATTTGGAAAGACTACTATGGCACATATCATATCAAAACACAATCATGTATCCATGAAAGCTGTGACAGGTTATGCCATCACCAAACCCGCTGAAATCGTGAGCATATTAAACAATTTGGATGAATGAGATATCTTGTTTATAGATGAAATTCATAGGCTCAGACCAAATGTAGAAGAAGTATTGTATATTGCTATGGAAGATTTTGTCATAGATATGGTCATGCCAGAATGATGAAATGTCAGGATCCCTATCAATAAATTTACTCTAATCTGAGCTACGACAAAACCAGAAGCTCTGAGTAAACCTATGAAAAATAGATTTGTATATGATTTTCATTTCATGGACTACAATATTGATGAGAAGAAACAAATTTTGAAAAAATATCTGGAAAAATATTGAGTACCTGTAAATGACAAACTATTGGATGATATACAAAAAAAAGTAGACTCAGTACCTAGAGAGATCCACAATCTATGTATCAAAATCAGAGATTTCTATGTGACAAAATATAATTGAGAAACAGAATTTACACAAGAGATGTGGAAAGATTTCTTGAAACATAGCAAGATCTCAGATGGATGAATGACTCCTCTACACGAAAAATATCTAAATATCTTAAAAGAAGCAAATAGACCATTATGATTAAAATCTATAGCGATACAGTTATGAATGACTGAAAAATGAGTTGAAGAAGATATAGAGCCACTACTTCTCAAAATGTGAAAAATAGACAAAACAGTCCAATGAAGAGTCCTGACTGAATGATATTGATTTTGACTTTTTAATTAATTAACTATATAAAAATGACTACAATTCCACTAAATCCTGCTACAAATTTCATATCAGAAATACGGATGCTAATAGTATTAATCCTGGCAATATTTGATTTTGTAATGAAATGAATAGCCATGTACAGAGCATGAACCAGGAGAGACACAGCACGATTTGTATGTCTATTTATATTCAATACATGCTGAATATTACCAATAATATACTTAGCAACCCACAAAAAAATAAATTAACATAAATAAAATGAGGTAATAATGGATCCCATACTATTTGGAATCGTCTTTGGTGCAGCAATGATTTACATAATCGTTAGCACTGTAACTATTAAGCCAAAGGACAACAACAAAAATGGAAAAACAAACAAATAATAATTCAAGAAAGGAGGTATCAAATTATGAGAAAATGTAATGCCAAAAAAAAAGCAGCCAGACGGATTATCCGTCGCAAAAGGATGCTCTTGAGCAAAGCAAAAAAACAAAAAAAACTAAAAAAAACCAAATAATGGATACATACAGTTAGCTAACCATCCTAGAAATATTTATCTTGGATGGTTTTTTTGTATTTTTTATTGAAATTAAACACATATTATATATAATCTCAAATACAAAAATTCACCGAATGAAGAGAAAGATTAATTGGTCGGTACGGCAAGGCACCGACGAGGAAGCTAAAGGTCTTGCCCAGATGAGCTTCGGCTCAAAGACGCTGCGTATCTCGCCGCAAAAAAAGGTGATTCTAATCACCCATGGACACAAAGGGAAATCCCCTTATCCAGAAAAAAATGAGAGGAATGCAATCATTGCCGCTGTTGAGAAACAACTAGCGAACTAGCCACAATCCCCCGTCCATTTCTCTCCCGCCCCCTCTGCATCAAGAGAGGGCTTTTTTATAAACCAAAAAAATAAATTCAATTGATTTTCAGAAAGTTTAAATTATACAATACATTAAATTATTTTAACACTAAATAAATTACTCATGAAACAGACACTTACAAACTTAGCAAAGGCATTTGCTGGAGAATCACAAGCTAGAAACCGCTATACAGTATATGCTAGTGTAGCCAAAAAAGCATGATATCTACAAATCGCAAATGTATTTTTGGAGACAGCAGAACAAGAAAAAGAACATGCAGAACGATTTTTCAAGATGATGCAAGAATTTGTAAAACAAGAATGATGAGAAATACCTAGTATTGATGTAGAGACTACTACTATGATAAAATTTGGAGATACTCTCATGAACTTAGAGACATCAATAAACTGAGAAAATGAAGAATGGACTTCAATGTATCCAGAATTTGCAAAAATAGCAGAAGAAGAATGATATCCTCAATTCGCAGCTAGAATCAGAGCCATCATGGTTGCTGAAAAACACCACGAAGAGAGATACAAAAAATTGTATGATTTATTAAAAAATGATAAAGTATTCAATAGAGATGAAGAGATATACCGAGTTTGTACAAAATGTGGATATGTTTGGAAATGAAAACAACCTCCTATGACTTGCCCATCTTGCTGACATGAAAAAGAATATTATGTAAAAATGAATGAAGATTTCTAAATCACAAATACACAAAAAAGAGCCAATCGGCTCTTTTTTTATTAATTATTGCAATCAAAACTAGATATATTGACATTCCATCAAGAATAATTAAAATACATCTCACAAAAAATAAACAAAAATTATGGAAAAAAGAAAAAATTTTTTGGAAAATCCAAACGAAGAGACATTTTCTCTGATTGAGAACAATTCATCTGCTCTGAATGATGTGTACCAAAAAGCACCAGATCTAGCAGACAAGTTCTTCCAATTCAAGCATTGGTTTCTCTTGTATCGAGAGAGAAACAATAGCAAAGAGGTCCTGGAAAAGATGAAGTCCACAGAAAAGACATTTGACGATACTTTCAAACTTCACTATAGCTTAGGCTATGATGAACGCAAAAAGCATGAGTCAAGAATGATCGAATTGGCTAATACTGTGAGAGAGTGTAGCTCTGTCCTACATCTTCTCGGCAACCAATACCGCAAAGAAATCATCGAGAAAATGAACCAAGTGGCGGTTACAGAAGAGGACAAAAAATTTGCCAGCTTCTACAAAATCTAAAAAAATTCAGCAAAGCATGTCAGAAGAAACTCTTCTGACTTTTTTCCAACAAAAAAATAATTTGATAACAAAAATATCTTTTATGAATGTCCCCCTTTACTGAAAGGGGGTGTCACGGAGTGACGGGGGATTTTTAGAAAACGAGACTAAAAAAATCCTCAGTCTTCGCTTCGCTCAGACAGCTCCTTTAAATAAAGGAGCACAACCAACCATACAATTTTATCGCAACCCCAAATATTGTCCCCCTTTACTGAAAGAGGGTATCGCATAGTGACGGGGGATTTTTTACCTTTCTTCTATAATAACATTACCCTAAAACCTTCTTATTTGATTCTAAATCACCCCCTACCCCCTCTTCGATAAAGAGGGGGAAGTCCCTTCTTTTTCAAAGAAGGGATTTAGGGATGATTTAGTAATTTGATAACAAAATATCTAGAACACACAATTTTATTGCGACTTCGTAATCCATTAGCACATCACAAACTATACTAAAACGAGCGACGTTGTCGCAGGAGCGAGTCCGTATTCTCACATAAATATGTAAAGACCAACTGAGTGCTAAAATTGTGTGTAAAAGCTCTTTTGGTTACTTTTGAAGCGAAAAAAGCGACTAGAAGGAGTCCCGCAAAGCGGGGTAACCCACCGGAGGTAAAAAAGGGAAAGTTGTCACCGAATTAAGTAACATAAAAAAGCAACACACAAAATTACACTTATACATTTGAAAACATACAAACAATCCATATAATAAACACCGTTTATTCCTAATAAACAAAACATGAATCAAGAACCTTTGGCTTTTTTTCTCCGTCCAGAAAAGATAGAAGACATGGTCGGACAAGAAAAAATATTGGAAAACATCAAAACTTTCATATCAAATGGATCTATTCCATCCATGATTTTTTGGTGAACTCCATGATGTGGAAAGACCACTCTAGCATTCGTATTGTCAAAAGTCTTAAATGCCGAATTTTATGAACTCAGTGGAGTAAAAAGTAAAAAGGAAGATTTGAATCAGATACTTGAACGTGCAAATCAAAACAAAGCATACTGAACCAAAACTATATTATTTTTGGATGAAATACATCGTTGGAACAAAGCTCAACAAGATTCATTACTGCCATTTGTAGAAAGTGGACTCATCACATTGATTGGTGCTACCACCGAAAATCCTAGCTTCACTATAAATAATGCGCTACTCTCTCGTTGTAAAGTGCTAGTTTTTGAGCCACTTAGCGAACAAAATATTTTTGATTTTTTTAAAAAAAGTGAAGAAAAAATTTTGAGCAAATATCCAAATTTAAAATTGAATGATGAAATCTTAAAAACTATTTCAAGTCTCGCAAATTGAGATCTCAGAAATGCTTGTAATCTACTAGAAGCAAGCATCATGCTCAGCAAAGATTGAATGATAAATGATGAAATCATCAAACAAGCTTTTGGAAAACCTACATATTACGATCGTGATGGAGAAGAACATTACAATATCATCTCCGCCATCCACAAATCCCTCCGTGATAGTGATCCACACGCAGCTTGTTATTGGATACAGAGAATGCTCTCTGCATGAGAAGATCCACTCTATATCTGTCGTCGTTTACTCCGTTTTGCTTCTGAAGATATCTGACCTGCTGACAATAATGCATTACTACTAGCAAATCAAGTCTATGATGCTTGCCACAAGATTTGAATGCCAGAGTGTAGAGTTTTTATTTTTCAACTCGCACTATACCTGGGGAAAGCACCAAAAAATAATATCTGTGAAAAGATAGATATCGCAACCATGAGCGATGTGAAAAATTTTGGAAATTTACCAGTTCCAATGCAAATTCGTAATGCTCCTACAAAACTCATGTGAGAGCTTTGATACTGAAAATGATATGAATATGCACATGACCATCCAGAAAACCGCCAAGCAGACTGAACAATTAAAATGGACAACCAGCATTTCCCAGATGAATTAAAAGGTAGAAAATATTTCTAAACTAAACTTTTTAGTAAAATTGCATTAAAGAACTGTTGTCTAACTACAACAACACTCTACTTTAACTCTTGACATTTTTATTTATATTCATATAATTTATATATAAATAAAAAAGATAAATAAAAAAGATAAATAAAACAACCAAAAAAAATTACAAAAAAATGAAAAAACTTTTAATCGCCCTCGTGGCAATTGCGACAATCACAGCAATGGTAAGCTGTACTGATCCTATCTACAACGATGATCCGATGGATACGAGCTACTCTACAGGATTTCCTCTCGACCAGTTTCACCAACTTGGAGAAGCTGGAGACACTGTAGCTCAACGTCAACTCGTTGACCAGTACCGTAAGCAACTCACAGCAAATGTCGTGAACCACTACCCGGACATCCAAGATGAAAAAAACATCAAATTTGTCCTCGGTTCCGGCTATGCTAAGGATGTGCTTACAGGCAGTGGAAAGACTCACTCAGGAAAATTTGAGAACGAGCTTATCATTATCATCAACGACCCCGCAGTCAAGGACACACTGTTCTTGGCATGCGGCAATGGCATGTTAAGCCCCCTCAAATTTAAAGAGCAATCCGACTTTGGTGTCGCCGAACAATGGCGGTTCACCATCCTCCCTGGTGAAGGCCTAGCCCACCATCTACCTGAGCTCCAAGCTTGGGCAAAGGTAGCAGGAGATTTGAATATTCCTATTCGCAACTCCAATGGTCAAGTAGTCTCCCAAGAGACATATTTGAACTACCTCGGCAAATATGAATCTGTATTGTTTCCATACGATGTCATCGATGTCTTGAACGGCAAGGTCTACAATCAAGCCGGACAAGAGGTACAATTCGAACGCCGTCTTGCAGAGACCCAAAAGGCCAATGCAAAGGCAAAGGCTAAAAATTCTAAAAAAAGGAGGAGATAATATGTCTTACTCCACCCAAGATCACCCTAAGGTTTCTCAGGGTGATTCTTTTTATAAAAAAATTTTCTATTGAAGAAAAATCACGAATTATTATCCTAACCTACATGAAAAAACTAAAATTCTCATTTATAAATCTTGGTTGCAACAAAAATCTAGTAGATACTCAATTTCTACTCTGAAATATTTTTTCTATTGCTGGGAATAATCCAAATTATGAGATAGATTACATCAATGATCCTTATGATGATGAAGTTGAGTTTGTTTTTCTGAATACTTGTGGATTCATTTCTTCTGGTAGATATGAGATGTTTGAAGAGATCGATAAATTATTAAGTGCTGGTAAAAAGATCTATCTACTTGGATGTGCTTTACAGTATTTTGAAAAAATCCTATGTCATTCTGAGGAATGAAACGACGAAGAATATAAAAAAGAAACCGATAATTTAGATTCTACGCCATGCTTAGAATGACAAATGTGGAAAGAAATCGTGAAAAATCCAGACATCCACACAATTTCACGGACAGATTGGAATAATATTTGAATTGAACAAATATTGACATGATTCGACAGCAAAAAATTTTGAGAAAGTCCAATCTTCAATTGAATCAGAGCATATACAAATATCGATTACTGATTTGAATATCTCAAAATTGCCGAATGATGCAATAATAAATGTACATTCTGTATTATCCCAAAAATTAGATGAAAACAGAAATCTTTGCCAATAGAAGATGTAGTAAAACAAGCACAAGAATTGATAAATAGTTGAGCAAAAGAAATTATTTTATTAGCACAAGATACCAATAGATACTGAATAGATTTATATGGTAAATCTATGCTTTTTGAACTATTGGAAGAATTAGAAAAGATTGATTGAGACTTTATGTACAGGATCCTTTATCTATACCCTGATATTTTGACTTTAAATCATCTAGAGAAACTAAAAGGTTTGAAAAAATTCATACCATATTTTGATATACCATTACAACATATAAATCCAGAAATTTTAAAAAGAATGTGAAGATTTTATGATAAAAATCATATTTTGAAATTATTGGATTTTATCAATAAAAATTTTAAAGAAAAATTTGTGAGGACAAATATCATAGTATGATTTCCATGAGAGACACAAAATGAATTTGATGAATTATGTGAATTTTTACAAAATTACCATTTTGACAATATAGCACTTTTTGAGTATCACGATGAGCCACTAGCAGAATCAAGCAAATTAGATCACAAAGTAGACGAAAAAGAAATTCACAAGAGATTTGAAATATTAAAATGAATACTTGATAAATCACCCCTGAATCCCCTCTTTGAAAAAGAGGGGACCTACCCAACAGACACCCCCTCTTTTTCAAAGAGGGGGCCGGGAGGTGATTTAGTTTGATACGTTATGTGATTTGAATGAGACGAAAACAATCCTACAATCATCGTACGTCCACGACTCCACGCTCCCGAGATTGATGAATACGATCAGATAAAATTAAAAAATATTATATGAATATTTTCTGATAACGAAAATTTAGACATTTGAAGCAAAATTCAATACAAAAAATAAAAAAGTCAAAAGATTTTCTAGTTCGACACCCATTTTGTTTGGAATATTGTACCGTTATATATATAATTAAATGAATATTGTATCCAAACAACATAAGAAATGCAAAAAATGAAAACAATGAATATAGCAAAAAAATTATTATTGTGAATATGCAGTATATTCATGTGTTTTTCTAGCACTTTGACTTTGGGTGATTACAATGACTTTTTATGAAATTTGAGACAATTATGAATCGATGTAGACAGTATCTTGAAATCAAAAGAGATAGACCGTTACGAATTGACTAGACTCCTAAACTGAGTAAATTGTAAAGACTGTATAAATCCGGACAGTTCTATGACATCCAAATACACCTACCAACGACGAAGTGATTTTGCAAATAGAGACGGAAATGCATTCAACGACATCACATACCTATGAGGAAGCTACAAATGACAAAGTTATTATTATTGTGTAGCATATGTATGAGATAATCTACGGATGAGATGATACCCAAATGATATCAGTCCAATTTGTAATGGTAAATTTTGTGGAACTAGGACTACTACATTATGAGAATTTTTGCAAGTCGTAGTAAATATTGCAGATCAATATGTATACCATAGATATCTAGTCGATTGGAAAAAAGTAAAAACTTGGATGGATGGCCTTCCAAGTGGAAGCTATGCAGACACATACCTGACAAACGAAGAAAAGTTTTTGATAAACAAAAATGCTACTAATAAAATTTCATGACCAGTACCTGATGAAGAATCATTTCAAGCATACATCAAATATTGTATGTTTAACCTGAAAGATTGTTGAATGCAAAATTTTGGAGCCATCGGACAATGATATTGGCCTGTTGCAGAATTAAACATATTGTATGACAACAATATCGTCGAATATGAAAGATTTGTAGATTGACAGACAAACCAATTAGTAGACGGAAATTATGTCTTGGAAACTTTATACAATCTATTTGAAATTATAGACTGTAGCTTCAACTATGACTATGACTGTGACTGACTAATAAACAAAAATGACAACTGCCCAAATCATTATAATCCTACCCAGACAGATACAGATGGAGATGGTAAAGGTGATGTCTGTGATGACGATATAGATGGAGATGGTATCAAAAATCCTATATGAATAGTAGATGATCTATGAAATGTAATCATATCAAAATATAAACAGGATATGGACAACTGTCTTTTTGTACCAAATCATACACAAAGTGACTCAGACTGAAATTGATTTGGTAATGAATGTGACAAAGCAAGCAATAGTCTATGAATGTACATCAAAGTATCACCTATCAAAAGCACAGCCCCAGCTACTGCCATATTTGAAGCAGAGACACAATGAAATGTGAAATGAGATTTTCATTGGACATTCTGAGATGGTAGTACTGCACAATGAAAAAGAGTAAATCATACTTTCGAAAAATTTGGAATATACACAGTACAAGTGACAGCCAATTGATACAACAATAATGCAAAAGCAAGCATGACTGTCCTAATTGGAAACGATCCTCAAAGTAGTTATGCCTTGCAAATCAGTCCAAATAAACAGCAAATCAATGCATGAGAAGATATTACATTTAGTTTGAATAAACAATGAAATTTCGACAGATTTCAATGGAATTTTTGAGATGGGAATAGTATAGAGCAGACCAACAACACTGTCACAAAAAGATTTAGAGATGAATGAATCTATATGGTGACTGTGAAATGATTTAAAGATGGGAAAATCGTTGCTGTCGCAAATACCATTGTCTGAGTATGAAATAATACATACTGATCAAAATTCACATCAAACAAAATTTTTGTAAATAAATGAGAAAAAATCGTATTTCAATCAAGTATTAATTGATTTTCAGCAAATGATATAGTAGATGTCTCACGAGATTTCTGAGATACAAAGACAATAAACAAAAACCTAACCCAAGAGCATACATATGATAGAGAATGAACATATGTGACTACACAGACTATCAATTTGAAAAATGGTGTAGCTCTAAATAATTTCACCACAATCTCAGTATGAAACAAAAATATAGAAAATTCATATGCCATAGAGACAAGCATAAACAAACTTGTAAGTAATTCATACGAAGACATATGATTTACCATATCAGATAGATGAAGCATCCCAAATGCTACATTGGTACTAAACTCATACGATGATTGATATTCTACAAAATCATATGATCAATTAAATACCTGGCCAAAAGCATTTTCACATCAATACACAAATTGAATTTATTCACCAAAAAATACTGTCTACATAGATGATTGTATAGCCCTTAGCACTGAAGCCACCATAGTCATAGACAACTGAGACATCTGCTTAAAAGCACTACTGGACTGAACATTAAAAAATATTCCATGAGACATGGATGGAGATTGAATTCCTGATATTTGTGATGACGATATCGATGGTGATGGCTTTCCAAATCTGATATGAATGATTAATCCAAATAAAACATGAACAGAAATAAATGATTCAGACATCAGTACAAGTATATTAAAATTACACAAATGAATATGTAAATTAGACAACTGTCCTACTGTACAAAATCAAAATCAATTAGATTTAAACAACAATGGATGGTGAGATTCATGTGACAATATAAACATATACAAAAATATATGATCAGCTAGCAATAGTATATTTATGAGTACATTCAACAATGTATTTAACCACGCAAACAACAATAGTATCGACAGTGATGGGGATGGTATAGCAGATAGTCTCGATGCTTGTCCATGACTACCTGAAAACTACAATTGAGTACAGGATTTTGATTGATGTCCTGAAATACTATCAGAAAATAATTGTGCTCTCACAAATTATAATTATATAAATCAAAATTTTTCAGTATACCCTAGTCTCAAAACTTGAAGAATTCATATAATAGATCCTGATAATCCAGAGCCTTGATGCGAAGGAGATGCTTGTAAAAACTTCTGTCTATGAAGTGTAAACAACTGTACATCATGTAACGGAAAAGCTAATTGTGACCAGTGTGAACAATCATCCGAATTGTGTGGAGATATAGAATGATGAACTGGACCTTATACCATCACTGCATGGTGTGCACCTGAAAACATATTTCATGTACGACATGATGTGACAAATTTAAGTTTTTCTTTTTCAGATATTTTCAACTGATCATGTCCATGCAAAAAATGCCACCGATTTGTAAAAGATGTAAATTGATTAGTTAGTAATATATGAAATTTTTCTGTATGCAATCCAGAATGTATAACCCCTACTCCAGACACCCCAACTCCTCCAAGTCCAGATAATCCAACTCCTTGGATTGAGCCAGAACCAAATCCAACTCCAATTCCACCAAATCCAAATATACCTGATGAAATATGTACTGGTGATGTAAACAAATGTCCTTGTAAAGATAATCCAAATTGTCCCGATATTCAATGTCAACTCGATCCACTTTGTGTATCCTGTAAACAACATCCTAAGACATCTGCGACATGGACCGGTAATAGCACTTGACCATTCGAATTACATGCTCGATGTGATGATGAGACTCAAGAATATGTCCGATCAAATATCTCAGGTCACTGTTTAAATCTATCAGGAAAATTTCAATGAGGTTGTAAACCAAGATCTTGTCACCGAAAAATTTATTCTGCTGACTGATTAGAAACTGACACAGTCGACTTCACAGTGGATGCAATAGAATCAGATATGTGTATCACACCATTTGGTCCCAATGTACCAATAAATGGATGTACTGGTACTACATGTAATACAATTTGTAGTGGAGACATAAATAATTGTCCATGTGAAAACAATCCATCATGTACTAGTTTAGGATGCGAATGATGATGAGATATCTGTAAAGACTGCTCAAAGTCTCCATCAGCTATAAGATGGGAAACAGAATTAGTATGACCTTTTACGGTCACAATCTCATGCCAAAACAAAACAAATACACGATACAACATAGAAAATCATTGCTTATGATTAGAAGGTGTCCTTGAATGATCATGTCCTTGTAATACATGTAAACGATTTGTCTCTGCATCATGAAATAATGGTACAATTAGATCTCTAGGAAAGACTTTCAAAGTCTGTGGAAAATGATGCAAACCAGACCCTGAGTGTGGTGACAGTGTCGTTGATTCAGGTGAAAACTGTCATAATTGTACTCAAGATCTAAATATTTGTATCCCTACTTGCTGAGATGGGAAATATAGTCCATGAGAGACCTGTAACAACTGTCCTCAAGATTTATGAGTCTGTCCTTCTTCTTGCGGTAATAGTGAGATTGAAGAGCCTGAACAATGTGATCATGGTGTCCTCAACTGACTTGATTGACTTTGTTCTCCTACATGTGACAATCTTGATCCTAATTCTTTCTGTGGTAATGGTATCATAGATCAAGGTGAGCAATGTGATTTAGGTACTAACAACTGAATTTTTACTTGACTATGATCTTGTACCATCGCTTGTACTCTCTTTAATCCTAATTTCCCTTCTTGTGGAAATTGAATCGTCAATTCTGGTGAAGATTGTTCAAATTGTGAAATCGATCTCGGTCCCGCTTGTATCTGAATTTGTTGAGATTCTGTTTTAAATAATGGTGAACAATGTGATCATGGTGACCAAAATGGAACCGATGGTCTCTGTTCTTTTGAATGTAAGATAGTAACTGATAAGAAATATTGTGGTAACGCTAAAATTGATTTTGACCTTGGTGAGCAATGTGACCTTGGTTTCACAAATGGCATCAGCCCTTTCTGTAATAGTCAATGTAGATTTCCTTCCATCAATCCTGTCTGTGGTGATGCTATCGTAGACAATAATGAAGATTGTGATTTCTGATCTCATCTAAATTGAACAGACTGAATTAATTGTACTTCATCTTGTTCTTTCGTAAATCCTTGTGGTAATTTCCAATACGACCCTGGTGAAGATTGTGATACTTGTCCTCAAGACCTATGAGACAAATGTAAACCTGAGCCTAAATGTGATGATGGTGTCATTGATCCTGGTGAAAATTGTAACAATTGTCCTCAAGATCTAAATATTTGTATCCCTACTTGCTGAGATGGGAAATATAGTCCATGAGAGACCTGTAACAACTGTCCTCAAGATTTATGAGTCTGTCCTTCTTCCTGTGGTAATAGTGAGATTGAAGAGCCTGAACAATGTGATCATGGTGTACTCAACTGACTTGATTGACTTTGTTCTCCTACATGTGACAATCTTGATCCTAATTCTTTCTGTGGTAATGGTATCATAGATCAAGGTGAACAATGTGATTTAGGTACTAACAACGGAGTTTTTACTTGACTATGATCTTGTACCATCGCTTGTACTCTCTTTAATCCTAATTTCCCTTCTTGTGGAAATTGAATCGTCAATTCTGGTGAAGATTGCTCTAATTGTGAAATTGATTTAGGTCCTGCTTGTATCTGAATTTGTTGAGATTCTGTTTTAAATAATGGTGAACAATGTGATCACGGTGACCAAAATGGAATCGATGGTCTCTGCTCTTTTGAATGTAAGACTGTAACTGGTAATAAATATTGTGGTAATGGTATAATTGATTCTGACATCGGTGAACAATGTGATTTTGCTAATCTTAATGGTATCAGTCCTCAATGTAATAATCAATGTAGATTCCCTTCAGCCAATCCTGTTTGTGGTGATGCTATCGTAGACAATAATGAAGATTGTGATTTCTGATCTCATCTAAATTGAACAACATGAGTGAACTGTACTTCTTCTTGTTCTTTCCTAGATCCTTGTGGTAATTTCCAATACGACCCTGGTGAAGATTGTGATACTTGTCCTCAAGACCTATGAGACTTGTGTAAACCTGAGCCTGAGCCCAAACCTATTTGTGGTGACAGTGTCATTGATCCTGGTGAAAATTGTAACAATTGTCCTCAAGATCTAAATACTTGTATCCCTACTTGCTGAGATGGAGAATATAGTCCTTGAGAGACCTGTAACAATTGTCCTCAAGATCTATGAGTCTGTCCTTCTTCCTGTGGTAATAGTGAGATTGAAGAGCCTGAACAATGTGATCATGGTGTCCTCAATTGACTTGATTGACTTTGTTCTCCTACATGTGACAATCTTGATCCTAATTCTTTCTGTGGTAATGGTATCATAGATCAAGGTGAACAATGTGATTTAGGTACTAACAACGGAGTTTTTACTTGACTATGATCTTGTACCATCGCTTGTACTCTCTTTAATCCTAATTTCCCTTCTTGTGGAAATTGAATCGTCAATTCTGGTGAAGATTGCTCTAATTGTGAAATTGATTTAGGTCCTGCTTGTATCTGAATTTGTTGAGATTCTGTTTTAAATAATGGTGAACAATGTGATCACGGTGACCAAAATGGAATCGATGGTCTCTGCTCTTTTGAATGTAAGACTGTAACTGGTAATAAATATTGTGGTAATGGTATAATTGATTCTGACATCGGTGAACAATGTGATTTTGCTAATCTTAATGGTATCAGTCCTCAATGTAATAATCAATGTAGATTCCCTTCAGCCAATCCTGTTTGTGGTGATGCTATCGTAGACAATAATGAAGATTGTGATTTCTGATCTCATCTAAATTGAACAACATGAGTGAACTGTACTTCTTCTTGTTCTTTCCTAGATCCTTGTGGTAATTTCCAATACGACCCTGGTGAAGATTGTGATACTTGTCCTCAAGACCTATGAAATCTATGTAAACCTGAACCTAGATGTGGTGATGGTGTCATCGATTCTGGTGAAAACTGCGACAATTGTCCTCAAGATCTATGAGATCTGTGTAATGGAAGTGGCTGACTCATAGGAAGTGGACCTATTTGACCAGTACCATGTGAATGATCTAATTGTGACAACTGTGTATGAAATGTAAACAACTGTAATATTTTGTGTCCAGATAATCAAACTTCCAATGAAAGCAATATTACATGGACATGAGGAGTATGACCATATATGGTCATGGTACAGTGCGAATGAAATATCGAGAAACAACGAACAAATATATCATGACAATGTCTGACTCTTGAGAAACAATTCGAATGAAATTGCCCATGTAATCAGTGTCGTTGGTTCGTACAAGATTCAAATTGAGACACCATTGATTGGTTAGATTTCCAAGTATGTAAAGAAGAATGTGCATGATGAGATGAACCTACACCTCCTACCCCACTCCCTGATGGACCAATCACTACACAAGAATGTCTTGCCTGTCCATGTAATTATACAGATTTTTGAAATACACTATCATTAAATGATGATGTGAAAGCAATCTTACTAGACCTATGAATGACCACACTTTATAGCGAGACTATCCCTGTATGAATCATGCAATATCTAAATCAATAAAATCTTTTGCCTTTGATATGATTTTTATTATATATAAAATATATAGATAACAAAATGTACAATATAAGTTTTTCAAAATTATGGAATACATCAAACCAAATTTTTATGAAAGCGTGAAAGCATACCTACACATGAATTACGATGAAAGGATGCAACACAATGAGCTATTATTTAGCCAAGCTCAAACAAAAGAAGAATTAATCAATCTTTACTACCTCTTCGAAAATTGTGGCGTGTATCGGTACCAAGAACGTCTACTCATCAGGATTATGGCATTAGCACAGACACAAGATGATTGGGAGTTCCTCAAATTCCACGGTATGTACTACCACGGTATCTACCACACTGCCATCAATGCTTTGAAATCACAAAAAGAGTCAGTTTCCTGACTCTTTTTCTTTAATACTACTTTCAACCAACTAGCTATTTCTTAGGTTTCATCACTACCCAATGGAAATTTTCTCATCCATCTCTCATCAAATCATCTTCCGTGATTTCATATCAATATCTATCTGAAAAAGCTTTGACCATACGATAACTCGTATTTTCTCTAGCTCTGGTAAATACCGGCATACCTGGATAATTCTTTTTCACCTCCTGCATCCAATGATAAATCATCTTGAGTCATGCTGTTCATCTATCATTTTTGTCTATCGCAAAATCTGAAATATATACTCATGGTGTCCCATCTTCCATCTTTCACTGATATGCCAAGATATATCATCATATTTTTCACTCTTCATTGTACCATGCAAATGACAAATTTGGTCTTCATTTCAATGTATTATTTAAGATACTTGCTGTGATTTCATGCTGTAAATTTCACAAGTGATCTTTCATAGATTCTGGATAAATCTTTCATTCCATGTAGGATATCTGTACTACATCCTCTATTGATAATGGGTGTATTCATGTCTTCTTCTTCTTTTCTTTTTGCTCTCATGCATACAGATTTCACTGTAAACTATATGAAGCACTATTATCTGAATATGCATTTACAAATACTGGCAAACTCTCATTCGGTACCCTATCTGTGAGTATGTCTAATTTATTGTAGTTCACTCACGAATAAAATTTGTGTGTATTGATTGGTATTCAGTTTGGAGACATCGGATTTTGTCTCACATATTCAGAGAAAAATTTTTCATACATTTTGCGGACAGCTAATTCATTTTTCCTTCCAAAATTTGGATTTGCCTCTATATTGTCCATAGTGATTACATATTCACTTGGTTCTTTGTAATCTTCAAATTTATCTCACAAGACATTTGCTATATCATGAGTTGTCTCACTTTTTACTTTTCACAATAATGTGCTAAAATTCTCTGGTATTGCTCTATTTAGTGTCACCCAACTCGTCACTTTCAGATTATCTTCTTTTGGATCTTGTTCTCATTCATAGATACAGAAATCTGTACAATAGGGGTTAAACATTGCCACTACTTTCTTTCCATGTCATTCTGCTAGACTATCACAATTAAATCCATTAAACCAATTATTTGGATCAGATTTTGGGCTAATTTTAGCAGTCATTTCCCTCAAATCTCTAAATTTATTGAATTCACTATATCATAAATTTACAAAAATATTTATCAAATTTTCTACTCAATATTTTCATAGTAAATTTTTGATAAATCCATCTTTATTGGCTTTCCATTGCTTAAACCACATTGTCTCATCACCCTGTTCTTTTAATTTTGTGATAATGACTGATATCTTTTTCTGATCTGCTCAAAGCAAAAATTCTCATATTTTTTGTTGAATTTCCTCATTTGTATATACATCACTTCCATTTATAAAAAATTTCATCTCAAATGGTTTGAAATAACTTAATTTATCGTATACTCACAATGGTAAACAATTTACCAAATCTTTTGCATCAAAATCCAAAAATTCAAAATTTTCTACCATATTTGATGGTTTTTTTGCTTGATGGATAATCTCCAAATCACTAAATGTCGTATCATCCAAGCCTAAAAACTCTCATGGGTTTTCATACATTTTCATGATTATAGGTTTTGTCCTTGGATGGTATATCGCGCATTTATAGTATTCATATAGTTTTTTATCTTTTGGATTATTGCTATTTGATAGTCTCTGTAATTTAATTAGTGCTTCTTTGTTTCATATCATATGAAGCAAAGTTAGGACTTGTTCAAAATTATCTAAGTTTTTATATAGCCCACCTGTCCTTTCTTGTTCTAAAATTCATTCTGCTAAAGACATAAATTCTCTATTTTCTTTAAATTCATCTATATTCATCGCTTCTTCTACCAAATTTTTCCAATCTGATTTATATTTTTCCAAAAAATCATTTAATTGTTGATATCAATTATTTCTATCTCACGCTACTCATAAATAATTTTTTATAAATTCTTCTTTATTAATTCATTTAGTTTCCAACTGCTTTGCTAAATCTATTATTTTATCTGCATGCAACAAAGCATTATGTGGATTTCTGAAACGATTTTTTAGTAGTTTATCTCATTGTACTTTATCAACAAAATATGTCCACATTCACTCTCAGAAATATTCTTCCATTTTATGTAATTTATCTTTTTCCCCATGTGGATAGATTTCTTTTTTTACTTCCCATATTTTTTGGTAATTATTTTCTTTTATAATATCATCTATCTTTTTGAAAAATTCATAATTCTGTTTGTATAAATAATTAATTTCTTCTTTTGAAAAAGAGTTATCAATTTCATCTATAAGTTCAATATCTTCTCAATTAATTCTATCCTTATTTCTCTCCAAAAAACTCATTCAATTTAATGTAATATTTTGTGGTAAACTAATATCGAAATTTATTTCACTTTCATTCAATATTTTTAATTTTAACAATGCTGGTACTGCATTTCCTGCCCAAAATTTATCTGCCTTTCCTTGTTCAAAAGCCACACCCAATAATTCCTTATATGATTCTTTTATTTCACTTTCATTCAATATTTTTAATTCTAACAAGTTTGGTACTGCATTTCCTGCCCAAAATTTATCTGCCTTTCCTTGTTCAAAAGCCACACCCAATAATTCCCTATATGATTCTTTTATTTCACTTTCATTCAATATTTTTAATTTTAACAATGCTGGTACTACTTCACTTGCCCAAGATGCATGAAATCTAGCTTGTTCAAAAGCCACACCCAATAATTCCTTATATGATTCTTTTATTTCACTTTCATTCAATATTTTTAATTCTAACAAGTTTGGTACTGCATTTCCTGCCCAAAATTTATCTGCCTTTCCTTGTTCAAAAGCCACACCCAATAATTCCCTATATGATTCTTTTATTTCACTTTTATCCAATATTTTTAATTTTAACAATGCTGGTACTGCTCCACTTGCCCAAGATACATAAAATCTAGCTTTTTCAAAAGCTGTTTCCAATAATCTCTTATATGATTCTTTTATTTCACTTTCATCCAGTATTTTTAATTTCAACAACTCTGGCACAACATATTCTGCCCATTGATTCTCTCGTTTTGCTACTTTAAATGCTGTTTCCAACAATTCTTTATATAGTTCTTTATCACTTTCATCCAATACTTTTAATTTTAACAACTCTGCACTACATTCAACCCAATAACTATCTTCCCCTGCTCTCCAATAAGCATCTTCCTTTGCTTCTTTAAAAACTATTTCAAGTAATTCCTCATATTGTTCTTTTATTTCGCTTTTGTCAAATATTTTTAATCTCAACAACTCTAGCACGACTTTTCTCCACCCATAATCAATTTTCGCATTTTCAAAAGCAGTTCCCAATAATTTTTTATACCATTTCTTATCACTTTCATCCAACATTTTTAATTTTAACAACTCTGGCACGACATATTCTGCCCAATTAAAATCTACAGAGTTCCACCTACCTTTTCTTAGCAAATTATAATTTAATTTTGCATTTTTAAATGCTGTTTTCAATAGTTCCTTATATCGTTTTTTATCAATTTTATCCAATATTTTTAATCTCAATAACTCTGGTACAATTTTTGCCCAATAAGAATTTGATTTCGCATTTTCAAATGCTGATACTATTAATTCCTTGTATCGTTCATTATCACTTTCATCCAATATTTTTAATTTTAACAACTCTGACACAAGATCTGCTGCTTCAGTATCCGCCTCTTCAAAAGCTGATTCCAATAATTCCTTATATTCATTTTTTACAACTTGACTCTCAATCGCCTCTGGATTGGTTTTTAGCAATTCCAAAAATTCTTTGTATTTATTTTCTATATTTTCGTTTATTTTTTCCATATCATAATTTTAAATTTTAAATTTACTATATTATAACCAAAAATCCAAAATTTTGCAAATTTTGAGAGACTTTGTTATTGTATTTGTTTACCACATATTTTATAGCCAAAAGTATTGACTTTAAGATATATTTATGTAAATATTGTGATGGAAAATATAATACTTAAAACATCTAACCCATGATTAAAATACTGAAAAAGATTTTTTGATTTATTCTGACCATCATAATCGCAGGGATACTATTCTGCTTACTCATTTTGCTATTCAACAAAAATAGAGACAACTCTGATATGCAGATCAATACCTATACGGTCACAAAATGAGATATCGAGAAAACCATCGAAATATACTGAAATGCTGAACTGAAAAAGGAAGATATATTGTGATTCTCTATGCCATGAGATGTAGCTGAAATCTATGTGAACGAATGAGACTATGTCACGAAATGACAGACATTGGCTAGTCTAGATACAGAAAATCTAGACAACGACATCAGACAAGCTGAACTCAGTCTAGACAATGCAAGGATAAACTACCAAGATCTATACAATTGAGGTACGGACACTCAGATATTACAAGCAGAGACCACTATCGAACAAAGCAGATCAGCATTGAGACTTGCCGAACAACAACTCGACGAACTGCAAAAAAACTCAGATATAGATACTGTATGAAACAACAATGACACTGCACTAAAAAGCACTGCACTGAGCATCAAAGACTACATCACACAATGAGAAAAGGCCATCATAGCACTTGACAAAATTTTCGGTGCCTCATCCAAATATAAAAATGAAAACAAGACTTACGAAAATTACATTTCAGCAAAAAGCACATCATACAAAAGAAAGACAAAAAATATGATACTACAAAGTTATCATCTCTTGGATACACTAGAAAACGATTATAATCACTTGGATAATTCACTAGATATAAACGACAAAAATCGTATCATAAATACTTTAAAATCTGCTGAAGATTTTTTTGAACAATTGTATGATACATGTGAGACAGCATACCAAGCTCTAGAAAATAGTGAAACTAACGAGATTTTGACTCCAGCAATGATCTGAAATTTTGAATCTACTGTATCAAGCTACAGCACATTAGCAAAATCAAGTCTAGCAAATATCGTCAACTCCACAAATACAATCAAAAATTTAAGTTCATCAAACAACAACGACCTCGCTATCCAAGCTAAACAAAACGAGATAGAAAATCTAAAAAGCACTATCCATCTCCAAGAACAGACCCTCCAAGACATCAGAAATTGAGGTACAGATAGTCAAAAATCTATCGCATCAAATACTGTCGAGCAATGAGAGATCACTGTCAACAAAGCAAAAAAATGATTGGAAGCATATCAAATCACAGCCCCATTTGATTGAAAAATCAGGAAAATTGATTTTGAATTATGAGACAAAATCTCAGCTACAAATACCAAATTCATCTACATAGAAAATCCAGACCTCATAGAGATTTCAGTACTTTTGGATCAGATCGACATCGTACAAGTAGAACTAGGGATGCCAGCAGAAGTAGAGTTCGATGCATACCCATGAGTAATTTTTCCAGGTACAATCAGCGACATAGACACCAAAGCAAATATTTCTGCATGAGTCGTATCATATACGGTGAAAATCAACATCGATAGATGAGATTACAAAATCTTGGGATGAATGACTGCAAATGTGAAAATAATATTGGATAGGAAGACAGATGTTATCCAAATCCCTACCACATATATCCAACACATTTGAGAAAAAAATTATGTAGCAAATGGTAGTGGTGATCTAATTGAAGTAGAAATATGAATTTCAAATGACAATATGGTAGAAATCATATCTGGTCTAGAAATTGGAGACAAAATCACAAAAGAAATCAGCAAAACTTCTACAAACGGCCTTGGTGAAGACTTGATGAACATGAGCAATCAATATAATTAATAATCTTTTTTAGTTTCAAAATTTCAATTGATTTTTTGACATATATTATTATAAAATATGCGATATTTTAGTTTTAGTGATGAATATGGCATATATTTATATGGATGAAAGCTGAGATTTAAATTATAATTCAACGTATTGATCTAAGTTTTTTGTTGTAACATTTCTAATAACAAAAAATGACAAAGATATGAAAATAATAATGAAAAGTTTACATTCGTGGATGAAATGAAAATGAATTAAAATGAAATGAACATTTTTTCATTCCACGAAAGAAGATAAAACTTCTGTAAAAAGACTTTTAGATTTATTATCTCGTAGAGATATAAAAATAGTTTCAATAATCGTTAATAAATCACAATCCTCAAATAAATTCACATACAATAAACACGATTTATATAATAGGATAGTCAGTTATCTTTTGCAACAATGCGAAAAAAGAGATTTTTTAATTAATACTAATATAAAATTCATAGCTTCCCGTAGAGAAACTAATAAAAATTTAAATCAAAATTTCATTAATACAATAAACAACTCGCACTCAAATTTATCAAAAATTGATATCTTGATTAAATCTCCCAAGGAGGAATGTTGACTAGAAATTGCAGATGCAGTTTGTCATGCGATATATAAAAAATATGAAGAGAATAATTTTGTATTATATTCAGTAATTAAAAATAAGATTGTTTTAGAAAAATTTTATGAAAATCAAAATTTTTGATTATAAGGAAACCCTATACGTACCGCGATTTCGGGCTACCTTCTTTTTGCAGCCGACGTATAGGGCTTTACTCCAACAGATATAGTATACTCAAAAATTTTTTAAATGCAAATCTTTTTCCAACTTTTTTTGACAAAATTAAATTAAAAAAAATCCCTACCCTACAAAATACAGGACAGGGACTTCTCTGCTATTAGCTATTAGCTATCAACTAACATTATTTAGCACTTCTCATAAGCATGAGCATCACATATCCTCTCAATTCTTTCAATGTAGGATCATCATTACTTATGATTTTCTCTCTCTTTAATTTGGCAAGATGTGTAGAATAGTAATTGTCTGTTCAATCGGCTAAGCTAAACAACATCCTTGAAAGTGCTGTACCAAATTCAGCTCTAGTGACCTCATCATTTGGTCTAAAGTTTGTAATATTTACTCACATAATTCCTAATTGACAAGCCAATGTAACTCAGTCATTATATTGTTTATCTAAATCGCTTGAAACATCTCAAAAGTTACATTTTTTACTTGTATCTGGAGTGTTTTTCAAGATATTTATTGCATATTGACTCAACATTTTTGCCATCGCTATCCTATTTAAGCTTCAATACATATCAGCTTGCTCAATAGTCTTCATTGTTGTTATTCCATTTTTGAAAGCAAAAGTGTATGCATCATTTAGCTCTCTTGTATATCAATTAGATAATATTTCTTGTGGGTTTAAATTGTTCGTTGGAGTCTCTGCTACATTTCCAGTTTCAGATATTGAATCGTTTCAGGTGTTTGTGGTTCAAGTATTTGTTATTGTGTTATTGACTGTTGGTGCAGATCATCAACCTCCGCCTCATCATCATCAACCTCATCAAATTCAACCATTGTTTGTTTTCTCTTCTTTGAAGGCTAAATCATATCTACAAGTTTCCGATACAAATATAATCGCATCTTTACTTGGACATCCATCTCATTTATTTGAATCATCTATTGAATCGATTATATAATTTTTTCAATTATATATAGCTTTAAATGTCAAATTTCAATTAAATGAGTTCAATGATAATGGTAAAATGAAAACATTTTCAGATCAATATTTTCACTCTGATGTAATTTCATAACTTCCTATTTCTTGATTAACTCAATTGTAAACTTTTAAAGTTCATCAAACTAAATTTGTATTTCAGTAAATTGTCATTGGGAATGCTGGGAATCATTCCGAAGCAAATGTAATTCCAATTAAAAATATTGGTATTATTAAAAGTCTTTTTTTCATAATTTATTGTAATATTATAAATTATTCGTTCAATAATTTAGATACACTGTATCTTTCAGCACTGTCATTATATGTTAATTCTGATACTTCAGCTCTCAATACTGATGGCTCAATATCTTCTCAATCAACAAGGATGTATAATGTTAATTCATCATTTTCAGCTAATGGTGATTTTGTTGCTAAGCTTGTTGTAACAATAGCTTTCAAAGCTCAAGATCACAATACAGCTGCAGATGTATCTGAACAACTAATTACATTTACATCATCTACTAGACATATAGTTCCAGAGAAATCTGTGTTAGATATATCTGTTCTAACTCTATATTTCAAATCACCAAGAGTTATTCCTGTGTCGTTCAAATTCTTGATTGTTAATTCAAACATATTGTCAGAAGCTTTTGCTAATGTGATTTCTGGAGCTGTAGCTCTGAATGTGTATTGTTTTGCTGTAAATGTTCCTGTCATGTTTGTTGTAGATGTTGTTGATGTCTTAAATGTTCAAGGTGTTGCTCATAATGACAATGTTACATTTCCACCCATCACATCGTCTATATTTGCAATATTAGCCATAACTTTTAAGTTAACTGTAGCATCTTTTGCAACTGCAAGATTCATATCTTTTACATGAATAAGTCAATTTGTGTCAAAATTTGTGTCAAAATCAAATGTTGCATCAACTTCTTCATTGTTTTCTACATTTACTAATCTTAAGTTTCCATCAAGTAATGTATCCATTTCTGCTAATGTTCACGTTGTTCAATCTGCAGCAACAACAAATTCTAATGTCTTAACTGTTATATTATCACTTGATGCTTTAACAGCAAATCTTGCTATTTCTTGATCTTTGTTTGCAAACAATGATGTTGTTACTGGTGCAGATTTTGTAGCTGCTTTAATTGTACCCTTTCAAAGAGGAATAATTATTGTTTCATGTCATGATCATTTTATACTAAGTCATGAAATCTCTTTATTTAACTCAAGATTTTTAACCTGTTTTATTTTAAATTCAAATATAGAATTTGTATAATCTCCCGTAAACTCATTTTCGTTTAGTATATTTCATACAACCATTATCCTTGCTCAATTATGAATATCTATTGAAAAATAATCTTGTTGTGATGAAAAATTCGTTATATTTCCAGTAATATCATAAGCCATGCCATCAATTAGAAGTGTGACCTTTCAATCCGTAAATTGGCTAAAATTTAACTCTCAATTAGCACTTAATTCATATTTTTGTATCTCAAGATTTTCTTGTGTCATTATTGTAAAATCTAATAATATAACATCTTGCTCTCAAGGAGCTACCATACTATCTTGATTTATATTATTTCAAATTGTTATATCTACTCAACGATTACGGCATAATGATAAACAACCATCAGGATCATCATCTAAAACACAAACCTTTAATTCTTCCATTGTACATCAAAATCAATTTGGATCAAAAATACCATTTTTAGCACCTTTATTATTTATTCATCAATAAATAGCATCTCTTGATGTGATAAAAGCTCAATATGCTTCTCAATATTGAGGAGCAACAATTATACTTGAATTTTGATTTCAAGCATAGGTTGAATTTACAGAATTTAACAAATTATCAGAATCGCTATATGTAAAATCCATTGTCATATTAACACTTCATACGATATTATTAAATGGATTTACATTTGTTGTGATTCCCAAAAAATTTCGTCATAAATCTAAATTTTTTTGAAAAATTGCTTCTGTAGGAGAGACATTATCTGAATATATGAGTGTCATATCTACATCGGAGCTATTTGTATTTTCAACTAAAAATCACTCCAAAGGTTTTAATGTCTCTATATTTGGAACTATAGAAACTCGTAAACCACTTTCTAATTTTGAAAAACTAATACCATCTCCTCAATTTGAAAAAGAAATATTAGACAATAATGCTGGTGTTGAAACAACATTCCATCATGGAGTTAGTGTAATTGTCATTCATGTTGCATCTGCACGACTATATGTTCCCATAAGTCACACAAACAGACCAAAAATAGATAAACATAATTTCGATAATCTTTTCATTAAGAATTATTTTATAAATTAAAAAAGACACCTTATAGTGGTGCCCTAAATTCTGATAATGAAAAGTAAATTTCGTAAAAGAATTATCCACATACAAGATGTCTTTATACTTCTTTTACGAAAAAGCTTTCACAAAAATTTTTTCATTATATTTAGGGCAAATTCAAAAATATCAATCTTGTCTCAAAAATCAAGAAAAAGAAAAAAAGCAAAACACATCTCCTATAAATAAATATTGACTATTTTTATTTTTTCTATATATTATATGTCGTATTAACCATTAAGTAAATATATGTTAATTGAACTAAAAAATATATGCAAAAGTTATTTCGTATGAGATCAAGAAATTCCTGTATTGAAAGGGATAAATTTGGAGATTGCTGAAAAAGAATTTGTGAGCATAATGGGACATTCTGGAAGTGGAAAATCGACACTCATGAATATGATTGGAATGCTCGATACTCCAACGTCTTGAGATTATTTTTTCGATTGAAAAAATGTCGCAAAACTAAATGATGACGAACAATCTGAAATTCGTGGAAAAAAAATATGATTCATTTTTCAAACATATAATCTTATTCCGAGAAAATCAGCTATGGAACAAGTGATGCTACCTCTCTCCTACCAAGGAATCAGAAAAAGTGAAAGAGAAGAAAGAGCAAAAAAAGCTCTAATCAGAGTATGATTGGAAGATAAATTGAATAGCAAACCGAACGAATTATCTTGATGACAGCAGCAAAGGATTGCTATTGCCAGAGCTCTAGCCATAAATCCTGCAATAATATTGGCAGACGAACCCACATGAGCATTGGATACAAAGACAGGAGACGAAGTCATGTGACTTATCACTGAATTGTGGCAAGAGGGAAAAACTGTCATAATCATCACCCATGAACAAGAGATAGCAAATTATGCCAAAAGACACATACTCGTAAAAGATGGGAATATCGTAAATAATCTAAATTCTGTATTAGACTCTTGAATAGAGATGGTTGAACACGAATGGAAAAGAATATTTAGCCATTAAAATCACCCCTTAATCCCCTCTTTGAAAAAGAGGGGAAACTAACCTAAATTACACCCCTTCTTTTTCAAAGAAGGGGTTGGGGGATGATTTATTTGTAACATATACAAATGACACTGAGACAGCACTTTGCAAATGCAATTACAGATCTAAGTAGAAACAAGTTGAGGACAGGTTTGAGTATGTTGGGAATCATAATCTGAGTTTTTTCTGTAATTGTTTTGTTGTCTGTCTGAAACTGAGCTACTGAGGAAATTGTCTGAGAAATCAATAGTATGTGAACAAATATTATCACTATTATGCCTGGTTCTAGTTTCATTTCAGCAGCCAATGGAAGCCGATGAGCTTATGCAAAATTAGATGAAAAAGCAATTTCATTTTTGGAAACAAATGTCTCAAATATCGCATGAATGGCACCAATTCTTGAATGAAGTAAACTCGTTTCATATTGAGAAACCACGCTATCAAATGCATGAATTGTATGAACTACTCCTGAATATTTCGTAATTAGGACATCAAAACTCATAGAATGAGCATTTTTCACAGAGAATGACGAAAAAAATATGGCTAAAGTAGTTGTCTTGTGAGAAAGCGTATCGGATGATTTGTTTGAAGACCAAGACCCTATATGAAAAAAAATCAAAATATGAAGTGACATGTTTACTGTGATTTGAAAGGTCGAAGAAGATATGGCTGTCAGTAGATGAGTTTATATTCCACTCTCCACAGCAAAAGTTAGGACTGTTTGATGATCACAAGGTTATACCGTAATATTTTTGTCAGTGAAAGACTGAGATTTGATAGATGCAACAAAAAATGAGATAGAAGAATGATTGAGAAAGTTTTATTGAATCAAAGAATGAAACAAATCAAATTTCAATGTCACGACACAAAAAGATTTCTTGGAAATAGTGGATAAAATCATGTGAGTCATGTCCACATTTTTGGCATCAATTGCAGCAATTTCTCTGCTTGTCTGATGAATTGGAGTTATGAATATAATGCTTGTTTCTGTAACAGAAAGGACAAAAGAAATCTGAATCAGGAAAGCTATTGGAGCAAAAAAGTCAGATATTGTCAGCCAATTTTTAGCTGAATCAGTACTCATGACTATAATAGGTGGAATAATCGGAATTCTATTGAGTATCTTAGTAGTACGGATAGTAAACAATGTACAAGATACCATCCATGCAGTCATCTCACTAAAATCTGTACTAATAGCCGTAATTTCTTCAATCTCCATCTGACTAATCTTTGGTATCATGCCAGCCAAAAATGCTGCTAAACTCAAACCAATTGATGCTTTGAGATTTGAATAATTGTTTATCATATTACCAATATATACAATAATCACACAAAGTTTTAATAATTCTGCAATAAAATTACATATTGCAATAACACAAAATTTTATTGCGACTTCGTAATCCATTCATACATTATCAAACTGTACTAAAACGAGTTTATAGGAGCGAGTCCGTATTCTTACATTAATAAGCAAAGATTAACTAAGTGCTAAAATTGTGTGTAAAGGCCTTTTTGGCTACTTTTGTGGCCAGACAAAAGTAGAATGAAATGATATCCTCGATGTAATCGGGATAGCACACCGTAGATAAAACACACAAAACTAAAATTGAAATTAATTTTTGGGAATCATGCCAGCCAGAAATGCAGCTAAACTCAAACAAATTAATGCTTTGAGATTTGAATAACACATTTAATCACCTCAAATAACCATTGATATTTATGATAAAAATAATATAAATTTTTACCAAGATAATTCACATAAATAAAAATAAAAATTTAAAATTATGGACAGTATTTACATTCCTTATCAAGAATTCTATCCCAATCTTGAGAAAGCATTGAAAAATGGTGCTAAAATTCATATATTCCGCTCAGGAGGAGGATTACGAGTTGTCAGAGTAAAAAAAGAGAATAAATTAATCTCATACGGTGAATATCCATTCTTTTCTGGGGCATTGGCCCATGCTGAATCCGATTTTGGACTGAGCTACGAAGAGCAATATCTCTTCCAGCACCCCAGACATCATCACTATCTGACCGGAGCTTATCCCATCCCATACGATATACTGGATATATTTGTATACGGCGGTCGTACCCTGGATATCCTCTACTCCCAAAAAGATGAAAAATTTATCTGTGTAAGATCTGCTCCAGATTTACCAGAGAGTGGGAGACTTATCTGGGGAACCGGGAATCATATTCAACATGCTATCTCAGAATGTATTTCCACAACATTATTTTCGGATCCAAACATTGCCGAAAATAAAATGAAATTCATGGTAAAACATCACATTGCATTCTAAAAAAAGACAGGTAATCCTGTCTTTTTTATTGATTATCCTAACTAAAAGTAATGTTTCCACCTATTGATATATTTCATCAAATTGAATAATCATCTTCTTCTTCGTGTGCTCCTTTATGAAAGGAGCTGTCCGATTTATCGGACTGAGGATTTTTAAACTTACTATGATTTTCAACTTTCTTTATTACTCATGAATTATCACAATCTTTCATTGAAAGACCTACTTTTTCTCTTTCTAAATCAATACTAACTACTTTCACTTTTACTTGCTGTCATACTGAAACGACATCTATTGGATTCTTTACGAAAAAGTCTGCCATCTGTGATTTGTGAACCAATCAATCATTGTGAAGTCAGATATCTACAAATGCCCCGAAATCTGTCACATTTCTCACAATTCACTCCAATTCCATTCATTCTTGAAGGTCTTTGATTTCCAAGACATCTGACTTAAATACTGGGGCTTGAATTTCATCACGAGGATCTAATCCTGGTCTTTCCAATTCTGCCAATACATCTTTCATTGTCTCAATTCAGATTCAATATTTTTGTGACAAATCCTCCACCACTTTGTGGTCCCCCTCCTTTAAAAAGGAGGACAAAGTTAGCGGTAATTTCAAATCTTTTTTCTTAACTCATAATTCTTTTTCTATCATCTCGTAAACTTGTTTATGTATTTCTGGATGAATTCAAGTCTGGTCCAGCACTTCTTTTCATCATTTAATCCTCATAAATCAGATTGCCTGTTCATATGCTTTTGGTCCAAGTCACTTCACCTTTTTTATTTGAGATTTGCTCGTAAATTCTCAGTTTTCATCTCTATATGCCACCAAATTTTTGGCTACACTCTCAGTCATTCAAGCTAAATACTGCAATAATGTATAATTGGCTGTATTTACATCCACTCAAACTGAGTTTACTACATCTTCTACTTTTTCATCCAATTTCTCTTTCAAAAGCTTTTGATCTACATCATGCTGATACTGTCATACTCATATAGATTTTGGATCAATTTTTGTAAATTCAGCTAATGGATCCTGGACTCTATGTGCGATACTGATTGCTCATCTGACCGTCACATCAAGCTGTGGATATTCACTCTGAGCCAATTTTGATGCTGAATATACTGATGCTCAAGCCTCTGATGTAACCATATATTTGATATCCAATTTATATTTTTTGATAAAATCTGATACAAATTTTTCTGATTCTCTACTTGCTGTCCCATTTCATATAGAGATCAAATCAATATCGTACTGATTCACTATTTTCAAAAGTTTTTCTTCTGACTCCTCTATTTTGTTTTGTGGAGCAGTAGGATAAATCACATCATTATAAAGGAATTTACCAGTCTTGTCTACTACTGCCAATTTACATCCAGTCCTAAATGCTGGATCAAATCATAATACTGTGAGTCATTTGATAGGTGGAGTGAGTAATAAATTTTTGAGATTTTCACCAAAGACTTTAATTGCTGCTTCATCTGCCCGCCTCTTTTTATCAGCTCTGATTTCTCTCTCAATTGATGGCAAAAGTAGTCTATCCAATCCATCCTCTATCGCTTCAACCAGATAACAAGATGAAGTATTTGCATTGTTTGGCAAAAAATAATTATTTGCAAAAGACCTGATTTTTTCATCAGACATTTTGAGTTTTACATTTAGTTGTTTTTCATTTTCTGCCCTATCAATAGCCAAATATGCATACGATGGTACATCTGTGATTTGCTTTGAATATTCTTTGTAAATTTTATATGTTCAATTTTCTTCAAAAGTCTTGGTTGGCTTAGTAGTCACGATTGAGTTAATTTCCTCATGAGATTTGATCTTCTCTCTCAAATTAGCATGATCTGAGACATCCTCTGCTACGATATCTTTTGCTCATTGGATTGCTTCTTTTACATTTTTTACACTAGTCTTAGCATCTCCAGTATCTTTCACAAATTCTTTTGCTTTAGCTTCAAATTCTTCTTTGGTCAATGTTGCTTTTGCTAAAATCTCAGCCAATGGCTGTAATCATTTTGCTTTTGCAATTGTCGCTTTTGTATTCTTCTTTTCTTTGAATGGTCTGTATAAATCTTCTACTCTCGCCAAAGTATCAGCATCCAAAATTTCTTGTTTTAACTCTGGTGTAAGAAGTCATTTTTCATCAATCAGACGAATCACAGCTTCTTTCCTAGCTTCCAAATTTTTGGTATATGTATACAAATCATTGAAATCACGGAGTTGCTCATCTGTAGCTCATTTTGTCAGTTCTTTACGATAACGAGCAATAAAAGGGACAGTATTTCACTCATCCAAAAGCTGGATAATATTTGAAATAACTCAAGTCTCCATTCATGTCTTGATTTGAATTTTCTGGATCAAACTACTCATAATTAATTAAGAATTAATAATTAAAAATTAATAATTGAAGATTATTCTTTATTAGACACTTTTTTGTACATCTCATACTGAAATTTCACAAAAAATGCCTGATTTACTACAAACAAATATGTACCAAGCAATATCGTAATAATTACCAACAATCGTATTATTCGGCTATTTCATACACCGACAATTCCGCTGGTAACCAAAAAATACAAAATCAACAAAGGTACAGCAAGTATCACCAACATCCTGATATAAAATAATACTGAAATAATTAGCCTAGATATATATCATTTAAATGTAAATCAAAAATTAGAAATACTCAATGATATACTCTTTTTTATTGCATCAAAAATTCATAAATCTTTTCCATCTTTTCATTTTTCCAATACCAATATATATTTTGCATATTGCCAAAATAATGCTGCAAATACTACAAAAATCAACCACAATATATCCAATCATATCATAATTCAATTGTTCAATATATCTATAGCAAACAATCTAGAAGTCGTCGTAATATAAGTAAATTCTCAAAACGATAATGCTAATCAGTTGAATTCAAACATCAAAAAGAAATCTTTCAAACCATGTGTAAAAGATTTTGCAATATTACCATCTTCACTGTTTACGAAATGTATTCCTGCTGACAATCATACCGGATACATCAACAAATATCATATAGCAAATATAATTAATACGGCAATCACCCATCAAATATTATTTGTAATGACTCCATCCTTGATAGTAGAAAACAATGATGCGACATCTATCCCCTTATCCAACCTATATGTAGACAGAGTATTAATATTATTAGCCAAAAGGACAATAATATAAAAATAACGACAAAATCATATCACAAAAATCAATTTTATAAATTTCGGTGTATTGAGCAAATATTGCTTTGTATTTTGGGCTATATCTTTCAAAATCATATCATATATACTTATTTTTTAATACTCGCGTCATTATAATTACACGCCATCATTTTTCAATATACTTTTTTCAAAAAAACATATTTCACAAAAATATTACTTGCGATTTAATGCTATTTTCTTAAAATACACTCCGTTGTAAGTTAATTACAAAAGACAAAGTGTCCCGGTCGTTCAATGGATAGGACACAGTCCTGCGAAGACTGGAATCCCGGTTCAATTCCGGGTCGGGGCATTTTTTTATTTATCAAAATTTTTCAACTAAAATATTAGGATAGGACATCCCGACCTGTCGGGACAATCCCCGTTCAATTCCAGGTCGGGGCATTTTTTTATTTATCAAAATTTTTCAACTAAAATATTAGGATAGAACATCCCGACCTGTCGAGACAATCCCCGTTCAATTCCAGGTCGGGGCATTTTTTTATTTATCAAAATTTTTCAACTAAAATATTAGGATAGGACATCCCGACAGGTCGGGATTATCCCCGTTCAATTCCAGGTCGGGGCATTTTTGATAAGATTACACACAAATGTGTAATTTTTTTATTAATTTTCAATAATTACAATCATAAAAATAACTCAAAATTTGCGTAAAAAATTTTTTTAATTATAATCATAATATATCAAATAATATAAATTTATTTTTATAAGTATAACAAGTATGATTCTAAGAGAAAAAACAGACAATAATGATATCTTAAAAAATACAGATCAAGTACTAAATAATACACCAGCAGCTGAGATTTGACTATCAAACGCAATAAAAATTTTAAATTGAGAACCATGAAAATTTTTAAATTGACATGAATCACGTGACAAAAAATACATGGTATACGAATACACAATACAATCCAGTTGAACACCAAATTCAATCAGGTATCAAGCAGTACAGCAAAAATTTGCTAAAAGCAAAGATGGAATACAAATCACAAATCAAAATGCCATAGAATACGATGAAAAAAAGATTTTTTCAAAATGAGAAAAAGTTTATGTTAGGATACCAGAGATTAACCATATCAATCAAAAAACAACGAATAATGAATCAAAAAAGACAAACAACACGGGAAAGACACAAGTAGAAACCACAAATGAAATACCAAAATGATTAAGATTAGAAAACGGTACATATATTTACAAAGTCCAAAGTTGAGATACTAGGAATAATCTAGTTAAAAAACTATGAAAATACAAACCATTATCCTATTTAAATGACGGATATTGATGGGCATGAGATTGATCAAATTCTTTTAACGTATGACCTTATTTACCTGATCATAAATTTCAAGCGTGAGTAGACCTCATCGTGCCAAATAAACCTAAATATGAAAAATCTATTTCTACATTTAAAAAGTCACAAGCAACAGCTATTGAAAACATGAAAACAAACAGTAAGTATTGAGAAAAAATAAAAAAATTATTTAAATCCACAAAAAACTGATGATATGGATACTCAGAATCACATATAATAAATGTAATGACAGCTTTTGCTAGGAGCGAATCAAGTAGAGAAAAATTAAATGACATTATTTGAGAATGTGCATTATTTCGCTATGAGCCAAGTCAAGTATTTTCTTATGGTTACTATCACATATTATACACTTGAGCATGAAAAAAAGCTTTTGAATGACTAAATTTCAAATTATGAGATAGCTGTAATCCTATCAAGTCAGGGATGTTATTTTTAGCATTTATTATAGAAAAAAGACCAAATGATTATCAAAAATTTTTTAATATGGGTGATGTAGCACGATGAGCTAAAATGTACAATTGATGAAATTACAAAACGAATAAATATGATACTAAATTAAAAAATAATTATAACTATATCAAAAATAAATAACATTAAATATTATTCCAAAAAAAGTAGAAAAGTTAGCCCTTTCTACTTTTTAATATATATAATATTTACTATTCTATTTCACTAATTGATAAATTATTTGCAAAATCAAACCAAGCTGAATCATTTACTTTTGCTACAAAGACTTTGTTTGCTTTTGAATAAATCACAATTCATGGTGCCCAAGATGTAGTATTTGCATCTCACACACATTCATAAATTTGCACAGTTGGAGATTCTTTCAAATTGTCCTTATCTGCATATTTTATCACATTTATCACATATGGACATTTTAGTCCTCCATCTCACACAGCAGTACTTGAAGCACTCGCCTCATATGCTATATTTGCTGATGGAAATTGTAAACTATATCATCATCTACTAGAAGTATACACCAATCATCCTTCTGGTTTCAATGGGAATTGCTTTACACTTGGATCCAATGCCACAGCTCCATCATCCTTTTTGAAATCATCTTCCTGTGTAGTATCTTCATCTTTTGTATCATCTCATGTATCTCATTTTACATCATATTTTACCAATTTTGAATTACTTGGACTCACTGGATCAAATTCCAATTCACAATCAATTTCTTGTCATTCAGCACCCTTTCATGATACTACATACAAAATCTTTGAGTTTTGGAATTTTACATCACTTGTAGATACTGAATTCAATTGACTATCTTCAGCTGAACACAATTTAGAAATACTTTTTGATAAAGTATCTTGTACATACTTTTTGTTTATCAGTATAATATTTTTTGATAAATTTTTAACATAACTATCTTGGATATCATTGATAAAATAACCAAAAATACCATTTGTAAAAAACCAAGATTCTACCTCAGGCTGCTTATAATAAGTATTTCCATAACTATCTACAAATTTTTGTGTAGCTCCTCCTCATATATTTTTGACTAATTTATCACAATTTTCATTGGTACTATTTTTGTCACATACAAAATATTGTATCTCAATTATTTGATTTGAATCTAATTCTTTCACTTTCAATGCACCTCCATTTCATTCATTTAATAATCCATATTTTTCAAAAAACTTATCATTTAGATAAACTCAAACTTTTGGTAAATATTTTACTTGTGTTTCGACAACTTCATCACCTGTTCCCTCCTCAAAATCTGTTTCATAGATAGTAGATACAGATATTACAGGTACTCATTGATGAATTTTTTCCACAAATCACTGAAAATAGACCTCACCATCATAATTAGCTAAATTAATTTTTGAACTTTTTAATCCCAAAAGTCCATACTCAATAGTATCCACCGTATGTGTATATGTGGACATATCTCATCATTGAGCAATAATTCATGTCAAACTTACTTCATCTCATACATGAAGTTGATCAGTAGAATCTTGCTCCATCTCAGGTCAATCTTCCCCAAATATAGACAAAATATTGTCCCACTTTGCTACTATCAATAGTACTAACAAAGCTGTAGCTATCATAGAAACTATCAATGTCGGAATAGAAACTCCTGTACTTTGCTTTTTGACATTGGGGTGATTCCCTCCGATATTAGCATCAAAATATTCATCTCTCATGATAATTTTTTTAATAATAAAAACTATGCAACCACCATATTAACGAAATCAAAAAATATTACAACATAAACCACACACACCGGATAATTATACTAAAAAAAGTAAAGATTAAAAAGACAAAAACACCCCACTTTTTTGACTTATCAGACCAATATATATAAAATTATATTACAAATATTTTATACTTATTAACAAAAAGATAATGGATGAACTATTAGAAGGTACTGCCGAGACTTCCGGTCGAGTTGCCAATATCACAGATAATGTAATCATTTGATTTTTAATCAAAATATTACTTTGAGTCAGTGTATTTATCATATTGCTATTAATTTCAAAAATCATTTCAAAAGTAATAAAAAGAAATATCACAAAGCACATGGAAGAATCAAATCCTGCTTGAGCAAAAAAAATATGATCATTACTAGGAAATATCGTATTTTATGTACTGATATTATTGTGTGTATTCATCAGTTTTGAGATTATGTGATTGGACATTGGACTCATCGTATCATGAGTATCTCTATGAGTATGATTAGCTTTTAAAGAAATTTTAGGAAATATGTTTGCCGGTATGATGATCCTATACACCAAAGAATTTAGGATGTGAGATATCATCGAAGTAGAAGCAGACCAAAATTATTTTGGTAGAATCGAAGAAATCACCATCAGATATACAGTCATCAGGACCCTTGACCTGAGAGAAGTAGTCATCCCAAATATGACCATGATTTCCGTACCTGTGAAGACCTTCAGTAGCGAAAATTTGGTAAAACTAAATACTATCGTATGAGTCCACTATGATACCGATATAGAAAAAGCTATCTTGGTACTCAAAGATGCTATCAATAGTTTTGATTTTGTAAAAGAAAAAGAAAATACCACCATTTTTGTCTTAGAGTTTTGAGCAAGTAGAATATTACTAAAATGTATATTCTGTTTTGATCCACAATGTGGAATCATATGAGATTTCGCAGTATGATATGTAAATGAAAAAATCAGAGAAGCATTTATAGCAAATTGAATCGAATTTACATACGACCATCTAGTTTTGCACATGGAAAATTCAGATGTAGCAAAGGCTACAACTACTACAGAAAATATTTAAATAATTAAATCAAAAAATGTTTGATATATTGATATCCATGATAAAAGAATTTATAATAGCTTATATTCAAGAAAATTGAATAGATATTATCAAAAAAGTCACAATTTCTGTAGTTGTATTTATCGGTATATACATCCTATTAAACATAGTCATAAACAAAATAGAGATGAAAATTCAAGATCATGAAATTCAGTACGACAAATATACAAAAAGATTATCTCATTTAATATGAAAAATCATCTACACAGTGTGACTGATATTCAATATCCTGATTGTATGTGAAATCATGTGAATAGATGTATCTCTACTTATGGCTTGAATATCTTTGTGAATATGATTTGCTATGGAGACCATGATTTGAAATGTGATATCAGGATTTTTCATTTTAACAAACAAAAAATTTAAGATATGAGATTTCGTAGAAGTTTTGTGAAATATAAATACTAGGTGAACTATCGAAGAGATAAATCTAAAACATACAATCATCAGATGAATAGATCAAAGGAGACTAGTCATACCAAATTCTATCATGTCTAGCACGACAATGAAAACACTAAAAACAGAAAATTTAATCAGATGCGACCTAAATTTATCGTTACCACGCCATGTAAATGTAGAACAAGTAAAACAATTGATTACTGATACCACAAATAGCTATGAAAATACAGAACACAAAGAATATACAAATACTTTTATAGGAAATTTTGATGACAACTGATACAATTTTCATACAGTATATTTCATTGATCCAAAAAAATGCAGTGCTATGATAGCATGATCTAGTATTAGAAAAGAATTAATCAAAGTATTCAAAAAATATGGTATAAGCAACCCATATAAGCATATGGTAGCTACGATACAAAAATAAAAATTTATTTTTTCTTTTTCAAAATATCCGATTGTGTATTAAACTCTTGCAATATCTCTTTTACCTCTTTCCAAAAATTTGCATTTAGCTGCAAAAACTGATTAAATCTCGCATCAGCTGTGATGACTATATCATTTCCCAGAGATTCATGTATCTGGTCTCAAAGGTCCAACATTTCCTCAGATTTTCATTGATAAGATTCTTGAGCTACCACATATTTATTTTTTTCATCAAAATCAGCTGGATCTGTAGCAAATCAGACAATATCTTTTGATAGCGATGTATTTACTTTCTCTTGATTTTCATCTTTTGCCTTTTTAGACACCTGAGATACATGCTTTTTCGAATTACTAGTTATCAAAAATGATATATTTTTTGCAAAGCTATTTTTCATATAACTACTATCCAGATATGTTTTTGTTTTAACCGCTGGCATAGTTCATCACCCATATTTCAAATCTGTCACTAAATCATACATCACATCAAAGACTGTCTGTATACTACGAGCTATTTTGGTATTATCTTTTTGTACTTGAGTAGCTGGTATTACACAAAATTTCAATTTAAATATAGGACTTAATCAAGGAAATTCTGTCGGATTAAATTGTCTACTTTCATATGTAGTACAAAAACATTTTGCTACACACAAAAGCAAAGCCTCTATAGATGTCTGCGTCTGTTTACAATGATTTATACATCCCACAGTCTGCTGAGTAATCTCCTCTCAGCTACCCAATTCTAATGAATTTATTAAATTCTCTACTTCAGCTACTACAGTAGTTCATGATGCCATAGGCATACAATCAGGACATGTAGTCGATTCCCACGAATCACAAACAAAATCATTATTACACTGCAATGCATGTATCTGCTGCAAGACATCGGCTAAATATTCTTCTACTGGTTGCTGTGGTACTTCATCATCAGGCTCAACCAATCCTGGAGCCAATATCACTCATGTATCTGTGATAGTATATCCTGTCTTATATTGATATGAAAAACCAGATACACATTGATTTCACAAAGATACGGTGGCTACATTTTGAGACTCAACAGACAAAGTATTTACTGTCTGTATAAAATTAGAAATATCATCATCAAGTCATTCATTCAAATTATTATTTATAGGTGTAGAGTCTTGGTTTTCACTATCATCCTGTGATACCACTTCTGCAGACAAATTAGATTGTAAATTATTTGACATAGATCATATATTATTTGATGCAGAAGTCGTTCATTGATTTGATAAACCTAGTCAATTGTGGAAAGTCGAACCTGCATTAGGATTTCATCCTTGATTTGAAGTACTATTTGTAGTCGTAGTATTGTATGGTGAAAACCAATCTACCACTGTAGAACTACTAGTATCTTCATACATTCCATTCGCATTATTCAATTTCGGCATATCAAAAAATACCGTCTCAGGAGGCTCAACTGTAGATTCTTCACCAAACAATATCTTGGAAACATCATATACATCCACCAATAAATCATATGTACTATCATCCAATGTACCATTCCAAAAATATTCAGTTCACTGTATCCTATTTACGAGTGTAGATACCGATTTTTCATTTGAACTGATATCTGCATACAAACTAGACATCTTTGGTAGACATCAGTATGTAGATACATCTCATATCTGTCAATTAACTTGCCATACACAGATGTTAAATTTTCCACAACTAGATTTCATATCATTTGTGTCTGGCTTGGATATCGACGGTAATGTCATAGTATCTATATCTCTCCTAAAAGAAAGATTTGCATAATACAATATATTTATGACATCTTTGTCTTTTAATGAACAGAAATATCTCTCATTTGCTTGTTCCCTCACTTTTGACACAGTATGAGACAATACAGTCAATTGATCATAATGAAACTGATTTAATGAAGACTTGTAAATATCCTTTACCACAGTCTTTTTCGATGCAGATTTATCTATATTCTTTTCAATTTTATTTAAACTTTTTTCCACAATATCTACCGCAAAACATTTTTGTGACGAAAAAAACATAATGCATAAACACATGCAAATAAACACAAAATATTTTGTATATTTATGAGTCCGCATCTTGTACATTTTGCAATTTATCTGATAAAGTCCTCAATGGTGTATATATTTTTGGCAAACTTCACATAAATAATTTTAAATCCTCTTGGTACATCAAAAATCATACATGGATTGGCAAACTATATTCGACTCTAGACAACGACAACAATGCTTGAGATATTGCCTGTTTTGATCTGTAAACTTGTTCCTGTGATTTATATGCCCTTTCTATATTTATAGGTTGTGAACCTAAATTATCATACAGATACTGTGATCACAAATTTTTACGAAAATTTTTCAATGAATCAATTTGCTCATCAAAGCTAATTGCTACTCCATCTTCTGAAAGATACTGTGCTTGAGACAGCAAATTATACTGGTAGTACGACATAAATAAATCATACCAAAAATATTCATTATACACAGCTCTCAATAGAGAATACAGTGGTAAACTCTGTGATCCTAGCAATCCACAATACAAGATATTTGAATCAAAATTTGTATCACATTTTACATTCTCATTTACTTCAAACAAATTCTTTACATTGATTACATCCGTAGTAGTCAACAAATTTCTCACTTGTGACATATAATTTTTGAGATATTTACATGTCTGTGTATAGTATTTTGATTCACAGATACCTCACTCCATTCCTTTTTGGATACTCAATCAAGGGAAATGCTGATTTACATAAGTATTTGCATATTTCTCTTTTTCAAATGTTCACGACAGATTTGAAATTCACATATTACTTGCCTGTCTGATATTAAAAAAATCATTCATCAAAATATCAAATATATGAGGTACAAAATAAGATAAATCACAATTATTCATATTTGATATGGTATAATCACAATAATTTATACTTGATTTCTGTTTTGTCTTTTGATCTATATAATTATGGACATCAAAACTCACAAATTTATATTTTTTCAACAAAGCAGTCTCACCTGTCATCAAATTATCGGATAAATACATTCAAGTCTTTCATACATTGCTACACAATATCGACAAAAATACAGATTGACTAGCATCAAAATAATATCAATCATATGCACATTTATAATCTGATGCCGCTGTACAAAAATTAGACACAATAGATTTGACAGTAATGGTAGAACTCCTATCCATCAAATCATAATCCATTTCACTGAAAAAATTGATACAACTTACTGCTTTTTCTTGTGCAAAAACCACAGCAGAGAATATATTCACTACCAATATACTATACATCAATATCTTTTTAAACCTCTTTGACATAAATCCGACAATACAAATATAAACTAATTATAACATTTTCATCATTTGTTAGTACACTGTGCTTCACAAGCTTTACCGAGATTATTTACGATAGTATCTGAAGCTCAATTTTTTGATCAAATCACATTATCTACTATCCCGTGTATATAATATCACATCTCCACAAAATATCTCGTTGAATCCAAATTTTGGGAATACATGACTACTGCTTTATCCATATCCAATTCAGACAAAGTATTTTCGATAGACTCATTTAGATAAGTTATCATACCACTAAAGACATCCACATTCCCGTTTGGCACATAATACTCCACATAAGATCATACATTTTCTTTCAAAAGGAAACTTTCACTTCACAACACTTCCAGACATTTCCTTTCTCGATTTTGATTTGCCTGAGACATACTTCATATAGACTTCATATTCAATCTTTTCATACAAGATTTTTTTTTGGCATATGTTGACATCTTATTGAAATCTTTCTCTGCAATACTATTGTTTGTGGTCTCCTCTTCATTAGATTTTTTTGATTCTTTTTTTTGAGATTTTATTTCACCTTCAATAATATCTTGTGACCAAGACATACTATTTAATATATTTTTTCATGCTGTTCAATTTAATATAGTAGCTAAACTCAATCCCTGCTGTTTAGTCAATTTAGTGACATTTATACCATATACACTAGACAATAATTCTACTTGATCATCAGTCAATCACAGATCTCATCCATTCACATATTTATTTTTCATCACCTTACCCATAGTTTTTCAAGCTTCTGCCAATTTTTTACTTGATTCTTTGATCTGTTTCCATGCACTCTCAAATTCCAATTTCACATCAGTTCATATATGTCTAACATCTGAAGCAAAAGAACTAAATGAATTCCCACAATTTTTCAATCATTTTGATCATTTCACACAGGTATAACTCTCTGAAAGTTTGGTCAAATATTCATGATTAAATGATACTATCACAGTATCTCACTTACTTATTTCTTTTTCAAATCTCTTTGCATTTTTTTGATAAACTGAAATCGATTCTGTCGTAAAGAAATTTTTCATCAAACGATTTAAATCGTTTAGCATAAATATCAATTTACCATACGATACATTTCCATTTATTTGAAACTGAGAAAATATAGGTTCAGCCTCTGTATACTTCAATGCTAATTCATTTACCTGAGAAAGTATATTGGCAGATACAGGCTTTTTTATCATACCTTGCATTCACACATCCCACAAGAGATCATCGATACTACCATCGATTTCTTGCAAAGTATTTCGATCTCTCATAAATGGTTTCTGACGAAAAAGTACCAACATATCTCCAACTCATTCTGCAGAAAATGCAATCGTTCAAGCATTTTTGTTTACGATAGCTGTAGCATATGTCAGGGACCTAGTCAAATCCACTGCAGATTGGGTAGTCTTGTTTATAGAATTTTTCAAAGAATTTAGAAACATCGAACCTGCACTCAATGTCCCATACGAAAAAAGTCATCTCTTTGTAAGTCATGAATATATCTCTCTATCTGCATGTACCTGACTCAATGCTCAAATCATCTCTACCTGAAAATTGACATACATCTGCATCTCATTTGACATCCTAGAACAGACATAACATTCTTCTTCATCATCAGCAAAAGCCATACCTCAAAAAACATTTTGAAATAGCAGCAATGACAATATGATATATACGAATATATTCAGCTTTTTTTTCATACAAAAAAATGATAATATAATCTGCAAACAAAATATAAGAAAATTAATCCAAAAAACAAAGAAAAAAAGACAGACACCTCATATTTTCTATTTGACAAAAGGAAGATTTATTATATTTTAAAATAAAAAAGCATACCTTCATATCAAAAGATATGATTTCAAAGATAATAAAATAAAAAAAAATTGAAATATATTAGTATAAAAGGAGAAAGATAATTTATGCAAAAACAGGTGTTAATTGTTTTTTCTCAAGTTTTTTATAAATATCCAAAACAATACTCTTTTCCTTTTGTTCTGCCAAATAAATATCATATTCTGTCTGCATATTCATCCAAACTTCTGCAGATGTTCAAAATGCCGCACCAATACGGACTGCCAAAGATGGTGTGATATTTCTATGTCACTTTATTATAGCATTTAATGCCTGGACACTAATTCCTATCACATCTGCAAATTGTGTCTGAGTCCATCATCTAGCTTCCAGCTCTTCAGCGATATCAATCCCTGGATGAAATGCTAATTGTACCTTTTTCATATTATTGTAAAGTCAATTTATAAAATAAATGTTTATTCATAATGCTTACTCAAATCTATAATATCTATCACTTGGACAAATCAATCACTCGTGATATCACATATCAATCTCCACTGTCTATTCAACCTAATACTCCATAAATTTTTAAATTTTCAAGCATTCAATTTTTCTAAATTAAAACTTGAACGAGATTTTAAATCTGATATAGATACAGCATTTCTAATAAAGCGAACACGAAGACGATACAATTTTAATATATCTTCATGCACATTATAATTCTTTTCACCATAATACATTTCCTCTAATTTCTTCGTATGGAACTGATATTTCATAAATAATAACATATTCAAAATAAAATTATTCCACAATATCGGAAACGATTATATTAAAAAAAAAATCAAAATCAACATTTTAATACATTTTGTATTAAAAAACAATCAATATATTAAAAAATTCCGATATTTTTGAAAAAGTCTCATTATCCACGAGAAATATAAGGACAAGATCAACCATAAATTTTAGCAAAAAAAATCAATTCATACCCACATTTCACTTTCATTCCAGTAACCAAAAATATCCATCAATCCAAACTATTTAAAAATGAATAACAGCACCCACACCATTATTCATTCTTAATTCTTAATTATTAATTATTAATCAACCTCCCCTTCCCACATATCAAAATGGTATCCATCTATAGGATATGCTCTGATCTGGACTTCTTGTCCACATTCATATGTACCTGCTCACTCTACCATATTTATTCAAAAATCTCTACTCAAATCTACTGTGTATGTATTCCTATCATAGTATAGATTAATCACTGTACTACCATCTCATGCGATATCCGTTTTAGTTTCTATCTCTCATGGTCCATTTTCATCTCATGTCAATGATCCACGACTATACACTATACAGCTAGGATATATCTGACTTAAATCATCAAAATATACTTGTTCTCCTGCTATTCATGTAAATATTTCTGTACCTGAGAGTGTATAACTCAGTTCTCATGCATTTTTGATAAAATGCCTCACTGTATATGTCAGTGGGATACATGTCACTCCATCTCATGATAGCATATATCATGTATCACATTTCCACTCAGCATACAGCTCTGTATATGTCCTCAGTGGCTGATTAAAGTCAAAGAGGGTTGTATATCCTGTATCCAGATACCATCATGATACTGCATATCATGTCCTGATTATCATAGGTGCTACTGTAGTATCTCATACATTTATCACCTGTCTAGCCAGCTCTACTCCACTCCTTGTCCTATAACTCACTGCTATATCATATGTCAGATATCATGACTGTGATTCGCTGTCCAAGACTGCACCTGATTTAGTAGCTCATAAACTAGGAGATTTCGTACCATGTCATCAGATGAGTTTAGGAGTATTATAAAACATATTTGCAGAATCTGTCACTCCGCTTGTAATGAATCATGTAGATGCATATATCGTATCTAATTTACTACATCAACCGAACATCCAGTTCATATTTATCACTTTACTTGTATCCCAATCACTTACATCTAACTCTATTAAACTGCTACAAGCAGCAAACATACTCTGCATAGTTGTCACTTTATTCGTATCCCATCATCATACATCTAGTTCTGTTAAATTGCTACAACTACTAAACATACCAAACATATTCGTCACTTTACTTGTATCCCAATCACTTACATCTAATCATGTTAAACTGCTACAACCAGCAAACATATTCTGCATATTTGTCACATTACTTGTATCCCATCCTCTCACATTTAATTCCGTTAAACTATTACAATTATAGAACATAGAATTCATATTTGTCACATTACTTATATCCCAACTACTTACATCTAATTCTGCTAAATCCCTACAATAAGCGAACATAGCATACATATTTGTCACTTTACTTGTATTCCAATCACTTACATCTAGTCCCGTTAAACTACTACAATTATTGAACATATTCTGCATATTTGTCACACTACTTGTATCCCATTTACCCACATCCAATTCTATTAAATTGCTACAACCCTGAAACATATTCCGCATATTTGTCACACTACTTGTATCCCAATCACTTACATCTAATCATGTTAAACTTCTACAATTCGCGAACAAACTCTGCATACTCGTCACTTTACTTGTATTCCATCCACTCACAGCTAATCATGTTAAACTACCACAATTATAAAACATATAACTCATATTCATCACTTTACTTGTATCCCATTTACTCACATCCAATTCTATTAAGCCACTACAATTAGCAAACATATAGCTCATATTTATTACTTTACTCGTATCCCATTCATCTACATCAAATCATTTAAAATTGCTACATTTATTGAACATATAACTCATATTTGTCACACTACTTGTATCCCATCTTCTCACATCTAATCCCGTTAAACTACTACAACCATCGAACATATAACTCATATCTATCACTTTACTTGTATCCCATCATCCTACATCCAGTTCTGTTAAACTACTACAACCATCGAACATATAGCTCATATATGTCACACTACTTGTATTCCATTCATCTACATCTAATCATGCTAAACTGCTACAATTAACAAACATACTTCACATATTTGTCACTTTACTTGTATCCCATCCACTGGTATCTATATATGTACCTGATTTTATATTATAAAACATATTACTAGAATTTTGATTTAGATATAATATATCTGCATCTGAATAGTAATACAATATTCCATTATCAAACCATGCTATAATCGGAGTCTCTGAATCATTGGCAGAAAGTAGTCATGTAGTCACTCATGCGGGAATACTTCCTGTCCTCACTATCTGCTGTATCAATGTATCTGTACTAAATCGATCTGTCACAGTCGCTCATGTTGCTAGACTCTTGAGCATCAAATTGACTGTAGCTCATGGTAGGAAGGTCGCTGTGAGGATCTTTTCACAGACTCAATCTGCTAATCTATATCCATCTGCACATACTCGATCTACATATACCTCTGTATATGTCCTCAACTCCTGACTGAAATTAAATGGTGTCGTCAACTGTGTATTTGTATAGTATCCCATCACATTGTATCATGTGATACTAGGTGCTACTGTAGTATCTCAGACATTTATCACTTGTCTAGCTAATTCTACTCCACTTCTTGTCCTATAACTCACTGCTATATCATATGTCAGATATCCTGACTGTGTCTCGCTATCCAAGACTGCAAGAGTCTTGTCTTGGTACGAACTATTATATTTAGTTCCATGTCATCAAATAAGTGGTGGAAACCTGAACATATTGTCTGAGTTTGTTACTCCACTTGTAATAAATCATGTAGATGCATAAATTGTTTTTAGATGAGAACAAGAGCTAAACATATACGACATATCCGTCACCATACTGGTATTCCAGTTACTTATATCTAACTCTGCTAAATTTTTACATCAATTGAACATCCAATCCATCTTAACCACCTTACTCGTATCCCATTTACTTAAATCTAAACTTGTCAAATTTCTACAATTCTGGAACATCACTCTCATATTTGTCACACTACTCGTATCCCATTCACCCACATCTAAACCAGTTAAACTTTCACAACTATTGAACATAGAACTCATATTTGTCACATTACTCGTATTCCATCAACTAACATCTAATCATGCTAAACTTTCACAATATTCAAACATAGCACTCATATCTGTTACTTTACTCGTATTCCAGTCACTCACATCTAATCCCGTCAAACTTCTACAATTTTGGAACATATTACTCATATTTGTCACATTACTCGTATTCCAATTACTAACATCTATACTCGTTAAACTTTTACAATCACGAAACATTTGATTCATATTTGTCACACTACTTATATCCCAATTACTAACATCTAATTCTAGTAAGCTAGAACACTTCCGAAACATATTTTGAAAATATGTGATATTACTAGTATCCCAACTACTTACATCTAATCCTGTTAAATTGCTACATCAATTGAACATAGCACTCATATTTGTCACACTACTCGTATCCCAACTACTTACATCTAATTCTGTTAAACTGCTACATCAATTGAACATAGAACCCATATTTGTCACTTTACTTGTATCCCAACCACTCACATCTAACTCTGTTAAACTGCTACAATTATCAAACATAATCGTCATATTTGTCACACTACTCGTATCCCAACTACTTACATCTAATTCTGTTAAACTACTACAACTAGAAAACATCCCTGCCATATTTGTCACACTACTCGTATCCCATCCATCCATATCTAGTTCTATTAACTTTTTACATCAATTAAACATATTACTCATATCTGTCACTTTACTAGTATCCCATCCACTAGTATCTATATACATTCATGATTTTGTATTATAAAACATATAACTAGAATCCTGATTTAAGTATAATATTCCAGCCTCTGAATAGTAATACAATATACCATCATCATACCATGCTATGATTGGTGTCTCTGAATTATTGGTTGATATTAGTCATGTAGTCACTGATATTGGGATACTTCCTGTCCTTACTATCTGTTGTATCAATGTATCTGCAACAGAATAATTTGCCACTGTAGCTCATGTTGCTAAGCTCTTAATTTTAGTATTAAAAGTTCGTCCTGGCAGGAATGTCGCTGTTGCTTGTCTTGTGATAGCATAAAAAGTAACATCTCCAGTCAATATAAGAGGCTCTCATACTACATGCTCTGCTACTGTAGATTCTCTATCTGTACTCCATCCTAAGACTATCCATCATACCCTGGTGATGTCAGGCGTAGAAACACTACTATGATCGTATGTCCCGGTAGTTAATGCTACATTTTTAAAACAACGAACCGACATTCATGCAAAACGGGAATATTTCTGGTTCTGAAGTATTCAGCCAAGAATACGAAAATTTCCCGCAATATAATCAAGATCATACGGTGAAGAAGATCGTAAAGCAGAGATATCTCATGCACTTGTTAATATTCATTCTTTTTGAAGAGATCTTGCTGCAGGGATTAAAAAATGATTTCTAAACAAATTTGGTACAGTATAATTACTTTCAATATAAATAAACGGCATCGATCCTTGTATTGTTACATTATTTCACATTCATGTATATTCAGCAATATATCGCAATAATAAATTTCACCACTCTCATGCACTAGGTACATGATATCACTCTGGACATGGTCATCTCCTATCTGTAGGATTTGTCACTGGATATCAGTAATTATTACTGTCATTATCTCCTGATCATCACCAAAGATTATTATTAGCAACTGTAGACCAATCCCGTCTACCAGTCCATACAACGAAAACACCACTATTATAATAATTACCAGGTCAATATCAACTAGCGTCTACCTGATCTCAAGTGATATTACCACCACTAGAGAATCCATAGTTATTTCATCGCTGATAATAATTTCCGTATGACTGTGATCCTGTACCTGCTAATTCTGCTCACAGGTTACGATCCATCATCGTCAGACATTCTCATGGATTAGATGGATTACAGATGGTAATATGTCAGAATCATAGTCCACAACTGGTCTGAGTATTGTATACTGTACACGATGCACTATCAGCTCAAATACTATCTGCTCAATTTGCATTAAATGTCGCTGTATAGACCTTGCTCGTGATAGCATAGAAAGTAGTATCTCCACTGAGTGTCACTGTCTCTCATGTATGATACTGAGCTACAGTCGCCCCACTATCTGTACTTCGTCCAAGGATCTCTCGTCCATCGCGAGTAATATCTGGCATGACTACTGTCGTAGTACATCATGTCAGCAATCACGGATTACACTCTGAGAGTTGATCTGTACAGCTGAGTACAGGAGTAGCACCACCTACACTTGTCGCTCAATTTGGCAAGAAAGTCACCGAGGAGGGACTTAGATATTGATCTTTGAAACAACGAACTGAATAAGCATCGGTACGTCTACAGTTATAGTTATTCGCATAGACAAGAGACGAGTTTACACGAAGGTACCTCGCTTTCGTGCTATAGGGCGAAGAGGACCACAAGTAGGCGGCATTCTGAAACATGAAACCAGCATTACTGTAGTAGCGATAACCAGCAAACGGTATCAGAAAATTTGATTCGAAATGTCTACTCTTTATCCTAACATCAAATGAATCATTATTTGAAGCAGTCCATCGTGTCACAGTCTTGTTCCATTCACCAACACTTGGTACATGATATCACTCTGGACATGGTCATCTCCTATCTGTAGGATTAGTTACCGGATATGCAGTTTCATTAGCAGTTCATCACCAAAGCCTATCATGATTTGATGGTGTATTATCAGACCAATAGTCGTATTGTGAGGTACTTGTTCATTTGATGAAAACCTCTCCATAGTACCCACTATTGTTAAATCTATCATCCCATGTAGCTAGTGTACCTGTAGATGCTACAGTTCATGTACTCGGAAAACAATAGTTATTTCACCACTGATACATACAACCATCTGAATCTGCTCCGATTCCTGCTACACTCGCTCACAAGTTTTTGTCCATCAATGTCAGACATTCTCATGTGTTGCTTGGATTACATATGGTGAGTGTATCTACTGTCTCATCCAAAGTTTCCTCACATACTGGGAATTTACGGGTGATAGCATAGTATGTCATATCACTATCTGGGATAGTATCTCATACCGCATACTCTGCTACTGTAGCTCCGCTATCTGTACTCCATCCGAGGATCTCATACCCATATCTAGTAATACTTGGTGCTATCACGACATCATCCACCTTCAAAACCTTCCCTACACTGGTAGCACCATTAGACTCAAATTTTGCCTGTGCACCATACAGGGAGGGACTTAGCACCGAATCCTTGAAACAACGCATCGAGTAGGCATAAGCACGGTAATCATAGTTATTCACATTTACACTAGACGAGTTCAAATAGAGACTCCTTGCTTTCGTGCTGTAAGGCGAAGAGGACCACAAATAGGCCACAACACCCTGATTGAGAAGGTTACTGTTGCTGATACCACCACGGAAACCCACAAACGGAATCTTGAAATCATCTTGAAATGCATGCTGCGCTATCCTATCATTTAATGATGATAAACTCATAGAATTGTGCAATGTGAGTGTATTTCACTGTAGTCTATATCAGGAAGACCACCATTGTAATGTCATATTCCACTCTCACTGGCTTGGTACATGCCATCAATCTGGACATGGTCACTGTCTACCTGTCAGATTTAGCACTACTCATCATGTATATCAGTATCAATTAGATGCTTTATCTCCTGATCATCACCAGAGATTGTCATGATTCACCCCATCACTCCAATAATCATACGGACTACTACTAGACATGATGAATATCTCACTATAATATCCACTATTATCATAGCTATCATCCCATGTAGCAAGTGTACCTGTAGACTCAATAGTTCACACACTTGGAAAACAGTGGTTATTTCACCACAGATACAGACATCCATCTGCATCTTCTCCAATTCCAGCTACACTCGCTCAGAGGTTGCGATCCATCATAGTCAGACACTGTGTGTCATCATCTGGATTACATATGGTGATAGTCCCTACTCCATCTACTGTAGCTTCATACACTATTCACTCAAATGCATATACTGGAGAAAGGATGACTCATAGAGTCAGAAGTCATAATGTGGTAAACTTCAATCTTTTCATGGGATGTTCAATCTATTATATAAAAAAATTTATTCACATGATTATATCCCATAAAATTTTTTTTGCAAAAAAATGGGAAGTCCTCAAAAAAAACTTCACCATTTTTGTATTTTTGTGATATAATAATTTTTAATACAATCCCACAGACTTACATTTTCGTCGTATCCCAAGGCCTATAGCTCGAAGTAGCTTCGTACTTTGACAAATCTACAGTACTATTAAATAGGAATTTTCCACCATACAAATTTGCAAAGAAATTATATTTTTGCCTCATTGACTCATTATTTTTTGCCCATGCCTTAAATATAGCATTGTGATTTAGATACAGATTATGGCATTCAGCAAAATCCTCAAATGGATCAGACATACCATAACTACTACAGAAATCTCACATCACAGATGTCGCTTTCCTGATATTTTCACCATCCCGAGATATTTCATAGTATGAAATAGATGCATCGTCTACAGAAAATACGATATTTCCAAATTCTGTATAATTTGAATCTTTTTGAAATGAATATCATCTGACCAATCACAAATCTACTATATGTCACAATTCGTGTGAAACCAACTCCATAAACTCAGCATATGATGATACAGATCACAAATTCAATGTGACCGTAGTCCAATTTGCAAATCATCTCCTTGTATTTCTAGCATCATTGACTATGATTTTATCCAAATTTTTTGCTATAGGCAATCATGCTTGGATATTATTTTCTATAAATCTCAATACATAGATTGCACTCGCCAGATACATGTACTTATCCTGTACATCATACTCTCAATTAAAAATCATCTTGTCACAAAAAGTACGATTGGTCATACAAATATTTTGGAATAATTCTTCATATTCACTTTCCTGTCATGGAATATATTCATAAGAATCATAATCATCTCCAGCTATCCCTGCTACTTCATGCTTTCACAAAGCATCTTTGAAATCTGATGTCATATCATTTGACTGTACCTCTGCTCATTCATACATATTGGTAGAGACAAAATCCTCTTTGATAGTACTAGGTACAAACAATTTTAATCAAAAATAAAATATTGCAACTCATCAAATGAATTTCAATACATTAAATATATTAAACACACTTTTAGTAGTAGTTTTTGGCATATCGTTTTATATCTTCTAAAAGATACTTTGACTGTTTTCAGATTATATTAAAATCTATACAAATGTCAATATTTATTTTGTTGGAGAATATCCACATCAAAAAAGAATATCCTCATACAATCACTTTCCTTCACTGTGTTTTCGCTTTAAAGATATTTTTTCACAAAGAACCTGTAATGTTTTCTACTAAATACTCCACTCCATCTATTCACAGACTATACAATTTATCAAATATCTCTTTGGATTCATCTTTTATCGTCGACAGTACATATATACACTCCAAATCAGAATTATTCAAAGTATCATCTATATATCATACTACCGCATCGATATCTCATATTTTCTTGATTTTGAAATTGTCTTCATGCACTACACCATCCAACAATTTTGGATAAACTTTCTCAAAATCTGAGAAAAAATAAACTCACGAAGGGAATACATCCTTAAATTCCTCCCAATTGGTATATTTGGTAGACTCTGCATAAGTAAAATAAAATTCAGATTGATCATACATAATTTTTTTCACATCCACAATATTTCACAAAACAGAAAACAAATTATCCATCATCATCCACAAATTTTCAAAATCTTTTGAACTCAAACATTCTTGTAATACTGATTTATGCTCTGAAAACTGCAAAATCAATTTGTTTGTATCAAAGAAATTAATGTTTTCCAAAATAGGATTTAGCACCAGATGAGTATCCTGGACATTCACAAAACATTTTTTGGTCTCTGCAAATAGCACTCACATAAAAATCTCAAAAAAACTCGCAAATGATTCCAATGCTTCCTGTCAATTTTTTTCTCCATCCAAAGTATATTTGTACAACAATGTATCCAAAAAACTCAATATAGGATACAGATCACATGGCTGAGATTGGAAATCATTGTATCATTTATACCACATCTCTACATCAAAAAAGCACACATCATAATTTCTATATTTGTGCTCTGGATTTTTCAACATAGAATACAAACCACCATGAGTAGACAGCACTACCGGAAAATTTTCAAATTTTTTCTCACTCTGTATATAATAATTGATTTTGTAATCCGTCTTTGTATTTAGATCCAACACCGACCCATCATTCAACACATGAGAAAGATATTTGACTACAAAGAGAAACTCATTGTCAGAAAAACTTGATTTATTCAAAAATCTAGAAAAACTCACTTGATCTATAGTAGTATATCATTTTGCAAAACCAATATTTTTTATACCTGCATCCGTCAACATATTTTTCACAATATTCAATTTAGCGACACTAGCAAAAGCCAGTATTATCTGCTGATTTGAAGATATCAAAGAATTGACCAATTGACGAAGTTCGACATTTCATACAAAATATCTTTCTCAAATTTTATAATTTTCCAAAGGTATTTCTAGTTCGGTTTTCAACGAAGTATTTGTCGGCAACTGCTTTTTCAATGGAGGCAAAGAAATTTTTTCATCAGATGATTTAGCCCGGTCTCCTTTGTATTCCAAAATTTTATTGTATAATCATACATTTTTTGTCAAAATTTGAAATAGTACAGGATACTTCTCCATCAACAAATCTATACGAGCAATCTCATAAAAAAACAAAGCTAGAGAATTTTGGGAATCATATAGACCATCGTGTATTTCATTTACATCAAACTCCTGTCCACCATGCACTCTCAAAAATATTTCCTTAAATTCTTTATTTGTCATCAAAGACTCCACGAGTACATCCAGAGCATAACTAAGTGGGAAATGTATCAAATTTTGAGCTAAATAAAAAGTATCTATTGAATCAAAATATTTTACATCAGGCACATACTTTTCCAAAAAATTTATATCAAATTGGATATTGTGTCATATCACTATCACATCTTCACCGAAAAATTTCAATATCTCAGGCATCAATTCATCAAATTTAGGTGCACTTTTTATATCATCTACAGAAATTCATGTAATATATGATACCAAAGTCTTCAGCTCTGATACAGGTTTATCTGGCTGTATAAAAGATTTAAATTGTCTCACCACATTTCAAAAAACATCAACTTCTACGAGTCAAATCTGGATTGCTTCATCTTTTGACAAATCCAACCCTGTCGTCTCAAAATCCATAGCTACATATCTATACTTATCACTCAACATAATAATTAAGAATTAATAATTAACAATTAAAAATTATTTGTCTTGTTATCCCTCATTCTTCATTATTCATTATTCATTATTAATTAATTCAACACATTTTTTCGCGAATTCTTCTGCTGCATCTGGTCAATTTCATGTGACAATATTTCCACAAACCACTACCGAATCTTCAGACCAAAAGCCACCATTTGACTCTACAAAACTTCTTTGCATACCACCCTGATCCCATCCTGTGACAGTCTTTCCATTGAATACACCACTCTCACTGACCAACATCGGAGCTATACATATTGCCCCAATTTTTTTAGCATTTTTGGCTAATTTCAGATAAAAATGATCGTGTAAATATTGTGTATATGCTCCTCATCATCAGATAAATACTACCATATCATATTTACTAGCATCAGCCAAAAAGATATCTGTATCTGCCACTGTCTTGGATCCAAAGACTCATGTACACTCTCATTTTTTACCAGCTGCTACTGTCACATCAATTCATGCATCGTGAAATACTTGGAATGATATTCAAAATTCATGGTCCTGGAAACCATTATTTGCTATAACCATCAAAATTTTTTTCTGTACCATAACAAAAAAATATATATAAACAAAAATATCTTATAACAAAGTACCACAGAATTTCAAAAGAAATTGAAAAAAAATACAAATTATTTATCATATCAAAAATATAAACACTTTATTTTTGTAATTATCAAAACAAGATATGAAAAAAACAATTACTGTCATACTTTGTCTACTATTTATCACAACCTATGTAAATGCCTATGAAATCGAGGATTTTCTCGAGATGCTAAAAAATTGAGTAGACCTAGATACATTGATCAACGACAACAATACGAGTTCGACAAAATGGGATACTTCCACATACGACAGCTATTACGACGACTATCAGTGAAACACACATACAAATAGTGCAGACCCGGATAATTCCACTGATATCCTCCAAAATGGTTTTTCCAAAGAACTAAACGATGCTTACAATTTTGCCCATGAATATGGGATCACGACACAAAATAGCATATACGATGCCAATATGTACTGATGACTTACTAGGATTGCTATGGCAAAAATGCTATCTGAATATGCTATAAATGTACTATGACATACATATAATGAAGATGAAAATTGTTATTTCTCAGATATTTCATACACTCTATCACAATCATACAACTACTGAGATTGCAAAGCCTATGCACTATGAATCATGTGACAAAACCTACGAAATAATCAATTTAGGCCATACGACAAAGTCACGAGAGCCGAATTCGCTACTGCTCTATCAAGACTTTTATACAATATTCCAGACTGAAATGACTACTACTATTCCACACATATAAAGAAACTACATGAAAATTGAATTATCAATGATACCAATCCAAATCTATTGGAAGCTAGATGATACATCATGCTCATGCTAATGAGAGCGACAAATAATTAAGAATTAAATAATTAACAATTAATAATTTTATAGATGCAATTATTCCTTACAAATTTCGATACAAAGTGAGACAAGATCACTATAAAAAATCGTGAAATTCTAGACCAAATCAGGAAAGTCCTCAGGATGAAAATTTGAGACCATATTTTTGTACAGGATGGAAATATTAGGAATGAATTAGAGATATCCGACCGAAATAGTGATACAATCTTTGGAAATATCATACAGACTATCAAATATGAATGAAAAAAAGATGAAAAATGAATCGCTATTGCCATGTCAAATAAACGAGAAAAAATGGAATTAATAGTCCAAAAACTGTCAGAAATTTGAATCAAAAATATCTATTTTCGACCAAGTGAGAGATCTGTCATCAGGACACGAAATGAGAAAAAAATTCAAAGAATCAACAATATTTCCAGAGAGGCTATAGAACAATCACGATGACGATATCTACCACATATCCACTTCACAGATAGTATCTCCGAAATCATGAAATGAAAAAATATCGTAGTATTCGACAAATCAGACACAAGCACAAACTGACAAACTGAATTTCCAAAAAACACTATCTGAATCATCTGACCAGAATGATGATTAACTCAAAAAGATTATGAAAAATTTTGAAATGATATACAAATAATTTCATTGTGAGACACAATACTCAGGACAGAGACTGCGAGTATAATTGCTTGACGACTAATCAATCAGTAATATCCAAATTTTTTTGTAAAAAAAGCACACAATTTTATTGCGACTTCGTATTTCATTCATACATTATCAAGCTACACTAAAACGAGTTTATAGGAGCGAGTCCATATTCTTTCATAAATATGTAAAGATCAACTAAGTGCTAAAATTGTGTGTAATGATTTTTTGGTTACTTTTGCAGCTATGGGCAAAAGTAACTCGCCAAAGGCGAAATAAAAAATCCGTTACCGAATTAAATAATCAATGCAGGAGGAGTTACCCCCTCACCCCGATTTCATGGGGGAGCTCCCCCAAGGGAACTATCTTCATCACCCTCCCAGTAAAGAAGGAAATTCAACTTTCATCCATAAAAAAAGAGTGCTTTTAATACACTCTTTTTTCATATTTGAAATATAAATATCTTCTAAATATTAATTCATGCATCTTTTAGTCCATCTTTCAAATGCACACGATCACGAGAATTTTCAATTGCTGTATTGATATCAATTTTTCCTTCAGTCACCAATCTCACCAAATCATCATCCATCAACTGCATTCCTGCCCATCTATTTGTAAATATTACATTGTCCACTTGATTCAATTTATTATCTCTGATTGCATTTTCCAGAGCAGTATTATTTAATGCTATTTCATGTGCCGGTATCATTCATTTTCCATCTTTTTTCTTCAAAAGTCTCTGTACTATGATAGCTACCATATTTTCAGCTAAATTATTTCTAATTTGGTCTTGCTCATCTTGTGGAAACATCGATATAATTTTATTGATAGCTTGTTCTACAGACCTAGAGTGGATAGTAGTAATCACCAAATGTCATGTCTCAGCCAAAGCCATCGCATTTTTCAAAGATTCAGGATCTCTCGCTTCACCAAATAGGATAATATCAGGTCTCTGCCTCAAAGCATATTTCATAGCAGATGCAAAACTTGTAATATCTCTACCAAGTTGTTTCTGCTCAAATATAGACTTTTTTGGAGCAAAGACATATTCTATAGGGTCTTCTACCGTGATAATATGTCTGTATTTATTCTGATTAATCTCTTCTATCATAGCTGCCAATGTAGTAGATTTTCAGCTTCAAGTAGGTCAAGTCACAAAAATCAATCCGCTAGTACGCTCCATCAATGTCTTGAATATTTGTGGCAATCATAACTCATCTATTGTAGGCACTTTCTCTGACAACAACCTAGCTACTATCATGATATGTCCACGCTGCTTGGAAACATTGATCCTATAACGCCTAGCATGGAGAGAAATTCATAAATCGACACTCATATGCTCATTAAACAATTTGTTATCTTCTTCTGATTTTACCAAAAATCATTTAAATTGATTTAACACATTATCATCCAATGGTGCTAATCACTCTACTCTCAATGCATCTCCATAGACTCTAAGTACTGGAGCCTCTCCATATGTCAAGTATATATCTGATGCATCATAATCTATCATCAAAGATAACAAAAATTTCAAATATTCTTTTGTATCAAAATTTCATCCATGACTTGTGTGAAATTGATTATCTGCCGAAACAGTAGGAATGATAGGTGTGTTTTGTTCATTATCCATAATAATTTTGTTTATATTAATAAAATACACTATCAATTATACTCAAAAAATATTATTTTGTCAAATTTTTGAAGACTTTATTTATTAATTAATAATTAATAAGGAATAATTAATAATTTTAAGATACTTCATTTATAATTCTTAATTCTTAATTTACACATGCTTTCACAAATCACAAAAATAATGGATGTGGTCTATTTAATCTAGATTTAAATTCTGGATGAGCTTGTGTCGCTACAAAATATCTATGCTCTGGTAATTCAATGAACTCTACCAACTTTCCATCTGGAGATTTTCCGGAAAATACAAGTCAATTTTCCATCAAAATTTCATGAAAATTTGGATTTACTTCAAATCTATGTCTATGCCTCTCTTTTACCAAATTTTTTGCTAAATCTATTTGATTAAATTCTTTGTACAGATGCCATACTTTTGTATTTGGAGCCAAGATAGCATCATAAGACCCCAAACGCATCGTTCATCACTTATTTGTGATTTCTTTTTGACTTTCCATGATATCTACGACATTAAATTCATTATTTGGTGTAAATTCTCCACTATTTGCCTTTGAGAGCTGACAGACTGTCCTAGCAAAAGCAATAGTTGCTACTTGTAATCATAGACACAATCATAGATATGGTAAATTTTTTTCTCTACAAAAATTAGCAATATTTATCATTCATTCTACTCCTCTATCTCCAAACCCTCCAGGGACCAAAATTCCAGCAATATTTTTCTGATTACATAAATTCCTAAAATCATCTTCTCGATTTCATGACTCATACTTTTCTGTATCAATCCACTCGATATTTATCTTTGTATCATAAAATGCTCAAGCATGTTTCAATGCTTCTACCACACTGATATATGAATCATCCAGATGTGTATATTTTCAAGCTAATCAAATCGTGACTTCTCTCTCAGGATTTTGTAATTTATAAAGTAATCTTTTCCATTCTGCAAGGTTTGCCTCTTTGTCTACATTAAACAATCTCTTTATGATTAGTCTATCCAATCACTGTTCCTGGAAAGATATAGGAAGTTCATATATATTTTGATCTAAATTTTCGATAATACTTTCTGGCTCCAAATCACAAAACATTGATAATTTCTTTTTTAATCAATCCTGTAATGGACGATTTGTCCTACAAACCAACACATCAGTCTGGATTCAGAGTTCTCTAAGTTTTATGATAGAATGTTGGATGGCTTTTGTCTTCATTTCTCCAGAAGTTGTAACTGTGACAATCGGTGCTACATGGACAAAAAGCACATTTTGTCTTCACAATTCATATCTGAGTTGTCTCATAGTTTCTATGAAATGTGGTCACTCAATATCTCAGACGGTACCACCAATTTCAATAATTGCCACATCACTTCAATTTGATATTTTTTGGATTCTATGCTTTACCTCATTTGTCACATGTGGGATGACTTGGACAGTCTTTCATAGATAATCTCATCTCCTCTCCTTTTTCATCACGGACAAGTAAATTTGACCAGTAGTAGTACTGGAATATCTAGTCAATTCTTCATCAATAAATCTCTCATAATGTCACAAATCCAAATCTGTCTCAAATCCATCATTTGTGACAAAAGTCTCCCCATGCTCATATGGAGACATCGTCCCTGCATCAATTTGCAGGTATGGATCCATTTTACCCATTGTCACTTTGTATCCAGCAGATTTTAACAATCTCCCTATTGATGCTGCTGTGATTCATTTACCTAAACCAGAAATTACTCATCATGTCACGAAAATTAGTTTCATCGATATTTTTTAGGCGGTAAAATAATTATATAGTCATGATTTACAATTTTTCAATAGAAAATTAGATTAAATTTTTATATTGACATATTTATGTATATTGGCAAACATATGATAAATAATAAAAAATCATATAACGATAAAATCTTGAAACTATAAAATATTTATTTATACTGACATCATGCAAAACTTATATAATTAATCAATTTCACGAAATGAAAAAATTCATAAAAAAACTCATCAGATACGACAAAATTTATGACATCATAAAAGATAGTCCTATTTATGGTTATCGGAAAAAAATAAATGGTAAAATTGCAAATTATCTCAACGATAATCCATCCAAAGATTTTTTCATAATTTGAGTGACATGAACAAATTGAAAGACCACCACTGTAAACCTATTGCACAAATTGTGCAATGAATTGCTCGCCCCTACAGTCATGATTAGTACAGCATGCATCAAAATATGAGACACCACCCAATTAAATGACAAAAAAATGACATCACTCGATGCCTATGAATTACAAGCAATTTTGGCAGATGCAAAAAGTAAATGATGCAGGATAGCGATACTCGAAGCATCATCACAATGATTGGATCAAAATAGATTTGAATGAATCACTTTTGATTATGCTGTTTTGACAAATATCACTAGAGATCACTTAGATTATCACAAAAATATGTCAAACTATGCTGAAGCAAAAAAGAAATTATTTAAATATGTCTTGGACAACAGAAAGGAGACAAAATATGCAAGTTTTCCTGCTGATGACAAAGTAGGTAGAGAATGGTATGATGAATTGGCTTTTGACAAAAAAATTACTTACTCAATATACAAAAATGCTATCTTAAAAGCAGAAAATATCATCGAAAGCCCAGATAACACAGAATTTGATATCACTTATCTGTGAGTCAATTATCATACTACGAGTTTATTGCTATGAGAATACAATGTATACAACTATCTAGCAGCACTCAGTGTAGGTATACAGATATGACTTGATATAAACAAATGTATCCAATGTCTGTCATCATTTGAATGAGTAAGTGGAAGGATGGAAAAGATAGAAGACAAATGAATCACTTATTTTGTAGATTTTGCACACGATCCAGATGCCTTGGAAAAGACTCTGACATATCTCTACAAACAGAAAAAAGACAATAAATTAATTTTGGTATTTTGAGCTCCAGGAAATAGAGACAAACTAAAAAGACCTGATATGTGAGCCATATGACGACATTTTGCAGACATCGTGATTGCTACAGATGATGATCCTGATACAGAAAATAGACTGAAAATTTTGAGACAATTAGTAGAAAAAATCAACTACAAAGAAAACACACACAAACAATTGTACATCATCCCTGAAAGAGAATTTGCGATAAAATTCGCAACTGAGATAGCACAACCATGAGATATTGTCATGTTGGCAGGAAAATGACATGAACCAATACAATGGACAAATTTCGGTACAAGGAAATGGAATGACAAAAATGAACTATTGAAAATAATTAATAATTAAGAATGAAGAATTAAAAATGAAAAATTATTTTCCTAAATTATTAATTATTAATTTTTAATTCTTAATTAAAATATGAACTATACAGTTTTAGATATTGAGACGACATGACTTTCCAAATTTAAGCATAAAATTACAGAAATTGCTGCTATAAAATTTGATGGAAAAAACATACTGTGAACATACCAGACATTGATAAACCCTGAGAGAAATATCCCATCAGCCATCACTAGATTGACATGAATTACAAACGAGATGGTAGAAAATGCACCGGTATTTTCCGAAATAATTTCAGACTTTTTGGATTTCATACAAGATGATATCATCGTAGCACACAATGCTAATTTTGACTACGGTTTTTTGTCTGAAAATATTTATCTGCACACTGGTAATTGGATACAAAATCCATGCCTATGTACTAGGAAACTAAGCTCTAGACTCATACCAGAACTTCCCAAAAAAAATTTATGATCATTATGTGAATATTATTGATTGACAAACGAAGCAGCTCATAGAGCCATGTGAGATACACAAGTGACAGTAAAAATTTTTGCCAAACTTTTGGAAAAGCTATGACAAAAATGAATAATAAATCCAATTGAAATACTAGATTTTCAAAATAAAAAGATTTGTGATTGCATATAGGATATATTTTTTAAAAAAAAGCAAGACTTTTATGACTCCATTGGGTCATTTTTTTGAAAAAAAAACATTTTTTGGATACAATTATTTATGTAAATTTTATTTCATGAAATAATTGTATTGATGGCAACCTTTGAATATTGTAAAACGACATTACAAGAACAATTTATAAAAGATTTCACACAAAAAGATGCACCATCAAAATTGATGACTGATGCACGATGATCATACAAATCTGAATGTATTTCACTTTTTTGATGAATGTCCAAAATTAATAATTTCCTCACAAATGTACAAAACAACTATGAACAACAAAGTGATATATACAGCAACATCCAAGTATCTCAGCAGACATGACCTGCTCAGACACCCGTAGAGACAGCAGAAAACACATGAGAAAATACACATGGTGCAGCTTCTACAGAACCAATTCAAGGAAATAATGAAATATCGTGATTTACACAATGATTACATACTGCTCGACATCGATTTGTAGTCGTAGTAATCCTCTTATTCCTATTTTTGATTTTAAAAAATATTATCAAAAAATTATTCAAATGGTGATATGCATTTTTCAATCATAATAGGATGATTTATCTAAAAGTATTGGTCCCAAGATGAGATAGCAAAGTAGACCGTGAACAAGCCAAAGAAGTAGCAAAAGACATGAAAGAAAAAATATGAAGGATGTCACAAGTATATGCAAACTTGAGTAAACTATGAAAATTAAATTTAATGGACAAGATACTATATAGATTTTTTAGAAAACCAACTGTATCACTGATATATCATTACGAAAATTGAGTCCTAAATTTTATCATTTGATGTTATCCCGAATACAAAACAATCATCGAATGATGAATATGAGCACAATATCCAGAAAGTTCAATTGAGATAATAAAAAAACCTAATATTTTCAAGAAAAAATATTCAAAAGTAATGCCATTACAAGATGAAAAAGATTCTGTATATACCCTCAAATTATACAAAAAAATGAGTGATGACCCTATAAATAATATAATAGATGCTATATGAAATATATCAAGATATGATACCGCGACCATCATGCTAAACATCAAACCACTGAGAGATGAATGGAATGAAGAAGCTAAAGTAAAGATTGATAGATTGTACAAAAATTTAGATTTGACACCAGAATGATTCTTTTGAAAATTATGAAAATTATTAAAAAATTTTTTCAATTTGATGATATCATGAGAAAATCCTAAATGACCAAAAGCAGAAGATGTGACCATGGTTCGTATGGTAAAAGCACAAGAAGATACTTTGAATGATATGTGAGAAGAAGCAGGAGCTCCAGCTTTTGAATCATGACTACTATTAATTACATCATCAGATGAAAAAGAAAAACTGTCATACAACATGGAAAATTTAATTTGATCATTTAGTGTATATACCGATGAATACTGAAATGAACTTGAACAATTGGAAAACAAAGAAAGTATCTTATGATTTATCGCAAAACCTTTATGGAATTTAGCAGCACAATATGGACTGACAAATTTATTCTACAAGTCAAATACTTTCACCACATGAGAATTGACATGATTGTTTCATCTCCCTGATTACACATACAATCGTGCAAATAGTATAGAATGGATGCAGTATAAAGTAGTACCAGCCCCATCAAATTTACCGACATTCATATGATGACAAGAAACTTGATATATAATCAGTTGAAGCTTAGCCGAAGCATACAAATGATGAAATCTATCAGATGTACTATCAGAATACAAAAATCATCGAGCCGTATGAAAAAAAACAGTAAAAGACAACAAATTAGTCCCTATAGAAGAATATAAACAAAAAGATTTAGAATGAAAAGAAATCATAGAAAAAGATGGACAAAAATTTGTAAAAGAAGAAATTGAAAAAGAAGTATATTGATACAAAGTATTCAAAGATGGAATCCTATTGGGTACAAATATATATAGAAATAAATATTCCCCTGTATATATGAAAAGAGAAGATAGGACAAGGCATCACTATTGTATCTGAAAATCATGAACTTGAAAATCAGTATTTTTGCAGACATTAGCTAGACAAGACATGTGGAATGGAGATTGACTATGTGTAATCGATCCTCACTGAGATTTGGTAGAAGATTTACTACATTATGTACCAAAAGAAAGAGCAAAAGATGTCATATTCTTTGATGCTTGAAATGAAGATAGACCAATGTGACTAAATCTATATGAAATCAATAATATCGATGAAGCAGATAGGACTGTAAACGATGCTACAGAAATCTTTTTAAAAATGTTTGGTCCTGAAATTTTTGGTCCTCGTATCCAAGAGTACTTCAAATATGGTAGTCTGACTGTATTAGAAGATTTTGAAGATAGACCAACAATCTTGGACATAACTAGATTATTTACAGATGAATCATTTAGAGAACGCAAAGTAGCATTGGTAAAAAATCCTACAGTCAGAAACTTCTGGGAAAAGACATATAATGCCATGTGAGACAGAGAAAAAGCTGAAATCATCCCATATTTCTCTTCTAAATTCGTGTCATTTAACACAAACAGACTTATCAGAAATATCATATGACAAACAAAATCAGCATTCAATATAGAAGAAGTAATGAACAATCAAAAGATATTGCTCATCAGCCTATCAAAATGAAAAATATGAGATATCAATGCTCAACTTCTATGAATGATTTTAGTATCAAAAATCTATAATGCAGCCATGTGACGTGCAAAGATGCCAGAAAAAGAAAGAAAAGATTTTTATCTATATGTCGATGAATTCCAAAACTTCGTATCATGAACATTTGCAGATATCTTATCAGAGGCCAGAAAATATAGACTTGCATTAATTATGGCTCACCAGTATATAGCTCAATTGGAAGCATGACAAGGATTAAACAAATCCGAATGATGAAAATGAGATGTAAAAGCTGCTGTATTTGGTAACGTATGAACTATGATGTCATTCAAAGTCGGTGCTCCAGATGCTGAATTCCTAGAAAAAGAATATCAACCAGTATTGTGAGCATGAGACATCACATGAATTGCAAATTACAAAGCATATATCAAATTGAATATTGATAATGCTACTACTCGTCCATTTAGTATGAATGCAATCTATACCAAAGATTACAATAATCCAAAGATTGTAGATATATTAAAAGAATACTCAGCAAAAAAATACTGAAGAGATAGGAGATTCGTAGATGCTGAGATGGCTGCTAGATTGTGAATGTGATTTGAAGATGAAGAAGAAAATAATACACAAAATAACAAATGAAATATCAATGAGAGTACAAATACGACAGAAGATAATGTACAAAATGACGGATGAAATACTAATGATGACTCAAATACCACAGAGAATACAACACAAGAATAAAATTATAGCCAATCTACCAATTTTCACTTGCAACACAGAAAAAATTTAATATAATACCCATTGTGAATTCCACAGATTTTATTCTGTAATAATAAAAATTATGTTATTTGATTTCAATGCATTCATTGGAGAATTGAGAGAAAATCCAGAAAAAAAAGAAATTATAGAAAAATACGAAGCTGCATTATGACCTATTTCATGATCATTGAAAGATCAAATCCGATACACACAATACCTCATCAACTTCAAACCTCAAGAATACCTAGTACCTGATGAATTACAAAATGATTTCGACCGAGATCTCTTACAACAATTAGTAATCTGATCTTTTTCTAGCGACTACGAACTCAAAAAAGAGGATGAAAATCAAAAACCAGAATTGTATATAGCTGTAAAATCTGGAGATCAAAGTATCGTAAAAAAAGTATCTGAATTATGGTCATTCCAAATACAAAGATTATACGAGATATACATAGAAGAACAACTAAATCTAGAGATACTTAGACAAGATAGCGAAGAAAAGACACCTATAGAATCTGAAAGGCTTATGAGACAAAAGAGACGACAAGCTATCTTGGATACAGCATGAATGGCACAAGAAGCAGCCAAAGCAAAAGAAGATCAAGCAAAATCTTTGGATGAATTAATGTGAAAATTATAAAATAGCTAACACACACAAAAAAAATCCTCTTGCAGAGGATTTTTTTTATTTTAATTAGACATAAATATTAATCACCCATCGGAATTGACTGTTGTAGTAATCATGCACTTCCATGATATCCATAAAACATAAACGAAGGTATAGGCTGTGCATAGATTGCCTGCATTCAAACATATTTTCAATTATAGTTTCACAAACTAATTACATAAAATTTAGTAGCAGGTATCTCAAAATCTGCTGTAAGGCAAAAAGATACCGTATCTTCAGTTGGATTTGAAATCATGAGATATAACTTGTCATTTTTATCTTTATCAAGACTATTTTTCGATATTTTAGCATGTTCGTAAAATTTACTAAACATATCCTTTGAAAAGCTCTCTCCTCCTATATACAAATTTTCCAATTGAGAATTAATATCAGGAAATACCAAAGATAAATTTAATTCAATATTTTGTCCCGACATTGGTACCACAGAAATTTTTCCAAATTGTGATGCTATAGAATCAGTATAGTCTTTAGCACTTCCACTGATAATAGCTACGTTTGACGGTTGATACTGCTGTAAAAATAACGGCAAAGCAAAAGATTCTCCTCCGCTCAAGACTACTGGTTTGCTACAATCACTATAATCCCAAAATTCTTCAGAAAGATTTTTTGTACCTCCCATAATAGTAAGATCCACTGAACAATCCATCCCTGCACAAAGATTTTGAGTAAATATATTGTTTGAACCAGTTATTCTATTTGAAAATCCTACATCAGAATTATCAATCTCTGTCAATGCTAATTCTATTCATGCTTTTGATAAATAATATGATTTATAATAACCATCCAAATTAATAGTATAATTAAACATTTGCTTCAAAAAGCTCATGGTAAGAAGTCACATCATAGCTACTGTAAGCATCACCAAAATCACCAATATCAATATATTTCATTTCAATTTTTTATGATTATATACTTTTCAAACCAAATTATTCATTATCTACTATCAATCTTTAATTATTAAAGAATTGCTGCACATTTAAGTAGACATTATGTGTCCACCTATCTTTGTCATAATTTTCAGAATACATCTGTGTGATAAACCAAAATCATGGATTATTTCTACATTTATAAGCATTTTTATCATCTATTTCCTCACATTTATATAAATCACTACTCTCAAAAGGTATAATCTTAAATTTTGTATTTTTAAAAAGTACTTTATCTTGTGTTAATTTAATTTCTTTTCAATCTTTATTCATAAACAAACCACAATATCTCGATCAATCACATCCACTAGCATATAGTGATACATTTCCATCTTCTCAAGACAAATATAATATGTCTGTAATTCAGTTATTTGTAAATAATTTATTATTACCACCGACATTATATCACGAATAATTTATTTCATTTCTATTTGATAAATTTTGTAAAGTATCGGACACAAACAGCAATTCATTGTTTACATTTTTTTGTAATTCTACCCTAAATGTAATCCTAGAAATCGTAATATATATATCAAAAAGTACTCCCATCAGCATAGCCACGATGACAAGCACTATCAATATCTCTATCAATGTAAATGCATTTTTGTTTTTCATCTAATAATTTCAGATAAAACTACTTAAAACGACTTCTCAAGTATATCATCATTTTTGCCATAATACATGCGAAGAAATTTTCAATATCTTTCATGTATTCAAAAAATTTCATTCACTTTCTCTTATATTATCAAATGTAATATATCTAGCAAAAACTGTAGGCTCTCACTCCTTATTCAAATTTTTTTTCTCGTGAGAATACCAATTTACAGGATTTCTACCATTCTCTTCACTATTATCATGATAATACAATACATTATTATCAAAACCTGTATCCGCCGCTTTTTCTACATATACATACCAATCATCATAAGATATTTTTATCGGTTGTCATTCACCAAAATAATCACAAATTTTATTTACTAGGTCTTCCTCACTTACATCATTTTGCAATACCTGATTCAACCCATTATCATTCAAAATGCAATTCCATGGTAATTCTCTCTCCAAATTTGAATCTCTCAAATTGTATACCAACTCCAATCACTCTTTGGCAAACAATGTCCCTTGTAATCTCAAATCATTTCTCTCCAATCATCTCAGATTGCTAGTCATCAACGAAAGGACAGCAAATACTCAGATAGAGAATACAAGTATCGCAATCAATATTTCTATGAATGTAAATCAATTTTTTTTCATCTCAAAAACTTTTATAAACAAAGTGAGTATAAAAAATTTTCATACAAAATCAAGACTCCACTACACCAAAAATATTTTTTGAGCAAAGTCTTGAATAAAAAAACATAAAATATATTATGAAGCCATAAAATAACCAAATTTATTTCATCACACATACCTAATGCAATTGAAAGTATATAATACTGAAAAATTTGATAGGACAAAAGTATGGTATGCAATATTTTGCTGTGTTTTCATACTCATTATCATAGCATCTATATTTTACAAAAATATTGTATGAATTATATTGATGTTTTTTTTAGTATGAGCATACATTTATTATTGATTAATTAGTGTACATGAAATCACCATAAGTATGGATGAAAATTGACTTACATTGGAAAGGATAATACCATGGACAAATATTACTGGGTTTTGTCTAGAATTGGAATTAGACAAAGATAAAAGTATCAAAAGGATAAAAAATATTGTATTTGTATATACAAACTGACATTCTATACATACGATATCCGATACTGAAGAAAATTTATCATCGTTTGTAAACGAACTAAATCAATACACTCAGATGCTAGAAAGCTATCCTCAGACATCTCGAGAAAAATTTATGAGAAAAATTAAATTATAATGTGAAACAGTAGTAAATTAGTAATCAAAGATGCCGCATGGCAATTGTTTGGGAGAGTAATTTCAGCTCTTTTTGGTTTTGTAATTACCAAAATCATATCATCATACCTATGACCACTCAGATACTGAGATTATGGTACAATTTTTAGATTTTTTGCACGATGGACAGCCCTCGTAGACTTTGGAATCTATGTAATAGCAGTAAAGAGACTATGAGCCATCAAAGAAGATCAATGATGAGATTCTCCTGAGTTGAAAGAGACATATCATAAATTTGTCTGAACCAGAGTATTTATGATTATCGTGATATATACCATCGCCATCGTGACAGCATATCTCATACCTGCTTATACAGATAATCAATTCATAGTACGAGCATTGCCACTCGCTATGATGTATTCTGCTAGTAATATGTTTGTATGAATACAGCAGCTTCCATTGCAACTTTTTTGGAAGATGAATAGATTGAGTTGGTCGCTGATTATCGCCAGATTATCACAATTAGCAGTATTATTACCTGCCGTTTATTTGGTTTTCAGAAATGTAGACTTCTCCGAACCTATAGCTACTCCAATCATGATTGTTGCCTTTTGTGTCGTGATATTCTCAGTAGTAGCAAGTTCAATTGGACAGAATGTAGAGATACACCTCAAGACAAAGGATTTGCTCCCCTTCAAAATTGATATAGATAAAACATTTATTAAAGACACACTCAAATCAAATCGAAGATATGGATTTGCTTACTTTTTCAGTTCGTTCCACACACTCATTGTATTGATGTTTTTATGATGGTTTTTCCCTACTGCACAATGATTTGGTTACTCATGATACCGAGCATTATCTCTGTCTTTGATTGAGATATTATTGATTATACCATCATCTCTAGGAAATAGTTTGTTACACAAGATACCAAATTATAGCGTAGTAAACAAGAGGAAAAGTATGTGAAATCTACTATCTATCATTGTACGAGTTGGATGAATTATCGCTATAAATTTCCGGGTATTTGCAAAAGAAATAATACTATTTGTATCCAAAGAATCTTTCTTGTGAAAACGATGAGATTTTAGCTTACGATGATCTGATCAAATTTTGCCATTTTTGTGAATAGTCTTGGTACTAAGTTTCGTCAAACAAGTATTTAATTATCTTTTTGTATCTATCGATAAACAAAATATTTTGTTCAAAATAAATCTTACCTGAATTATCATCTGAATCATCGTCGCACTATTTGTAATCCCAAAATATAATTTACTATGATGAGTAATTACCCAATTATTATTGGAAATACTATTCACATGATGAGCAATAGCTGTCGCTATCAAACGAAAAGCCCTGCCTATCATCATGAAAAAAGAAAATATCCTAATGTGTGCTATCTTGGTCTTAATGCTAGTTAGCTGATATTTCATCAATTGATATATGGCAAATTTGGAATTTAGTTATATCAAATTCTTTTTGATAGCTGGAATATACAACCTGATAATAGTGTGAATTTCTTTCCCTCTCATCAAAAAATTTGCTCATTGACTGACTTGGGAAGAAGATGGAAATAATGAAGAATGAACAATTAAATATTAACAATATTTGATTCCTACATTCTTAATTATTAATTTTTAATTATTAATTATATTATGAAAACTTTAGCAATAGAGACTAGTTGTGACGATACTTCTATTTGAATAATCAATTTTGATTGAACTACTTTTACTGTAGACAAACTTTTGGCTTATTCTCAAGTAAAAGAGCATAACGAATTTGGATGAGTCGTACCAGAAATTGCATCCAGACTTCATTCAGAAAAAATCATCGCCGTATTAACTCAAATTGGACGAGACAATATCGCAAAAGTAGACAATATCTGTGTCACCACACATCCTGGATTACCAGGTTCATTGGTAGTAGGACAGACAGTAGCAGGATTATTAGCCGAATATTATCATAAGCCATTGATTCCTGTAAATCACATCAAATGACATATCTTGGCTCTATTTTTGGAGAGAGACATCCATAGTTTCAAATTTCCGATGGCAGTACTGACTGCATCATGAGGGCACAACAATATCTATATAATGAATTGAAAAAATAATTGAGATTGAAAATTTGGATTTAATATGGAAAAAATAGGACAGACACTAGATGATGCCGCATGAGAATGCTTTGATAAAGTCAGTAGGATGCTATGATGACCATATCCATGATGAGTACGAATTAGTCAACAAGCTGCCAAATGACATCCAAACAAAGATTTTGAACTTCGCAGGATTTGGCTTGATAGCGACAAATTTGAATTCAGTTTCTCTGGTATCAAAGCACAGATAAATCAGATAATCAGAAAACAAGAAGAAAAACTCTCAAGGACAGAAAATATTTTCTCAGAGCAAGAAATCGCAGACATAGCTTATGAATTCCAAGAATCTGTAGTAGAAGTACTAGGGAAAAAACTAGTCAGAGCTGCCATAAAATACGATGCTCCTACGATATGATTATCTGGTGGAGTGTCAGCAAACGACAGATTGAAAGAATACATATTAGAATTATTGGAAAATAAAACACGATTAAAAAACCAATTCAAAGAAATCAAATGAAATGCAGATTGATTAGACGATTTCAAACCAGAACTATATACTCCTATCAAAAAAGTTTACTGCACAGACAATGCCGCTATGATTGGTGTAGCAGGAAACTTAGATTAAAATTAGATAATTTCCAATAATAAAACCTCGTAATAGTTTAGTAGAAAACTATTGCCTACGGCGTGTTACCCCGCCATGCGGGACTCCTTTCAGTCGCTTTTATCCGCTCCAAAAGTAACCAAAAGAGCTTTTCCACAAAATTTCAGCATTCTGTTTTACTTGGTATATTATGGATGACTACGAAGCTCGCTCCCTGAAAGGGTCGCTCGCCTATGTTTTCATAACAAATCAACGAATGGACTCATATTCTCACAATGAAATTTTGTGTTGTTTTACAGCCAAATTAGTAGAAAAAATTTTACTGTCAGAGATAATACACAGCCTGTAAATATGGAAAGACCAACTTAAGGCTGGGTGGAACAGACTCCGTAACTAAAAACAAAAATATGGAAAATTGCAAGTATGACTAAAATTTTTTCTTAGGCCTTTTTGGCTACTTTTGTGGCCAGACAAAAGTGGAATAAAATGACATCCTCGGTATAATCGGGATGGCCCATCGGAGGTAAAGAAAAATTTACCTAATTAAGTAGGCTATTGTTAGATAGTGTATTGATCAAAAATCTAATAAATAGATTTATTACTTCACACTAATATTTAATACTCAAATTTTTTCTCATCAAATCTGGAGAACTACTGCACTAGATCCGGGCTTTTCTCCAGTAATCTCTATTTTTCACTTTCACTTATTCAACAACTGCAATGAAGTAATATTCAATGATATATTGTCATTATTGTTTATAAAACCAAATGGCACTTGCAATGTCCCATTATTATAATATTCTTTGTTTTCTGCTGTTCATTTTTTAAACACTTCTATATCAATCGTCAAAGTCTCTCACACATTCAATGACTTTACTTTCAATTTTGATTTCATCTCTACATCCCACTGTGTCATGAAATGTTGATTTAATTTTGTTAATTTAGAGAAGTTTAATTCAATCATTTCAGGATCTTTGTTTTGATTATTATTTTGAGTATCATTATTTGGCTGTGAATTAGTTTCTGGAGCTACCACTGGGCTATTATTATTTTCATTAGGTTTATCCTCAATCGGTTTGTTTTCTACTGGTTTTTCTTCTACTGGCTTGTTTTCCACAGGTTTATTTTCTACAGGTTGAGTATTCTGTGAATTATTATTTTGTGAATTATTTTGTGAATCATTATTTACAGTTTGATTATTTTGAGTATTATTGTTTTCAACCGGTTTGTTTTCTACAGGCTTCTCCTCTACTGGCTTATTTTGCACTGTATTATTATCCTGTGGATTATTATTTACTACAGGTTGAGTACCCTGTTGTTGTGTATCATTTGCAGATTCATGAGAATCATCTTTTGGTTCTACTACAGTTGGCTGATCTTCATCAGCTTTAGCAATTATATTAGTATCTACATTTTCTACAGTTTCTTTGTGTCAAATAGCATCCAGACTAGGTGTAGCTACTCATTCCAATACTCTGATTGGGTCATACTGATATCTAAATAACTCTTCTCTACACAATCCATTTTGAATAATAGTATAATGTCATTTATCTACATATTTACAATTTGTATATGAATATGCAGGTCTTCATCCATTATCTTTGTCTATCTCAAAATGTAGATGATATCATCCCAATGCTCAGAATGTATTTCCACTATTTCATGTTGTTCAAATTTTTTGTCATCTAGCCACTGTATCTCATGCACTTACTTCAATAGTATCCAAGTGTGCATATACAGCATAAACCACCTCTCATTTGTACACATATTTCACTTTGATTACATTTCCATAAGATGAATTTCGTCATGCATAAAATACTACTCCATTTCAGATAGAATAAATTGGTGTACCACGAGCTGTAGCTATATCAACTCCAGCATGAGCTCAAGCTACCTGGTCCCAAGTATTTGAATATGGTGCAGCCCAAAGTGTCGTATAAATTGACCTATACAGACTATTTCATGCATATGCAGAATAATTAGCACCACGAATTATTGGCAAATTTATCTTACATGAATCAGGCATATCTTCCCAATACAATGTCCTACAATCTACTGTAGATACTTTTTGTAACGGATATGAAAAAGAACTATTGTTTGGCAAACTAGCACTTCACGCATGCATCAGTCCAAAAAATGCGAAAATTCACACTACTATCAATTCTCAAAGATGTGCAAAAACATGATGTACATGCTCATGTATCTTTTGCACTGTATACAAATGTCTGTGTATAGTGTGAATATGTTTTGCTATATGCTTATGGAGATGTTTGTGAAGTCTTGATTGTCCCACTCCATTCAAACTATCATTTTGACCAGTTGCCATGTATTCAAATAAAATCTAAAATAATTATCCACCCACACTCTGCAATCGGTAGTAAATACTATAGACTGAAGACTGTAGACTAATCTAATTATATTCCAAAACGGAAAAAAATGCAAATTTTTGAGGACTTTTTTATAATTAAGAATTAAAAATTAATAATGAATAATTTAGGAATCCAACATTGTTAATTCTTCATTCTCAATTCTTAATCAATTTTCCTTGAAGTAAACTGAAATTAAATTATAAGGAATTGTTGAATTTAAAAATTACTAAAAAATGAAGTCGATATTGTTTGTTTTGGATTACTATATCCCACACAGATGATGAGTTGAAAATGTTTTTGAAAATATCATAAAAAGACTTGATAAGGCATGATATAATATTTTTGTATTGACCAGTAAGTTTAGCTCAAAATTAGCAGATTTTGAGGAGATTAGAAATGTAAAGATTTACAGAGTCGGGAAAGATAGACTCTCTTTCATGGCAAAATCAATTTGACTTTGAAAAAAAATCTTGAGAGAAAACGAAATTGATGTAATACATGGAAGTACGTACGGATGAGCCATCCCAGCATCAATTTTGGGAAAAAAATTTAATAAAAAAGTCATTTTGACTGTCCATGAAATATTTGGAAAATTGCGGTACAAATACAAATGAATCTTCAAATGACTCATCTACAAGGTATTTGAAAAAGTAATTTTCATGTACAAATACGACATCTACCACTGTGTATCACACAATACTGAGAAAGAATTAATCCATGAATACAAAATAAATAAATCCAAAGTTCATGTAATACACAATTGAGTAGATTATGATTTCTGGAATCCAAATAATGTGAAACAATTTGAGGTGAAGTCTCTCAGGACTAGACAAAGTCGATGAGATAAATTTATATTCCTCTATTTCTGACATGCCGGTAAATCAAAGGGAATTGACTACCTAGTAAAAGCCCTACCAGAATTAGCAAAACTAGACAATGTCCAAATCATATTCAATATCATAGAATCCAAAAGGACTCAAAAAATTTTGGAAAAAATAAACAGTATAAGAAGTCCAAATATCCAAGTCTTCAACTGAATGAAAAAAGAAGATCTGAGACTACTAGTCGCTACCTGTGACTGTGTAATTGCTCCATCACTGTCTGAATGATTTGGTTCTGTCCATACAGAAAGCTGTGCTATGTGAAAAATATTGATAACTAGTAGGATCTCTGCCATCCCAGAAGTTGTATCTGGTAAAATCAGATTCATCAAGCCCTATAGTAGCTCAGAAATAGTACAAGCAGCCAAAGATGTGATTGCCTGAAAATATGATCAAATCCCTACCAAAACATTTGATTGGGACAAAACTGTAGCACAAATTGAAAAATTATATTAATTTATTTTTTCAAAAAAAAGGTGCCTGATACGACACCCACAATTGATAAGGTTGCAGAGTTAATGGTTTTTAATAATTTCAGCATGAATCACGAAACAGTACTAGTGCAGTACACCACACTAGCAAGTTAGCGATTGAGTCTGCTAATCCCCTGCCGCTGGTACCTTCAATCAACAGTGACTATAACAATATTAATTTAAAAGTCAATTCTTAAAATAAAAAAAATTTCACTGTATTTTATAATCATTTTTCTTATAAGTGAGACATCGTTATATCAAATATAGACACAATGACATACGAAGAATTAAGAAAAAAATACGATAAATTCATATACGAAAAATACGAAATTAATGATACCTGAGATTGGTGGGATATCACATATTTTTTCAGTATTCCCTGACTGACTACTTTCACCCCATCAATAAAAATTGATAAAAAAAATATCAAAAATCAAAATATTGATAAAGATTTTGTAAATTATTTAGTTTTCCATATTGGACTTGTAGAATTGATCAGTTACTGGAAATGCTGTTGTCCAGAAAATGTAGAAATTAAAGCATGATATATCGACGAAGATCAAATCAAATGGTTCAAAAAAATGTATTTTTATGGATTAGGAGAATTTTTCTATACCAATGGAATTGAAGTAGATGAAGAAGGGTTTATGAATGTAAAGGTGTCCTCCTTTTTAAAGGAGGCTCCGACGAGTCGAGAGTCCTCGCAAAGCGGGAGGGACCACGAAGTGCTGTGACCGGCTTTAGCAGGTGTGGAAAATTTTAAAAATCCCTCTGCCCTACGGGCTTCTCCCTTTAAAAAGGGAGACAAGTCAGGGGGTGATTTCCAGTGAAATCTCATCACCATCTGATGATGAAAAGATTCGTGTGTGTCGCTTGAACTTCTGAAGTGAATGGATAATGATACATTTATTTTGAACCCAAATGATGTGACTTTGGAATGTAACAAAATAGCAGGATACGACAATCCACGAATCATGAAAAGAATCCTAGATCCACAAATCGTAGAATTGAATCAAAAATGATTTTTAAATGGTCATACTCCATTTAATGCTCTACTTGCCTTTTTGACATACCTTGTAGCATATTTAGGAAACAAAAAGTACATCGTACTTTCCAATGAAAGCAGTGCAAATGAAAGCAATGTCAGATGATTGAAAGTAAATCATCAATATTCCAAGAGTTTCGAATTTGAAAATGATTTCAATCAATATACGAAAAAATATTTCTGAATCTGAATCAAATATTTCAGCTTTTTAAGGCCTCTTTTGGAAATTCAGATTGCACAACTATTTTCTCAATTTGAACAATATCATCAAGTATTCAAAAGCTGTAATGTATGAAGCAAATCAAAACCTCGAAAATGGTGCTGTAATTGTCCAAAGTGTTTGTTCGTTTTCACAATTCTAAGTCCGTTTTTATACAAAGAAAAATTAATAAATATTTTCTGAGAAGATTTATTTGAAAATAAAAATTTACTGCAAACATTCATCGACTTGACTTGAAATAGTGATAATAAGCCATTTGAATGTGTCTGAACTTATGACGAAGTAAATTATGCTATTGCACTTACCATAAAAAAATTAAAGTGAGATTTGCCATATTTATTGCAATATTATGTAGACCATTTTGAGGTGAAAGACTATGATTTATTGAACTATTTCAATGAAGAAAATAATTTAGATCCAAAATTTTTAGAAGTTTTAACTTCTCACTATGCTTCTTCATAATAATAACTATAATCAATTCATTTCATAAATACATCTATATCATCTATCTTGTCAGTCAAAGCACCCTTTATTAATTTGTTTATTTTTGCAGGATTAGATACACTTTCAACCATTGCACTAAGATAGTCATTTTTGTTTATTTGGCTCCAATCAACACATTTTTTTAATCTTTTTTTGAATATCAAATCAAGCCAAATTCTTGTTGTCCTTCAATTTCATTCCATAAATGGATGTGCAATATTCATTTCGACATATTTATTTATGATTTCATCAAAAGTATTTTCAGGCATTAGTTCGATTTGATGCAATGTATTGTCCAAAAATTCAGCTGTAGCAAACCTGAAACCTCACTTTGAAATATTTTTCTGCCTAATCTTTCATGCAAAATCATACAATCATCAAAACAAATAAGCATGGATCTGTTTCAATGATTTTATAGTTCAGATATCTTCATCTTGAATTAAATTATTTTCAAATAATGCATATGCTTTTTTCCTACTCTGTCCATCAATACTATTTTCGCTATACAAAAACCAATCCAAAAAGTCTTTAGCTTTATTATTTGGAAAATTTTTGGCTAGTAATATAATTCAGACTCCATCCATCACATCAGTCAAACGAAATTTTCCGTCTTGAGCCATCATTTTCAAACGGTGACAATTTGTCACCACTTCACTTCATTCACTTCTTAATCTTTCTGCCAATTTATTCCAATATTTTCTGGGATCCTTACTTTCCGATAACATTCAAACAATATCGATTACAGAAAACCACCATTTGGAATTATCTTCACCCCAAATAGCTCTCACTTCCTTATCTTTATAAAATCTGATTGAATATTTTACCGCCATTATGTATTGTTTATATAATAAAACTATTCTATGGTTTTATGACTATTTTTCAAATAAAAATCAAATTGCTTTTCCATTTTTTTTAAGTATGAGAAGAATTGACTGATAAATTATTTTCTAAATAACGAACATGAGAAAACATCGAATCGATAATTTAAGACGGGTAACTGTACTATCCGTACTACTCTACCATGTCATTTATTTTTTCAATAATAAATGAGTTTTTGGTGGTATCTGAGGATTTGGAACTTTTCCTGAATTACAGCAATATCAAGATGTGATAATGTACATACTGTACCCACGGTTCATGCCATTACTTTTCATATTAGCTGGAATAAGTGCTAGATATTCATTGCAAAAAAATTCTGGTAAAGAGTGGTTTAAATCTCGTACTCGTAAATTGCTCGTGCCATCTACAATTGGACTATTTGTATTTCAATGGATGACTGGTTATTTTAACACTCAAATCTCATCAGTCGCACAAGGAATAGACTTAACTGCTGGTGTGCCATGAATCGCAAAATACTTCATGTGGTCTATCAGTGGAATTTGACCTTTGCGGTTTATCCAACTTTTGTGGGTACTATGCTTGGTACTACTCATAATAAGGAAAATTGATGCCAAAGATAAATTCTGAAATCGATGCTGAAAAGCAAATATTGTAGTGGTAATTTTGTTGGGAATACTATTCCGACTTGGTGAAAAGACTCTCATCATGGATTTAAGTAGTCCACTTGCAGGATTAATCAATCTATATAAGCCAGTTTTTTACTGAATAATTTTCTTGCTTGGATACTTTGTATTTTCTCACGATGAAGTACAAAAAAAAGTCAAAAAATTTTGGATCCTACTACTGGCTTGAGCTATCATTTCATGAGCCGTACTAATCATCACCACTTGGGGACAAAATAATACAGATCCTCAATATCTCAGTGGCTGGTTGTGCTGCCTTTATGGTTGGTTATCATGCCTTGCTCTGATGGGATGGTTTAATGCTCGTTTTGACAAAACAAATAAATTCACTGATTATATGACTCGTTCAAGCTATGGAATCTATATCGTCCATTATTTAGTCATTGCATGTTTTGGATATATGATGAAAATGTACACACACTTGACTCCAGTAATCATTTATGTAATATTGGCTGTAGCTGTATTCACCTTATCACCACTACTCTACGAAATTCTTCATCGTATTCCATTTATTAGGTGGTGTGTATTTGGAGAAAAATAGAAAATCTTCATAAATATTTGTATTTTCAAAAAAAATATCATAATTTAATCATCTGAAATATATAATTTTTTATATACTCTGAGTGACAATTGAAACTGTTTAATAATCAATAACAATCCAATTTTAATTCTATTGAAAATATTTAGACATTCTATAAAATAAGGACAATGTATTTATTGTATAATGATTTGATTATGTTTAAAAAGTATATCTCATACCTACTTGAAAAAGCTGTATATGAAAAAGATGAAAGTGGTTATATCCTTGCAAAAGTCCCTTGATATCAAGGTTTTTTTTCTCAATGAGAAAATTTGGAACAAGCCAGAGAAAATTTGATTGATGCTATTGAATGAGTATTGTTTTTTAAGATTCAACATAATGATAAAAAAATAATTGAAGAAATGAAACATTTTATTTGACACGAAGAATTAGAATATGCCTAAAATTACACCCATTACCCCGAAAGATATGGTGAAAAAGTTAAAAAAATTATGATTTGAATGACCTTATCCTTGATGAAGACACTTGCACATGATAAAATGAGAAAAAATAATACCAGTACCAATGCATTGATGAAAAGACCTTGGAATATGATTGATTTGTTCTATCATTAATGAATTATGAATTTCTGGAGATGAACGAATGAAATTATAGATTTTTTATCACCACTACTCTACGAAATTCTTAATCATATTCCGTTTATTAGGTGGTGTGTATTTGGAGAAAAGAAATCAACATAAATATTTGTATTTTCAAAAGAATGGAATAATTTTGTCATCTTAAATATGTTGTTTTTAACATATTCTGAATGATGAAACGAAATGTTTTTTTCAATTGTATTTCATCCAAAATTTAATAATAGTATAAATTAGTTTTACTCACGATAAGTCCCCATGAAGAAAATTTGAATAGTGACAGCAATGGAACCTGAAGCAGAGATAATAATTAAATTTTTATGATTACAATTATCTAAATCCTACAAAAACATCAGAATCTATGAAAGAGATTGATATACTCTAGCTTCTACATGAATGTGAAAGATCCAAGCAAGTATTTGAAGTACTATCCTATGTGCTGAATATTGAGTTGATAGCCTCATAAATATTTGAGTTGCATGAAACCTAGATACAGATAATGTAAATATTTGAGATGTGTTTTTGATTAAAGAAATCATCCAACATGACATGTATTTACCTCTTCCATGAGATTTAGACTATGCAAAATGAACGATAAAAATCGCTTTCCAATCTGGTATAAATCCAAATGAATTTAATTTTTGATTTCATGAAAATGGTATATGTGTCACATGAGACCAGTTTATAGACGATCAAAAAAAATCTAACGAACTAAGAGAAAGAACTTGAGCCAGTATCTCCGAGATGGAGGCTTTCGCAGTCGCAAGCACAGCTCGTGAATTTGGTATTTTGGACAATACAGTCATCATCAAATCTGTCTCAGATGGAGCAGATAATGGTGCTAATGATTGATTATTCAATAATTTAGAATTTGCTATGAACAATAGCATTGAAGTATTGAAAAAGATACTAAGAATATAAAAATTATTTTATTTCTTATACCTAATTATGAAGCAAACAATTTGTCAAAGCTGTGGAATGCCTATCACGAATCCTGAGCAATTTGGGACTAATGCTGATTGAAGTGTAGACAAAGATTACTGTATTTACTGCTACAAAAACGGAAAATTTGTCGATGATGTCAGTATGGAAGAATATATAGATTTGTGTTCACAATATTGAGCACAAGCTGGTATGACAAATGAACAAATGAAAGAATACTGCACAAAGCTCTTCCCAACATTGAAAAGATGGAAGAAGTAAAAAACCTTCACATATCGGAATGATAAAGATTGCACCCCAACGGGAAGCAGGACTGCGAAACAGGACTGAAGGAAAGTGATCCCTTGGGGGAGCTCCCCCGCAGTATTGCGGGGGTGAGGGGGTTAACCCCCACCGAGCCGATAAATCGGCTCCCTCCTCCCCAATGGGGAGGGATATATACTCTATCTACTAACTCACAAACTACATGAAAAAATTTATTATAGCTTGATCTAGTAGTTTTCTAAATGAGATAAAATCTCTGAAAAATGATTTAGAGCAAAAATGATATGAAGTGATAAATTACACTCAAGAATTATGAGATAGAAATTATAAAGAAGTATATAGTAAATTTTTTAAAGATATAAAAAATGCTGATAATTTTATTCTTTTGAATATGGATAAAAAAGGCATTGAATGATATATTGGCTATGAATCATTTGCTGAATTGAGTTATGCAATCATGAACTATAAAGAAGAAAAAGACAAAAAAATATATCTTTACAAAAGACCAAGTAAAGATGTTGGCTGTTATGATGAAATTATGAATTTCTTAAAACGATGATATATTGAAATTTATAATAAGTAGTATTTTAGTTACAAAAAGATTTACACAATGATAGAAAAAATCTTAGAAATACTGAATAGATACAAAAACATCTTGATTCTCGGTTTTGGTAGAGAATGAAAGACAAGTTATAACTTCATCAGAAAGCACCTACCAAATAAGCACCTGACAATTTTAGATGAAAATCAAATTTGAGAAATCGATGATGAAAATACGGATATTATCATTGAAAAAATCACTATTGAAAGATTGAGACAATTTGATTTGATAGTGAAGACTCCATGAATTTCATTCAAATGAATGGATACAGATTGATTGAATATCACATCACAACTTGAATTACTTTTGGAAGTAGATAGACAAAATGTGATAGCAATCACTGGAACAAAATGAAAAAGCACGACTACTACACTACTTTACGAAGTAGTGAAGAATCAAAAAGAAAATACATTTTTACTCTGAAATATATGAGTACCTATTTTTGAGCAGATTGAAAATTTTGATGAAGACAGTACTCTCGTGATAGAATGTTCTTCACATCAATTGCAATATATCAAAACTTCTCCACATATTGCAATTTTGTTGAATTTGTATCCTGAACATTTGGATCATTACAATAGTTTACAGGAATATTATGGATCAAAATTAAATATTTTCAAATACCAAACTGAATGAGATTTCGCCATCATTGATGAACAAGTGACTTCTCTTGTCCCCCTTTACTGAAAGGGGGTGGCCGAAGGCCGGGGGATTTTTAAAAATCCTCACCCCGATAAATCGGGGAGCTCCTTTCTTAAAGGAGCACAATCTCCAACCATTTTTGAAGTTGGGAAAGACATTCTAGTTCAATGAGATTTTGTAGTGTTGAATTGAAAAGAGATTTATAATGTAAATGAAAAAAGGAATCTTTTGTGAGAGCATAATTTGAGAAATATTATGAATATTTTCGTTGTGTGTGATATTCTCTGACTAGATTTTGAGAAAGCAAAAAAAGTGATTTCAGAATTCAAGCCATTGGAACACAGGATGGAATTAGTTTGAACATTTGATTGAGTGACTTATTACAATGATTCTATCGCTACAATCCCAGCATCTACAATAAATAGTCTCAAAAGTATCCCAAATGTAAATACTCTGATTTTGTGATGAATGGACAGATGAATCGACTATTCTGATTTGATTAATTTTGTGAATAATAGCAATGTAGAAAATGTAATCTGCCTGCCAAAGACAGGACATGATTTATTACCACAAATAAACAAGAAAACCTACAAAGTAGATAATTTACCTGAGGCTGTAAAAATAGCCAAACAAGTGACAAAAAAATGAACAGTTTGTTTGCTCTCTCCAGCCGCTTCAAGTTATACTTTTTTCAAAAATTTCGAAGAAAGAGGTAGAGTGTTTAAGGAATTAGTAAAAACCAACATTTAAACAAAAATTTCATCAAAAAAGGCTTGACTTTTTTAGTGATATTCTTATCTTTCTTCATTGCGAAGCTTTTATCATAGTCTATTTTGAGGCCCTGGAGAGTTCATCATAAGTGAAAGAGCTAATATGGCGAAGAATTGATGACTCTTCCAGGCAACCCTCACTCCTAAATCCTGCTGCATTTCTGCAGGATTTTTTCATAAAAAAATAATTATATTGACTTTATACAAAATAAATTTATAATTACATTTATGAAAAATAAAATTCTTAATATAACTTTAAAGCTGGGGACAGAGTTTTCTGAACACAATAAAAATGAGCGACAGAATTACGAATTACATGGAAGCTTCTAGGTACATCCCATATGACATAATCGTTGAACTTGTCAGAGATATCCAAAATGATAGGGGGCTTCACAACGGTCTGGTATTCAATGAATGGAGACGGAGAAACAACATGTATCACATCAAAATCAAGGATATATCGTTTCTCTTCGAAATCGACTTGGATGCTGACCCAGAAGAATCGGTAATAAAATTAATCTAACAAAAATCTTAAAAAATGAAAAAATCTAGTAAAATTAGATTATTCGGGATAACCGTGTCTGGAAGTTCCTCCTTTTGTGGAGATTGCACTATCACAAAAGATAAAAGTGCTACCCCAAAAATGAAGATTCAAATCGATGATGAATTCATTGATGACATAAACCCTAACAGGGCTCCACTCTATCTGGAAAATGATGGATTTTACACTTTCATCCCTTACGAATATGATGATGTAAAATTTGAAACAGCACGACGGTATATGAAGATGTGGACATCGGTGACTTTATTCGCCATACACAACCACATCAATCCCAAAAGTCTCTTTTCCCTGGTCATCTACTGCACAAAAAACAGAGAAGATGCTCCGGAAATAACTCTCCGGAAATGGGAAAAAGACAACGGAAAAATCGGATTTTCAGGTATACTTGGGCTGATCGAGAAAGCCCAAGAATTATCACCTGAAAATAAGGTACATGACTGGATCCGTAAAAAACTCAACATGTGGGTATCCGTACAGCCATACTACTAGTATGGCTTTTTTTTGTAAAAAATATAAAACTTTTTCACACTTTTTTCTCTGCTAATAAAGACGAGCTCTTCAGATTTAACAATTACATAGGACACCCAATTTTAATGCGACTTCATATGTTATCCCCATTTACTAAAAGTTGAACGAAGTGAAAATCCCGTTTCAACGGGAGATGGTGGCCACAGACCAGGGGATTTTTATAAATTATAATATCACTAACGACTATTGACTGTAGACTGTAGACTGCCGACCAATTTTCCTTGAATTTAGCACTCAAAACTTTAAAAATTAATTTGAGAGATTTTTTATATTAATTTGAAATATGGCAGGGAAAATATTTTTGTTTACATGACCAGAAATCTATAATCTAAACCAAGAATTACAATTTTGGATTGATTCTTTTAGAAAAAAATTTTGAACCGATTCTGTAGATGTATACAATAGCGAAAATCGAAACGAATGAAAAATCAACCAATCTATATTTGGATGATGACTTTTCACGACACAAAAAATGACAATCATCAAATGATTACCTGCTTCTAGCGAAAGATGAACTTGATTCAATAGTGAAATCACATGATGATTTACAGAAAATTTCATGAAAAACTATAATCAAATTCCAAATGAAAATATCATAATCTTTGTAAATCCAAATCCTGACAAAAGACAAAGATTTTTCAATTTTTTTAAAAACGAATGGTGTAATATCAAAGAGTTTAAATCGTTATCCCCTATAGAAATAAAGTCTTTGATTAAAAAAAAGTTTGATAATATAAAAATCTCTGATCATGAGATGACTTTCTTCATAGACAAAGTGGGAACTGATCTATATCAAATCACCTCTGAAATCGATAAACTCAAAGAATATTGTACAGTACACAATATAGATACCATCACTACCGATTTGATTGAAAAAGTATCATTTTGACTCACAGAAAACAAAGTGTTTGAATTTTTGAACTTAGCTTTCAAAGATACAAAAAAAGCTGTGGAATATCTACAAAAAATCCAAGATAGTGAGACACATCGGATAGAATTTGCATGAGCCTTGTATATTCAACTCAAATCTTGTATCATGATAAATAGATTTTATCAAGCAGGAATCAAAGATTACAAACAGATAGCAAGCCAATGTGGATTAAATCCAATGGCCGTACTAGCAAATTTAAAAAACATCAAAGAATTATCAAAAAATTGAATTGAATTAGAAAATATGTATAAACAACTAGTCCAGACCGATATCAATATAAAAAGTTGAATCAATACCGAGACAGAATTTCGATTAAATACAAAAAAAATGATAACATATTTTAAAAAATAAACTCTGAATGAAAAAATTTTTGACTACGATAGCAATATTGACCATCACTTTCATATGATACACCCATGCATATTTGGAAGATAAAGTTTTTTGTACAATCACAAAAAATGCTATCACAGTCACCATCGAGAGAGAAAAGAATTACAAATGTAATGAATATCTGTCAGTATTGTCCAAATCTATAAATACAGAATATCAAAATGTCTTGTCTATACAATCTTTGATCGAGCAATGATATGATGTAGATTTTTGGAAAGAAATCAGAGAAACAAAGAGAACTCAAATCAAAAAGATGCTAAGCATCAAAGAGCAGATTGAGACAGCAGTAGCAGAATTTGATACAAATATGTTTCTCAAAATCAAAGATTACCTAGTATATAGCACAGCCACCGATAGAAGTAATTTCAAAAAGACATTGAAACATCTAGAAAATATAGAAAAAAATGGATGACATCACAGCTCCAGTGTAAAAAAGAAAATAAACTATATGCAAGATGCCATCACTGCTATCGACAATATAAATTCTACCAACGATTTTGACACACTGATGAAAAATTTCAATAGATACATTTACCTAAAAAATCAAATCATATGAAAATAGGAATTATCACATCTGGAAATGAAAATCTCACACTTTTCAAATTTTTGAACAAATTTAATCACGAATATTTTGTCTACTACGACCAAAACAATTGGCCTTATGGTGACAAAAATTTTGAATATTCTAGACAAAAAGTCATAGATTGAATCGAAGTTTTAAAATCCAAATGAGTTGAAAAAATCATTGTCTGACCTACATACGAGCTCTCACTGCTACAAGACAAAGATTATACAGATATTATCCTACCTTTATTCACACAATATCTACAAGATTTTTGTTTCCAAAAATCTTTGGTAGGAAAAATATGATTGGCTTGAGATTTTGCTGATGTCCAAGTATGACAAGATTTAATCAGTAATCTCTCCCAGACATACTCACTAAACGATAATCAGAAAAATATAAAAAAATTTAATTTTCCATTCTGCTTTTGGACAAAAGAAGTCCCAATGTGGAAATATTATCTGACCACACTCTCATACTCTCATTTCATGGCAAACAAATCAGTAAAATTTGATCTCAGATATTTCAAAGACTGTTGAATAGACACTTTAATCCCATTGAATTATGAATTTTTCCACTATCAGAGGGTTATAACAAAATATTTCAATTTCAAGAAACAAAGATTTCACAAATTAGAAAATATAGAAAAAATTTTTGAATGATTTAACTTAAAAACTAGTAAAGATTATTCAGTTACAATGCTCGTAAATTGACACACAGAATTTCTGACAAGAGACAAAAAATTGATGCGATTTTTGCAAAAAGGTAAACAAACCAAAATTCAAATTGAGACAATATAATCTTCATGAACTTATTAGACAATCTAGAAAAAATACACACTACTGAGCTTTGAATCCAGAGAATAAAAAGAAATCTTTGTCTGGAAACTCAAGATACAGTATCTCGGTGCAAAGCACAGATTTCATCCACTGATGCCCAAATTTCAAAAAAATGAAAAAATTTTTATGTACAGACCAAAGACTATATTTTCACTATTAATTCGTATAATTACACTATCATCACTGCAAAAACAATTTTAAATAATTAAAAAAATGAATAACAGCACCAGCACCATTATTCATTCTTAATTTTTAATTCTTAATTATTTAATCTCATATACTACATCCACATCCAATGTGATTTTCATCTCTCACAGAGATATATCAGATCATTCTGCCTCATCCATTGCCTCTTCTGCGAAATATGTATTTTTCATAGATCTAGATGTAGAGATAGCATAATCATAGCTTCTCTCCTCACTGATAGAAATAGGTTTTCACAATTTCACTCAAGCAAATTCAGCTAATTCTTTTGCTTTTTGCTCTGCTTTTTCCAATGCTAATTTCCTAGCTTGAGAATAATATTCTGTCTTGTCATCTATATCATAATTGACATTGTTTACGAAAACTCATTCAATCTCAGATACTTGAGAAATTATCTTTCCTCATACTCATTCATTTTCTACATTTGCACTCTTTATCTTGATTTCTAATCCATGATTTGCTGTAAATCCCAATGATTTCCTACCATTGTCTGTCCAATCATAAGCTTCATATACATTCACATTGGTAGTCTTCACATCTGAATCTTTGATTTTGAAACTTTTCACAATTTTTTTGATTTGTGCTACTTTTTCATCTACATTTTTTTGTGCTTCTGCTGTAGTCTTAGCTGTATCTTCTACATTTAGATATACTATCAATGTATCTGGAGTCACTCTCACTTCCCCATTTCCTGCTACAGAAATAGTATGATCTGGAGCTACACCAGTATTTACAGAGAAATTAATCCTAGTCAAAATAAAAGATGAGACCAAAATAGTGAGACACACCGCAATCAATGCAATCAAGTTTTCTTTTTTCATTTTTAAGTTTTCTTATAATATAAATTGAAATCAATATAGATATAATTATGATAAAATCAAGGTTTACTTAGTTATGTCATTCTGAGCAAAGCAAAGAATATAATATACAATTTATTTTATATCCTTCGTCATTCCATTCCTCAGGGTGGCACCACCCCTGTCATTCTGAGCAAAGCGCTCCGACAAAGTCGAGAGTCCTCGCTGTGCGGGAAAGAATCTTGCTATATATCTTAGATTCTTCGTCGCTATGCTCCTCAGAATGACGAGATTATGTCATTCTGAACGTAGTGAAGAATATGCTTATATCCTTCGTCATTCCATTTCTAAGGATGACACCAGCCCTGTCATTCTGAGCGTAGCGAAGAATATTGTTATATCCTTCGGTCGTTTCACTTCCTCAGGATGACAAATATGATATTCATTTTTAATTATTAATTCTTAATTAATGCTAATAACAATGTGAGGAAAAGCCGGAAGTGGAAAATGAACAGTATCAAAGATATTGTCAGAAAGACTCGGATACCAAATAGTATCCATATGAGATATGAAGAGAAAACTCGCAAAAGAAATGGGATTAAATATCCACGAATTCAATCTTTTGGGCGAAAAACCAGAAAATGCCAAAGAATTTGATCTAAAATACGAAGAATTTCAAAAATGACTAGACCTAAATTCAGATATAATTTTGGATAGTAGATTGGGATTTTATGCTCAACCAAATGCTTTCAAAATACTTCTGGATGTGAGCGAAGAGATAGCTGGAGAAAGGATTTTCAAAGCAGAAAGAGACACAGATAGACAAGAGACATTACAAGCAGCTATCGAGGAAGTCCACAATAGAAACAAAGCCGATTTTGAGAGATATCTCAAATTATACGATATAGATTTACGAGACCAAGAAAATTATGATTTGGTGATAGACACATGAGACAAGACTCCAGATGAAGTCGCTGAGATAATCATAAAAAATTTCAATAATCGAAAAAAGGGAGACTAATCCCCCTTACCATACTCGCTGACAATGTCATAGAGCTCTTGGACCGTGACAGTCTCCATCTCCACATCGATATCATCATCGATATCAAAGACTTCCTTACACTGGAAGCAGATTTCCATGATGTCCAGAGAGTCCAGACCTAAATCATGAGTCAAATCACAAGCCAAGATAGGCTTATCAAGCTCTGTCTCAACGAGATCTGACAACATGGTGGATTCTGTGATATCTTCCCCCATTACATAAGAGAAGATTCCAAAAAATTTTTCCTTTTTGGAGCAATCCTTCAACTTCAATTTTAAATTTTCCATAAATCTATATTTTATATTTTTGTTATTAATTTTCGCACCACAAATACTATATAATTTAGCAGAAAAGTCAACAAAAAGAAATCAAATAAAAAAAGAAATACATCACACAATTTCATTTATAAAAAAACTCCCGCTATATACAATCGACGAGAGTTTGACAATATCTACTAATTCATAATTTTTTGCAATGTCTCCAAATCATTCATATCAGCATCAAGCCACCCATCCTTCGTGAGGACTCGGAATGAAAGAAGTTTTCCCCTCTTGTTTTGCTGGATACAAATAGAATAAAAGTAATCATCAATTGGGAATAGCACTAGTATAGCTGGTTCATGAGATCCTCTCGTAGCGGGGAATACACTTTCGTATTCTCTCATAAACCATCCATCGTCATCCACCAATGTATCACTGGTAGCAATAAGACTAGCCAATGTAGTTAAGTCATAATCCACCGTGTACCCTTCCTCATCAACAAAGGAAATCATCACAGCAGACTCTTGAGCATGAATAAATTCAACATTGATAGTCATCATCCCGACGACCATAATAAAAAGAATTAATGGTTTTTTCATTTTGTTTTATTTTTTTGGGTTTCACTTAACTTATAACAAAGTTTATTATACACAAAAGACATTAAAAGTCAATATACTTCTCCAAGTCAATCCAATCCAATTCCTCCAGCCTCTTTCATGACAATTCTCCTGGAAAATTGTATGACTTCTTCCCCTGCTTGGTCAAAATTTTATTAATAGCTCAAAGTGTCTTCCTACTAAAAGGAGAATATAAATCCAAAAATTCACACAAAGAATCAAATCATACATCAGGCAAAACTTCTTTTTTGCGAAATTCTACCAGACATGATTTCACTTTTGGAGGCGGATTAAAGCATTTTGCTCAAACTGTCTTGTGATAAATCACATCATAAGCATAATTTACCAACCACCAAAGATATGATTTTTTTGTCGCTAGGGTCTGAATTTTTTGTCATACTTCATCTTGTATCATAAAAAATCATCATGCATATTCGCATTTTCCAGATGCAAAAAACTTCCTAAAAATGGGAGAAGTGATGTAATACGGCAGATTTCAAACTATCAATATCTGACTAGGATCTATAGGCAAAAAATCCGAGATATTAGACTGCAACACATCCGCAAATTTTATTTGATTTTCACCCAAAATTTGTGATAGATACAACCTCATAGTCTCATCTTTTTCCACTACAAAAAAATTTGTAGAAATATCTTTTATTTTTTTCGTGATAGCTCATTTTCATGGTCATATCTCCACAATTCACTGCAAATTATTTTTTTCGTAAATACTCATTACCTTGTCTGCTATATAATTTTGGACCTTGGTATCTATCAAAAAATTTTGTCACAAGTAACTTCACATACAAGTTTTTACCAAAATAAACACAATATTTATAAATAAATTCAAAACAAAAAAAATAGAAAGAATAAAAATTCTTTCTATTGTAATTTTTGTGGATTTTGCTGACACTCACGGACATAATCCCAGACTTCTCGAAAATATCTAAATTTCTCGACATCCTCATATGAAATCCTATGACCAATAGCATACTCCACCTCCATAATTATCTCGACATAGTCAAGAGAATCTACAACCAAAAATTCCATCTCAATGCCCAATAGCTCCTCATCAGAAACAAGTTCTTTATCTACAACAAGCTTGCCTCTTAGCAAGGATAAAAAATCTTCCTTCGTAAAGTTTATCAACTTCTCATAGCGGGATTCCTGTTTTTCTTTTTTCCTTTTCCTCATAATACACTATTTTAATGTTCATTCGCACTCAAATATAATGTTTTTCAATAAAATGTCAATGTATTTATATACCGAAAAAGGGGGATTACTCCCCTTTGTTGGCTGCATCATCCTGATGTGCTTGGATATAATCCCAGACATCCTGGACTGTATGAAAGTCTTCAGAATTTTCTTCAGGGATTTCAGCCCCCAGCATATCCGACAATTGGATGACCAGTTCTGCCATATCGAGAGAATCCATCCCCAGATCATTCGTCAAATGATCGGACATAGAGACCTCCTTACCTAATTTTGTCTGCAAAATATCCAGCAGAGCCTCTTTTGAAATCTTTTCCATATGATTAAAAATTTTTATTGTTTGTTTTTTATTGACAGGGCACAATATAGTGATTTTGGAAATAAAGTCAAATAATATGGAAAAGCACAGTTTAAGACTACAAAAAAATAGGAAGTTATTCCTTCCTATACCAATCTTTCTCATCTTTTTTGGAAAACCAAAACAAGGGGAAAGAGATAAAACAGAGAAAATTCATAAATTTATTGAACACTCTCTGTGAAAATTCAACTTTACACATAATCAATTTTATTTAGTTTACGACTAGTATTAATAATACAAATAACATACAAAAAATCAATATGAATAAAAAAAATAGGAAGTCAAAACTCCCTACAATTCTTCTCATCTCGTACAAATATGCACAAAATGATCGACAAAAAATCCATAAATACATTAAAGATTTTTTGAGAAAATGTCTTTTTTTCCATAATAAATAGTTTTTATAAGTCCACCACAATATTAAATATAATAAACAAAAAGTCAATACAAATAAAAAAGATATTTATATTGCAATTACTTATGGAAATATTATAAAAATATTTGGTATATTTTTTGAAATTTTTTATATAATTTAAAAAAAGAAAATAATGATTTGGAATATTATTATTTGAATCGTTGCACTTTGAGTGGGTGTAGCATGAGGATTCTTCGGATACAAAAAATCACTTACAGAAAAAGCTATAAAATTTAAAGAAAGGATGGCAAAAGCCAAAGAATTAGAAGATGAAATCTTGGATGAAGCCAAGAAAAAGGCAGATGATATCTTGGACAAAGCAGAAGAAAAGGCAAATAGAATCGAAGAACAGAGATTGAAAAAGATGGAGGACCTCCAAAACAAATTGATGGAGAGAGAAGAAAAAATGGACGAAAAATTAGAGAGATTGGAAAGTGAAAAAGAAAAAATCATCGAAAAACAAAAAGAAGCTGAAGCAATTGTCCAGCAGCAGACAGACAAACTAGCAGAGATTGCTGGATTAAGCAAAGACGATGCTAGAGAACAATTATTCACAAACATCGAAAATGAATATCAAGAAGATATCAAAGAATTTGTAGAAAAAATGAAAACTATCAAGACAGAGGAAGCAGACAAAGAAGCTAGTCAAATCATAGCAAAAGCATTACCTAGGATTGCTTCTGAAGCTGTAAATGAATTCACAGTAAAATCAGTAGATTTACCAAATGAAGACTACAAATGAAAATTAATTGGTAGAGAATGAAGAAATATTTCATTCTTTGAAAAATTGACTTGAGTAGAATTGATTATCGATGATACTCCTATGGTAGTGAGGATCTCTTCTTTTGATAGTGAAAAGAGATTTATCGCAGCTACTGTCTTAAAAAAATTAGTAAAAGATGGAAGGATTAACCCACATTACATCGAGACATTTTACAATCAAGTAGTAGAAGATTTACCAAATATTTTGATAGAAAAAGGTAAAGAAGCTCTCACACAACTAAATCTACCAATGATGAAACCTGAAGTAGTGAAGTTAATTGGTCAGCTATACCTCAGATATAGTTATGGACAAAATGTACGATTACACAGTATCGAAGTAGCAAAAATATCAGAAGCTATAGCTACTGAATTGGGATTAGATCCTATCATCGCCAAAAAAGCTGGATTATTCCACGATATATGAAAAATTATTGCTACTACATGACAATCTCATACAGCACTCTGAGCAGAAGCTTTGAAAAAATTATGAATGGATGAAATCATAGTAAATGCAGCAGAATCTCATCACTATGATGTACCTATGACATCTCCATTCTCACGAATCGTAGCTGCTGCAGATGCTATCTCTGCATCCAGAGAATGAGCTAGATATGACACAAGTGAGATGTTTATCGAAAAGATGTCCGAATTAGAAAAATTAATCAAGGATGTTGCTGGTATCGACAAAGTACATATCATGCAAGCTGGTAGAGAAATCATGGTATATGTAGATCCAGAAAAGATATCTGACAAAGATCTAGAAAGCACACTCAAGACAATTTGATCAAAAATAGAAGAACAATTGGATTACCCTGGTATTATCAGAATTACTGCCATCAGAGAAAATAAATTAGTAGAATTTTTGAGATAAGTCAATAGTCGACAGTCAGCAGTCAACAACCAGAAAAGATGCTGAAGACTGTAGACTAATGACTAGAGACTAAAATTTTTACTTCGTAAAAATTTTCCATGTTTCCACATTTTGAAGTATTGTGAATCACGGTATATATGACATGAATATGAATAATAGCATTTTTGTTGTGCTTCATAGGTGTAGCATTAGCTCTATGTAAAAAATGGCACCAAGATTTCTACAAATTGTTTTATTGGTTACCATTTGCACTGATTATCACCTATTTGGCAGGAGCTTATGTATATTTCTTTTTGAATGTATGAATACTACCAAGCAACAAAGCAGAATTACTCAGTATATTCAATCCTTATGGATATCACTTCCACTTTGTATGAATTATAATATGATTTGTGATATCTCTGATAATATTCTTTTTGAAGATAAAAAGATATGAGAGCAAACAGATTTGGATAGATATAATATTCTTTAGTACTGCCATATCTCTCATACCTCTATGAATTTGTCTAGTCTTTGGAGACAACTTCATATGACAATACTATACATGACGATTATCTATCAAACCGCTCACCACAGCTAGTGAATTAAATAAATTTGGATCTGTCCATCCTGTATGATTATACCTATCATTTGTAGGAATAATCAGTACATTAGCTGGTATATTAATCAAAGCAAAATCAAAAAAATTTGGTACATGATTACTATCATTCATCATACTGATAATATGAATAAATGTAGTATTTTTGTTTCAACAATATCCAAAATATTGAGTCATCTCCATATGGAAGATCGTCTTTGACATCAAATATTACATATCAATATTCGCAATATTATTATGTCTAGGAGTATTCTTCACATGGAGAAAAAATTCACAAATACAAAATACAAATAATATTTAAAAAACAGACCACATTATGAAAATCTTTTTTGTAAAAGAAGATAGTTTCCTAAAAATATTTAAAACTTTAGAAAAAATCCCAAGAGGGAAAGAAGTAGAAATCACGATAGATCCAGAGCATCCACTATTTGACAATGAACGACGATGAAAATGAATAAAAGATATCATCTTCAAAAGATCATTGGATGTCACTGTCGTCACTCAGACTGAAAAAGCTAAAGAATTTTTTGAAAAAATCTGAATAAAAGTAAAACATACAGAGACAAACAAGTTTGTCAAAGCCGTACAGATGATATATAATTTTATATTTGATGTCAAAAAATTTCACTTAGATACCATAAAAAACTGAAAAAAATACAACACAATCATGATTTTTGGCTTAGAATGAATATTTTTAGCAATAGTGATATATCTGATAATAGGACTTCTAATACCTACTGCAAAAATCACACTAAATCCTGCTCAAGAAAACGAAACCATCATATACAATTTCCGCTATTATCCTGCTACAAATACAGATTATCCTCGTTACTCTAGATTTTTGAGCATACCTTTTTATACATGATCCATAGATTACAAATACGACCTCTCTATAAATACTGCAAATATAAAATATTTACAAAATCCATCACTATGAGAAGTAAAAATATTCAACAAAACAAATGAAGAACTTAAACTCGTACCAAATACCAGATTTATCACAGAAGATGGAAAATTATTTCAAAGCACATCATGGATTACTATCCCAGCATGATATGAATGAACACCATGAGAAGTAGTTATCAGGCTCAAAGCTATGGAAAAAGATGAAAATGAAGTACTCATGTGAAATAGATGAAATATCACAAAATGAACCATATTGTACATCAGAAATCTGAAACAAAGTTATTTCCTAAAAGAAATATATGCCGTAGCTATGGATGATTTTTCTGGAGGTTCTTTAAATTCTGAATGAACAATCACAGACCAAGATATAGAATTATTAAGCTGAAAATTGGCTACATACATAGAACAACAGAAAAAAAATATCGCCACACAAAATTTTAATATAAAAGATGGAATATTATTATCATTCAACGATATGACAGATGCTACCGTAAACGATATCCATATACCATATAAATCATGACAAAATAGTTCTATATTACAATGAACCATCACCGCCACAATCGATTTCAAATACATAAATCGACAAGATATCATAGATGCATTTTCCGAATACATGCAACAAAGGCCTTCGGACAAAACACAATTGATCAGTATAGACAAGACTACTTTAACTTTTTTTGCAGATGACGAAATAAAAGAAGATGATGGTACATATATTGTACCGACAAAAATAGAAGTCATAGAATGATATGATTTCAAAAAAGATATCAACGGATTAATCGATGATATCAAAGCACATATCATCTCAATGAGCACTGAAGATGCCAGAAATTACATATTACAATTTTCTGAGATTGCTAGTACAAAAATCAAAGTAACTCCGAGACGATACTGAAGTATCCCAAAATTAAAATCTAGGATAAAAATTAGCTCAAATCCAAACTAATTTACTATCATCCTATCTGTCTTAAATACGACTATTTTTGCATTTCATGACAATCAATTTTTGGATTCTATGAGTTGTACACACTGAGAAAAATCAGTCACTCATTTTGTATTTGGCAATATAGCTCCAGATTTTGCATCTTCCACTACAATGACACCATAATCTTTGACTGATAAAGTTTGCATCTCACTCAGATCCATGATTTCTCTATACTCTGTGACCACATCCAAGACTACATATTTTACTCATTGTCTCTTCTCTATCACTCCATGATATATAGTCTCCAAGATATCTTCTAATGATTTATCTGCATATACTACTCATGTGGAGTCCAGCACCTGATTATTTTCTCCAAAAGAAGATAAAAAAATTCATCTCGAATCAGTCTTTGCATATTTTTGAAACAAAACCGCCTTAATTTTTTCTAACATTATCTGATGTAGAATAAAATAAAAAATAATTAATTTGTTTTTTTAAACAGAATATGTATTAATTAATAATTGATAAGGAATAATTCATAATTGTTGTTCCAAATTATTCATTCTTAATTCTTAATTATTAATTAATGAACAAGCTTAAATTTAAAATACTAAAACAAAAAGGAAATGCAAGAGTTGGTGAGATAGAATTAAATGGCGTGAAACTCACTACTCCTATTTTCATGCCAGTAGGTACAAAAGCCACTATCAAATGAATATTTTTGGAATTACTCAGGAACAAAGATTTTTTGTGAGACCTAGATCCTATCAATTTAATATTAGCAAATACTTTCCATCTATATCTCCGCCCATGAGATGAATTAATCAAAAAAGCATGATGACTCCATACATTTGAAAATCGAGATGAACTAATCTTGACAGATAGTGGTGGATTCCAAGTATTTAGTTTATGATTGGAAAATCAGACAAACCGTGACAATCATAGCCACAAAATCAATATCAAATTGACAGAAGATTGAGTGAGATTTTACTCTCCATTTGACTGATCGAAACATTTCTTCAGTCCAGAAAAAGTAGTAGACATCCAATCAAATTTTGGATCAGATATCATGATGATGCTAGATATCTGTTCTCCTGCATGAATTAGCAAATCTGAATACAAAAAACAATTGGACATGACACATAGACGAGCAAAAAGAGCTTATGACTATTTCATGCCAAAATATGATGAAACTAGATGAGTTTTGTTTCCTATAGTACAGTGATGAACGGACAAAGATTTGAGATTAGAATCATTGGAATATTTATCTCAATTTGCTACTGATGGTATTGCAATTTGATGAGTAAGTGTCTGAGAAAGCAAAGATCTCATCCGCGATATAGTAGAATTTACAGCACCAAAATTGCCAAACGATAAACCTAGATACCTCATGTGAGTATGAACTCCAGAAGATCTTTTGCACTGAATTGAAAATTGAGTAGATATGTTTGATTGTGTATTAGCTACAAGACTTGGTAGACATGGAGTTGCTTTTTCAGATCATGGAAATGTAAATTTGAATAATACTAGATTTACTACAGACTTTACTCCATTGGATGACACTTGTCCTTGATTACAAAATTATAGTAAAGCATACATCCACCACCTACTCAAAGAAAATGAAATCTTGTGATGAAGCATATTATCTCTACACAATATTTTCTATCTTCACAGACTTTTGAGCGATTGGAAAAAGAAATTTTTGGAAGGATAAAAATTTTATATAAAAAAAATACCAGCTAATGCTGGTATTTTTAATATTATTATTTTTCTTTTTTAAGTCAGAATTTTTCTGGATATTTAGCTACAACATCTCAATATCACTCTTTTATCAATTTCTCTGCTATATCTTTATCTAATCATTCAAACTTTTCTATATTTTCTGCAATTTTATGTGTTCGTCCTGATTCAATTATTGCCTCAACTATTATCTTTTTATTTACTCATTTAAATTTATCTATGTTTTTAGCTAAAATATCCCAATCACTATGTTTAATCAACTTATCTACTATCATTTTATGATCTAATCATTCAAATTTATCTAAATTCCTTGCCAAAACATATCGATACCTATTCTCAATCAATCTATCTAATACCCTTTTATGGTCTAATCATTCAAATTTTTCTAAATTCCTTACTAGCGATTCTACTACGGTCGATCGTCATTCCTCAATTAATTTATTTGCTATTTCTTTATGGTCTAATCATTCAAATTTTTCTAGATTCTCCGCCACTATTCGACAATCTCAACGTTCAATCAACTTCTCTGCTATCTCTTTATGATCCAATCATTCAAATTTATCTAAATTTTTTGCCACATATTTTATGTATCCCTTCTTAATCAATTTATCTGCTATATCTTTATCTAATCACTCGAATTTATCTAAATTATCTGCCAAAATATCCTCGTGTCTATCCTCAATCAATTTTTCTGCTATATTTTTATCTAATCACTTTAATCACTTGAATTTATATAAACTAAATGCCAATCTGCTTATATGTCCGATTTTAATCATATAATTTACTATATCTTTAGGGTCTAATCATTCAAATTTATCTAAATTTTCAGCTAAAATATCAACTTGGTCTCCATTAATGAATGATTCTGCTATCATTTTATGGTCTAATCATTCAAATTTATCTAAATTCTCCGCAAAAGCTCTCCACCAATTACTGTGTTTATCCCATGTTCTTTTGTAGCTAAACAATATCTTAATCAAATAATCTGCTATCTCTTTATCTAATCACACAAACTTATCTAGATTTTCCACAAGAGTTTCTATTTTATCTTCTGCAACCAATTCCCTTGATATTCTTTTGGAATCTTCTTTGTTTAATCTTCTACCTTCACCTAAAGATTCGAGATAACTCTTTGTGGCCTTTTTGTTGTCAAGCAATGTTTGAGCGATATCTTTTCAAGCATCTCCATATTCTCTTAACTTTTTCAAATCATGGGCAAGATTATCCCTATATTCTTGTTGCTCTTTTGTCCTTCGTATCTTTTTTGCCATTTTCATTAAATTAACAATATAAAATCTGTTATAATAACAACATAATTATATTTAAAAAAATGATTTGTCAAATATTCCGACACTTTTTTATCGTGATACCACCTACTATTTCAGACTTTTTTGAAAAAAAATAAAAAAATATGGAAATTTTTATGAAAAATTTTGTAACCATATAGAATTTCCATTTTTACAAATTATTGAGCAATTGGAAAAAGAAGTTTTTGGAAGAATAGAAAAAATGAATAATGAATAATTAAGAATGAATAATGTATGGGAAATCCTTAATTATTAATTCTTAATTATTTTCATTTCAATACTTTTGGTTGTATTGTTTGTATTTATGAGCATCTTGTAATATATTCCATTTGCAAATGGTGCAAAAAACAATTTATCTTCCAATTGATCTCATTTCACATCTACAATTTCAAAATTTAATGGAAAATAGACTGTAGCCTTTGTTTCCATCCATTTAGGATATGGTGTATCTTCATATTTTTCTGGTTTCATTGCCAAAATTCACAATTCCCTATCGGTCATCTGGATACCATAATCTGACTCAAATTTATGCATTAAATCGATATAATAATTTGGTACATTCAGAGTATAATAGATTTTCATAATATACTCTCAGCTTGGCAAAGACTTGATATTTACTATATCATCAGATTCATCTACCACAATTTTTCCATTTGAATCAATTATCTGGATATTTTTAGTCACGAAATCATCCACTTTGTTGAAAGAAGTATTGGTATCCCATGCATAGATATATCATGAATCATATACAGTCTTCAGCCCATGATTTAGCAATACATTTTGCAAATTGCTAGAAACATTTGATAGATAAATATTTACATAATTTTTTTCTACAATCTCATCAAAATTATTGATAATTTGCTGAAAAAGCTCTATACTATGCTCTCTGAAATAATTTGTCACTTCTTGGATATATGTCTCTTTTTTGTTTCCACGCTCCTCTCATCTGATGAGATCTACATTTGCATTTTGAAATTGCCACTCCCATGCTTTTTCTTTAAAAGATGGTATGAGATACTCTATCAAATCAGATCTAATAAAGATAATTCACTTCACATATTTATGCAACAATTTTTCATACAATCATGGGACCATCGTCTGCTGTACTTTGGACATATCATAATCTTCATTAAACATTTTTTCATATAACCATTTCAAATTACTTCCATCTATATCAGAAAATCAAAATTTATTTCATGCGATAAATCATATCTTCAAATCAGGCAAAAATGCTCATGCCCACTCAGGTGCCATCAGACGAGTATGTGCAGCAATATAGTCTGGATAATATGCATCTACTATTTCCAAATTTTCTAACCTTCAATTTTTCACAGTGATAAATGCAAACGATCAAAAAAATCATCCATTGGGCCTCTTTTCATTGGCATTTTGTAAAATAACCAAATAATTAAATTCTCATTTTTCTCCTAATAATGTAGATACTTCATCCCAATTGGATTGTAAATCTGAAAGCAAAGAAATAAATCCACCATATTTCTGAAATCACAGACTAGCCAAATAATGCTGATTCATCTTTACATATTGCAATGTATCCAATATCTCTTGTTTTTTGGAGACTAATACATTGTCTCCCGACATATAACTTTTGGCGATATCATCTATATTCAATAGCATTTTAGAGACATCTTCATCAATCGTCCAAAAATAAAATGCCACTTCCTGTAAATCTTCTTTGAAAATATCCATCTTATTTTTGTTGAAAAGGATATTTGTAATATTTGAATAAAAAGCAAATACAGCAAAACATACGACAACCAAAAAAACAAAAATAATATTTGCATATCTCATATAATACTTGAAATCTTTGTCTATAGGCTTGGTAATATCAAATTTCATCAATAGTTTTTGGTCACAAATAAGTACAAGTAATTATATATAGTTTCCAGTATTTTTTGCAATATTTTATTTTTAGAGTAAACATACAACAACCCCTTCCCCCACGGAGTACTCCATAGGGACTGTATAGGTTTAGTAATTCAGTAACAAAACTATCTAGGACACACAATTTTATTGCGACTTCGTAACCATTCATACATTGCCAAACTGAACTAAAACGAGCGACGTTGTCGTAGGAGCGAGTCCGTATTCTTACATAAATATGCAAAGAACAACTGAGTGCTAAAATTGTGTGCAAAAGCTTTTTTGGTTACTTTTGGAGCCCCAAAAGTAACTCGCCGAAGGCAAAAGTTACCGAATTAAATAACCAGTACAGTAGGAATAAGGTGGGTTTGCAAAACTCGTATGTAAAGCCATTAAACAAAAGTAGTTCACCGAAGGTAAAATTTTTCTATCAAACACAAGACTCTTGCTTTTAAGCAAAGAAAAAATATACATAAATACTGACAAAAACTTTTACCAAAAAATCAAATATGGATACACTATTTTGGAGTATAGTATTATTTATTTTATGAACTGTCTTTTGATCTTTCTGAGGTGTCGTGATTGGCAGAGAATGGACCAAAGAATGAATGAAATCTATTTTTTTTGGTAGATCAAAATGTGATAAATGCAACAAAACTCTCAGTGCTATAGAACTAATCCCTATCCTTAGTTTCTGTACCCAAAAATGAAGATGTAAAAATTGTCATACAAAATTACCACATCTATATCGGATTTTGGAACTTGTGATGTGAATCTGCTTTTTGTGTACATATCTATTTTTCCCATACTCTAACATATGAGAATTAGTATTTTGGCTAGCCATAAATCGATGACTCACACTGACTATAATTTACGACATACAAAAATATGAATTACACGAACCAATATGGATATTTGTGACAGTCATCTCATTAATTTATTGACTATGTCACTTTAAATTAAAAGATATTGCAATATCCGCTTTACCATTAATCTTGATATTTGTAGCTATATACTTTTTCGGTAGATGGTATGTCAAAATCAGATTCAAAGAAAATTGAGAATGATTTGGATTGGGAGATACATTTTTGGCCATCACGATATGATTACTCTCCATATTGGTATTCACTTACAATTCAATCACTATAGATATCATAAATTCACTCAATTTCACTCTGATCTATATAGTAATGTCTTGTATTGTATGAATGATATATGTATGATTAGAGAGATTATTTTCAGACCGCAAAGATATCAAGATACCATTTTTACCCGCTATGATTACATCATTTTGGTTGTTAATATTCACATGTAATCAATTTATAAATATATTCCGATAAAATAATGATAAAAAAAATACTAAAACACAAACCATCCGTCAGATTAATAATATTTTCCATCATAGTATGTACAGCATACATATTGTCTATCATGTACCTTTTCTGATATCATGATATATTGGGGTCTATCACCTGTATCATGGTACTATTTATATTTTTCCATTTCCTTTTCATAGACATCAAATGACTAAAGATAAAATACGGCATCTCTATTATTTTGTCATTAATCCTCTTCTCAATCTGAACTTGTCTATTTTTGTGACGAGACATCAATGTATGGATAATATTCTCCATAATATTTTATAATATATCGATAGTCGCTTTATTTTTTTCTCTGTGATATACCAATTTCAATTCTATATCATATTTCACAGCTTGAGGATTTATTTTTACAGTCTTTATCACCATCACATACAGTTTTGCTCTGATATGAATGTTCCAAAAATTTCCATTCACATGCCAATGATTAAATGATGCTTCCAACAAATTATACCAAGTGGTTGAAGCACCATTTACCATATTCAAAAAAAATAAAAATATAGACAATGAATACTTCTCAGAACAAAAAGTAGCCGAAATGGTAAACAATTTCCAAGAAATTGAACTAGTTTGATGATCAGAAAACAAAATAAGCAATAAATTCAATCAATTCAAAAATAATATAGTAAGCGAAATCATGAATGATACATCCGAATACAACGACTGAGTATGTGATTTACTATTAGACAAAATTAATCACAAATTTGCAGAAAATGGTATCAAATGGTCACTCATTTTACTATCGTATCTACTATTATACTGATTTATCAGGATTGCTTTCTTCATCATGACTGGTATAGCATTCATAATTTTCAAAATACTCTACCGGTGCAAAGTCTACCAAATTTCTGAAACAACAAAAAAAGTAGATGAAATCTACTAAAGCAACAAGATATTAGTACCCCCTAAATCCCCCTTATCAGGGGAGGAAAACTTGAATAAATAAGCTTTTTATTTAAAAATCACCCCCTATCCCCCTCTTTTTCAAAGAGGGGGAAAACAAGTGAATAAGTCCCCTCCTTTTCAAGGAGGGGATTTAGGGGTGATTTAAAATTAATAAAAAAGTTAGGAGGGATTTGCTTTAATATGCCTCTACATCCACATATTTTTCAAACCATGCTCCAAATTTTTCTACATCCTGATACATATCCAGATACTTATCTTTTTCTGGATCTAAATATGCTACGATTTTTCAATTTTTTACTATAATCACAGACGGAGCAAACCTTACTTGCTCATGTAATTTTGTATTTTTAAACTCATCATAAGACATAGACAAAAAACTTATATGCTTCTGCTTCATATACTGCTGAAAAATCTCATCACACGGTACTGAGAAAGCACATGAACGAGTAGATACAAATAAAACATAATTTTGAAAATCTAAATTTTCAAATGCATCACTCGTAATATACACAAAATCTTCACTAGTATTATAGTATTCCTGGTCCAAAGCAAATTTCCTTGTACACCCTGAAATGATCACCAAACAAGCCAACAAAACAACGACCAAACTCCTCTTCATCATTACTTCTTCTCAGTTAATGAATCAAAATCTATCTCATGATACGGTACTTTCCAGAAATCATAAGTCACAGTATCTCCATGATTATTTACTGTAGAAATTCCACGATTTCACTCATAATTTCGGTATCATCATACATTATAAATTTTTGTCTCATCTCGTCCTAGAGCTACTAACATCTTTTTGGTAAAATTAGCATATCCACCTGCCCCACACATCAAGAAAATATATTTATCTTTTGGAAATAAATATTCCAATATTTCCATAGATTCTACATAATTTGGTATATAACTTCCATCTTCTGCCAGACTAAACAATGTTTTTCAAGTGTATAGCCCAAATACATTTTCACTCGCTTTCTGATCTATATATTCTTGTGGGAACTGAGTCAAAAATGCATAAGGCACTACTTCAAATCATTCTACAAATCACTCCAAATTCCTAGTTCATCACTTATTTTCCCAGCTAGCTGAATCCTCCAACATCCTCACATCACGGTAAACAACATCAGGTCTATGTAAATAATTGTCTATCGTCTTTTCATTAATATTTTTATCAATTCCATAAACACCTCTCAATCATTCTGACAATTCCTGTGCAGGCAAAGGACTCTCTGTCTGACACCTATTTTTTCATCCAAAAAATAAGAAATACAAAATACACAATCATATCAATACCCATATTACCACCTCCAAAACTAATGAGACAGATTTTTTCATAACAAAAAAATTAAGAATTAAAATCAGTTTGCAATTTCATGGTACACAAAAAAAAGTAGTTTGCAAGGGGAAAAAATTTGAAAGAAAATATTATTTGTCGCTTTTTCTCCTATTACAATCTCTACAAAGCATCTGACAATTTTCTAAAACCGTCTGTCCTCACTGACTTCGTGGAGTAATATGGTCTGCTTCCATTTCTTCAATCTGAAAATGCTTTCCACATTTAGCACAAATTCAATCTTGTTTCAAATATGTAGCATGTTTTTCTGCATCTGTAAATGAACGAATACTCAAATATTTTTCGTCACGAGTAAGAATATATGGATAGATTCCTGATTTTTTGGTCACACTATCATCCATAATCAATTTTGCTGTTTCTTCTTCTATCTTTTTTGCATCATATATTTGGTCTTTGTATTTATTGTACAAAGCTCACCAATCCACTCATTTCATGAATTTCCTTTTGTGAGTAAATACAGATTCAATCCATGTTATCACATCTTGGAAATATCTCCACAAAGCACTTGCATTTGGATCGTGTTGGTGATTTGCCATATAGACATCAATATTTCATTTAGAAATCCAATCAATAGCTGTCTCTAAATAATCTTGGCGAATAGGACTACCATTCAAGTAATCTTTCGCCATTCAATAAGCTGGACAACCTGTCTTACTGAAATACCTTTTCGCATCGCTCACCCGACTACCTGCATAAACTGCATTTCTCAATTCTTGGTCTGTCAATTTCTCTCAAGCAATATTGATAGTCTTAAATCGTTCTAATTTCTCGCTATCTTTTCCACTACAGAAATAAATCATCAATTTATAATCCAGAATTTCTTCTTGTTCATCTTCTCTCAAATTATGAAAATATTTCATCATATAAGCAAAATCTCCGTTGATATATTGACAAATGGAAATCGTCCTCTGCTGACCATCTATCACTTCGTAAGTTCAATCTTCACGGACAGCCCAATACATTACATTCAAAGGGAAATTTTTTGTAATAGAATCAATTACAGCTTGTCTCTGAATATCATTATAAATAAACTCTCTCTGATATGGTGGGCGAATATCAAGTTTTCAGTCATAACCTCTAACTCAATTTTCTGCATCATCCTTATATCATTTAACTAGATCACGAATAGGGATTTCTCTTAACTCAATTTTCATAATACTATAGGAAAGAAATAAAAGTCTGATTATTTTTGTCCTCCTTTATTGAAAGGAGGGGGACCGCTTGCGGTGGAGGATTTTTAGACATAACCTGTAAAAATCCCCTCGGCTTCGCCGTATCCCCTTTCTTAAAGGGGAACAGATTATTTTTTACGACGAATAAGTATGCGTGCATAAGGGTCTTTTTGTCATACGTTTTTTAATGTTAGTTGCTTTGGCTTTTGTAATCATTGTTCAACCATAGAAAAAAAATGAGGGTTTATATCTAAAATTTCAAATTGATCCGGATTATATTTATCCATAAATGTAATTGGAACTCACATAATTCAATCATAATCACAAGGGATATCAGAAACTTTATCTACATTTATTGCATCATAATTATCATAGTTTGGATATTCCTCCTGTGAATATTTTTTATACAGAACTAAATCCTCGTGCCTTTTTTTGATATCTAAATTTGTAAACCGTACTACTCAAGAGACTCTAATCATTCATTCTTTATGATCTCATGCTACAGCATTATCTATATATTTGCTAATAAAATGTCATGCTCATCATTTAAAACCATATCAAAGCCACATTTTATTATTTTTTATAAGAGGAAAAATTTCTTTATAAGAAAGTGCATTTTGATGCCCTATAATTATAAATTTCTTATTATAATCCATAAGCTGTCCTACATACTCACGAAATAATGAAAATGGAGGATTTGTTACCACAATATCAGCCTGCTTTAATAAGTCTATACATTCTTCACTTCTAAAATCTCAATCTCATTTTAATTCACGAATTCCTATTTCTTCGGCATCTGGAACTTTATTTCAATTTTTATCTCAATCATAAATTAAATATACTGCTTTTTCTGATTCATTCATACTAAATAAATCTGGATTTTGATTTTTATAACATGTTGTGATAAGTCTTTTTAATCCAAGTTGCTCAAAATTGTATGCAAAGTAATGAAAAAAATTACTTACTCTTGGATCATCACAATTACAAAGTACTGTTTTTCACTTAAAATGTTCTTTATAATGTCTTAATTCGTTTTCAATATCTGAAAGTTGAGTATAAAACTCATCTTTCTTTGCATTTCTTGCATTATGCAAAAGTTTGTTGTGATTTGACATTTTAATAGGGTCGCGGAATAAAATGTCAGCAAAGTTCTTAAAGTAATAAAAAAGAACGATTTGCTTGATCAAATTGGTGCGACCCTAATTCATACACTCAACATCTTTTTGCAAGAACGATAAGTGGATCAAAACAAACCGTTCTTATTTACAAAAAAATGTTCATTGAACATATGAATTAAAGTCGCACTTTTCTTATACCAAATTCAACCGTGTTTTCAAGAAAACTTTCTCAATTTTACAGTTGAGAAACAAAAGTATAAAATTATAATCTCCACCAGACAGTTTTATTGTATAAAAAAAATTTTTCTATGAATAAACCAGTAATAGTTGCTCCTGGATGATCTTATGAAAAAGCAGTCATCGCCAGTAAATATTGAGCTGAAGATGTATATATCTGAGTACCATTTACATCCCTCAGGATGAGACAAAACAAAGTAAAAGATTTTAATGTACTCAAAAAGACCATCAATGCCATCCATGAAAACGGATCTAGAGCACTCTTGACCATGAATATTTTTCCTAGAAATTCAGATATCAAAGTCTTTGAATCTGTGACAGAACAAATCGCTGATACAAACCCAGATGCCATAATATTCTCCGATCCTGGTACATACAATGTACTGAGGAAATATTTCCCAAATGTACACATGCATCTAAGTACACAGACCTCCACTTTAAATTACGAATCAATCAAATTTTGGAGAGATCTATGAGTGAAAAGGATAGTTTTGGCTAGAGAATTACACATAGATGAAATCAAAGAAATCAAAGAGAAAGTACCTGAAATGGAATTAGAAGTATTCATACATGGAGCCATGTGTATGTCTTATTCTTGAAGATGTCTTTTGGGAGATTATATGAATGGAAGACAAGCAAACAAATGAGAATGTTCTCATAATTGTAGATTTAAATACAAAGTACGATTGGAAGAAGAAAAGAGACCATGAAAATTATTTCAGATGGAATGAGATGAAAATGGGACACATATTTTATCTTCCAAAGATCTCTGTACTATAGATAGATTGGCTGAAATTTTGCCATATGTAGATGCCATGAAGATAGAATGAAGAAGCAAATCAGAATTTTATGTCTGAGCTATGGTCAAAGCATACAAGCATGTCAGAGACTGTATCCTAGAGTGAAAAGAGATAGATCCAAATATTAAATCATTAGTGGAAAAGATACCTCACAGACCATACTGGGATGGATTCTTGTTCAACAAATTAGCAGATTATCCAGAATGAGAAGTAGAATGACGAGAAAATAAAGAATGTCATCCTAAGCAAAGCGAAGGATCTTGTGCTCCTTTATGAAAGGAGCTGGCGAGCGATAGCGAGACTGAGGATTTTTTATATTCTTCGTCGCTTTGCTCATCAGAATGAAATATCGTCACAAGCACAAACTTAGCTAGTCCTGGACCAACATTCTGTAGAAATTATTTCTGAATATTTGGAGAGAAATTTATAGAAAAAAATTGAAAAAAATATTTTGAATTCACACCAAAAGAAGTAATCCAAAGATGAATGAGATTGAAATATTTGTCAGCAGATTGATTTGGAGAACTAGAAATATTGGATATTTTGAAAGAAAATTGAAACGAATTAGAAGCTGCAAACTGTAATTTACCAAAAGTATATATCCTAACAGACAAAGACATCTCTGGACGAGAGATACTATATGAATAAAAAATATCACATATTAGGATTAATATGCATTTTTGTGTGGCTATTTTGAGAGAAAACTATCTATTAATTTGAGTTTTCTCTCTTTTTTTAGTCATCTATGTATTCTAATTCGTTGTTTTAATCCTGAAAATAGAGATTC
>Ga0247608_10000107_pt1 | contig 160938 bp, 126 predicted proteins | sample 176DNAGHGlowgp2_FD_193490 | JGI IMG/M metagenome (GOLD analysis project Ga0247608, IMG submission 193490) | Sheep rumen microbial communities from Palmerston North, Manawatu-Wanganui, New Zealand - 1766 DNA GHGlow gp2 | ecosystem: Host-associated > Mammals > Digestive system > Stomach > Rumen...
CAATACTATTCCGCCAGCAACGGCTTCAATGACATCCGTGCCTATTCTGGCATAACAACTTCCGCTCCAAGTCACAATACGCGCTCCGTCGGGCTGAAGAAAACGAAATGGTATCAGGCGACGCACTGAATATGCCGACCCGGAAGCACACGAAAAGCCCTTTTTCTGCTAAAGAATGTGAAAACTATCGAAAAACGCGGGTGGTGATGCAGTCTTTTCTCCATCGTAGGACTTAACATAGCCGTGGGACAGATACCTGAGTCATAGCAGCCGTCATACCCAAGTACCTGCGACCGGTAAAGTGTGCTATCTACGGCCTGTCTTCCAAACGGAATTGGACTTCAATGTCCCCTCTCAGTGAAAACCGCCGAAGTGAAGCCTTTCAGACCCCATACGTACTTCTCTCTACGAGAGAGAAGGTAGTATGTGGGGTGCAGAAAGGGGGCTTCACTGAGGCGACTGTCATCTGCTAAGAACTCTTCCCCCAGGCCATTTGGTTTGCCTCAGGCGGCCTTACCATGCTCAATCCCGCCATAAACCGCCAATGACTCTGGCAAATGTCGTACCTTTGTACTCGCAAACAAGATGCAGCGTACTTTGTCAAAGTGACCAGGCGGACGGGCCCAAGAAAGGGTAGCCCTTACTCCGAGAAACCAGGCACCTTTCTCCAAGAAAGGATAGACCTTTCTCCTAGTTTGCAGCCACCTTTCTCCCGCTTATCTCACCCCGACACAGTGTGAACCATAGATGTAGTCATCTCTAATTTTCAATTTTCAATTTTTAAAAAATGGCAAGATCAAACATTCCAACGCAAAAAAATCCCGATAGCCACTCGTTAGCTATCGGGATTTTACAACTCGTTACTTGATGTTATCCCAAGTATTTCATCAGGATGCGGGCATGGCCACTGTCATGGAGCTTGGTGATGCTCTTCTCACGAATCTGACGGACACGCTCACGGGTGAGCCCCATCTCAGCACCGATCTCCTCGAGGCCGCGCTCCTGGCAGCCAATGCCGAAGCACTCACGGACAATCTTCAGTTCGCGGTCCTTAAGCACACTGCGTAATACATTCTCCAAGTCAGAAGTCAGCGACTCGTAGTCGACTTGCTTGTCAGTACGGCTGTCATCGCCAGAGGCCAGAAGGTCGGCCATCGAGTTATCATCATCCTCGCCGAAGGGAGCATCGATACTCATGTGATGGCTGTCGGCCTTGGCAGTCTGCTCGATCTTAGCCTCGTCAATCTGCGTGAGTTCTGCCAACTCAGTCACAGAGGGACGACGCTGATGAACCTGCTCAAAACGGTTGATCTCCTGATTAATCTTGCTCAGGGCCCCGCTCTGGTTCAGCGGGAGGCGCACGATACGACTCTGCTCTGCAATGGCCTGCAGAATGCTCTGACGAATCCACCAAACGGCATAAGAGATGAACTTGAAGCCTCGCGTCTCGTCAAACTTCTCGGCAGCCTTCACCAGTCCGATATTGCCTTCGTCAATAAGGTCGGTAAGCGTCAGACCCTGATGCTGGTACTGCTTGGCTACGGAAACGACGAATCGAAGGTTGGCTGTTACCAGCCGCTCCTTCGCACGCTCCCCCTCACGGCCTCCCTTACGGATGGCCTGTGCCAGTTCAATCTCCTCCTCAATGGTTACAAGGGGTTGACGACCAATCTCGACGAGATACTTGTCAAGTGCCTCACTCGAACGATTGGTAATGCTCTTTTGAATCTTTAATTGCCTCATAAATATCTTGTTACTCTGAAAAAGCGTGCAAAGGTAATAAAATATTGTGTAACTTGCACGTTTTATCCCAGAAAAACACTATCTTTTACAAAAGTTTAACTGTTAGAGATGCTATTTCGCGCTTTTTTCGAAGCAAAACTCGTCAACATCGACATATCCGCCCGATTTCTTGGTGGCGTAGCAGAAGAGGCCGAACTTGGTTCCCATGAAGAAGCGACGCCAGTCGAAACTGAGCCGATAGTTCTCTGTTCCAATCTTCGTCCATTGCTCGCCGTCGAGGCTGTAGGAGAAGTTGGCGCAGTCGGCACCACCCATGCGACGGCCTGTGCCCTGTGCCGGACGGAAATCGGCATCGATGCGGAGGTATATTTTCGAGGAGCGAGGAGTGAGGAGTGAGGAGAGAGAGATCTCATCCACCACTTTCTCGTCGAAGCTGGTCACCTCCTTGTCGCGGTCGGAGAGCTGGCAGGTCATCTCGACCATCTGGAGGAAGAGCCGCTTGCCTTTCTTCTTGATGACGAGGGCACCCGTGTCGCTGTTGAAAGCCGCCAGTCCGGCACAATCGCCATCCTTCATCTTTGAACAGTCGACAGCAATGCTGCCACTGCACTGCGGGCCCTCCATGCGCTGGGTAAGTGTGTTGGGTGCAAGATAGAGTGTATTGACCACGCGGTTGGTCTTCAAGCGCAACCATCCTGGGCGCTCAGTGAGGCTCCATGCTGCGTCGACCGGGTTGTGGTTCCACTGCCAGTGGAGACCGAGCTTCGAGTCATTGAAGTCATCGCTCTTCACAATGGCCGTCTCTGGCTGTCCGCTGACGAAGGGGCGCACGGTGTCAGGCACCTTGCCATTCTCATCGCCGAGCATGGGCCAGCCATTGATCCAACGGCAGGGCATGACGGTGAGCACACGTCCCACACCACCACGGTCCTGGAAGATGATACCGTACCAGTCGCCTGAGGGGCTGTCGACGATGGTACCCTGTGCCTCATAGCTGAAACCACCGAACTCGCTCTCAAGAATCACCTGCTTCTCGTAAGGGCCGTGAATGTCGTCGGCACGATAGCATACCTCACGACGGTGACGGCCAGGAGCATAGGTGTGGGAAATCATGAGGAGGTAGTACTTGCCGTCTTTCTTGATGACACGGCTACCCTCCAGGAGCCCTTTCTCGTCGGCCTCACGCTCGAAAATGTGCATATAGGTGCCCTCCATGACGTCGGAGAGGTCAGGCTTGAGCTCCATCAGCTCTCCTGTGCCATAGATAACATACACACGGCCATCATCGTCGAAGAACAGCGAACAGTCGTGGAAATGGCGCATACGGGATACGATTTTCCACGGACCCTCGGCCTTCTCGGCAGAAAAGATATAGGTGTCGCCCATGGCTCCCCGTTCGTTGGGAGCCAGGAGGGCATAGAAACGGCCGTTATGATACTTCAATGATGTGGCCCACTGACCACGGCCGTAGACGGTGCCCTGCTGCAGGTCGTACTTCGGCGAGTCGGTAAGACGGTCGAAGATATAGCCGACGGTCTCCCAGTTCTTCAGATCCTTCGACGCCATGACGGGAGCACCAGGCATGAGGTGCATGGTGGTGGAGACGAGATAGAACGTGTCGCCCACGCGGATGACGTCAGGGTCAGGGACGTCGGCCCAAAGCATAGGGTTCTGGATGGGCGGGGTGTTGATGGTCTCGTAGTCGTCGGCGAATGCAGGCGAGAGGAATGAAGAAAGCGGAAAGAGTAAAGAGATTAGCAAGAATCTCAGAAATGGAGTTTTGTTCATGATGAGATATTTTTATCAAGAATTTGAGAATCAGAGAATTAATTAGAGCTGGACGGTTTGCTCGTTGCCGTTGTGGGAAACGGTGCGCGAGGTGCCATCAGGGAGTAGGATGGTGAACTTCCGATCCAGTATCATGCCCTTATATCCTCCCTGCCGGGTACCGATGGTGAGTTGGCGGGCTTTATCGTTCCACTGGAAAGTGATGGTGGAATAATAGCCCTTCTCATAATTGTAGTTGTCGCCTTCGTCTTCATAGAGGGTAAAAGACCCGTCGGCACCAGGATAGACACGGATTTCGAGGTTGTCCCAAGCCTTCTCGCCTACATACTGCATCTCAGGGCCGAGGGGCAGGATGCTGCCGGCACGGACGAACATCGGCACACGGTTGAGGGTAGTCGTAAGGGTGACGGTCTGTCCGCCCTTATAGGTCTTGTTTGTCCAAAAATCATACCATGTGGCACCCTTCGGCAGATACTTCGTGGCGGTCTTCGTCTCCATCCAGTTGATTGCTCGTTCCTCCTTCCGTGTTCCTCCTTCCGCGTCTTTCCTGTCCCATCCCGTCATGGCATCTGTACGGACAATCTTCTCTTCCGTGTACTGAGGGTCGAGAATGGGAGCGGCGAGGATGCTACGGCCGAACATAAACTCGTCGGCGACGTCCCACACCTTGCGGTCTGCGACGAAATCGCTGAACAGCGGACGAAGGTAACTCTCATTGTTGGAGGTTACTTGCCAAGCAGTACTATATAAATAAGGAATAAGGCGATAGCGCAGACGGATCTGCTGCTCGATAGCATCGTAGACAGGCTCGCCCTTCTTACCAAACTGCCATATCTCACGCGGAGCATCGGCACCGTGACTGCGGAACACAGGGCAGAACAGGCCGTACTGCATCCAGCGCACATAGAGTTCCTGGAACTGCGGATTCTTGGGGGCAGAGCCTGGGCCACGGGTGTTGTAGGCATTACAGAAGAAACCGCCGATATCGGTATTGAAGTTGGGATTGCCAGTCAGCGAGAAGCTCAGTCCTGCAGGCACCTGTTTGCGGAGCATATCCCACGAGGAGTTCACATCGCCGCTCCACATATTAGAACCGTAATGCTGCTGACCGGCGAAAGCAGAGCGCGTCATGATGAAGACCCGTTTGGCCTCCCCCATCCCCTCCAAAGGAGGGGCGCTGCTTCGCTGGGAGTTATAGACGCCACGGACGGTCTCGAGGGGGAAGGCGTTTCTCATCTTCCTCCAGGTCGCGGTTGGAGTTCCCCCGCCTTCGGAGGGGGCCAGGGGGAGGTTGTAGGCATAGTCAGACTCACGGGGATTGAAGAAGTCAGGATCGGTAGAGTCCATCCACCAGGCATCGGTACCATAGTCATAGAGCTTCTTCAGATGTTTCCAATAGATGTCACGGGCCACGGGACTGAAGGCGTCGTAGACCTTCACACCCGATGGGTAGTCCATGCGCGGAGGCCAGATGTGGGAGAGTCCACTCTGGGGCCATGTCTCGATGGGTAGTAGAAGACCCTTCTCATTGAGTTCACGGAACTGTTGTGTCTGCGGGCCGAAACTAGCCCAGATGGAGATCATGAAGTGGGCATGCTTGGCGTGGACGTTCTTGATGAGCTGCGGGCCAGTGGCGAAGTCCTCAGAGAGGAAGTCCATCGCATTCCAAAGATAGTTGGAGCCCCAATACTGCCAGTCCTGGATGATGCCGTCGAGAGGTACCTGGAGGGCACGGTACTGATCGACGATGCTCTCAGTCTCCGCAGCAGTCTTATAGCGCTCCTTCGACTGCCAGAAGCCATAGGTCCACAAAGGGAACATCGGCACGTCGCCGCTAAGATGGCGTATCCTTGCAATCACACCGTCGGCAGAACCGCCATACATGAAATAATAGTCTACACCTTCTCCTGCTTCGGAAGTGAATGTCATGCCATTGACATCGTCGTCGAACTGTGTGGGTGAGTAGTTCTCCCAGTACAGTCCCCAGCCTTTTACAGACTGAAGCACGCTCTGGAAGTCCTCGAGGTTGGACTGTTCCATGCGCTTATGCTCCCCACGACGGTTCATCTTTCCGTTCTGGATGGTTCCCAAGCCATAGACAGCCTCGTCTTTGTCGAGCAGGAATGTCTGGCTCACCTTCGATTCGTTGCCATTCTGCTGAATGCCCCAACTTTTTTCGCGTAAGAGCACACGACCTTTGGCGGTATAAAATGAGAAGCACTTCGTCGTGGGGTCAAGCTTCACCATCAGCTCACTGCTCTTCCAAACATTTCCCTGCCGGGCGACTTCCACATCTTCAGGTTTGGCGGTTATCACCAGACTCTTTGTGGGCTGTCCCTTCACAATATGTACGATACTCGGTGTGAAGAACTCAACCTTCACATCTTGAGCCAGGCCTGCGATACTCATCATACAGGCCGATAAAAAGAATAATGTCCTGCGTAACATGTCGACAAATGATTTAGGATTGATTAGTGCGTGCAAAGTTAGCCAATAATCTTGAGACTCATGCCATCGATTGTATCCATTTGTTTTCTATTTGTACCATGTTATGGCGAAAAGTCGGAAGTTAATCATGCTTTTCCCAAAAATAGCCTTATCTTTGCATCAGTTTTAAAAGAAAGAATATGGTATACAACGAAATTGGCAAGACCGGCATGCAAGTGTCGAACCTCAGTCTTGGCGCCTCATCACTGGGCGGTGTCTTCCACGGCATACGTGAAGAAGAGGGAATCCGTGCCGTACATGTGGCAGTAGACAACGGCATCAACTTCATCGACGTCTCACCCTACTACGGTCATCTGAAAGCCGAGACGGTACTGGGTAAGGCACTGAAGGAGATCCCACGTGACAAGTACTATCTCTCCACAAAAGTGGGACGCTACGGCAAGGACGGCACAAACACATGGGACTATAGCGCCAAACGGGCTACGGAGAGCGTCTACGAGAGCATGCAGCGGCTGAATGTGGACTATATCGATCTGATCAACGTCCATGACATCGAGTTCCAGGCTGGCATGGAGGGTGGTCTTCAGAAGGTCTGCGACGAGACGCTGCCTGCCCTTGTTGAACTGAAGCGGAAAGGTGTTGTAGGCCATGTGGGCATCACCGACTTGCAGCCGGAGAACCTGAAATGGGTCATCGAGAACTGCGAAGAAGGAACGGTGGAAAGCATCCTGAACTTCTGCCACTACTCATTGAACGACACGCTGTTGGCCGATTTCCTGGGTTTCTTCGAGCAACACGGCGTGGGCGTCATCAATGCCTCGCCACTATCAATGGGATTGCTTTCCCAGCGCGGAGCACCTCTATGGCATCCGGCAGGCAAGGACTTGCGTAATGCCTGTGCCCGTGCAGCCGCCTACTGCCAGGAAAAAGGCTACCCCATAGAGAAACTGGCCATCCAATTCTCCACAAGCATGAACCCAAGGATAGCCACGACACTCTTCAGCAGCGCCAACCCTCAGAATGTGCTGAAGAACATCAACTACGTGAACGAGCCGATGGATGAGCAGCTCGTGCATGAGGTACAAGCCATCATTGGCGATCAGATGTTCGTCAGATGGAAGAACTCGTAATAGTTTACGGTTTACAGTTTACGGTTTACAGTTTACGGTTTACGGTTTACGGTTTACAGTTTACGGTTTACGGTCATTTTTCCTTTGGCAGTTCGATGATGAGGCGACAGCCTGCGCGATAGCCGGTGTCAAGGAAAAGGTCGCCACCGAGATTGCGGATATGCCGCCGGCTCAACGCCAGACCAAGACCAAGGCCTTCTGAGAGGTCGTTCACCTTGGTGAACATCTCAAACAGTCGGCCACCGTCTTCATCTGCAATGCCCGGACCGGTATCTTCGACGATGAACCGAACCATCGACTCTATTTCGCTGACACGCACAGACACATTCTGCCCGTCGGAATATTTGGCAGCGTTGTAGAGTAGTTCACGTATACTACGCATCAGATAGAGATGGTTCGTGCTGATGCAGAAATCGTCAGGCAGGTCAGTCTCGTATTTGATGGGCATATCCGGGAAATGCTCGTGGGTAAATTTTATACATTCTTGGGCTATCTCATTACACGACACCTCCTCATTCCTCTTCGCATAAAGTTCCTGGGTGATGCCCTTTGCCGAGCAGTCGAAGAGCATCTTCACCATCCTGTCAAGCATCCGGGCGTTGTGCCGCATCATATCGGTGATGCTCCTTGTCTCCTCCTCTGGCAGGCAGCCATTGCTCTCCTTCAAGACCTGCGCGAAACCCATGACGATGTTAAGCGGTGTGCGTATCTGGTGGGATACATTCTGGATGAACAGCGACTTCTGCCTGTCGGCCTCCTTGGCCAGTTCGCTGATGCGCGCCAGCTCTTCATTGCGCTGGGCTGTCTCGTCATTCATCTTCCGGATATCCTTCACATGGCGCGATAGGGAGTCCTGCATCATGGCAAAGCTGTTCTGAATACGCCCGACGACATCCCTGTGGTGCGACGTTGAAATCCGCTCGTCATAATGGCCGTCGGCTAAACGCTGCAACTTACCCGTCAGCTTGTAGAGAGGCAAGATGGCATGAGCGACGGTGACACTACTGAAGAAGAGTATCATCAGCAAGCCGATGAGAATAAGCGGACCGATGATGAAACCAAGACGGTTATAGCTTTCCAGCACACTCCGTTCCGGGCAGACCAGAGCCAGGCTGCAGGATATTCCAGAAACAGGCTGATAGCAGACCAGGCATCGCTCACCGCCGAGTACGACGCTCATACAGCCTTGCTTGCCCGTTGTCATCTCATGCCCAAGAGCGATGATGTCGGCATTCTGCTGTGGGTCGGCATCGCTGAAGATCGTCTTCTTGAACAGCAGCGCCGAATCAGGATGCAGGTAGTAGTGTCCGTCTTCGCCTATCAACATATAATAGGAATCAGAATACGGCTTCTCTGCCGCAATGAGTTTCGATAGCCGCAGCAGAGAGAGGTCTGTGGCGATGACTCCGACAAATTGCTTGTCGGCATTGAACAGCGGCTTACAATATGAGGCGAGCATACCCTCGATGACAAGATTCAGGTCCTGGTCATGATAGTACACCACCCAGCATGGTTTGCCAAGGTCGTGCGGTGTCTTATACCATATCCTGTCGAAGTACTCATACGGTTCCTCAACGACAGAGACGACCGTATCGGTCGTTTCCGCCGTTTCACTTGCCCCTTTCCTTTTCCTGACGGTATAAGCCGAGAAATACCTGCCGTATTGAGGGAACGTGTTCGGCTCTACGCTGATGGAGCAGCCGTCGATATTGCCATTCAGCATGACGATGTAGCGCGCCAGGTTCTGGATAGAGTCAGGGTTCATGTATTCCGTTATCTCCCATTCATTGACGTCGGTAGCCGTCTCGACCACGCTGATGTGTTGGCGTATGCCCTGCATCGTCGTGTTGAGCACGCTGACGGCATGCTTCGTCGCCTCAGCCCTCACCTGGTTTCTCGACCTGATGTAGAGCGTGCCTATAGCCAGCATGAAGATAGGCACAGCCATCAGCAGTATGCCGAGGCTCAGCTTCCATGAAAGCGACTGCCGGATATGTTTGACCATGTTGCGCATCAGGATCCTTACCGTTTAGTTCATAATCTTCTCCGAGTCCTTGATCAACTCGTTCAGCAGGGCTGTCACTTTCGATCCCTGCCTCTGTATCTCGTCCACCAGTTCACCAGTGTCTTCTTCCGCCGTTTCACCGCTATGGTCGCAGATCGTCTCCACGCTCTTCACGATGCCGCCCACAGGTGCCATCATCTGGTCCGACATATTGTAGAGGAAGTTTGTCTTCATGCGATCGGCGGCCTGCGCATGTTCGTAGGTGGCCTGCAGCTCCTCGCCCCGTTCCTTCAGCGTGGCCGACAACCGCTGCAGTTCCCCCATACGGGTGGAGAGCGACTGCTGCATCTTCTGGAAGTGCCGCTGCAGTCGTCCCACCTCATCCTGCTGCAAGCTGTCGGGGATAGGCTCGTCGTAGTAGCCTTCTGCTATGCGTTTGGCAGACCTCTCAAGTTGTCTCAACGGAAGGAACTGCCGATGGATGAAGAAGTAGCACGACAAGAGCAGGAGCAGCAGTCCGGCCACCGCAATGCCCAGCACCATATAATGCAGTTGGATATAGTCGCCGAATATATCATCCTCAGGCAGCACTACGCCAACGCTCCATCCCAGATCTGTCATGTCGCGCCCACGGACATCGGCGCGCTTGAACGGCTTATAGAACACGTAGTAGTCGCGTCCGTCCAGCTTTACCTTCCGATACCCCTCATCACCATTAAGCATCGCCTTGGCCGTCTCTCTCATGGTGTGGTCGTCACGCTTCGAAAGGGTCAGGATGTTCCGGTTCAGACTGCTACTGTCCGGATGTATGAGTATCGAACCGTCGTTCCTGATCAGCGTACAGAAGGAGTTGGGCGAGGTCTTGGCTTCAAGCACGATCTTCGACAACATGGCCAGTGACACGTCGACGGCCATTGTGCCCACTTTCTGTCGCCCGTTGTAAAGCGGCAGGGCAAAGGTAGCGGTGGCGTCGCCCTTTGCCTTGGGCTCTATCCATCCCATCCTCTCTAAGGAGTCTGTATTCCAGTCGATATGGCAGTCCACGACATAGCTGTTGCCCTCCTTGAGTCTGCGTGCGTAGTCCTCCAGCCTATCCTTCTGGTTGATGTGGGGCAACATTCTCCAATAGATATTTCCCGAAGCCTGCTCCACGCTCAACAGTATATTGTCAATCCGTTCCACCGTAGCCTCCAGCGCTTGCCCGGCATTCTGCACCGCCTCTTCTTTCACGGCCTTTCGCGAATAATAGAACATCGTCAGCAGGGCTGCCATCAGCAGCATGGCCAATGCCAGCATCACCCTGAAAGTGAGCCTGAATGTCAATGTCCTGTTGATCAGTCCGGAAATCTTAACCATAATTGGCGCAAATATACGAATAATCTTTGGAAAACAAGTAAATAATTCCGAAAATCAGTGCCATAATAATATTTTTTAGTAACTTTGCAGCCATCAAATTCATTATTCACATGGCGAATCCTTTTTTTATCATCGATGCCCATAGTCATCTGTGGCTGAAACAAGATACGAGTTGGAACGGCAAGCCCATCCGTTCGTTGAAGAACGGGCGCTCTGTTTTTCTAGGCGAGGAGGTACAAATGATTCCACCTTTTATCATTGACAGTCAGAATTCCGCCGAGGTTTTCCTCTCGAACATGGACTATGCCCAGGTGTCGGCAGCTGTCGTCGTCCAGGAGTTCATCGATGGACTGCAGAACGACTATCTGGCCGAGGTGATGCACCGCTATCCCGACCGTTTCTTCTGTTTCGGAATGGCCGACTATATGAAGGAAGGATTCTATTCACAGGCAGAGTCGCTGTTGGACAATGGCTTCAAGGGGCTGGCCATCCCCGCCCATCGGTTGTTAGGCCAGCCATTGACGAGCGATGAGATGATGCGCATGTTCCGACTGATGGAGCGTCGCGGTTCCCTGCTCTCCATAACTCTTGCTGACGGCATCCGGCAGGTGGAGGAGATGGAGGAGGTGATTGCCAATTGTCCGCGACTGAAGGTTGCCATTGGGCATCTGTGTATGGCCAATCCTCCGCAGGCACCTTGTTGGGAAAATGAGAGTTGGCGCAAGCAAATACTATTGGCACGTCATGAGAACGTCATGATAGAGACGGGTGGTATCACCTGGCTTTACAATTCAGAGTTCTACCCCTTCCCCAGTGCTGTTCGTGCCATCTGCGAGGCTGCCGATTTAGTAGGCATGGAGAAACTCATGTGGGGTAGTGACTATCCGCGTACCATTACCGCCATTACTTACCGTATGTCTTACGATTTCATTACCAAGTCGTCCATGCTGACGGAAACAGCCAAGCGTCTCCTGCTGGGTGAGAATGCCCGCCGCTTCTATGGCTTTGGCGCTTTAAAAGAATTACCGTATATAAAAAATATGTCAGAATAATATGAAAGCAATACAAATTTCCGGTTTGCGCACGATGCAGATCGTAAGTATTCCTGAGCAGGAGTTGCATGCCGACGAAGTGCTCCTGCGTTTGCAGTATGTCGGGTTTTGCGGTTCAGACCTCAGTACCTATCTGGGCAAGAATCCGATGGTGAAGATGCCAGTGATCCCTGGTCATGAGATAGGAGCAGTCATTGAGAAAGTGGGCTCCGATGTGCCAGACGGTCTGAAGCCGGGCATGGTCGTTACCTGCAACCCTTATACCAACTGCGGCAAGTGTGCCTCCTGTCGCAACTCCCGCGTCAATGCCTGCCAGCATAACGAGACACTGGGCGTACAGCGCAACGGTGCCATGCGAGAGTATATCGTACTGCCTTGGGAGAAGGTTATCCCTGCAGGACTGCTCACCCCTCATACTTGTGCGCTAATAGAGCCGATGAGCGTCGGCTTCCATGCCGTGAGCCGTGCCCAGGTGACTGACATCGACGTGGTACTGGTGATTGGCTGTGGTATGGTGGGCATGGGTGCTGTCGTCCGTTCTGTCCAGCGTGGTGCAACGGTGGTAGCTGCCGACATTGATGACGAGAAACTCGAGCTCGCCAAACAGATGGGTGCCAGCTATACGATCAATACCAAGACTGACGATGTACATGCCCGTCTGCTGGAGATGACATCCGGCTTTGGTCCTGATGTGGTGATTGAGGCAGTAGGCAGCAGCGCGACCTATCAGATGGCTGTCGACGAGGTAGCCTTCACTGGGCGTGTCATCTGCATTGGCTATGCCAAGACCGAAGTGTCGTTCCAGACTAAATATTTCGTACAGAAGGAGCTTGACATTCGTGGCTCCCGCAATGCCCAACCCAGCGACTTCCGCGCCGTCATTCATTACTTAGAGCGCGGCACTTGTCCTGTAGACCGCCTCATCAGCCGCGAAGTGACGCCTGAGGAAGCACCTGCGGCCATGCAACAGTGGGCAGATAATCCCGGAAAGGTATTCCGTATTCTCGTGAAATTCTAGTTTACAGTTTACGGTTTACAGTTTACAGATGATGATTACTTATGAGCATGAAAAAGAATTCCTACCTGATACCGTTTATTCTCGTGACGTTCTGCTTTGCCCTCTGGGGCTTCGCCAATGACATCACGAACCCGATGGTGAAAGCTTTCTCGAAGATCTTCCGAATGAGTGTGACCGACGGGGCATTAGTGCAGATGGCCTTCTACGGCGGCTATTTCTGTATGGCCCTGCCTGCCGCCATTTTTATCCGTAAGTACAGCTACAAGGCCGGTGTGCTCATGGGTTTGGGACTCTATGCCGCCGGAGCCCTCCTGTTCTTCCCGTCGAAGAGCATCGGGCTCTATGGGTGTTTCCTGATTGCCTATTTCATCATGACTTGTGGTCTGTCGTTCCTCGAGACATCGTGCAATCCCTACATCCTCTCTATGGGAGAGCCCGAGACTGCCACACGCCGGCTGAACCTCGCACAATGCTTTAATCCCTGCGGGTCGATTATCGGTATGTTTGTAGCCATGAACTTCATCCAGGCGAAACTGAACCCTATGAGCAGCGCCGAAAGAGCGCTGTTGGACGATGCGCAATTTGAAGCCATGAAGAATGCCGACCTCGACGTGCTGATATCCCCCTACCTCGCCATCGGTCTGGTGATTGTCATCATGTTCCTCATTATCCTCTTCACGAAGATGCCGAAGAACGCAGACCAAAGTCACGACATCCACTTCATGGTGACACTGAAGCGCATCTTCTCATTGAAGCACTATCGTGACGGGGTAGTTGCCCAGTTCTTTTATGTCGGAGCACAGATCATGTGCTGGACCTTCATCATACAATATGGCACTCGCGTATTCATGGCTGAGGGCATGGAGGAACAGGCAGCCGAAGTGTTATCGCAGCAGTTCAATATCTATGCGATGCTCTTCTTCATCTGTTCACGATTCATTGCAACCTGGCTGATGCGCTGGGTGAAGCCCGCCCGTCTGTTAGCGGTGTTTGCCTCCCTGGCGATGATATTCACACTAGGTGTCATCATCTTCCAGAACCGTATGGGCATCTACTGCCTGGTCTGCGTCAGTGGCTGTATGTCGTTGATGTTCCCCACCATATACGGCATTGCCCTCGACGGCATGGGCGACGATGCGAAGTTCGGTGCTGCCGGTCTGATCATGGCCATTCTTGGCGGTTCAGTACTACCTCCGCTGCAGGCGATGATCATTGATCAGGGTACAGTATTCGGCAGTTTCCCCGCCACGAACTGCTCGTTCGTGCTGCCATTCATCTGCTTCCTCGTGGTATTTCTTTACGGACGGCGTACGGCTGCTGCCTAAGCGCCGCCTGCTATCACGATGGCATCAGCATCCGTATAGACGACGGGTTTAGAGCCCTTGGCAAAGAACTCGTCAAGGCTGAATAGGGCGGTCTTACCTACCCTCAGTTTGCCCTTCTCGTATTTCATCGGTGTGCCATCGGAGGTGACACCAGCCACATACCACTGACTGCCACAGCGCCGGGCCATAATCACATACTTGCCTGGATAGCCGTCGATAAAACGGGTCTCATCCCATGTCGTAGGCACATCCTTCATGAACTTAACTGCCCATTCAGGAGCATCCGTCAGATTATTCGGAGCCATCGCAAAGTGCTGCACACTGCTCTGGAAGAGTACGGCGGTGGCCAAAGCGAAGGCATCGCTGGTCTTACGGGTGGTACCATGCTGATTGTCTACATTATAATGCTTGTTGAGCGTTGAACCTCCGAAGTCCATTGAGCCAACGGTATTGCGGATAAAAGGATGAATACAGGCATTGGTGGCCTCTGCATCACAAGCCCCCTGTCCGAAATGCAGGTTCTCGGAAGCCAGCACTGCCTCTGCAGCCACAAAGTTTGGATACATTCTTTCCCAACCCCGGGGCAGTGTACAGCCGTGGAAGATCACCTGAATGCCAAAGTCGTTGGCATCCGTAAGGATATCTTCGTAGAGTTGCATCATTGCCTGCTTGTCGCCACCGAAAAAATCGACCTTGATTCCTAGGATGCCGTTCTTCTGCATCCATGCCATCTCCTTGCGACGGGGTCCCGACTTATCCATCTTACCGCGAGGTCCCTGAGGGGCATCGTTCCAGTTGCCATTCGAGTTATACCAAAGGAACAGTCCTACCCCTTTTGACTTTCCATAACGGGCCAGTTCTTCCATCTTCTCATAGCCAATCTGCGTGTCCCAGAGAGCATCTACAAGCACACTGCGGAACCCCATGGCAGCCGAGAAGTCGATATAACGCTTCTGTTCATCGAAGTTGCAACTGGGATCCATACCAATGATCCACGACCAGGAACCCTTGCCATAAGTATATTCCTTCGAAGCCTTGTATTTCGGCTTTACCAGGTCATTAGTGACGGTGGTCTCCACGATGGGCTTCAGAGTCTCTCCAAGGGTAATCGTGCGCCAGGGAGTCTCAGCGGGCAGTGCTATGGCAGGTGTTGTCGAGCCAATACCGTTCATCTCTTCTGCCAAAGGGAAACCGATCTTATAATTAGCCCCACTTTCATTCACGAGCCTACAGCCTACATAGCCTCCATCCGTACCAGCCTCCGAGAAGAGCAGCCAGCCGTCAGGTGTCTTGAAGAGACAGGGGAAGGTGTAGCCAAAACCCCAACCGTTCTTGCCCATCGCATCGTCAAGGGTATAACCGGTCTCGTAGCTGGGAGCGGTGCGAGCAAAGCCCGTCATCGGCTTCATTTGCGGACAGAGGAACGTGGTGGTACCCTCGGGCAACACGAAACTGCTGGCTTCGACCTCTACGACTCCCGCCAACGTCTCGCCGCCACGCACCTTTTTCGGATAGACCTTATAGCGGTAAGCCACATCACGACCCGTCACACGGAAGACGATATCCAAGGCCCGACGACCGTCTTTCTCAAAGTGGCAGACCGCTTCTGTAGCCTCTACCTTTATGTGACTTTGCTTGATCGTCTTCAGCGAGTACTCATCTTCGAACTTATTCACCTCACAGGCTTTCATCGCCAACCCTTGCGTCAGATCATCGAAATTCAGCTTCAAGCCCAATGCAGAAGGCTGGATAAAGACCTTGCCGCAAAGGCTCACCTGATATCTGGGGATACCATCTTCATCGCTCACCGTTACCGTTATCCGTCCATCTGGGCTCGTTACCTGCTGTTCTGCGGCAGAAACAGCTACTGTTGCCATCATGCCAAGGACAGCACTCAAGGCACATATTACAAAGATTCTCTTCATTTTTGACTAAGTTACGTATTTTTAAAAAGAACTGCCACCATCGCCATTCCATCAGTGAAGCCTCTGGCTCTCGGTCGCCTCGCGCTTTGACTTCATAAGGCGATCGATGAAGTCCACCTGTTCGCGATTGGGGCGCATGATAAGCGATGCTCCGTTAGAGAACTGCATCGTCGTGGGCTTCGTGTCGTCAAAAGCAGGCCAGTAAGGCAGACCCTTGGCGTTGGGATTGCCCGTCTTGGCGAAGTTCACCCAATACTGCTGGATCATCTCTGCGACAGCCGCCTCGCCAGGATACTTGTCGGGCTGAGTGAGGAACTCACCATTCAGATAAAGGATATCATCAGCGTGGGCGACACCACGACGGAGCGGATTCTGAGAGAAGCTCCTCGTAGAGGGTTGTGCGAGATATGCTGCGTAGGCAGGGCTCTTGCCCGTCTTCGACTGCAGGTTCACCCATGCGAACGACGGCCAGGCGAAACCGAGGTCACGGAAGGTATCACCATTGCCGTGCCAAGCCTCTTCGTCAGTATTGCCGGGATAGACCTTCAATGCCTCGTCAGCAAACTCTCCAAACATGCGACGCACGTTCTTCTGGTAGTCCTCGGCCTTGACAGTGGGTGGTGTGAAAAGGGCACCCTCGTCGCTGTTGGTCATCACGATAACGGGTACATCATTATACTCACCACGCTCATAGAGACGGTACTGGTCATCACAGATCACATAGCCGTCGACACAGGGCCAGAAACCACCGAAGCCCACATTACCGTCACAGAGCGACATGGCATCCATCTGACGCAACTGCTTGAGACTCTTTTTATTCAGGTGCTTCTGAAAGGCGAGGCCTTGTTGCTCTGCGCCCTTTTGCGAAGCGTCCATACCCAAAGAGCGGGGATTGTCACTCCAAGGTGCAAACGAGCCTCCACTCTGGCTGATGCAGCGATGGAAGAGTCCCTTTGCCAACGGTGAGGCACAGAGCATGCTGCAGCTGATGGCACCGGCACTCTCACCGAAGATAGTGACGTTCGTCGGATCGCCACCAAAGTTGGTGATATTACGTTGCACCCATTGGAGAGCGAATATCTGGTCGAGCAGGCCATAGTTGCCAGAGTGGCCATCCTCATTCTCTTTCGTCAGTTCCGGATGAGCCATAAAACCGAGGGCTCCAGTACGATATTCGACACTGACGATCACCACCCCGCGCATGGCGAGATGCTTCCACAAGTCACCAGCGTAATGTTCCGTCTGGAAGCCGCCACCGTGAATCCATACCATCACAGGCAGGAGGTCGGCAGTCGACGTGGCCGGTGTAGCGATACCAAGATAGAGGCAGTCCTCGCTCATCATGTCTGCCGTACGCCCGGGACGTGTTGGTTGCGGAGGCATAGGACCGAACGTGTCACACTTCCTGACCCCCTCCCACGGTTTGGCCGGCTGCGGGGTACGCCAGCGAAGCTCGCCCACAGGAGGAGCAGCATAAGGTATTGCTTTATACACGGCGAGCTGCCCTTCGAGGACACCTTCCACATCGCCCGTCTCTACATGGGTCTTCAACAGAGGCTGAGCCTGAAGACTCACTGCTGCAAAAATCTGGCAGCCGATGAAAAGAATGGTTCTTAAGATCTTCATATTGGTCATTGATTTACTTGTCTGTCAATATCATCTGATGGCATAGAGATAGCCGAGCAAAGCCATCTTGCCGCGCATGGTCTCGCGAGGGGTGAACTCCCCGTTCACCCAGAAATAACGCTGGTTGAAGAACGACTCCTGCCGCGGCCATCCGCCTTCGTTCCAGTCGGGATAGCAGTACTTGAGAATGACTCGGGCATCGCCGCCGTTATGGCCTGGCGACCAGGTCTCGGTACCGTTGAAGGGTGTCTGTCCGGGATGGCACTCCGGCGCTCCGTCGTTACGGCCCGTGGTATAGCAGTCTGTAATATGGCGCTCACCAAGACCCGTCATCTCTACGATATTACCCGGGTTACGCCCCAGGCTCCAGGCAGCCTCAGTGTACATCACGTGCTCCAGTTCGCTCTTCCTGGCCTTATCTGCCACATAATGGGCGAGCATCACGAGCTGCAGATTCTGCGATACCTGCCATCGGCTGTCGTTGGCACTACGGCGCGACGGGCGCTTGGCCATATTGGAAATGTTGTATGCCTCTGCCTGGGCATTGATGCTGGCCTTGAGGTTCTCATAAAGTTCGGTATAATGGCGGGGCTGCGGACAAGTGAGATAGGCCGCTGCCGCCCAGACTTGGTTAAAGGGCACCAGCTGTCTATTCTCCTCATGCACCACACCCACGCCGAAGAAGCCGTGACGCCCCTTATTGAAGACGAGCGACTGCCGATCCTTGATCATACTCTCCTCGGCGAAAACATTCTCCCACTCGGTGTCGCCCGTGAGGTTATAGAGGAAGGCGGCAGCCATCTGACGGAAGTCACGCCCCCGCATCTGCATGCTACCGATATCCTGCAAGTCGTCAAGCTGGCTCCACTCCTGCTTCTCTGCATAACGGAAAGCCTTGATGGCCTCTGCTGTATAATACTGCCTCAGGGAATCGGCACCGTGTAAACGGAACGCCTCAGCAGTCATAGCACAATTGGCGGCATTGGCCCATGCTGCCATCGTGGTGCAGCCAGCCTGAAACATCACTGTCCAGTCGGCATCGGGGTTGGTGACGCCCTGTGAATAGCCCTCACCGTCGCGGATGGAAAGGAAAAAGTCTGTCTCGTTGCGGGCTTCATCGATGATGTCGGGGATGCCGTTTCCGCTTTCCCGGATACCAAGGTTATCCTCGGCAAGTCGTCCGCCGGAAAGGATATAGGGCAGTAGCATGTCATAGATATTGCTGACATGAGCCAGATGACGATCCCAGTCGAAAGCGTCAGAGTGGCCACCCCTCACTTCCGTATTCACAGGATTGCCAGGCAGGCGATGCTGCCAGAAACGGGAGGCCGTTAATGTCTTGAAGTGGGGCTCGTCCCATACGTCGGTACGCAGGTCGCGCCATTCCTGCATGAAGGGATGGAAGTCGGTCTTATAGACAGTAAAACCCTTGGGATCGGTCTCAGGGATGAACTGCGGCTGACGGGGCACTGGCCATACATGCTCGGGATCCTTCGGTTCACCAAGACGCATATAATAATAGCCGCGTACGGAATAGCGGAAAGGCTGGAAGTAGACATCATCGGCGATGTCGAAGTCCATCGAGCAGCCTACATCCTCCACCACGAGGCGATAGCGCCCTGGACGATGACCGCGGAAGTCAATGTTCCACACATCGGTGCCGACCAGACTCTTGCCACCGGCCTCCTCCTTGGCATCGGCAGTATGCTTCCAGAACTTCACCACTCCGGCATTCTGCCGCTTCTTGGTGTTGACGTCATAGAGCCACACCTTCTTGCCTTCCCAACTGCTATAGTCGCGCTGTCCACCATCACCCAACCACAGATAGAGGTCGGCAGCATGGGTCTGTTCGGCAGGTGAATAGCCGATGATGTTCACATGAAGGGCTTCCGACTGACAGTTCCATATATCGAAACACACGGTTGCCTCGTGGCTGTCTGCCCCGATATCACTGGGAATGGATACCGTATATGAGCACCCCTGTCGCATGGGCTGTGAGAGTTCAAGGAAAAGCCAGTGGTCGAGCTCGCTGGTCAAGGTATGGTCGGTATTCATCGGCTTCGACTTGCGCCAGACGGCTTTCGGCTGTGAAGCCACGAAGCTCTTGTCGTCGGCAGATGCTATCTGCCAGAGACCTGCCTGCTGGGCCTCAGCCACCTTCAGCCGCTCACCGAAGACCATGAGGGTATCGTCGCCTTCAGAGAACGAATGGCCGAGGTAGGCACTCGAACCTGTACCACTGTCGCGATAGTGCACCTCACCGTCACGGAAGTGCACCATCAGATAGTTTTTGTCAATCACATGGAGGCCCAGCAGCCTGGCGGCACTGAGCGGAACAACGGTCAGCAGGAGAAGTCCTGCCACTAATGCGGTCGCTCTAAAATTATTCATACATTCTATGCGTTGGTAATTTGGGTACAAAGATAGTTAAAAAAATGGATAATGGATAATGGATAATGGATAATTTTTGACGGCAGCAGCAAATTTTTCACTTTTCACTCTTCACTTTTCACTTTTTGTTGTATCTTTGCACGCAAATGTGCCAAATATGCTAAACTCAACTACCCCCATGAACAAGACAATGAAAAGACTGTCGGCGACCTTGCTCGCCCTGACACTCTGCACGACAGCATTCGCCCAAAGTGCAGAATCCCTCTACAAAGAGGGCAAGGCTCTCTATGATGCCAAGAAATACCAACAGGCGTTTCCCAAGTTGAAAGCAGCTGCGGAGAAAGGCCACAAGAAGGCCCAATACCGTGTGGGACTCAGCTATGACAAGGGAAAGGGCGTGACAGAAGACGATGTGAAGGCTGTCGAGTGGTACCGGAAATCGGCAGCACAGAACTTTGCCAAGGCTCTTTATCAGTTAGGCAAATGCTATAAAGACGGTGAAGGCGTGGCCAAAGACGAGAAGAAAGCTGTGGAACTCTTTCTGAAAGCTGCCAAACAAGACAATGCAGATGCCCAGTATCAGCTGGCCAAGTGCTATCTGAAGGGGCAGGGCGTGCCGAAAGACGAGGCCAAGGCCAAGGCATGGCTGAAGAAGGCTGTGAAGAACGAGAAAGACGGCCAGGAAATAAGGGAGAAGATCGACCAAGACGCAAAGGAAGGAAAAGAGAGCGCCATCCTCCTGAAGAAAATGCTGAAATAAACGACTCTGCTTTATTAACAACCAAACTAACATATTATGAGAAGAATTTCAATTACTCTGGCCGTTATCTTGGCGGCTCTGTTTCTAACCACGTCCTGCAAGAACAAGAGCCAGAACAAGGCTCAGGAAGAGACCAACTCAGGACAAGTCAACAACTTCCGCATCAAGCGCGGCACCAACATCAGCCACTGGCTATCGCAGTCAGAACAGCGTGGCGAGGCAAGGCGGCTTCATATCCAGGAGGACGACTTCGCCCGTCTGGAGGAGCTGGGTTTTGACTTCGTGCGCATCCCCATCGACGAGGTGCAGTTCTGGGATGAGCAGGGCAACAAGCTGCCCGAGGCTTGGGACCTGCTGAAGAATGCCCTCGACTGGAGCCGTCAGCACAATCTACGCGCCATCGTCGACCTGCACATCATCCGTTCACACTACTTCAACGCCGTGAACGAAGAAGGACAAAATGCCAACACCCTGTTTACTTCTGAGGAATCACAAGAGGGCCTGCTCAACCTGTGGCGCCAGCTCTCAGAGTTCCTGAAGGACCGCAGCTGCGACTGGGTGGCCTACGAGTTCATGAACGAGCCTGTGGCTCCTGAGCACGAGCAGTGGAACCAGCTGGTGGCCAAGGTGCACAAGGCCCTGCGCGAGCTGGAGCCGCAGCGTACACTGGTCATCGGCAGCAACATGTGGCAGGGACATGAGACGATGAAATATCTGAAGGTGCCCGAGGGCGACAAGAACATCATCCTCAGTTTCCACTACTACAACCCCATGATACTGACCCACTACGGTGCCTGGTGGACGCCTCTGGGCAAATACAAGGGGAAGGTGAACTATCCGGGTGTGCTGGTATCGAAAGAGGACTTCGACGCTGCACCTGCCGACATCAAGCCTGCTCTGGAGCCATATACCAAGGATGTATGGAACATCGACAAAATCCGCGAGCAGTTCAAGGACGCTATCGAGGCTGCCAAGAAGTATGACTTGCAGCTGTTCTGCGGCGAGTGGGGTGTCTATGAGCCTGTAGACCGTGAACTGGCCTATAACTGGACACGCGACATGCTGACTGTGTTCGATGAATTCAACATCGCCTGGACAACCTGGTGCTACGATGCCGACTTCGGTTTCTGGGATCAGCAGCGCAACTGCTACAAGGATTATCCGCTGGTGGAGCTCCTCATGTCAGGCAAGAAACTGGGAGAATAATCCCATCCTGGATAACATAAAGAAAGTCGGGCATTACTGCTCGACTTTCTTTATCTCCTTATCTCCAGGCTTAAATAGCAGACCGGTGCATTTTGATGCTTCAGCCTTGTAGGCTTTCAGTTCTATCTTGCTCCAATCTATCTGGTCCGTACGCTGGGCCAATGGTGCGTGAGGAATCAACGAACCGTCCTTCACCAATATCACAGCTGGTATCTTACCAGCCTCGATGGTCTGGTAGCCGCCTTCGTACACTTTCCCATTCTGATAGTCAATCCATTTACCCTTCGGCAGGTACACCATCCGTTCGCTGCCAGATTCCATCAAAGGTGCAACGAGCATCTGCGAGCCGAACATGTACTCATCCTCCACCAGCCAGGCACCGGGATCCTGCGGGAACTCTACGAGCAGGGCGCGAACCATCGGCAGACCACGCTCCGAGCAGTCCTTCGCCTGGGCATAGACGTAAGGCATCAGCTTATACTTCATCTCAGCACAGTCGCGGAAGGCATTGGTGAAACTCTCGCTGATAAGCCACGGCTCCGTAGGAGGTGCACCATGGGCGCGGGTATGGCTGGAGAGGAATCCGAAGGGCAACCAACGGCGATAGATATCCTCTGGCGAGGCAGTCACAAAGCCACCCATATCATGACTCCAGAATGAGAATCCGCTCAAGCCGAAGCTCAGGCCACCTCTCAGATCTCCGAGCATGCCTGTGTTTGTGGTCGCTGCATCGCCTCCCCAATGCAGGGCATAACGCTGAGAACCTGCCCAAGCCGAACGTGCCCAGATGATACCCTCACCAGGATACTGACGCTCGACAGCCTCCCAAAGGGCCTTGTTATAGCGTAGCGGATAGAGGTTGTGCTCATACAAGCCACCCTTCCCGCTGTGGTAGAAACCGTTATAAGGTGCAGCCTCGCCGAAGTCGCACTTGATGGTAGAGACACCCTGCTTCAGCAGTCCATCGATCTTCGACTGATACCAGCTGACGGTCTCGGGGTTCGAGAAATCGAGCACAGCGTCCTCATAGGGCATACCACCCGTGGCGTTCGTCACATGAAGACCTTTCTCGACGATCTCAGGGAAGAAGCGGTTCTTGGGAGTGAAATACGGCAACTGCCACAAACAGGTGTGGAAACCGTCTTTCGAGAGTTGCTTCAGCATCTTCACGGGATCTTCGAAGCGGTCCTTAGCAAACTGATAGTCACACTGCCAGTCGACACCGAACCATCCCGTATCGAAGTGAATCACGTCGGAAGGTATCTTGTGAGCCCTCAGCTGACGGGCGATCTCCAGTCCCTCCTCCTGAGAGAAATAGGTGATACGGCTCATCCATGTACCGAAGCTCCACAAGGGCAGCATCGGGCTCTTACCTGTGATGTCGGTATATTCATTGAGGATGTCCTTCGGCTCACCGAAGAAGACGAAAAAATCCATCTGCTCGTCGGCCATGAACAGGCGCTGGGCACCGATGTACGAGGCCCCGAAGTCAGCTGTGACAGGGGCTGAGGTGTGCATGAAAATGCCGTAGCCTCGGTTCGAAAAATAGAAGGGCACAGGCTTGTACTGGCCGTCGCTCTCAGGCCCCTGAGGGTCGGTGACGGAGAGGTGGACCTTCTGTCCTACTTTATTCAAAGAGGTGAACGACTCCCCACAGCCGTAGATCCTTTCGCCTGGAGCCAAGGCGAACACGGGGTTGACGCTGCGAGAGTTGTCGGAGCCACGTTTGATGAAAGAGAACGGCAGAAGCTTGATCTGCGACGAGTCGTTGTCGACGATGTGCCGCGTCTGAGTCAGAATCCGTCCCTTGGCGTCCTTGATGACCAGACGGAAAGGATACTTTTGAATCTCAATGCTTCCGTACTGAGTCTGATATGTTATGGGCTCCCGTGAGTCATTGTGAATGCCTCCTTTGACAGTAGCATAGCGGAGATCGTGGGGCCTGTCACCATGATTCGCCTTGAAAGCGTCGCAGAACATGACATCCTCCTGATCCGTATTCTTAGGCACGATGGGTGTCGTGAGCATCCGGATGCGGGCCGTCCTCGGCGTGATGAATTCTATGGAAAGCTTCAAGTTGGGGTCGTTCTCATACGCGGCATCGGGGAAGTCGAGCATCTGCATCCTTACAGGCCAATACCCATTGAGGTTGAAGGCCTGCCTCGGACTCATCCTGTATCGTTTCCACTGCACCAGTCCCTCACCTTTCGCAGCGTCGAAACTCACCACTGAGTCTGCGAGGAAATAAGTATTCGACAAATCACAGAAGTCTGTCGACATGTCCTTCTGCATACATTGCAGGTACTGCACCCCTGCATTCGTCTGGATCTGCGCATAAGAAGTGAAGAGTGAAGCGTGAAGAGTTAAGAATGCTGCGCACGCCATCCTTACCCATTGCCTTCTGTTTATCCCTGTAATCATAATACCTAAATTACCAATTATTGATTCCTCGTAAAGTTCTTTGGTTGTTAGAATTGAATGACATCCGACTGGAGCGTCGGAGACTTGGCCGTAATGGATCCTTTACCTGTCACGACCACCATGCACTTACCGAAAAAGGCTTTGCGCTGCGGGGCCTTGAAGCGCTCCATCGAGGTCTGACAACCGTTGTCGGTTCCGATGATGTGCCCCGTACCTTCAGCCATGAAATATATCTGGTCTTCAGCCCAGGGGCAGAGGTTACCGTCCTTATCGACCACCTCAGCGGTGATGAAGGTGGTGTTCTTACCCTTATAGTCTACAGACAGACGGATATGGTCTGGTGCTCCAGCGGTGCGAATCATCTGTTCGCCAACAATCTGGCCGTCCTTGCGGGCTACGACCTTCACCTCTCCGGGGTCGAAGATCACTCGCCAGCCCACGTGGTATTCCGTGTTCAGTCCCACCGTCGTATTATGCATCGCATAGCGGTTTTCTGCATTCTCTCCCGTCTTGCGGCGCACACCCTGCGACTGGCCGTTGATGAACAGTTCTACCTCGTCGGCATTATTATAGTAGCACCACATGTCGATTTCGTCGCCAGGCACCCAGTTCCAATGGGGGAAGAGGTGCAGCACAGGCTTCGACGTCCACTCGCTCTGATACATGTAATAGGTGTCTTTGGGGAAGCCTGCGAGGTCGATGATGCCGAAGTAGCTTGAACGAGCAGGGAAGCCGTAGGGCGTAGGCTCGCCGATGTAGTCCCATCCCGTCCAGATATACTGTCCTCCGACGAAGGGATTATGCTTCACCACATCCCAGGTCTCTTCATGCGTAGAGCTCCATGAAGCATGGAAGTTGTCGTATGAGGAACACATATACGAGGGGTCGGTATAGGGTAGCCACCACTCCTTCGGTGCCCAGGTGATGTCTGTCGAAGGCATCTTGTAATAGCCGCGTGTCTGAAGGGCACTTACACTCTCGGAGAAGAGGAACGGTTTCGCAGGGAAGTCCTGCGGAACGTCCTTTACCCACTGATGATGGTAGTTGAATCCTATTATGTCGATAGCACCACTCTTGAAGAGATGGTTGTTCGGCGAAGGCTCGTTGCATCCAGCGAGGATAGGGCGCGACGCATCGTAGCGCTTCACGATTTCCACGAGGTGCTGCGTAAGCAACGACTGCACGGAGAGCTCACCTTCCTTCGCCAGCGTCGAGGCGTCGTGGCCGGCATTGAGGATGAGGTTCGCCTGTTCGAGGGTGAGTGTGTCGGCCTCAGCCGAAGACCATTGCTCAAGCACCTCGTTGCCAATAGACCACATCAGGATGCTGGGGTGGTTACGGTCACGAAGTATCAAGTCCGTCAGGTCGCGCTCATGCCACTCGTCGAAGAAGCGGGCATAGTCATTCTGCGTCTTCTTACGTCGCCACATGTCGAAGCTCTCGTCCATCACGATGAGTCCCATCGTGTCGCACATGTTCAGCAATTCAGGAGCAGGAGGGTTGTGGGAACTGCGGATGGAGTTCACACCCATGGCCTTCAATTTGGAGAGCTTGCGGTGCAGGGCATCTTCATTCAGTGCAGCACCCAGGCAACCGAAGTCGTGATGCTCGCAGACACCGTTGAGCTTGAAGTTCTTGCCATTGAGCCAGAAGCCTGTCTCTGGGTCGAACCTAAAGCTTCGAAAGCCTGTAGGAGTCTCATAGGTATCAACCACCTTGCCGTCGACAGCCACTTCCGTGCGTACCTTATATATATTAGGGGTCTCGCACGACCAAAGCATCGGCTTCGAAACGTTGATGACAGACTTCAGCCCCTTCGATGTCCCGACTACCTTACCGTTAGGGTCGACGAGTGAATTTCTCACAACAGTGGAGGACCCTTTTATGAGATTATCGAGTGTCACCTCGATGGCGAGACGCCCCTTGCCCTTCACCACACTGCTGTTGGCATAGACACCCCAGTGGGCAACGTGGGTATGAGCAGTCTTCGTCAGCCATACGTGACGGTAGATGCCACAGCCGCTATACCAACGGGAGTTTGGCTGGTCAGAGTTGTCCACACGCACTGCCACCACATTCTCACCTTCACGGACATAAGGAGTGATATCGTATTCGAAGCTGGAGTATCCATAGGGTCTGTTCCCCACCAACTGACCATTGACATAGACCGACGAATTCATATACACGCCGTCGAACTCGATATAATAGTTTACAGTTGACGGTTGACGGTTTACAGTAAACTTTTTACGGTACCAGCCGATGCCACCAGGGAGCGCTCCCCCACCCGCGCCACTGGGATTTCCTACATAGAAGTCACCCTCAATGGCCCAGTCGTGGGGTACATCGAGCTGTCGCCACCATGAGTCGTTATAGTCTACCCTCGACATCTGGACGGAGTCGCCTAATACAAACCGCCAATCCTTGTCGAAACACTGTCTCTCTCTCGCCTGCACCGTCAGACCTGCCAATAAGGCGGTCACCACCAGTAAGTATCGTCTCATCTTTTTACCAATCATCATCGTCTGCACCAGTAATACCGTTCTTTAAAGCCTCTTCCACCTTGTCGATAATGGCATTCGAGTAGGCATGAGTCATCACGAGTGCCTTCGAGCAGGTGCGTTTCTGAGCGTCCTTCTCCACGAAGGGATAGTGCTTGGCTATCTCCCACTGCTCGTCGTAGAGCCGACGGTCGGTCTTGTCAGCTTTCATGCGCTTGCCGTCAGCATAGACATCCTTGTTCCTGTTCTTGTCTTTGTCATCATTGCCTAAGCCTCCCAGCCAGCCACCGCTTTCCACTTTCAGCACATCATAGTTCTGCACCGTGTAGGTGATACGCACACGACCTTCCTTGATATCGAGCCTGATAATCGGCGTGATACTCACCACATAGCGGTAGAGGGTGCCAGTATGGTCGGCGATGCCTTCGATGGCCGACGAGACGATGATGCAGCCTGCCTCCTTGTCATTCAGCGTGATGGCCTGTTTGTCCTTGAAGGTGGCAGTCACCCAGTAGTTCAGGGCCACGTAGAGTTGCTGTTTCGACTTGCCGGGAGCCTCGATCACCTGCTGGTAGGTCAGCGATTCGTTCTTGTCGAGCGTCAGTGTGCTAGCCAAGTTGGCAGCAGCGTCAAGCCACTTGTCGCCATATTTGCTCTTGGCATATTTCTCCAGGTCGGCAGCTTTCATCACCTGCGCCTGAACATTCATTGCGCCGCAGAGTATAAAGATGGCGGCCAGCATCCATGTCATGATTCGTTTAGTCATAATTGTCATTAGTTGATTTATTTGCCTGCAAAGATAATCAAAAACTGGGACTATCGCAACTTTTGCCGGCATTTTTTTGTATTGTCCTCCGACTTTTCTTAACTCTTCAGCAAAGTGTCACACGCCTCCTGTCACTTTGTGCGCTTGTCATTATAATCCTACATATATCATTCCTCTGCTGCTTTCATCATACCCTCTTCCTCCTCAAACTTGGGATAATGCTTAATTATAACCTGATGATCCATCATCCAGATATGGTTCAGCGTGAACGCAATCGAATCCAGCGTTTGCTCACAGGCCTTAGGCTTCAGTTCACACTCCCATACCGTGATACAATGCCACCCCATTTCAGCCAACCTGCGCTGCTCCTCCTTATCACGTTCCTTGTTCCTGCAAATCTTCGCCACCCAGAACTCCCGATTCGTATTCGGAATCTTACAACACTCTGAACTTTTCACTTCTCCCTTTTCCCTTATCACCTCCACATGATGCCCATGCCAGAAACATCCATTCACGAAGATACAAGTTCTGTATTTCCTCAGCACCAAGTCAGGATGCCCAGGCAACTTGGGAGAGTTCAACCTGTAACGGAATCCCCTCTTCCACAGCCCTTTTCTCACGATCATCTCAGGCTTCGTATCCTTCCCTCGGATTGCCGCCATCGTTTTGTGCCTTTGTTCTGGAGAGAGTTTATCCATAGAATAACTTGAGAAATAATCAGACGAAATAGTTTGATTGCAAAAATAGGAATATTTCGTCAAAGATGCAAATAATTCCCCAAAAATTTGGAACTTTCATGATTAGTTTGTATCTTTGCACCGTCAGAACGTTAGTTTTGACTACGCCGCTGAGTGCGGGGAGTAAGACCTTATCGCCCCTGCTCCATTTTAGAAGCCACCTATTCGGGTGGCTTCTATTTTTCATAGAGTTTCCTGAAAAGCCTGTTAAATGCAGAATTTTGAACCAATCCACGTTTGATGGAAATGGCTTTGTTCCCCTTAAATATGAGCACTTCTATTGCATCTCTGCTTTTCTCGAAGAAAGACTTAATGTCAGAAGCTAATAATCGCGCATTATAATCTGTTGTCATATTCAACAGCACACGGTTTGTTTGCCCTATGGATTCTGTAAGCCTATTACTTACAGACGCCTTACCTTGTATTGTTTTCAAATCATACAACCCAATTACGCCTTTACGCTCAAAAATGAAATCCGCCGTTCGAATACCTTTAGGATTAGGAAGGATATACACCTTGTAACCAAGTCCTACAGCTTTATGAGCAGCATCGAGCAGATTGGGGAAATCATCACCACGCTCTCCACCAGTAAAGTAGATCTTTGGCTCATTCTCCAATGGTTTGAACTCTCCATGCGAGGCAATCTGTTTCAACAACCTTACAAATTCAGCTCCTTTGACATCATGTAAGTCTATCAATTCTTCAGCAATATCACGAGAAGGAAAGTCGGCCACCGTCATCACTAAGCCATCTTCTTCAAAAAGAGCCTCGTAACACTTGGACAATTTGTCAGTATCTTTTAACTTGAGAGTTTCAGTCAGTTCGTCAATTGTGCAACACACCTTATTAAATAACTTGTACATCAGTTCCGGCTCTTGCCGTTCTGGAATATAGGCAATGGTCAGTTTCCCTCGCCCAGCAAACCATCCAGCCTCAGTATGGGCACTTCGCCCACAAGGCAAAACCAGAACACATGTGTCACAAGCCTCCATCGCTTCGATGTCGTTATGAAACTGCCGCTCTGCTTTGGGATGCTGCAACATGTCGCGATACTGTTCAGGACTCCACTCCATATAATCCTCACTCACACTACTCCACTTAAACCCAGGATCCCCCGATGGTGGATTACGGAAGTCATAGACATCATGCCCTGCCTCCCTCAGCCTTGCCACAACCTCAGGGTAAAAAACATTACGCCAACTGCTCGCAACATATATCTTTCTTTGAGCCATATTTTTTACATCATTCTCTGTCCAACTCCATTCAAAGTATCAAGGGCACAGAGGTGCCAGACCCCTTCGGGACATATTTTATGCAGGATAAATCTCATATTCATCAAAATCATCTGCTGGGTCTAACTTAATTTCACCCGCTTCGTATTTCTCGCGGACTATCTCGAATGCCTCATCTTCTGACCGAGCTTCGATTTCAACACTTTTGCTATATGTTTCAATGATTTTTAAACAGTATTTCATATTTCTTCGTCAATAATCTTTTCTTTCAATGTAATGAATACCATCTCCAAATCACAATCCCATGCAACATGGAACTTTTCCTCAGAGTCTGTATAAATATCATAATCAGTATCTAATCTTTCCAATTCTGAAATATCTTCTGCTCGTAATGATTTAAGACACCTCTTAGCCCTATTTATGTCTCTGAACACAAAAGTTCTTATGTAGCCGTTCTGATTATACTCAGATGCGGATATTTGCACCCGGTTAACTACATAAACGACGTCTGTTTCTTTATTCATACCTTATAAACTCATTATTTTGTTTATCAATTCCTTGGTTTGAACATCATACCCGTATAAAATTTGTTTGTCAGAATAGCCCAAAAACGAGATGTACTTCAATATCTGCTTGTAATTTTGCTGCGCAGGGCACAGAGGTGCCAGCCCCCTTCGTGTCAGGGAACTCCCAGCCGTCCTTCATATCACAATAGCCTCGTTGTGTAGCGAAAATGCAGTCCTCGTTATCGTGTATGATTGCTGCTACGACTTCTATCTGTTTCATTATCCTACTGCCATTTTCTGAACTTATCCAAGATAAAGCCGGGTATATGCTTCTATAATCATTCAGATAAGACATTCTTCATGTTCGTATCTGTAAACGTGTGCCAAATCTCCAACTCTACAGGCTTGTAATCTTTGAAGAGCTTCTTCACAAACTCTATCTCAAATACCAGACGGAAATCGTTTGGATCATTATCTGGCTGTCCTTCCTTACGAGTGCCGACACGAGCAATCTTAATCAGATATAGGTCACGAATGCCCTTACATTTGATATACGGCATAAAGTAGTAGAGTTTGTTCAAGGCTACTGACGATGGGAACTTCTTGCCAGTATAGTATATCTTTGCCGACTGGTCAAGATAGTGTTCCACGTTATCGTTCTTAACCAGGCTGATAAGCACGTTCTTTGTAACATTGCTATTTTGTGATGAAAATGAAGGGCTAAGCAGACGGCTTGTTTCATGGCAGGAAAGTGGAAGTTTCGTCTAATGAAAATCGCAGTTTCCTTAGCCCTTCGTCTGAGGGCCTACGCAGACACACATCATCGTGAGGTCATCGTTAGGCTCGGCGCCAGAGCGGAAGGTCTCTACCTCCTGCTTCATCGATTCTATCACTTGTTGGGCGCTTTCGAAGTTGGTGCCTCGCAGGGCAGCGAGCAGGCAATCGTTGCCGAACCGCTCCTTCTGGGGATTCTCAGCCTCGTTCAGTCCGTCGGTATAGATGAACAGCGGCCGATTCTTGATCGTATCGATTTCCTCGCCCTCATACACCTTCTCAGGCCACAGGCCGATAGGCGCGTTGGGAATCATGTCAAGGAAGTCGCCATGACAGTCGCCAACGCCTATAACCGGAGGATTATGACCGGCATTGCAGTAGTCGAGATGGCCCGTCTTCAGATCGACCAGTCCCAGCCAGAAGGTGACAAACATGCAGTTCTCATTGTCATCGCCTGAGAGGGCATCGTTCATGCGGGTGCATATCTCTGCAGGCATCATGCCCTGCTTGGCGAGTGTATGGAACAATCGTGTGGCCTGCGCCATGAAGAGCGAGGCAGGCACACCCTTACCGCTGACGTCGCCGACGGCAAAGTAGAGTTTGTCGCCCAGAAGCATATAGCCGTAGAGGTCGCCTCCCACTTCTCTGGCCGGATTCACATAGGCCGACATGTCGAGGCCTTCACGCTCGGGGAACACGTCGGGCAACATCGACATCTGGATGTCGCGCGCGATACGGAGTTCACTCTGGATACGCTTTTGCTCAGCCTTCACCTCGGCCAGACGCATGGCTGCACGATGGCGTGACCACGTATAAAAGGCAAAGAAGACGACCAGGGCCAGGATGCCAATGGCTATTCCAGCGAACGTCAGCTACTGTTTCTCAAGTCTCAGCGTCTTGGCTTCGTTCTCGGCGACGGCAGCCTCGAGTTGCAGCGAACTCATCTCTGCCTGCTTGCGTATCTCTTCCGTTCTGGCCGAGTCGCGTACAGCGACATAGAGAGATAAGGTGTCAAAAGCTTCTTTCCATCGTCCCATCTTCATGTAGGCTTTATATATGCCCTCGTATTTCATGACTTTATTAGACTTCTGATGTGAGAGCTCCAGCATCCTGTCATATTGGCCTGTGAGATCTGCATAATTGATTTCCTGCGACATAAAGAATTCGGAATTCCTGCCCGTCTCCTTCCTCATTTTCTGCAACTCGGCATAGCTGGTCATGAAGAGGGCGCTGTCGATAGGTTCTTCACATAAGGCGGCTTCGCATTTATAGGCCAGGCAGTTCATCTGCTGGTAGTCTGTCAGGCCGGGTTCCAGCTGGCATTGGTCAATTGCGTCGACGGCTTCTTTCCTCTGTCTCTTGGTAATGTGGATCCTGGCAAGCATCCAGTAGATATGGGTGCAGTTGACTTCGGGCAGATATTGTCTTTTGTAGTCAATGGCCTCTTTGCACAATTTCATCGTCCGATCTACCATACCCGTTTTTACCGACTGGTTGGCGAGAGTGTAAAGAGCGGTGACGAAGCCGTACTTGCTGTCGTGCTCTTTGGCATAGTTGACCATCTCATTGGCCACTTTCTGACCCTTCTGGGGGTTGTTACGGAAAATGAAGGTGGCCAGGTTAGACCACGACTTGTAGTACAACTCCTCGTCGTTGGCTTTCTGGCAGAGATCCATCAGCTCATGGACTTTTTCAGTGTATGCCTCAGTCTCGTTTGTTTCGAAGAGTGCATTGGCCTCTTTCTTGCATTTTTCTTTAGCCTCTTCAAGCTCTTTCGATGTCTCTGCAGCAACCAAAGAGGGCATACAGACGAGCCATATCAGACAGGAAATGAGGATCTTGACCATCGTTTAAATATCATCATCCAATTCTTCTTCCTGAACAAGCTGGCCAGCGAGGGTGAAGGTCCTGGCAACGGAATAGCGGCCCCCTTCCTCGTGATAACGATAGGCTCCCAACACGAGCGTGTCGCCAGCGGCTGAGAAGGAGATAAGCCCCTCGGTGGAAGGGAACTGACGGGCGGTCATCGACTCCAGGTCGACGATATAGGTCCATACGTTCCTGGCATCGGGGCAACCTTCAACGAGAAGCAACTGAGGATGACCAGGCACGAAGCACACCCTGTCGGCAGCAGCAATCTGCGTGAGGGGCACCTCCACTGGCCTGCCGTTCATATCGGGCCAGCGAGACTCAGCATTGAAATCGGTCGTGAGGAGGGAATCCACACGGCCAGACATCTGGTCGAAAAGCCAGATGGACTTGACGGCTGCAGGATCGTCCTCAGAAGCTGCCCGATACAGCTTGGTATAGACGTAGAGGCTGTTGACCTTGTCCTCCATCACGGCACCCTTGGGAAGTGAGCGCAAAGGGACTTGGGAGGTCTGCTGTACAGTGTCTGGGATTACGGTCTGTATGGAATCCTCTGTGGGAGCATCCTTGTCGGAGGCTGTGCGCTGGGCACAGCCACCGACGAGGAACGTCACACCCAGCAGGGCGATAACCACTCTATGCTTCATCGCTCCGGACGGTTAGAGTTGTACACTCACGGCCTTGCCGTTGTACTGAACCATCGTTCCCTCAGGATTATCGAGGTTCAGGGGCTTCGGCGAGTCCTTGGATATCAACACGACATTGAAGCGGCGCTGCTTCAGCATGCCCTTGAACTGGCCTTTGCGAGCACCAAAGCTTAAGGTCTTCGATGCATCGTCGTAGGTGATGTCGATGGTGGCATACTTGCCCTTCTCGTAGTTGTAGTTCGTGCCCTCATCCTCGTAGAGCTGGAACTGGCCATCCTTGCCAGCATAGACGTAGAGGTTGATGAGCTCCGCGGGCTTCTCATCGCTCCACTCCATCTCGGGACCGAATGGGATGATGGCTCCCTCACGAACGAAAACAGGGATGCACTCGTAAGGTGCATCGACCACCAGGCGCTGGCCTCCCTCGATGAACTCATTCGTGTAGAGGTTGTACCAGCCACACTGCTCGGGGAAGTAAACTGAACGATTGCGAGCCTTGTAATAGCCTACAGGACAAGCCATGAGTGCAGGACCGAACATCCACTGGTTGCCGATGTTCTCAACCTCACGATCGCCATTGAAGTCCATCACCAGAGGACGCATCAGCGTGTAGTCCTTGAAATGAGCCCAGCCTGCCATAGAATAGAGGTAAGGCATCAGGCGATAGCGCAGCTTGTCATAATACACGAATGACTTATAGGCAGGATGCTCATCGGGAGCAATATTCCAAATCTCGCGAAGGGGCCACTGACCATGACTGCGGAAGAGAGGAATGAATGTGCCGAACTGGTTCCAACGAGTCTGGAGCTCACGCCACTCCTTGAGGTCCTCGTTCTCTACCCCACTCTTATCGAAGAGTTGCTGGGCAGCAACATAGCGGTTCTCGACACAGAAGCCGCCCTGATCCATACCCCAGAAGGGGACACCAGAGATGGAATAGTTCAAGCCGGCAGTCATCTGCGCACGCATATCCTCCCAGCGGGTGCCGATGTCGCCACTCCAAGTGGCAGTAGAGAAGCGTTGCTCGCCGGCAAAACCGCTACGGGTGAGCAGGAACACGCGAGGCTCATTGGACTTACCCTTCCATACTGAGCGCTGACCATTATAGATGGCATCGGCATTCACAGTGCTGTAGGCGTTGAAATACTCTGTAGATGTGCCTAAGGCTGTGGGGCCAGAGAGAGCCTTGCGATACCACATCGGGGTACAGTCGCGCACATTGGGCTCAGAGGCATCCATCCACCAAGCATCGACACCGGCGATACCATCGTGGTTATACTTACTGTAGAGATTGTCATCCATCTGACGCCAGAACATTTTCCTTGCTCCGGCATCATAGGCATCGTAGAAACCGTTCTTATAGCCGCGACCTACCCAGTCGTGGATATCATCCGTAGGGCTCTGTACGTACATCCACCCCTTGGCATCGAGTTCCTTGTAGTTGTCGGTATTGCAATAGAACTTGGGCCATACGGATATCATGAAGCGCCCATGCATCTTGTGTACATTGTCGAGCATCTGCTGGGGATTAGGATAGCGCGAAGCCTCAAACTGGTGGCTTCCCCACTGGTTCTCTGGCCAGTAGTTCCAGTCCTGGACGATGTTGTCGATAGGGATATGGCGCTTGCGGAACTCTGCCAGCGTGCCTTCAATCTCATCCTGCGTCTTATAGCGCTCACGACTCTGCCAGAAGCCCAGCACCCACTTGGGATAGACCGAGGCCTTGCCCGTCAGTGTGCGATAGCCAGAGACGACCTGGTCAAGGTTCTCGCCAGCGATGAAGTAATAGTCCATATCCTTGGCCATCTCACTCCAGACGGAGAGCTGTTCGCGCTCTGCCTTGCTGCGAGGCTCAGAGACGCGCAGGCCGCAATAGGCCTCGCCACCATCAGGACGCCACTCTATGCGGAGCTGCACTTTCTTACCCTTCTGGAGTTCACAGTTGAACTTATAGGAATTAGGATTCCAAGCCGTGCGCCAACGCTCGGGCACAACCTCCTTGCCATCGATGTAGACCTTCACATAGCCTGAATAATAAAGGATGAACTGGTAGAGCTGGGTCTTGCCTTTACACTTGCCGCAGCACTCGGGCTCGATAAAGCCTTCGTAGGTAACATTGGCGCCCATCAGGTTGATGCCCTTGGGGAAGTTCTTGATGCCTCCGTTATCCGTCTTCAAGGCGATGGCAGACTTCTCGGGCGTACCATATTCATAATAGATGCTATCCTCATCGCGCACCAGCTTTTTGCCTTTCGCGTCAACGTAAGTTCCCGTGAGATGACCTTCCTTGCCTGTACGGTCATAAAGCTTGAAGGCACGATTCAGCTGCAGATAGTCGTTGGGATTGCCAAAACGGCAGTAGCTGTAGCTGTCCCACAACAGGCCGTAGTTCTTGTTCGACAGCACGAAGGGGATGGACACCTTCGTATTATACTGGAACAAGTCTTCGTTCTTGCCCTTCATGTTGAACTCTTCACTCTGATGCTGTCCGAGGCCGTAGAATGCTTCATCGTCGGGACTGTCGAACTTCATCTGCCACGAGAGGCCATGCTTCTGCTCCTCAGGCACGGTATAGCCGGTCTTCATACCCAGTTCGCGCTCTGGCACAGTGAAGTCCCAGAACTGTTTGCCGTCCTTGGCCTCCTTCAGCAGTCCCTTTCCTTCTGCATCATAGAACGTCACCCCACCTGTGGCCTTGGATACCACAGCCTTCACGCATCTGGCTTTCACCACCACCGTTTCACCCTCTTCGCTCACGGTATAGGAACCCTTCGCAGGAGCCGTCTGGGGTACGATCATCAGCGATGCCGGTTTATCGGGAAGGGCATCCTTCGAGGTAGCACGCACACGGATAATGTAGTCGTTCATCACTTCCAGACGAATCACCTTCGCCTGTCCGCCGTCAGGACGGATGGTCACCTGGTTCCCTAAGGTCTGCACGTCAGCTGCCTGCAACGATATGGCCGAGAGCAGGAGAGAACCCAACGCAAAGAATTTCTTCATAATTTTCTTGTTTCGTTTATTTTATGTTTACTGTAAACTTGTTAATCTTCCATGATGACGGCCTCTTCTATCACCTCCTGTTCCAACGGCAGGGTAATGGTGAACACAGAGCCTCCGCCTGCGTTATTGTCGCCTGTAACGGTACCACCATGAGCCGTCACAATATCCTTCACGATAGAGAGGCATACCCCTGGGTCATCATCGCTCACCACGGGATCGAACATGTGTTCCTTGGCCTCCTCCGGCAGACCGACACCGTTGTCGGAGATACGGATGGTGCCTTTGGTGGGTGTCTTGTCGACAAACACCTTGATGACGCAATTGGCTGGTGAGAACATGACGGAGTTGTTGAGCAGGATCTGCACGGCCTGTCCGAGCATCTCACGGTCGAAGGGTATCACAAGATCATTTGCCAGCGGGAAGAACAAGAACTTCAGCTTCTTGCCCTCTGGAGCCGTGAACTTGGCACACTGTTCCTTCATGAATTCCTGCAGGTCAGCGGGCTGGCGGTTCAGTCCTGAGACTTCCCACTCTGGTGTCTTCACCTGTGGTTTCTCCTTTTCCTCCTTGCCCATCATCTGAGTCTTCATCTCGTTCATCCACTGCTTCTTCATCACCTCCATGCGGAGTCGCTCGCGCTCCACCTGGTCTGCCTGACGCATCATGAATCTACGGCGCCAGAACCAGATGCCCCCTGCGACACAGGCGAGGAAGAAGAGCATGAGCCAACGGTTGCGCAGAAGCGGTGGGGTGATGGTGAGTTTGAGGATGGCCTCTTCCTCTCCCATCGTACCATCGTCGTTGAGCATGCGCACGTGCAGGACATAGCTGCCGTGATGCAACGATATATAGGTGATGTTCGGGTCGTTCTCCTCCGTCTTCATCCACTTGTCGCTGAAGCCCTCCAGCTGATAGATGAAACGTGAGGGGTTATGAGCCTCTCCCTTGTCGGTGGCCAACTGGATAGTAAACTGGTTCTCGTCGTATCTCAGCACCAGCTCTTTGCACTCGTCGAGAGCCTTGTCGAGAATGACACGCCCCTCGTATTTCTGTCCGACACCCACCTGCTGGCCAAAGAGCTTCAGTCCGCTGAACATCGGGCGCTCCTTATTGCCGACGTTAGTCACCAGCTTCGGGTCGATGACATCCACACCACCAAAACCACCCACGAGGATCAGTCCCTCACGGGTACAGCAGATGGAGCGCTGGTTGTAAGGTCCATGCTGCAGACCGTCCTTGCTGCTGAAACTGCGCACGAGGAACGACCACTCACCATTGTCTTCCTTCTTCGGCATGACATTCGAAATACCATGTTCAGTAACCACCCACATCGTGTGCAACTGGTCTTCAGCTATACCTACGACACTCGATCCGAAGAGACCCGAGTTCATGTCGAGCAATGTCTGACGACCTGTCTTCGGATCAAAAATGCAACAGCCTGCCGTAGAACCTTGCCAGATGAGCTCACGGCTGTCTTCCATCACACAGACGGAAGTAGCCATCGGCGCAGCCTGTCCTGGAGGCGTAGGGATAGTGATATTCATCACTTGGCCGCTAACAGGGTTGATAAGCGAGTAGAAATTAGAATGGCCCACTATCAGCCAGCCTTTCCTGATCCATCCTGCAGAAGTCATGAAATTCTCAGGCATCTTCGAGTTGTATGAGTTCCAGGCCATGAACTTCCCGGTCTTCTTCTGCAGTTTCTGGACACCGCTGCCGAGGGTTCCGATCCAGATACCGCCCCATTTGTCTTCTGTCACAGACCACACATTATTATTCAACAGCCCACCCTCTTCGTCAGAGGCGAGGTAATTGGTAATACGCCCATTGGTGCCAATATGAAGCAGGCCACCGTTGTAGGTGCCGAACCACACAGAACCGTCGCTCGCACCATAACTGGCCACCATCACGTCAGAGGCAAAGCCACAGCGCGCCTTGTCGAAGACCTCTGTCTCTCCCGTCTTGGGCATGTATTTGATGACACCTCGGTTGTCTGTACCAAACCAATAGTTTCCAAAAGTGTCCTCCGTAGTAGTGTTGATGTCGCCCAACTCCAGCGTGCGGAAGCCGGAGAGGGTCTCGATAAACTGGTTCAGACCATTGCGATAGCCTGAGATCCACACATTGCCGCTATGATCGGTCATCAGATGCCTCACGGTGTTGTCGCTCAGCGATGTCTCGTCGAACTTGTTGTTTTTGAACTGCTTCACTTCCTTGCTCTTCGGGTTGACCACGAATAGTCCCTCATGATCGGTGCCAATCCATATCCACCCACGTTTGTCGGCCATCACGTCCCATATCTGCATGGGTTCAGGCAGCGTAGGGATGCCATGCGCTTCAAAGAAACTGTTCACTGAAGGATGCCACTGCTTGGCGGCCTGGTCATAGACGAAGGTTCGCAAGTTGGTCAGCACCCAGTAGTTGCCCTCTTTGTCGACGATGATGTTATAGGCCTCGCTGGTTTTGCCACCGTGTTCGATCATGTATCTATCCTTCCATTTCACCTTGCCCGTAGCCGAGTCCACGCCAATAAGCTCACCGTCGCTTGAAGCCACAAGCAGAGTACCGTTCCAGTCGGCCATCGAGGAGAAATAGAATTCCTTGGGCAACAGTCCGTCCTCATAGCCGTATTTGGTCAGTGTGTGTTTCTTCCTGCCTGGAACATTACAGTAGAGACCCTCATCGTAGGTCTTCACCCAGATGTTTCTTTGGGAGTCGATGTGGAAACGGTCGATACTCCCGACAACGCCATAGGCTTTAAGCTGTTTGGACGGATTCCTCTCGGTACGCTCGGTGACCGGGTCGAACAAAGAATAGTTCATGCCCTGCCTCAACCAGAGCCTTCCTTCGGCGTCTTCGAATATCTGATCTACGTAGTTGTTGCGCAGGGTCGTCGTATCGTTCGGGTCTGAATAATAAGTACGGAAGCGATAGCCGTCATAGCGGTTCAAACCGTATGAAGTGCCTATCCATACAAATCCTTTCGAGTCCTGATAGATGCAGTTTATCGTAGAGTTCGACAGTCCGTCACGGGTATCCAAACGCCGGAACTTCATATCGGGAATGGAAGTCTCGGCACCTGCCCAGAGACATGTCAGCAACAATGTTAGTCCTATTAGTCGTTTCATATTGTTTGTTGGTTATTGTTACATTTATTTGATTACGTTGTCTGTTCTCCGTCATCCATCATGACAGCATCCTCCACATCATCATCCTCTTGATTGTCGGTTGTGCCATCAGCCTCCTCCACAATTCTGCTGCGGCGCTCCTCCCTCCTTCCGAGCCACCAGCGGCTGAAGGGCTTGCGAATCAGCAGCACTCCCACCAGCAGCAGTACATAGCAGAGGATAGCCCACCACGAACGGTACCAGGGGGCGTCGATGGTGATATCGAGCCGGCTCTCCACCTCACCCATCGTTCCGTCGTCCTTAAGCATACGCACACAGAGCGTGTAGCTGCCGGGAGGCAGCGACATATAGGATATATCAGGATTGTTGGCCGATGTCTTGATCCACTTGTCGTTGAAGCCCTCAAGCTGATAGACGAAGCGCGTTGCATTGTTGATGCCGCCGTTGTCGGAAGCCATGTGGATGGTGAACTGGTTCTGCTCGTATTTCAGACGGATGCTGCGCTGCATATCGAGAGCCTGCTCAAGGATGACGCGCCCGTCGTACTTCTCTCCTACCTCCACTTCCTGGTCGAAGAGCACGAGGCCGCTGAACACAGGACGCTCCTTGGTATTGCCGTCGCCCAGTTTCAGGGTACTGATGATGTCTAGTCCGTCTTGTCCACCAATCAGCAACTCACCGGTACGCGAACAAAAGATGGCACGCTGGTTGAAAGGACCTGGCTGCAAGCCGTCGCGGCTGTTGAAATTGCGGATGGTGAAAGTCCATGTGCCGTCGTCCTGCTTCAGGGGCGTAATGTTCGACACACCGTGGTCTGTCGCCACCCACATCATATGCCGTGTGTCTTCAGCCACAGAAACAGCATTTGAGCCGAAGAGTCCCGACTTCATGTCGAGCAGCGTCTTCTGCTTCGTCTTCAGGTCGTAGATGACCACACCTGAGGGCGAGCATTGCCACAGAAGTCCTCGGCTGTCGATGATGGCCTGTGTGGTAGCTGTCGAGATGGTGATGGCCTTGCGGCCGTTGTCCACGGGGAACGAGCCATTGATGATTTTGAAGTTGCCTGGATTGATCAGCGACCAATACTCTGAGTTGCCCAGCACGATCCACCCATTCGAACCCGTCGAGATACTGTTGGTCCAGACCGTATTCAGCGAGGAGTTATCAGCTGTGAAGGCGCGCTGCTTTCCTGTCTTCTTGTCGATACGCACGGCTCCACCGCCAAGCACGCCCACCCAGATGTTACCCCAGCGGTCTTCGGTAATGCCCCAGATATTGTTAGTGACCAGCGCGCTACCGGGATCTGTCGTACGATAGTTCTTCCACTGGCCGTTCTGATAATGGAGGATACCACCCTCATAAGTACCGAACCACAGGCTTCCGTCCTTCGCCGCATAGCTGCCCACGATGATGTCGCTGGGCACACCCAGACTCTGCTTCGTGAATGTCTCCACAGGCTCCAGCGTTTTGGGATCCATCTTGATGATGCCCCCATCGTTGCGGCCAATCCAGTAGTAGCCCTCCTTGTCTTCCGTAATGGTATTGATATCGCCTATAGGCATACTCTTGAAGTTCGTCATCGACTCCAGACACATCGCCACACCATTCTTGTAGCTGGCGAGCCACATACGGCCCAGCTGATCGAGATACAGATGCTTGATGGTGTTGTCGGGCAGTGAGGTCTCGTCGCCCTTGATATTCATGAACTGTCGCCAGTGGCGGCTCTCCTCGTCGAGCACGAGCACGCCCTGATGGTCGGTAGCCACCCACAGGAGACCCTTCGCATCGTAGCATACCTCCCACACGAGCACATCCTCTGGCACGTTCTCATAGCCCTGCGCCCGCATCATCTCCGTCAGCGACGTGTACCAGCGCTTCTCTTTCTTCACATAGATATAAGTACCTACCGAGTGAGTGATCACCCAGATATTCCCCGCTTTGTCCGTCGTCACCCAGTAGTCGTTATAGGCGTTCAGCGCATTCTTCACGTACGAGTCTTTCCATAGCACCTTGCCGTGTTCGCCGTCGATGCACATCAGTTCGCCGAAGGTCGACACGAGAACCATACCCTCGTCGGTCTCAGTATAGGCCGAGATTCCGAAGTCTTTCGAGAATTCAGAAGGTCCATAGCCGAAGGGAAGGTGCCGCAGGTTTTTCGTCACGGGATTGAAATAGTAGAAGCCGTCCTCATAGCTCTTCACCCAATAGTTCATCTTCGAGTCGAGATGGATGTTCTCCATGCTGCCGAGGATGCCCTGCTGATTCAGCCAGTGTGTAGGATTACGGTCTACTTTTTCCGTCACTGGGTCGTACATCGTATAGTTCATCCTCTGCTTCAGCCACAGCCGCCCGCCATAACCTTCCTGGATCTCGTCGATGCGGTTATTACGTAGCGAGGTCGTATCCTTATCATAACTGAAATAAGTGCGTATGCGATAGCCATCATAGCGGTTCAGGCCATAGCCAGTACCAAACCACACGTAACCCTGCGAGTCACGAAGGATACAGAACACTTCCGAATTCGACAGGCCTTCGCGAGTATCCACACGACGGAATTTCATGTCTGGGATGACTGCGGCATGAACCGAAATAGCGAAGCACAGCGCCCCAAAAAGGACGGAAATACGTTTCACGACTTTATCAATCATTTTTAGCTGTTCGAAATATTTACTGTACAAAAGTACACATTATATTTAATATACACAAATTTTTCTTCAAAAAAACAGCCAACCAGCCTCTCTTTAACCATCTTTCACAAGGGCACCGTGTGCTTTAAGTACCAAAATTCGTTCTTTCTTGGGGAGGTTCGGGCCTTGCAAATGACAGGTCGAAGCGAATAAGGAAATGGTTATATTTGTTTACATTACACGACAGAAAACACAAATCATCATAAATGGGGATTGCAGGATTGGAAAGATTGTTGTACCTTTGCACCCGAAAAAACAAATGAAGCAAGCTATGCGGAAAAGACATATATCATTAATCCTGGTCCTTGTGCTTGTCCTGCAGGGATATGCGCAAAAGCAACCAGCAGCCGAGCTAGACAGAATGCAGCAAGCGGTGGAATACCTGGCTTCGCAGGAACTTGGCGGCCGATACCCAGGCACCCGCGGCGACACCCTCGCCTCGGAATTCATCGTCGGCAAACTACGGAGCCTGAAGCTCAAGCCTGTTGTCAAGGGAAAGAAGAAGACAGCCTACTATCACGACTTCACATACGGCAAGACGGAAAAGCGGACTACCCACAACATCATTGCCATCGTGCCAGGTAAGGACAAGCGGTTGAAGAACGAATACGTCGTCGTGGGTTCGCACTACGATCATCTGGGGCTTGGAGGTAAGGATTCGGGGTCTCGCAGACCTGACACCATAGCGGTGCATCCAGGTGCCGACGACAATGCCAGCGGCGATGCTGTGGTACTCGAATTGGCCAGACATTTTAAGAAAGTACGTTCGCCACGAAGCATTATCTTCATGTTCTTCGGTGCCGAAGAACAAGGACTTGTAGGCTCCAAGTTCTTCTTGGATTGGATGAAAAAAGACGACGATCGCCGCATCAATCTCCCTAATAATATAAAAGGTATAGTGGCGATGGTGAACCTCGACATGGTGGGTCGCATGCGCGACAATTCCTTGAGTGTCTCAGGCACAGGCACCAGCAGCGGCTTCAAGGCTATGGTAGAGGACGCGGCAGCACAGAAAGGACTGAACGTGAGCTGCATTCCAGACGGCTACGGTCCCAGCGACCAGGCTTCATTCGTAGCGACAGACATCCCTGTGCTCTTCCTGACAACAGGTGGCCACATGGAGTATCACACACCTGCCGATGTGCCTTCGACCCTGAACTACGACGGTATGCAGCAGACGCTGGACTTCACGAAGAAACTGGTTACTCGCCTGGCATCCATGCCCGAGGCACCCAACTACATCAATGTGCCCAGCAGCCAGAAGATGAGCCACGCCAAGTTCAAGGTCACGTTAGGTCTGATGCCCGATGTCATGGGAGCCAGCAGCACACCCGGTCTGCGTGCCGACATCGTCGTGGCAGGAAAGCCTGCGCATAATGCCGGCATACGCAGTGGCGACATTATCCAAGAGATTGACGGCAAGCCCGTCAACGACATCAACGAATATATGGAGCGACTGGCAGAGCTCAAGGCTGGCACCACCATTCCCGTCAAGGTACTGCGGGGCGAAGAGGTCATCACATTCCAAGTTCATTTAACACCGCCCGTGAGATGAAGAATTACATATATTGGCTGCTGGCCGTCGTCATCACCATAGGGCTAAGCGTCTACCAGCGTATGACTGGCCCTACCTATCCTAAGAAAGTGACTGTGGAACTGGATGGTGAGAACTATAAGATCAAGCTGCCCAGAAGCGGTGTACAACACGATGAGACGATAAGGCTTAAAGGTATTCCGCAGAATCATGCAGACAAGCCGACTCTGCATTATCGCCGCTATCCGACAACTGAAGCCTATAGCAGCGCAGATTTCACGTGGAATGACGGCGAGTGGCAGGCAGTACTACCCGTACAGCCCGTTGCAGGAAAACTGCAGTATTACATCACCGTAGGCAGGAAGGACTATCCAGAAGACGAGCCCGTAGTGATACGCTTCCGCAATGATGTGCCTGCCGGCATCCTGATTCCCCACATCCTGCTGATGTTCGGAGCCATGCTGTTGGCTGTCTACACGTTCTTGCTGGTAATCACACGCAAGGAATACGCTAAATGGCTGAAGCTCACCGTAGGCATCATGTTCGTAGGAGGCTTCGTCTTCGGACCACTCGTACAACATGCGGCTTTCGGACCTTGGTGGACAGGATTCCCTTACGGAACTGACCTTACAGACAACAAGACGCTTCTTTCGTTCCTGTTCTTCCTGGCTGCACTTGCCACCTTGAAGTGGAAGCACAACAGGTGGGTCGTAGGCATTGCGGTGCTGTTTATGATACTTATCTTCAGTATCCCTCACAGCGCATACGGATCAGAGTACGACTACGACAAGCAAGAATTGAAACGCTAAACATAAAGACTTTAAACATTAAAAAATTAGTTTACAATTATGAGAATCAAGAATTTTGTGACAATGATGCTGGCCGCAACAGCTCTCGTACTGGGTGTCTGTTCATGCGGTAGTGACGACGACGAGCCAGAGGTACCCGTAGCCACACAGGTGGCAGGATCATACGATGGTAAGGAAATCATCATGGTGATGGGAGAAGAATCGTCAAACGAGACCAAGACCTACCAGATTTCCAAGGCTTCAGACGCAGCCGTCGACCTGACCGTTCCAGCATCAGGCATGGGTATGATGACGATTCCGTCATATACCATCAAGAACATCCCGCTGAGCAAAAATGGCAATACCATCACAGGAAAGCTCGATTCCTTTGCCGGCACCGTGAAGAATGCCCAAGGCGACGAGAAGGCCTTTACCGTCAGCAATGTGACGATGCTATTCAGCGACAAGACGGTGGTGGCAACGTTCTCGCTAAAGTACGGCAACATGCCTATGGCGATGGATACCAACTTTACGGGAAAATTGAAAAATTGAAAATTGAAGATTGAAAAAGTTGGCAGGCAGAATCTCACACACACTCTTGGCTGGCGTAACTTTGGCTATGCCAGCTATTCCACTCTCTGCACAGACAGCTTTCCGCGACTCTGTGGAGCTGAATCCGATCATTGTCACTGCTTCACACTCGCCCAAGACCCTAAAGGATGCGCCTGTGGTAACGCGATTAATCACGTCGCACGACATAAGAATCGCCGATGCCACCAATATCCAGGACATGCTCACGCAGGAGGTACCCGGACTGGAGTTCGGACTGGCTATGACTCAGGAGACATCACTCAATATGAGCGGCTTTGGTGGCAATGCCGTACTCTTCCTCGTCGACGGGGAGCGGATGGCAGGCGAGACGATGGACAATGTGGACTACAACCGCATGAACCTCGACAATGTAGGCCGCATAGAGATTGTGAAAGGGGCCTCCTCAGCCCTCTATGGTTCCAATGCCGTTGGCGGTGTAGTCAACATCATCAGTCGCGAGAATCTGGAACCCTGGACAGCTAACGTGAACTCACGCTACAACACCTTCGGCCACGAATGGCGCAACGGAGCCAGCTTTTCCTTCAATACGGAGAAATGGAACTCACAGACGAGTTTCCAACATACCAAGATCGACCCTGTAGACCTGCCGAAGGCACATACCTCAGAGGAGATTGCCATCGAACTGCTGAAGAAGGCACAAGGTCTGCCCTACGACGAGTCGGTACTCAACGACGACTCGAACATCAGCCGACTCTTCGGACAGAAGACCTACAACGTGAAGGAACGACTGATATGGCGCGCCACAGACCAGCTGACACTCACGGGACGGGGATCCTACTTCTTCCGCACCAGCGAGCGCGACACCTACGACTATCATTTCAACGGCTACAGTGCAGGACTGAAGGGCAAGTACGCTTGGGACAACAACCGCCACCTCGAACTGTCATACGTCTACGACCAGTATGACAAGGCGAACTTCCTGCCAGACGGCACACGCACACACGACCACGACTACAGCAACCGTCAGCACGTCGTGCATGCACTTTTCACCCAATCCTTTGGCAAGGCCTGCCTTATCCTGGGAGCCGACTACATGCACGACTATCTCACCACCTATCAGTTCATCGACAACACCAGCCACTCACAGGACAACATCGACGGCTATGCACAGTTCGACTGGAACATCACTGACCGTCTGAACGTCGTGGGAAGCCTGCGCTACGACCACTTCTCCGCTTCCTCACAGAAAGCCTTCACACAGCGTCTCGCCATCGTGTATAAGTTTCCCTGGCTTACCTTCCGCACCAACTACGCCAGCGGTTTCCGAGCTCCCACGCTCAAGGAGATGTATATGCACTTCGACATGGGCAACATGGGCTATTGGATCATCGGCAACCCTGATCTGGAACCGGAGAAAAGCCACAACATCAACATAGCCATAGAACGGCAGAACCGCATCAGGAACAGCGGCATCCTGGACGGTGTCTATAACTTCACCCTCGTGGGCTATTGCAACATCTTCGACAAGCGTATCACCACCATCGACGGCGGACTCTACGAGGGTATGGAGAGTGCCATCTACTGGAACGAAGAGGGTGTCAACGTCTGGGGTGTAGACATCAGCATGGGGCACTACTTTGACTGTGGACTGACCCTTAAGCTGAACTACTCGTGGATGCGCGAAACGGGCAACGTCTATTTCTCGCAGTTCAATCAGCCTCGCTCGCATTCCCTGACGTGGCGCATCGGCTATGGTCATCGCTTCTCACGCCACTATGCCCTCGATGCAGCCCTTTCCGGGCGCAGTTTCGGCCAGCCGCAGTCAGGCCGCACAGACGTTGATCAGGGCTATACCATCTGGAAAATGATGCTGCAGCACCACGTATGGCGAGGCATCCATCTCAATACCGCCATCGACAACATCTTCAACTACAAGCCCAAATCCTACTACTATTGCTCTCCGCTGACAACAGGCACCTCCTTCAGCGTGGGCTTGTCTGTCGACCTGGACAAAGTCTGACGAAAAGGCAGAACCAAGCGCCAAACTGTCAGTATCTTTTCCCTCGGCACACGCTTTGTTGCACTTTTGGCAAACAACAAATAGGAGGAAACAGATATGACACTCGACAAATTTACAATCAAAGCGCAAGAGGCTGTTCAGGCGGCTGTGAATACAGCACAGATGAACGGTCAGCAGGTCATCGAACCTGTACATATACTCAAAGGAGTATTGGAGAAGGCGAAGGACGTCACAACCTTCATCTTCCAGAAACTCGGTGTGAATGCCCAGCAGATAGACATGCTCGTCGAGCAGGAGATCAAACACCTGCCTCGCGTACAGGGCGGACAGCCGTATCTCTCGAATGATAGTAATAATGTACTCGTGCGTGCACAAGAGACAGCTCAGAAATGGGGCGACGAGTTCGTTGCCTGCGAGCCCATGCTACAGGCTCTTTTGACAGTCAACTCCACCGCCTCGCGCATCATGAAAGATGCCGGTTGTACGGAGAAGGACATGCTCAAGGCCATTCAGGAACTGCGCCAAGGGCAGAAAGTGCAGTCGCAGTCTGCCGACGACAACTACCAGTCGCTGGAGAAGTATGCCAAGAACCTCGTGGATCTTGCCCGAAAAGGCAAGCTCGACCCCGTCATCGGTCGTGACGACGAGATCCGCCGCCTGTTGCAGATACTCTCGCGACGCACGAAGAACAACCCGATCCTGATTGGTGAGCCCGGTACTGGCAAGACCGCCATCGTAGAAGGTCTCGCAGGACGTATCGTCCGTGGCGATGTACCAGAGAACCTGAAAGACAAACAGCTCTACTCTCTCGACATGGGTGCGCTGGTAGCAGGTGCGAAGTACAAGGGAGAGTTTGAGGAACGACTGAAGAGCGTCATCAACGAGGTGACGAAGGCCGAGGGGCGCATCATCCTCTTCATCGACGAGATCCACACGCTAGTAGGTGCCGGTGGCGGTGAGGGAGCCATGGATGCAGCCAACATTCTGAAGCCTGCACTCGCCCGAGGTGAGCTGCGTGCCATCGGTGCCACTACGCTCAACGAGTATCAGAAGTACTTCGAGAAGGATAAGGCCCTCGAGCGCCGTTTCCAGACTGTGATGGTGGATGAGCCCGACGAACTCTCAGCCATCTCTATACTAAGAGGTCTGAAGGAGCGCTACGAGAACCACCACAAGGTGCGTATCCAGGACGACGCCTGTATTGCCGCCGTACAGCTCTCCGAGCGTTACATTTCAGAGCGGTTCCTGCCCGACAAGGCCATCGACCTGATGGACGAAGCAGCCGCCAAGCTCCGTATGGAGCGCGACAGCGTGCCAGAGGAGCTGGACGAGATTACACGCCGACTGGCCCAGCTCGAGATCGAGCGAGAGGCCATCAAGCGCGAGGGCGACGAGCCGAAGATTGCCCAGCTGGACAAAGACATCGCCGAACTGCGTGAGCAGGAGACCCTGTTCCGAGCCAAGTGGGAGGGCGAGCGTCAACTTATCAACAAGATCCAGCAGGACAAGCAGGAGATGGAGAACCTGAAGCTGGAGGCAGAGCGTGCCGAGCGCGAAGGCGACTATGGACGTGTGGCCGAGATACGCTACTCGAAGCTGAAGGCTCTGGAGGACGACATCAAGGCCATCCAGCAGCAGTTGGCCTCAGCCCAAGACGGCAACTCGCTGGTGCGTGAGGAAGTGACGGCCGACGACATCGCCGAGGTGGTGAGCCGCTGGACAGGCATCCCTGTGACGCGAATGATGCAGAGCGAGCGCGAGAAACTGCTGCATCTGGAAGAGGAGCTCCATAAGCGCGTGATTGGTCAGGACGAGGCCATAACGGCCGTTTCCGATGCCGTCCGCCGTTCAAGGGCAGGTCTGCAGGATCCCAAGCGGCCTATCGCAAGCTTCATCTTCCTCGGCACCACTGGCGTGGGTAAGACGGAACTCGCCAAGACACTCGCCGATTATCTGTTCAACGACGAGACGATGATGACGCGTATCGACATGTCGGAGTATCAGGAGAAGTACAGTGTCTCCCGTCTGATTGGTGCACCTCCGGGCTATGTGGGTTATGACGAAGGTGGCCAGCTGACGGAGGCTGTACGCAGGAAGCCCTACTCCGTAGTGCTCTTCGACGAGATCGAGAAGGCTCATCCCGATGTGTTCAACATCCTGCTGCAGGTGCTCGACGACGGACGCCTGACAGACAACAAGGGACGTACGGCCAACTTCAAGAACACCATCATCATCATGACCTCGAATGCGACGCGTGAGCAACTGCGAGCCACCATGCGCCCAGAGTTCCTGAACCGTATCGACGAGATCATCACCTTCACGCCGCTGACGAAGGAGCAGATAGCCGATGTGGTGCGCCTGCAGATGAAGAAGGTGACGGATATGCTGGAGCCACAAGGCATCAAGCTCGAGTGCACACCTCAGGCCGTCAGATTCCTTGCCGAGGAAGGCTACGATCCAGACTATGGTGCACGTCCTGTGAAGCGTGCCATCCAGCAGTTCGTGCTTAACGACCTGTCGAAGAAGTTGCTCGCCGACGAAGTGGACCGTTCAAAACCGATCATCATCGACGACTTCGGCGACGGTCTCGTGTTCCGCAACTAAATACGCAAGTTCTTTACCTCTATTTCGGGCAGCCTTAAGCTGCCCTTTTTCGTGCCTCCCAGCCCCCGACCGAAAGGTTAAATAAAACATGTTAGTTACGAACCATTTCCCGAACGGCCAAATATTACGGCGTTTTTTTCGTCACACAGATCTCACGGATCTCACAGATTTTTATGTAGCATCGGATAGACACGGATGGTCACAGGGACTGCTGCGGATATAGGCATGTTGCTCCAAGATGGCTGAAGGGCTAAGGAAAGTGGGAGTTTCCTTACTTGAAAGTCTGGGTTTATAGCCTGCAAAGTCAGGATTACATGCCGAGAGAAATAATAGGGTGTTAAAACGAATGATTATGCATAATGCGTATACTTATACATAAAAAGGAGAGTGTAAGCCAAAAAGACCCACATCCCTCACAAAACCCTCCAAAAGTCCTTTGCTTAAAGGCATTTTGGAATGTGAGGGATATTTCGGATCCCTCACTTATCCCTCACATATCCCTCATTCAACTCTCACATGGTGCTCTTTTTGTCGTGAATATGTATGCAAAAAAAACGGTTGTGCGGTGCTGATATGAGTGATATGGGAGTGGTATGTGAGAGAAATGTGAGGGATGATGTGAGGGATGATGTGAGGGATGATGTGAGGGATGATGTGAGGGATGAAATCACCAGAAACCCTTTAAATAAAGGGGTTTTGATCGAAAAAAGTGAGGGATGCTGAATTTGATGGATGCAAGGCAAGAACTTTTTTGTCAGTAGTGTTGACTTTGGCGACAGTGTCGCCATTAGATGTTGCATATATTGTCGTTGCCGCCATGAAAGACACTCTGTTCGGCAGTAGACCAAGCAATCCGATGGTTATACTCCAATTTGTTCTTTTTAACAACTTATAAAGCAAAATAAACGGATTATTGTGTTCTATTTCATGGAAATCATGTAACTTTGTGGCGTATATGAATGATAACAAACAATATTTATGAACAAAAACGAGAAATTTGTCATTACTATCAACCGCGAAGTCGGAACGGGTGGACGTACTGTAGGCCGTAAGTTGGCCGAGAAATTATGTGTGAAATACTGTGACAAGGCCGTCATCGACGGATTGACCCAGAAGTTCGGCCTCTCACCAGACCGCATCGAGGAGATCAAGGCACAGAAGAAATCGTGGTGGAAAGACATCAGCAACTACTACCAGACGTTGGTCAATAGTGCCAGCCAACCTATGGAGGCCGAGGTGAAACTCGATACTGCCACCATGTTCGAGACCGAGAAGTGCATCCTGACGGAACTGGCCTCGCAGTCGTCGTGCGTTGTTGCAGGTCGCACGGGTTTCATGATATTCCGCGAATGGCCCAACCACCTGAGCATCTTCATTCAGGCATCGATGAAGCACCGCATTAAGCGTATCATGCGCCGTCAGGACGTCAGTGAGCAGGAGGCCCGCGACATCATCGCGAAGTTGGATGCTACGCGTGAGGCCTACATCAAGAAATACGAGGACACCTCGCGTTACGACACCCGCAACTACCAGCTCGTCATCTCGATGGATGACTTGAGCGAGGACGATGCCGCTGAGGTAATCATGGACTATATCAACCGCACAAGCAAGTAAGACAGAAAAGAGAGGGTGTAGATGCCCTCTCTTTTCTATATCTTTATTTTCCGCGTCGTGCCGTCGGTATAGCGGACAATGTAAATGCCTGGATTAACAGGAGGCGACGAGAGCCTGCGACCATTCAGGTCGTACCATATTGTTTCCGTAGCCGCCTTCACCGTCGAGATTCCTTCCACAGCTGTTGTTCCTCCCAGGAAGTCGAAAGAGATGGTGCCGTCTTCCGCCATCCGGATGTTCGTGATGGGTTTCGACATCAGATTAACGCCGTCTGAGTTCGGAGAGAAGAGCGAGGCTGCAGGGTCGGAGTCATCCGTCAGGCTACGGTTCTCGACGAGTTCGTCAACGTATGGATAGACAGAAGTGCTGAGATAGCGGTTGTGCAGCCAGTTTTCCGATGTATATTTGCTATAGTCCCTGCCGCTGTTGGAAGGATCCCAGCTGAGATAGTCCCTGCCATCGGCATGAAACATGTCATAGCGGAAGCGTCCGGGATAAGAGTTCACATAATTGTTGCTCCACATTTCCCTGTCGTAGTCGACATGGAAGATGACCAGTCCTTGGCCGGGTATGCCATAATCCCACCCTGTCCGTTGGCGATTCTCAAGCATATAGAACTCTGAATCGTTTCCAGAGTTTCGGATGATGAAGACCTCCCCACCCTCGCTGACGGGCTTCATGCCTGTGACAGTGGTGGCTTCTGTCAGTTCCGTTGGTGTCAGCCACCCCATAAGCATTTTCTCCGTAGCAGAGAAATTCGGCGGGCACCAACCCTTGTTGGTATAGTTACCGCCATCCATCAGATCCCACTCGTCGACTACTGAAAAGACATTGCAACCAGTAGGATAGATATCCGGCAGTCCAAGGCAGTGGGCAAACTCATGAATAATGGTGCCGATGCCACAAGAGGTGCTGTCTCTCCATAGTTCGCAACTGATTGAAGCCGTATTGACAGGGACATTTCCCGGAGCATTGAATATAGCGGGGCCAGTATTGGGCCAGATATAGCCTGATTCCTGTTTGCTATTGCCAGTGAAGCTTGCCGCGATGAAGAGGACCTGATCCACTTCTCCATCCCCGTTCCAGTCATAGACGTAAAAATCCTCATCTGTCATGCCTGCCAGCAGATTCATAGCCTCTCTCATCGCATGGTCGCCATAATTATACTTAGAGCTTGACTTGGCCGTAGAGCTGACCTTGATGGGGCCATAGACATCAAATTGCAAGTTGAAGAGCCCTCCCGACTGTTCCCTGAAATAATCAGCCATCGAACCTTTTCCGGCACCTTCGTTAAAGCCCGGCTCATTCAGCATTCTATTGTAAAACGCCGAAGCATCTTCCATACTGAAATCACAGTCTGAGAAGGATATCAACACCACAGGCAGGCGATAGACTCTATCAGGATCCCAGTCTTGATAGGGATATCCGAGAGTGCCACGCGTCTTAGCTACTTGAGAGGGAAGGCTGCGGACACATGGCAAACGCTGCTGAGCGCTGACTGTAGTCACAGCCAGCATCAGCAGCAATAGGAATAGGGATATCCTACATCTCACATCCGACATCTTACTTCGCATTCGGGCACCAAGGCTTCAGGGTCTTAAAGAAGTCGTTGCCCTTGTCATCCACGAGGATGAATGCGGGGAAGTCCTCAACTTCAATCTTCCATACAGCCTCCATGCCAAGTTCAGGATACTCGACACACTCAATGCTCTTGATAGAGCTCTGAGAGAGCACAGCTGCCACACCACCGATGGTGCCCAGATAGAAGCCGCCATGCTTCTTGCAAGCTTCGGTGACCACATCAGAGCGGTTGCCCTTAGCGATCATCACAAGGCTGGCACCATTAGCCTGGAACTCATCCACATAAGGATCCATACGGTTGGCAGTGGTGGGACCCATCGAACCGCAAGGATAGCCTTCTGGCGTCTTGGCGGGTCCGGCATAGAGCACAGGATACTTCTTGAAGTAGTCGGGCATACCCTCGCCTGCATCCAGACGAGCCTTTAGTTTGGCGTGTGCAATATCGCGAGCCACGATGATGGTACCCTTCAGGTTCACACGGGTAGAGACAGGATACTTGGAGAGTTCCTTGCGCACGGCATCGATACCCTCGTTCAGGTCGATTTCGATACCATTGCCGCCCTCACCCGGCTTGCGAAGCTCCTCAGGAATCAGCTCTGTGGGATTGGCATCCATCTTCTCCAGCCAGATACCGTCGGCATTGATCTTTGCCTTGATATTTCTGTCGGCAGAACAAGAGACACCCATACCGATAGGACAGCTTGCACCATGACGAGGCAGACGGACGACACGGATGTCGTGAGCCAGATACTTACCACCGAACTGAGCACCCAGACCTATCTTCTGTGCCTCAACTATCAGTTTCTGCTCCAAATCGACATCGCGGAAGGCACGACCTGTCTCATCGCCAGAAGTAGGCAGACCGTCATAGTACTTGATAGAAGCCAATTTCACAGTAAGGAGGTTCTTCTCTGCTGATGTACCACCAATCACAAAGGCGATGTGGTAAGGAGGACAAGCAGCTGTACCCAGCGACTTCATCTTCTCGACGAGGAACGGGATGAGTGTACCCTCGTTCTGGATGGTAGCCTTGGTCATCGGATAGAAATAGGTCTTGTTGGCAGAACCACCACCCTTGGCCACCATCACGAACCTATACTCAGCACCCTCTGTGGCCTCGATATCAATCTGGGCCGGCAGGTTGCAGCGGGTATTCACCTCGTCGTACATATTCAGAGGTGCGTTCTGCGAGTAGCGCAGGTTATCTTGCGTGAAGGTGTTGAACACACCCAGGCTCAAAGCCTCTTCATCCTCGAAACCAGTCCAGATCTGCTGACCCTTCTCCCCATGAATGATGGCGGTACCTGTGTCCTGACAGAACGGGAGGATACCCTTGCAGGCCACTTCGGCATTGCGGAGGAACTGCAGTGCTACATACTTATCATTCTCTGAGGCCTCAGGATCGGTCAGGATCTTGGCCACCTGCTCGTTATGCTCTCTGCGCAGCATGAACTCCACATCGTGGAAGGCCTGCTGAGCCAACAGAGTCAGGGCTTCTTTACTTACCTTTACAATTGTCTTACCTTCAAATTCGGCGGTTGTCACGCCTTCTTTACTCAACAGACGATACTCTGTCTTGTCTTCGCCCATCTGAAACATCGGGGCATACTTAAATTCAACTGTCTTTGCCATAGTCTAAGCCCCCTAAGTTAGGGGGATGGGGGTCTGAACAAGCGTAAACCAGACCATTAAATTGTTAAACATTGTAGGAATCTGCGCCTGTTCAGACCCCTAACGCCCCCTAACTTAGGGGACATGTATTCAATATCCAAAAACTTCTTCTGTTGTGAGTCGACGGATGGGTCCAATCTTCTCCAGAGCCTTCATATCCAATTCCTTCTCATCACCGAGGATAAGGTAGCGGAGGGGCTTCTTCGCCATGTTCGCCTTCTCGAAATCAACCATATCCTTCAACTGAACAGTCTTCAGGTCCTCGTAGATCTTCTTGTTCAGGTCGAAGTCGAGCCCTAAATTCTTCATCGCGTGCCAACGGCTGATAATACCCATCTTCGTGGTACGCAGACTGGCCAACTGCTTGGTGAGTCCCTCCTTGGCTATCTGGAAAGCCGTCTCACTGGCAGGCATCTCATCCGTAATCTTCTTGAAGTGGTTGACGCAATCCATCATCTTATCATTCTGGGTGATGATATGGGTGAAGAAACTCTCCTTCTCACCCTCTCTGCTTGCACGACTGTAATAAGCTGATGCATTATAGGCCAATCCACGAGCCTCACGCATCTCCTGGAACACGATGCCATTCATGCCCCCACCGAAATACTCGTTGAACACAGCCTGAACAGCAGCCTCATTGATATGCCAGTCGCGGTTTTCGTTATGATAGGCACGCATATAGATGTTCTTGGCATCGAAAGGTGCGATCCACACCTCATTTTGCTGGGCCACCTGTTTCTCGTAGTACTTGTTCTGAGGTACAGCCTGAAGCTGTTTGGCGGTCTGGTGGGTCTTGTTGATGATAGCTGTCAATTCTTTCACATCCATCGGACCATAGTAGTTCACACTGTGCTCATAAGTACTGAGGTTTTTGATCAGATCCACAAACACCTGAGGATGGGTTTCCTTCAGCTCCTGCTCACTCACGAGGTCGCGATAGGCATTACGAGGTCCCATGATACCATATTGACAAAGGTATGAATAATAGAGGCGTTGGTCCTTCTTATCATCCTCACGCTCCTTCAGGATACGCTTTACGAGTGCCTCGTAAGCTTCCTGATCCACCTGAGCATGGTTCAACACCTCCTCCAGCAAAGCTAGGGCAGGCTGCATATACTCGTTCAGGCCACTCAGGCTGACGGTGATGACATTCTCCCCGACATTTGTAGAGAAACTACAAGCCAACTCATAGAACTTCTGCTTGACCTCAGCAGCCGACAGCTTATCGGTACCCAGAAAATCCAGATACTCTGTAGACACATCATAACGTTTGTCAGCACTCTGGCCAAACTCATAACGGAACATCAACTGGAACAGCCCATTCTCTTCATTCTTTACATAATACAGCGGCAGGCCCTTTTTCACCTTTATCTTTGTCATATCCTTTTGGAAATCCACGAACTTCGGCTGGATAGGCTCCACCTTGGCATCCTGGATAGCCTGTACGAAGGCACTCTTCTGGTCGCGGTTAGCCTGGATGGGGGTGATGGCGGGCTTATCGATTTTCTTCTGCAGAGAGTCCACACCCTGACGCTTATACACCACCGCATAGCCATCGGTAAAGAACTGATTAGCGAAGTCCATGATCTCCTGTTTGGTAATCTTCGAGATACGGTCAATCTTACCGACCTCCTGTTTCCAGTCTACCTCGTTGATAAAGGCATCCACAAACATATCGGCACGTACCTGATTATGCTCCAGTCTCTGGTAGTAGTTACGCTTCTTGTTGTTGATGATGCTAGGCAACAGGTTATCGGGGAAGTCACCCTTCTTCAACTTATCAATCTCTGCCAACAACAGGTCTTTCACCTCATTCAGGCTCTGCCCATTCTTAGGTGTTGCCATCAGCAGGAAAAAGCCACCGTCATGCATCAGTTGGGTGCCACCGATGGCACGCTGCACTTTCATGGTCTGGTTCAGATCCAGGTCAAAGAGGCCAGCCCTACCATTGCTCAACACATCCTCCATCAACTCCAAGGTATCAGCCTGCAACGAGTTTGCCGGCTTGGCCTGCCATCCCATCCAGATCTGCTCTGCCTCCTGGCCAACGACGGTAGTGTCCTTGGGAGCCGTCAATATGGGCTGCTGAGGGAATACCGGCTGCTTCACGTCAGCACCAGGTTTCCAACTGCTGAAGTACTTCTCGATGATGGCGATGGTCTTGTCTGGATCAAAATCTCCTGCCATACAGATGGCCACATTATTAGGACGGTACCACTTATTGAAGTAGTTCTTGATATTCGTAATCGATGGGTTCTTCAGATGCTCCTGTGAACCCAATGTGGTCTGGAGTCCATAAGGGTGTGTAGGTGCCAACATCTTACACATGGCAGCATAAAGCTTGCGCCGGTCTGCAGTCAGACTGATATTATACTCCTCATACACAGCCTCGAGCTCGGTGTGGAAGCCGCGTATCACCATATTCTGGAAACGGTCTGCCTGAATCTTCGCCCAGTTCTCAATCTCGTTCGAGGGGATATCTTCTGTATAGCAGGTCACGTCATTCGAAGTATATGCATTCGTTCCCTCAGCGCCAATGGCAGCCATCAGCTTGTCATACTCATTGGGAATGAAATACTGGGCTGCCACCTGAGAGACAGAGTCGATCTCGTGATAAGCCTGCTTGCGGGCATCAGGGTCTGTCAGTTTGCGATAGGCCTCATAGCGTTGCTCAATCTCTGCCAGCAGCGGAGCCTCAGCCTCAGGGTTATTAGTGCCAAACTGTTTCGTGCCCTTAAACATCAGATGCTCCAGATAATGTGCAAGGCCAGTTGTCTCAGCAGGATCATTCTTGCTACCCGTCCGAACGGCGATATACGTCTGGATACGGGGTTTCTCCGGATTCACAGAAAGATACACTTTCAACCCATTGTCAAGCGTATAGATGCGGGTCTGCATCATATCTCCTGGCACTGTTTCATACTTGTAATCTTTAGCCTGAGCACTCATTCCAAGTCCCAGAACCGCAAAAGCCAATAATAGTTTAAGTTTCATATACCAAAAATAACAATTCAATTTTCGTAGTCTATCTCGTGATCGAGTTTGGAAAGGAAGTCGTCATAGACGTTTTGGTCTACGTCACCCATTTGGAACTCCCTTTCAGCATCCTTACGGATTTCGGCTATCCAGGCTCGACGTGCCTTGATGTAGTCCTCATGGATGCGGTCGGCATCTGTCTCGGTAATTTCTTCAATACCGTAGTAGTCGAGAATCATCTGATAACTCCATGCCCAACGGTACTCGCTATAATTGTCGTTGATCTCTGCAAAACGATCAAGCAATTGCTGGATGTTGTCAATATCACCACTCTTCAAATCGCGTACTATGCGCATCTCCTCGCTCTCAGGCATAAGCAGTCCACTGAGGTCAATCCAGCGGCCCTTGCCAACAAGACTCTGGGGACGGCCGAAAAAGCCTTCCTTCTGTGCACGCTTTAGTACGGCACCCATATAGATACGAAGAGCAATATCGTAGTACTTAAGGCCCTTGCGCAACGATGTGGCATTAATCACGTATTCGTGGAAATTGTAGGTAGTCACGTTGTCTCCAGAGGCATCACGAAGGGCTTTAAGGACCTTAATGCCTTCAACGATCTCTCCCACAGTAAAGGGTGAGAGCCAGTCGAAATTGATGATGCTCTTTCTCGACTGTTTCGAACGTTTGTCGCGCTTTGGCCATTTCTTGATATCACGATAGAGACCAACGGTAGTAATGTTACGACCAGGAACAAGATAGCAATCATCGCCATAGGCCATCAAATAGCTAAAGGGCAGGTTACGAGTATCTGGATGGTGCATCAATTTACCAAAGCAGACACTGAAAGCACCAATCGTTGCAGGCATCAGGACATAGGAGCCTGACGCTGTCTTCGTACCACGCTCCAGAGTTCCCCAATGTAAAGGTCCCATCTTATATGCATGGTTCGAGAAATTGGTATTAGAACCTGCATTATAGAAAGAGAACTCACCGCCAATCAGCAATGAACTCTTATGATGCGAGGCCGAGAACGGACCACAAAAAGCAGCACAAGCCTCACCATTAGCCATAAACGAATTGGCAAAGAACAGGCTGGCCTCAGCCGTAAAACCATTCGTAATCTGGCAGGCTTCGCCCACAAAGCAATCCTGCATCTTGACAGAGTTGTTGATAGAACAACCGTCGCAGATAATCGAGTTCTCGCAGATCACGCCCGTCCCAATAAATACAGGGGCGTCCATAGAACTCATCACTGTACACTCCGACAACCTCGCAGTTCCACTGATCTCGCAGTCACCCTTAATGATTGTGTTCGTGATATCCTTTGCATTGATTATCTTCACGTTATTCCCGATGTAACCACGTTCTGGTCGCGATATACGGAGTTCGTCCTCAATCATCTGCTGGAGAGTCTTCTTCAGCATCTTATCATGCTCGTGCTTTACCATGAAAGATGCCAGTTGACTATTCAGTTCACGGAAGATGGTGACGTTGCCATCACCCATCTCGTTGAGAACACTGATTACGGAGCCTTCACCATACGTTGCATCGTCAGTAGTTTCCAGAGTGCAGATATTCGAAATATAGCAGTCGTTACCAATAGTGTAGTTATTAATGTAGTTGCCCACCTTCTCTATTAGGCAGTCATTGCCGACAGTCACATTGCGGAGGGTAGCGTCATTAATACCAGAGTGTTTCAAGAAGCCTTTGCTCACCTCCACACTCTTATTGAACTCACCCAGACGGATGTCTCCATAGAAAATAACACGGTGGAAGTTATAAGGTTTGAAACCTTCGGCCACCAATACACGCTGCCAGTCCTCCGCCCAGCACATGTTGTTTTCTAAGATGTCAATCTCTGTTTGTGTCAGTTTCCTGTATTCAGTCATAGTCTTGATATAAAAAATCGTTATATGGATATTTCTGTACATGCAGCTCGCGAACCCGTTTGTAAAGTGTCTCACGGAGCTGTTCTATGTTCTGTTTGTTCTTGGCCGAGATAAATAGGCACTCGAGGTATCCTGACTCCCCCCCTAAACCAAGAGAAGTCAGAGGAGAACTGCACGGCCCCATCTTCGCCATCCAGGTCTTTTCCAACTCCTCCAAAGTGATATTCTCCTTTGTCGGCGGCGTCAGGTCGTCATCTTCCTTCTCCACCCACCTATATGCATCTATCTTATTGAACACCAGCATCACCGGTTTCTCAGCACAGCCAAGCTCTTTCAAGGTTTCCTCGACAACGTGTATCTGTTCCTCAAAGTCTGGATGTGATATGTCTACCACATGCACCAGAAGGTCAGCTTCGCGCACCTCGTCGAGGGTACTCTTGAACGACTCCACGAGATCTGATGGCAACTTACGTATGAATCCAACAGTATCAGCCAAAAGAAAAGGCAGGTTGTCGATAGTCATCTTCCTCACAGTTGTATCGAGGGTGGCGAAAAGTTTATTCTCTGCAAACACCTCGCTCTTGGCTAAGAGGTTCATGATAGTCGATTTTCCTACGTTGGTATAGCCTACAAGAGCCACACGAATCAGTCTTCCTCTGTTCTTCCTTTGGGTTGTCTTCTGCTTGTCAATCTCTGACAGACGTTGTTTTAATAAGGTAATACGCTGCAAGATGATTCTTCGGTCCATTTCCAGCTGGGTTTCACCTGGGCCTCGCAGTCCTACACTACCTTTCCCGCCACCCGAGCCTGAACCGCCACCTTGGCGCTCAAGGTGGGTCCATAGCCGTTGCAGTCTGGGCAACATATACCGATGCTGCGCCAGTTCAACCTGAGCTTTCGCCTCTGCAGTCTGAGCTCTCATGGCAAAGATATCTAGAATTAGAGACGTACGATCGAGGATTTTCACTTGCAGTTCCTTCTCGATGTTACGTATCTGCTTCGCACTAAGTTCGTCGTCAAAGATGACCATTCCTACCGGCTGGGGGGCATTGGTCTCATCAAGCAGCCCCTCTGCAAACAACGATGCATCCTGGGCATCAAGCCATTCATCGTAGGCATCCTGGCATTTCCTTATATACTCCCTGATTTCCTGCAGTTTCCCACTACCTACATAGGTCGTCTGACTCGGGCCACCCACTTTCTGGGTGAACCGTTTCACAGTGACAGCCCCAGCAGTATCTGCCAGGAACTCCAGCTCGTCGAGATATTCTTTGGTCTTGGCTTCGTCCTGTTCCTTCGTGATGAGTCCCACCAACACCGCCGTCTCTGCCTTAGCCTCCGATATTACAAATTCTTTCAATCCTTATTAAATTTGTGCACAAAGATACGGCTTTTCCGTTAAAGTACATGCATATTAACACAGATTAATAAAAAAAATAATCCATTTCCATTTCTCTTTTTCAGAAAATTTGTACTTTTGCAGCAGAATTACGAACCCAAAAAATCATTTAGCATTATGAGAGTTATCATTCAGTCTGACTATCAGAAACTGTCCCAGTGGGCAGCCAATCATGTGATCAAGAGAATCAACGAGTTCAATCCGACACCCGACCACAAGTTCGTTCTTGGCCTTCCTACTGGCTCTTCACCCGTCGGCATGTACAACTATCTCGTAGAAGCGAACCGTGCAGGTAAGATTTCCTTCGAGAATGTCATCACCTTCAACATGGACGAGTATGTAGGCCTGCCCGAGACTCATCCTGAGAGCTATCATGCTTTCATGGCACGCAATCTCTTCGACCACATTGACTGTCCCAAAGAGAATATCCACATCCTCAATGGCAACGCTACCGATCTGAATGCCGAATGTCGTCACTATGAGGAGATGATCCAGGAAGCTGGAGGTATAGATCTCTTCATCGGCGGTATCGGCCCTGACGGTCATATCGCCTTCAATGAGCCGGGCAGCTCTCTTAGCAGCCGCACTCGCATGAAGACTCTCACCACCGACACCCGCATAGCCAACTCTCGTTTCTTCGGCGGCAAGCCTGAGAATGTACCGGCACACGCTCTGACCGTAGGTGTTGGCACCGTCATGGATGCCCGCGAAGTGATGATTCTGGTCAACGGCCACGGTAAGGCCCGTGCCCTTCAGGCTGCTGTTGAGGGAGCAGTCAACCACATGTGGACCATCAGCGCCCTGCAGATGCACGAGCATGGCATCATCGTAAGCGACGAAGAGGCTGCCGACGAACTCAAGGTCAGCACCTACAAGTACTTCAAGGACATTGAGAGCGACAACTTGCTATAGAAATGAGACGATTATTATTATCAATATTACTGACGTCATCAGTCCTTGCATGGGCTGATGACGTTTCTGTTTCATCGCCAGACGGGCATCTGGTAGTGAATGTGAATTGCAAAGCAGGTCGAGTGTATTATGATGCCAGCCTCGACGGCGAGCAGATGCTTTGGCCGTCAGCCTTGGGTATCAAAACGAGCCTTGGAGACCTGACACGAGACCTGACAGTTCAAGGTCACAAAAGCGAGACGGGTCTCAGCAAACAGTACACCATGCGTGGCACGAAGGCTTCGTCAGCCAACTACAATGCCAACGCTCTGACGCTCGACCTCAAGAACAAAGACGGAATCTCGTTCTGCATCCAGTTTCAAGTAAGCAACACAGATATCGCCATCCGCTATCTAATGCCTCGCCAGACTGTAAAACACCGGGAATACAAGCGAGTACGCATCCTTTCAGAACTCAGCAGTTTCAATTTCCCAGAAGGAACAACGACATTCATCTCGCCACAAATAGGTCCAGAGACAGGCTGGGAACAGACGAAACCCAGTTATGAAGAAGGCTACTCTGCCGATGCAGCAATGGATACGCCTTCACAATATGGGCACGGATACATCTTCCCAGCACTCTTCCATCTGCCAAATGGCTGGGCTCTCGTCTCTGAAACAGGCGTAGGATCGAACTATTGCGGCAGTCATCTCTCTGACTACCAGACTGGTAACGGATATACCATCGTCTACCCTGACCGTAGCGAGAACAATGGCTACGGCACCGACTTTGCCGCCATTCCCCTGCCAGGAGAAACACCTTGGCGAACTATCACCCTCGGAACCTCGCTCAAGCCAATCGTCGAGACTACCGTCAGCTACGACCTTGTCGAACCACGTTACGAACCGTCAACAGACTATCAACCAGGACGTTACACCTGGAGCTGGCTCATCTGGCAAGACAAGAGCATCAATTACGACGACCAAGTGAAGTTCATCGACCTCGCTTCGGCTATGGGATTTGAGTACTGCCTCGTGGATAACTGGTGGGACACCCAGATAGGCCGCGACCGTATTGAAGAACTTTCAAAGTATGCCCAATCGAAAGGCGTACACCTTTTATTATGGTATAATAGCAACGGTTTCTGGAACGATGCCCCTCAGGGACCACGGGATTGCATGTCGACAGCCATAGCCCGCGAGAGAGAGATGAAGTGGATGCAGTCGATAGGCATCAAAGGCATCAAGGTAGACTTCTTTGGAGGCGACAAGCAAGAGACGATGCGCCTCTATGAGGATATACTCTCAGATGCCAACCGTTACGGGCTGCAGGTAGTCTTTCATGGTTGCACCATACCTCGTGGCTGGGAACGGATGTACCCCAATTTCGTGGCTTCGGAGGCAGTCTTGGCCTCAGAGAACGTTTTCTTCAACGAAGGCGCAGCCATCAAGCAGCCCTTCGACCTCACGCTCCATCCATTCTGCCGCAATGCCACAGCCTCGATGGACTGGGGAGGTATCATCATGAACAAATACCTCTCGCCAGACAACAAGAGCCGCCATCCACGACACACAACCGACATCTTCGAGATGGCCTCAGGCATCATCATGCAAACCTCTGTACAATGCGTGGCCATGCAGCCAAACAACCTCACGGAACTGCCACAGTTCGAGATGGATTTCCTGCGCCAACTGCCCACCACTTGGGCCGAGACCCGCTTCATTGATGGCTATCCTGGGCGCTACATCGTCCTTGCCCGCAAGTCATCTAACGGGAAATGGTACGTAGCAGGCCTCTCAGCCATGAAGGAGCCCCTGACACTTAACCTTGAGCTGCCGATGTTCGCCCCAGGCGAGAGTCTGCAGTACTATGTCGACTCCAAGACTGGCGAGCCCACGCTTACCACGCTCAAAATCGACAAGAAGGGTCGCGCCAAGGTCGTCATCCAGCCTAATGGCGGCATCATCATCCAGCAGTAATAACGCAAAAACGGCATCCTTGGCGGATACCGTCATACTCTTTTGTAGCAAAAATTCAAATGCCCCAACTCTTATTGGGGCATTTCTGTATCTATCTGTCCATCAATCGTTTACAAAGAGTTGAACTTTGGGCTAAGGAAACTCCGACTTTAGGCTAAGGAAACTCCGACTTTCCTGCCACCTTTCTGCCAGAAACCAGGCACCTTTCTTCGAGAAAGGATAAAGGTTGCGAATTTTGTAAAACAATTTTATCGTTCCTCAGCATATACTCAGCCGTGTACTATGTCCACGCAAATGGCGGCAACACCTTTCATCTGACAGGATGAAAAAAAGACAAATTGACTATTGTAACACCTTTTCCCAAAGCAAGCCCTTTCACTGATGGCTTACTTCGTAATGAAGAAACCCCCGCCAGCATTTCTGACGGGGGAGTTACTAAAAACGATTCCTATATAAATATCTCACGACATTTTCACTTTCTCATCCTCTTGAAGGACGTCAAGATCCTCGTAGACAGAGTTGTTAGACTTGTACTCAGGCACAATCTGCTTCATCTTACGGACAGTCTCCATATCATCATATTTCATGGAGACGGCTATCAACTCATCGATATCCTTGCACACCTGTTCATAATCATATGGGCGCACTTCAGCAATACGGATCTTCTTATGGAATGTGGGCTTGGTGGTTTCCTTGTCGCCTAAGACCTCCTCAAAGAGTTTCTCACCCTCACGCAGGCCAGTGTACTCTATCTTTACGTTCTTTGCATGGGAAAGGCTGATCATACGCTTTGCCAAGTCGGCTATCTTCACAGGACGCCCCATGTCGAAGACGAATATTTCACCGCCATTACCCTTAGTACCTGCCTCAAGCACTAACTTACAGGCCTCTGGGATTAACATGAAATAACGGATGATGTCAGGATGAGTAACTGTGACAGGTCCACCTTTGCGGATCTGCTCACGGAATAACGGGATAACTGAGCCATTGGAACCCAATACATTACCGAAGCGGGTAGTCACAAACTGGGTGACAGGCTTGAAATCAGCAGCCAAATGCAGTCCAGGGCCGCCATATTGCGTAGTCTTAATGGCACGGTCAAGTGACTGGACATAAATCTCACAGATACGTTTCGAGCATCCCATGACATTAGTGGGATTCACAGCCTTGTCTGTAGAGACCATCACAAACTTACGCGCCCCATATTTTACTGAGAGGTCTGCCACGACCTTCGTTCCATAGATGTTATTCATGACAGCTTCCGAGGGATTGTCCTCCATCATAGGCACATGCTTGTAAGCTGCGGCATGGAACACATATTCAGGGCGGAATTGACTAAAAATCGCCTCCATGCGCGGCAAACTGCAGATGGTGGTGACAATGACACTCACTTGGATGTCGGGGAACTCTTGAGCCATCATCAGGCGCAAATCATGCTGAGGGGTCTCTGCCTGATCAATCAAGACCATTGAGTCAGGGCGACAAGAGGCAATCTGGCGGACCATCTCTGATCCGATAGAACCCGCAGAGCCTGTAATAAGCACACGACGTCCACTGAGCAGTTCACCCACAGACTTCATATCAACCTTGATTTCTGCCCGCGGAAGCAGGTCTTCTACCGACACCTCTTGCAACTGAATCTCATCAAACTCCGATTTATCGTCATCTTCACCTATTTTTTCGACCTCGACAGCATTCTGGGCCATGAAGATCTTCACACCCATACCTATCAGCAAGTCCTGTAAGACCTGATTCTTACGGAAATCGTTGGTACGATAAGGAGATACGAGCACAGCCCCGATATGGTAGTCTTCAACTACCTTACGAAGATCGTCTTCCATTGTGAACACTTTCTCGCCGACAAGTTCATTATGACGCAGACGGCGGTTGTGTGAGATAAAGCCCTTCAGAACGAAACGACGAGGTGTCTGAGTACGGATGCTCTCTGCCAGTCCAACGCCACCACTCTGAGCGCCATAGACCAGCACGCGCAGGGCTTGGTTGTCAGCTGTAGAAACATCGTAGACCGTCTTCACTAGCACACGCATGCTCCACATGGTAAAGGTGGCGATGATGAACATCAGTACGATTTGCCTTCCTGTAATGGGCAGGAACAGCGAATCGGGTGCTGAGAACAACAGATAATGAGCCCCTAAAGCCAATGCCGTAGACAACATGTTGGCATAAGCCACACGCATGAGGTCGATAAACGAGGAATAACGTACGATACCGGCATAGGTATGAAAATAACGAATGCCGATAATACTCAATGCCACATAAATAAGGAGTGAGGATACCAGTGGCACCATATGAGTGGTGACAACAGTCCAATTAGTGAAAATCCAGTAACTGACGATTCCCGACATGAGTAGGATAAGCAAGTCGAGTGTCAAGATGCTCCAATAAGGAAGTGAGTTACGGCGAAAATACCAATTGGCAAGCTTTCTAAAGAAGTTCACAACAAAAACTTTATGATTATCAGATATTATTCAAGATTCGAAAGGATGGTCTGAATGATGCGCTCAACGTCAGCATCTGAGACCATTGGGCCTGATGGTAGGCAGAGCCCCCTTTTGAAAAGACTCTCGCTAACACCATTCACATAAGCAGGTGCGTCACGGTAGACAGGCTGACGATGCATTGGTTTCCACAAAGGACGCGACTCAATACCTGCCTTATCGAGCGCCATACGCATGGCTTCTACATTGCGGTTCGGTTCACAGTCAGTATGTATGGGGCCTCCACCATGAACCATCCCTGCGGCACCTCCCACAGCGCCTTTGACTGGCTGTCCATAGGCAAGATCTTCGCCCTTCACCCGCAACTGGGAATCAAGCAGGATCGTACAAAGCCAGAAATTGGATGTCATACCCTGTGGTTCATCATGGAACGTTATACCATCGACAGCGGCAAACGCATCTCGATACATGGCAGCTATCCTGCGATGGTGTGCTATATGCTCATCAAGTACCTTCATCTGTCCACGACCAATGCCTGCGCAAATATTACTCATGCGATAATTGTAACCCACCGCTTCATGATGATAATAAGGATAGGCCTCACGAGCCTGCGTGGCATACCACATCACACGGTCTCGAGCCTCTGCGTCAGGACAGATTAATGCACCGCCACCAGAAGTGGTGATCATCTTGTTGCCATTGAACGACAGTACTCCATAACGCCCGAATGTGCCAACAGAACGTCCCTTGAACTTTGAGCCGAATCCCTCGGCAGCATCTTCAATTACCGGAATGTCATAACGATCGGCAATAGCCATAATCTCATCAATTCTGGCAGGCATGCCATAGAGATAAACAGGAACGATAGCCTTAGGCCGACGTCCCGTCACTGCAATTCGATCCTTAATGGCATGTTCGAGAAGCGCAGGATCCATATTCCAAGTCTCTTTTTCGGAATCAATCATCACAGGAGTAGCTCCCAAATACTTAATAGGATGCGTTGAGGCACAGAACGTAAAGCTCTGCACCAAAACCTCGTCGCCAGGTCCAATGCCACTTGCCAACAGTCCGAGATGGACAGCTGCCGTTCCTGACGAGAGAGCCACTATCTCACGAGATATAGCCGACAGGCCTTCGGGCACCTGTTCAACATACCGTTTCAGATCCTCCTCAAAGGCATTTACATTGGGACCAAGAGGCACAACCCAGTTCGTATCAAAAGCTTCCTGGATGTACTTCTGTTCCCAGCCAGCTTCACTCATGTGAGCTAGACACAAATAGATTCTATTTGCCATTATATAATAAATTTTCCGTTTCTTTCTTTATTCAATTCTTTCCATTAAAGGATTCCATCGTGGCCTGTCCCTGCTCCGAAATATCAGCACGCTGAAGAACCTTACAAAGGGTTAGCCAAACAATTTCCAAATCAGTTTTCAACGAGAGGTGATCCACATACCAAACATCGAGTTTGAACTTTTCTCTCCAAGATATAGCATTCCTACCGTGACACTGTGCCCAGCCCGATATGCCAGGCCTCACCTCATGTCTCCTCATCTGCTCATGCGAATATAAAGGAAGATACTCTGGCAAGAGCGGCCGCGGGCCTATTAGAGCCATATCCCCTTTCAGTACATTCAACAATTGCGGCAGCTCATCGATGGAAGTCGAACGCACGAACTGGCCAACCTTTGTCAGCCGATCTTCATCAGGCAGCAGATTCCCCTCTACATCCCTGGCATCCGTCATTGTCTTATACTTGATAATCTTGAATATTCTGCCGTCCTTTCCCGGCCGTTCCTGAAGGAAGAATGCACCTGCACCCTTATTGGCAAAGTGAAGCCAAACTGTCACTGCCAGCAGGAGAGGAGAGATAACGACTAAAACTATCAGCGCTATCCAGAAATCCAAGAATCTTTTCAGGAAACACTTATATAACATCTGAGTTGTCCGGCATGATGGCGTCATAAAAATCAAAAAGGCACTGACGCACAAATCCTTGTTCAAAGCGACTGCCTATCATATTTCGGGCATTAGAAACCATATATGATAGAGCCTTCTTATCTGTCATCATACGAAGCATTGCATCATACAAAGCCTCGGTATCCTGCGGTGGAATGATAATCCCATTTTCATTTTCAACGATAATTTCACGAGAACCGTTAATATTGGTGACGATGCACGGCAATCCCATCGCACCGGCTTCAAGCACAGTATTTGGGAATCCTTCACGATAACTAGGGAAAACAAAGCAATCTGAAGCAGCATAATAGGGCAGGAGATCTTCTGAAAGTTTCTCGCCTACATATTCTATCGCGGGATTTGTATCTATCAGAGCAAGAGTATGTTCTGAAACAGGATCAAAACGATTCTCACGAGGGCCTACAAGCAAAAGTCGTGCATGATGATCTTTTGACAATTTGTCGAAAGCCTCACATAATTCATTAATTCCCTTATCTCGTACTATGCGTCCAACAAACAGAAAGGTAAACCGACTAGCATCACGTAAATCTCTAGCCCTGTCCATAACTTCTTTTCTACGACTATAGAAATGCATGTCTACACCCCGAATATTACCAAACCCAAGTACCCTCAGATTCTTATTTGTAATACCATAGTCTAGAAGATCCCTTTTAACTCCCTCCCCTTCTGGTATAATATGGGTAGCACACCAGCAGGTTATCGCATCAGTCAACATCAATAACCTGCGCTGAAATCCTTTGGAAGTAGGGAAAACAAGTCCTGTAAATGTGTGTACTCGTATCGGCACGTGTGTCATCCATGCTGCAACCATACAAAGCAGACCTGCCTTGGGAGTCATGGAATGGACCATATCAGGGCGTTCTTGACGGAACACCCGTATCAGCTGCCACAGAGCCTTGATATCCTTCAATAGAGAGATGTGTCGCTCCATGGGAACCGAAATAGTGCGCACACCCTCTCTTGCAGCAATAACCTGCATCTCTTGTCCTGGGGATGAGAGTGCCACCACTTCATACTTTTCGTTCAGCATCCTCAAGATACCTTGACAAAAAGCATCAAGTGACTCTGGCACTGTCGTCGCACGAATTATTTTCATAAATGTATCAAGTGCTTAAAGAAACAATTATTCTGAATTTTAAACTTTAGGTCACTACCAAATAAGCGATAGCCTAATTGTATGAGATTATATTTGACCACAGCTTGGAACCATATCCAATGGAAATCCCATGATGAACCGCCAAAACTCTTAACAAAGATACGATAATCGTCTTTTTTCTTATAGATGGAATCACTTGTAGTTCCACCAATACGGAACTTGGCAAGAGGTTCTTCTATCAACAAGAACCTGGCACCCTGTTTATAAAAACGACATAGCAATTCAACATCCATCATGTAGTGAAGATCTTCACGATACAATCCATAGCGTTGATATGCATCCTTGCGAATGAATCGTGCTGGATGGGCTACACCATATTGCAGACGCAGACGATCGAAGGTCATCTCTGGATAGCTTGGAAAAGTCTCGCCCGATTTTTCATTCCAAAATAGAATAAGACCACTGTACACATCCACCTGTGATTCATAATGTTCTGCCACTTTCTGTAATGCGCCAGGAAGCAAGATGTCATCAGAGTTGATAATACCCACAATTTCACCTGAAGCATGAATGATGCCCTTATTGAATGCATCACTTATACCATTGTCTGGTTCTGAAACAACAACCTGTATCCGATCATTATATTTTCGAATGACATCAAGCGTTCTATCTGTTGATCCACCATCAATAATCACATATTCCAAAGCAGGATAACTTTGCTCCGTTATGCTACGAATAGTATCCTCTATCGTAGCTTCACTATTATATGTAATGGTAACAATGGTAATCCGTGGATGCATCTTATAATCTTCGATATTAATAGATATTCATCAGAAGAGCCATTTGGAAATTGCGGTAGGTTTCTTTGTCAGAACACCGGAAACGACGATCACAGATAAGCTGAAGGCGTTTCTTCATATGAGTCTTGCCTTCAATAAAGTCAGCCAGTATCTGCTGATTCTCTTTAGGCATCATTTCATAATAGCCTTTATATATTTCTTGTGACAATTTCCAACGAGAATGTAAATCGCGTTTCACCAGCCGTCCTGTACGGTGTTTCCACTCTGTCATAACTGATGTGGATTGTCCTGTAACATTTCCCCCATGTTGACGATAAAGAATATGGGGAGTTTCATCGAACACCACATGAGCCCCAATAGCTTGAGCGACATCGTAAATCCACACATCGTGCATACTCAGATATTTGGGGGAATACTTGTTGATGATGTCACGCAATGCCCTATTCATCACCATCGTGCATCCACCAACAAATTGGTACACTAACGATTCGCCAAATGTCAGGCGCGGTTGAATGACAACACTATCTATACGATTCAGATGCTTGTCCACTAACTCTGTCTGACAGAAATAAAGTGCTGGTCTTCCTTCATAAGACTCCAATTTATTGACAGCCGCTTGCATCTTATCTGAAAGCCAGAAGTCATCCTGGTCAGAGAAAGCATAGTAACAAGCTTCACCCGAATCCCGGAGCAACTCCATAAAACTAAGTGCCGGTCCAAGATTATGCCCCCGGTACCAAGTAAGATTAGCCTTATTCTTCCAAGTCTCCAAAATATCACATGTGCGGTCACTTGAACCGTCATCACGAACAAGAATCTTTGTGAGGACACCTTTCTGTGAAACGATTGACTCGAGTTGTTCCTCTAGATACTTTTCTCCATTATAAGTTGACAGCAAAATAGCGACTTCTTTCATCTCAATACAAGATCATCAATGACCAACGGCCCATTATCTTCAATTCGTATAGTCTCACAAGATTCCGGGATCTGTTTCTTTTGCTGTTTCATCAAGAATGACTTATTAACAATAGCCATAAACAATGATAGACCAGTGAGTCCTACAGATCCTAATAAGAGTGGGTTTGTTCCCGACAGGATAATAAAAAGCGCATATCCCAAAGAATAGCGTTTCAAGAATAACGATCGCGAGTAATACTTCCATAACCAAAAGCATGGTGCAAAGAACAGAAAAATGAGACCTCCTCCTAATGGAACACCATACATACGGATGAGATCCATTTGCGAAAGTTCAGAATAAGCGAGTTTCTCCCCGCGCCCTTTTGCATAGAACTCACTGCCCAATCCAGCCCCCCAGATAGCATGTCCTTTTTCACTCAAATCATCAATATAGGACTCAAAGTTCTCGTATTTTGTCTCGTTAGAACCTTCCTTTTCTTGAGTTGCCAGCATATATGTCACCAAGCCCAGCATTACCAGCAGAAATATTGTTGAGATCCTAGTCAAGAATTTACCGATGACGTTCTTATCGTAAAGATAGACAAGAAGAATCATGGTCTGGACAAGCATAGGAGTGCGAGACCCTGCTACCATCAGCGAGAGAAACAAGATAACTGACAAAACCAGTTTAAACGGACCTTTATAAAGATACAAATTATAAATAAACGAGAATATGATGAGTGATCCAGTTTTATAAAAGAGACCATTGACTGAGAATCCTAAAAAGTCACGATTGTATGCCATCATATAGTTCCCCGAACTGTTGCCGTAATCATAGATGGCAGCAAGGAATATACCCCCAAGCTCTGACAGGAAAAAGAGCACCAAAGTCAAGACCGCCAAAATGACACCATTTATCCAGATCATCTTTAATAGGATATTCAACCGCATCGTTACCATATAAAAAAAAATGGTGATATACAACATGGATCGTATCTGGCTCATCGCATAAGAACTGTCCGTCAGGTTATCCGTGATAAAGGCAATAAACATTCCCCACAATGGAGCCAGCAGAAACGCCAATAACGTAATCCTGTTAATGCTTGCTATGTATTGTTGGCGCTTCAGGCAATAGATGACCCCATAAACAACCAGCACTACAAACAAAAGATCTTTCAGTCTGGAGTGAAAGCCTGTCGGATCTATCGACATCGTCAGCAGAAAAAGGAAATACAATATATCTACAAATCGCATAACTGATGATAAGTATCCGAAAGTTGCTGTTTGATCTGCGCCGTGTCATGACGCTTATGGGCCGCTGTCCAATTCTCCTCCGACAGCGTTTCCGCCTTCATAGAATCCTCGCGCAGCTCAATAATCTTTGAAGCCAGGTAGAAGGGATCGTTCATCGGAACTAACAGTTCACTATCATAATGCTCACTGAAAAGAGAAGGCACTCCCCCTGTAGATGTCGCTATCACCGGTAGGCCCAGATACTGGGCTTCACAAACCGCATTCGGACTATTGTCTGAATAAGAAGTATGTACATACATATCGGATAACAACAATTCGTTTATCATTTCTGTGGCGTCCAATGTGCCCATCATTTGAAGTCCAACATCTTTAGCTTTTATCTTCGTTAATTTCTCAAACTCCTTGATATCCTTGTCAGTCCCGCCAATCCACTTCCACACCACTTCATAATCTGTATTTTCTTGAATCAACTTGGCAGTCTTAAGAACAACATCCGGCCCCTTAATGGAATAACATGCCCCTATCGTAGTTATAACTATCTTTTTATCTATAGCATGAAAAGCCCATCTGCGACCACATGCAGAAAAGTCACTACGCAAAGCTTCATCCACATGGAAGATCTTTGCTTCCCGATTGTAAAACTTTACAATCGACCGGTCCCAACGAGTGCGACACATAAAATAATGACTTTGCCTGAGAATCTCCTCTTCTCGTCTGTGTCGTTCATGCGAGAGGTTATAATACTGATACCTCGCGAAGAAGCCAAGGGGATGTGTCAACAATTCAGGCTTCAGCCTATCAAAGAGATTGCTCTGACCTGGCAGAAGCAAACTGTTGCGTATCTGAGACCATAATCCTTGAATGTGAATTACCACAGGTATATTAACCCTATTAGACAAAAGCCCATAAGACCATTCTGAGCCAAAGATATGAATAAGGTCTGGTTTGTTATCTTCTACAATTTTCAGCGACTCTGCCAGGACAAAAGCATCAACCTCCTGGTAAGTCATCATATCTTTAATAATCTGCCTCTTCGTATAACGGCAAATGTTAATGGGGACTATCTTAAGCCTACCACTCTCCTCCACATCCTTTTTCTCGGGTGAAATATTACCATAAGCAACCACCAGTTCTAATCCCTCAATATCAAGGGCGATTTGCAGAAGCGAAGAAATCCACCCTTTGCCATCTGTACCAGTATTCTCCTTTGCATCCAAGGATAAAGGAGTGACCGAAAACCAAAGTACCTTCATTTTTATATTGGCAAATCCAATCTTAGTCTCGCAAGGCACCAATTGTGTAGTTTCTTACGAAACAAGCGCCAACGAATTTGATTATAAGACAATTGCGGAACCTTGTCAATCAGGTCATGGATTATCCTCCGTCGTTCCGACGAATACGGGAAAACGCTGATAATACAGTCTATGGCATAGTTGAGAAAAACTGACACATTCTTCTGTAAGTGTGGCAGTACTTCATCAGGCAAAGTACTCATTTTCATTAATTTACATGAGTTGGAAATGGCTGTATTATAATCCAAGGCATTCTTCATAGTGAAGGAATAGGTACACGAACGAGGACGAATCCTATAGATATAATATAATAGGTGTAAGCCAATAACTCGACTCGCCTTCAAGTAGCATTCCTGCAAAAAAGGAATGTCCTCATAATAGACACCAGGTTCCAAACGGATGCAGTTGTTGATCAGGAAAGTCCTTTTATAAAGGATACGCCAGATAAAACTCCCCTCAGCAGGATTATAGACTTTCATATAATAGTCATATCCCGACATATCAATGATTTCAGAACTGGTCAACTGAGAATCAAAGTTACCTACGATATCTTTATCATCCATTCTCACATAATCGGCAACCACCATATCGGCTTTAGTTTCCAATGCTTTCCGCAATAACATATCCAACCCGTTGTTCATTAAAACGTCATCTGAATCAACGAACAACACATATTCACCCGTTGCCACATCCACTCCAACATTCCGTGATACCGAAGGCCCTGCATTCTCCTGATGGATAACAGAAATATTCTTATGAGAACAACTGATATTCCCCACAACTTGCATACTACCATCTTTCGAGCCATCATCAATAACTATGACTTCGAAATCAGTCTCCAATAGTCCTTGTCTGTAAATGCTTTCCAAGCAAGTCCCAATATATTTCTCTACATTGCAAACAGGAATAATTACACTTAATTTCATCTTGTTCATAAGGCAATTTTACGACGAAAAGTCACTTATATCTTATTGAACAGCAAAAGGACATCTTTTCGAATTCTCTCTTGCCAATTTGAAGCACGCTGGTACTCTGACGAGACCATAACTTTCCATTTATTAGGAAAAGAGTCTTTATAGTGAAGGAATACATTCACAATATTCTGATCTTCCGAGCTCAGACGAGTATTGAACGCATTGTAGAACTCGTCCACCATCTGTGAGTTCTTGGCATCGGAAGTAAAAAAGAATTTAACATCATCCACAATTCTATCCCATAACTTTTGTTTTTTTCCTATCATATTTCCACCATGAATACGATAATAAAACAATGGAGTCTGGCAATAAACACTTTTACCAAAGAAGTTGCAGATCAAGCACATCCATCGATCATGCCAAGCGTTCTTCGGAGGGTGGCTATCATAAAGTTCAAGTGCCCTCTTATTAAATACCATACTGCACCCTTGTTCGGTCGGATAAATCATCACATTCTGTTTAGTATAATGAGGAGTCTCTATATGAAAGGCACCTAAGACACTCATATTGTCATCTACGAACAGAGAATTAGAAGAGAATAATAGAGGGGTGTTTTGATCTAAATCTTCCAAATAGCGACATGCGGTCTTCAATTTTTTAGGCATCCAAATATCATCTTGATCAGAAAAAGCATAGAAGTCTACTGGTTCAGGATATGCCAATGCCCTATCAGCTAATATAGAGAAACTTCTGACAAAACCTACATTTTCCGAAGCTTCCCACGAAATGTTCGGATACAACTCCGAATACTCTGCCAAAATCCGACTGGTGCCATCGGTAGAACCGTCATCACGGATTAGCAAATGAACATTAACTTTGTCTTGATGCAAAATACTATCCAACTGCTTTCTTAAATATAATTCACCATTGTATGTAGACATTAGAACAAGTACATTCATCTCCTTCTTCAAACCTACAATACCTAGATTCCGTGGTTCATCGTTTTTGCAGCGTAATCCAGAGATGATACCCCGAAAAATAGCAAGTGTCTTACTGAATCTTTGTTCTTCTAACAAAAGTACCAGTACTATGGCTTTCAACCAATAATGAAAGAAATTTTTACGAAGATAATCTATTTTCGGATACTCCCTAATTAAGATGATATTATTCCTGTAGATATCAAAAAGTCGCTGAGGTCCATAGTTTCTCAATTCCAATTTGTGTCCAAAAACAGAAACAACTTGAGTAATCCCAAACCGTTGAAGCAATGAAGCGTCTTTTACTTTATATTTCTTAATCTTACACTGGTGGGCCTGCAGAAAAAACTCGTCATCTACAGATGCTATCGTATAGGATTCATTCCATCCACCAATCATATTGACAATCTTTACCGAAGCTAACATACCTGATGTTATAGGAAGATCTATCTCTTCATAATCTTCTTCGACCTTTTCCCCATTCATCTGCGGAGTCCAGATTCCTTCCGGGGCATCCTGACTAAAGATTGTTTTAGCAACATAATAGTCAAAATTCTCAAAAAAGGAATCTTGGTCCATCGTCAGCAAGTAGTCATATCCATTTTCATTGGCATATTCCCAAGCGTAATTCAACGCTCTTGAAATACTATTGATGCCATCTCCATGGTATTCAACTTTCTCGTGAGTGATAAACCTATAGTCCAACTTATCTGGTGAAGGTGTATTCTCCCAAATGAGAACTTTGTCTACTTGATTGATAAATGCTTGAACATTTTTCTCTAGCAGATCTTTCTCTGGATAATATGTGACAACTATTGCCAGAATCTTTGTGGTTATCATTTAATTATCTATTAGAGTCTTCCTGCTATTATCAGCCATTTCAGAAGCCTTCCTTCGTTCACATCATAATATGGATATATGAAATGACGCGAAAAAAGCATATATACTTTTGACAATATACTTTTCCTGCATTTAACAAAGCGTTTAAAGAGCATACGGTCATCCTTACTGAGAAGAGAAGAGAAACAATCATAGAATTCCTGAGCCATCTCCACATGTTTGGTGACCGGCGGCTCCACACAAAGAATACGGAATACTCTTACAATTTTACTAGTCTCTCCCTCCAAGCTTCCTACCATATGATTAGCCAGTGCATTATTCTCATGTCTCCGATAATAGAACAGAGGCTGATGATCATAAGTCACACTGCCCATAAAGTAGCAAATATGATAAAGCCAGCGGTCATGCCATGTGAGGCTTGGCACATGTTCTGAATACATCTCCAATGCCTTCCTATTGAAAACCATACTACATCCTTGTTCCGTACCGAAAACTAGTACATTACCTTTCCTAAACTTGGGTTCAGGTCCCTTGTGAAAAAGATCAAGTTGATGTCCTTTTGCATCTATCTGCATGGAATTCGAGGTAAACAATTGAGGTTTTGATGCATCCTTCGGTGCTAAAGCTGTACAAGCCGTTATCAATTTTTGAGACATCCAAATGTCATCTTGGTCAGCAAAAGCATAAAAATCAACACTGACAGTGGTATTTACAGCTTTTTTGACTAAAGAAGAGAAACTTTTTACAAAACCTACATTCTCTGCATGTTCCCATTCTATATTTTGATATTTGGATGCATACTCTGATAAAATCCGACAGGTTTCATCCGTAGAACCATCATCGCGAATTAGCAGATAAACAACAACATTCTTTTGGTTTATTATACTATTGAGCTGCTCTCGAAGAAACCGTTCCCCATTATAAGTGGACATTAACACCATAACCAAAGGCTGTTTCATACATCCGCCCTCCTCAAAATCTTACTCTTGACAAACCATGCAAAAAAAGTCCTATCCTTTTTATCTATCATAAAGTAGACAATGATTGAGAATACAACCACAAACATTGCCTCTTTCACAAGCAACTGAATAAGATGGGAGTCACTCACATCGAACGACCTTAAGACAAATGTTACAGAAAGTCCCATCATCATAAACGGTAAGAGGTCCTTAAAAAATATGAGTCTTGAATTTATCTTCAGTTTCTTGGGCCAATAATAGAAATAATAGAACGACATCTGCATGACATTACAGAACGTTCCCGAAATAGCAATGCTTCTAGCTCCATAATAGGGGATCAGGAACCAAAACAAAATGACCATGGTAATGTAGGAAAATGCAGAATACCGTGTAATCAATCTGATATCTGTTCCTGCATAGATGATAGCCGACATACCTGCATTATGACTTCCCAAAAGATTGACAAAATAAAAATCCATCCATGGTACCAAATACATAAACGATTCACCAAGATACAGTTGCATCACTTCTGGCGAGACACAAATATATCCAAATGCCACAAAACTGATAACAATTACCAAATATTTGGTTCCTTGGTAAGCGACACGATCTATCACTTCTCTATTATTCAACGCTACAGCCTTAGTGACTGACGGGAAAATAGCCGAGTTAAACGCCCCTCCAACAAAACCTAGAAAGGTGTAAATAGAAAAAATAATATTATAATCAGTAACCTCGCTTGAATTACATCTCATACCTAATAAGATCGGCTGTAACTCTAGGGCTCCCCATGTTAACAGAGAGACTGAAAAAATGTTCATGCTGTATGGCAACGTTTCCCGGAAAAGTTCTTTGTCGAAATGCGGTTTGAAAGAAATGTCGGGAATAATCGTCTTTATTTTATGGATGCTCAACACCGTTCTGTAAATCAGGCCCAGAAATACCAGCCCGGCATAGTACTCCACAATAGAATACTTAAAGACCAATGTCAGCACAAGAACCACAACATTCAACAAGTTACCAATAAAACTGATTTTGCTAAAGAAATCTACGTATTCAGCGCCTTGAATCAACTGTCCAAAACAACTTGTATACCAGTTAAACAAGGAATTTAAGGCAATGATATACAAAAGACTTTTCAATATTACGACTTGCTCTGGTGTTACTTGGAAAATGTCACCAACAAATAGGGATATAAGAAAGATTAGCAGAGCATTAATAATACCTATTGTGCCATAGAAGGTGATACTTGTTCCGAACAGCCTCTTTACGTTTTCTATATCATTCTTGGCGAGATAGTTGGAGAAATACCTAAGGTTGGTATTGGAGAATCCAAGATCCAACAAGGTCATATAGATGTTGATGGATAAAGCCAGTCCGATAAGTCCATAGTCAGCTTTACCATAGAGACCTATCAGAATCGGTACTGCTACGAAAGAATAGGCTGCACTTATGAACTTGCTAGCAATAGTCCATATAACGCCATCGGCAATTTTGTTAATTGTGCTCATTTTTCTACTTTGGGAAAGATACTGTGTTTTTAAAGAATCTAGTGCAATGGGCAGCAAACCTTGGATAAAGGATCCTAAACAACACACTTGAACCAAACAACTTCAAATACTCGATTACTCCTGTAACCTTCTTTCCCATGAACGTATCTGTATAAAGATTGAAATTCACTTCATTATCTGTCTCTGCTCTTTCATCAAGTGCCATATAGAAATAGCCGTAAAGCAATGCCCCTTTTTTGTCTTTTGGTTCAAGATGACCTTCAAGCATGCTTACAAGTTCGTCTTTTGACTTTGGATTATACGCAACGTCTAGATAATAGTACTCTGATTTATGAAGGTTTATTACAGGTTTCCCCCAATAACAACTCTCCACACCCATAGTAGATCCCATCACAAGCACTTTCTCGGCAACATCCATCAATGCATAAGAACTTACAGGACTCTCTGGTGGAATAATTGTCAAACGCTCATCATGTAACTTATACAGATTTGTATGGTATTCCGCATTAAGACCTTTCAAATTAGGATGAATACGTAAAAACAAGTGGGATTTCTCTGGAAGATGATTAAGAACAAATCTAATAGCCTCCAACTGCGATTCAAACAAGTTATCTTCATCCCAATCTCCACCCAAAGACACTATCTCGTCTTCAGAGGAATTGAATATCACAAAATTACGTTTCTCCTGATGATACTCTTCTGGCAGGAGGTCTTTTATCTGCTTGTCAATATATATGAAATCATTGGTTGGTTTTCCATTCCTTCTGTTAAGAAAGAATGAAGATCCCACTTTAATCTTTTCGTTCTCAGAACGCTTAGAATTCTCCCACAATTCAATTGACATTCGAGTAAGTTGCTTAATATCCAAAGGCAATCCTCCATGATACTCGACACGAATTGAAGGCTGATCAATTCTCCAGCAGACCTCCTCAGACTCAAAAGCAATTCCTCTATTAACAGCAATTTCATAGAAAAGTCGATTCTCAAACATCCGCCCATTGTAGATTGTTATCATGTCTGGGCTAATCCTATCTACTAAGTCGTATGCGTAGTCGACAAAACGACAAAGAGATGATAGAATATGATCGAAGTATTGCCTCTCAGCCAAAGATATTTTACCAGAAGGTTTCCTTGTAATCGTTACATAATAAGAATGAAGCGAAAGTCCAATATTGACATTTCTATAAATGATTTTCTTTAAATCATAAATATCATCGAAAGAAAATGTCGTTTCATTGTTACCAAATAAGCTATCAGAAATGGCTATAACCTGTATATCGGGCAAATAGTTATTTACAATCTGGCAGTGCATATGTTTGCAAACTGCACAGATTCCCTTATTGCCATGTATATTTGTAATACAAGAAGGAAGTGCGCGGTTACAATAAGCCATAACCACTTCAACTCCTTTTCTTTTATCTGACAACATTTTATTAAGCATAACCCCTGCATGGGGATTATGCAAAGAACTGGTACAATAAAACAATTTCTTCATTCCTATTATACCAAAACTACTTCACTTCAAATCCAGGAATGACTTGCTTGAATTTCTCACGCAAAGTGTCCACAGTATCCCATTCCTCATTATTGTTTGAAGCATAATAGAATCCTTGTGGAACAAATTTTGCATTATGATGATTCAAATAATCCTCCACAGTATGATTAAAGATTACGGATGGTAAAATAGCATAATACTTACCGATGTCAATAGTGTTTAACGAATCTGTCACAGTAATCATCTCCTCATGAAGTTTCTCACCTGGTCGGATACCAACCTCAACCTGTTTTAGGTTAGGAGCGATAGCCGTTGCCACATCCGTAATTCTATAAGAAGGTATCTTCGGTATGAATAATTCACCGCCGAGATGATGACCAAGAGCCCACATAACCAAATCGACCCCCTCTTGAAGCGAGATATTAAAACGGGTCATTCTCATATCCGTAATAGGCAATTCCCTTGCCCCTTCATCCCTTAACTTAATGAAGTATGGAATTACCGATCCTCGAGAGCCCATCACATTCCCGTACCTAACTACTGAAAAGCGAAGGTCACGTCCACCTTTTATATTGTTTGCAGCTATAAACAATTTATCAGATGTCAGTTTGGTAGCACCATAAAGATTAATAGGAGCACAAGCCTTATCTGTAGATAGTGCAACAACATTTTTAACATCACAAGCAATAGCTGCATCAACAACATTAACTGCACCGTTAACATTGGTTTTTATACACTCACGAGGGTTGTATTCAGCAGTATCCACTTGCTTGATAGCTGCAGCATGGATAATGACATCAACACCTTCACAAGCCATCTTCAAGCGTTCTCCGTCTCTCACATCACCAATCAAATAGCGAAGCATCGGGAACTTATTTTGGGGATACTTCTGTTTCATATTATACTGCTTCAACTCTCCCCTAGAATAGATAACAATCTTTTTTACGTCGGGATAATCACGTAGGATTGTTTCTACGAACTTATTACCAAAGGAACCTGTTCCACCGGTAATTAAAACAGTCTTTCCATTTAACATAACTCAGTCTTCTCTCTTGTCTGATATGCCTAATAAAGGCTTTATTTCATTTTCCTTAAACAATACCCATATGGTTGTAAAAAACAGGGCTGCAATTGTAAATAGCATAACAAGCCTGCTTCTCCTAGGGCCTTCGGGCCAAAGGGGGACAGTAGCAGGTTGCAACGTAGTGAAAGCAGGCGTTACCTCCTGTACTCGAACCTTAGCAGTCAATAGTTGAGTACTAATGGCATTGTAGTTATTATACAAAAGTTGCATCTCATTCTCTAGATCAGTTTGCTTCTGGCGGACACTCTCTAAGACAACGTCGTGGTTGGCATCCATGTAGTCAGCATAAAGCTGTCGAGCACGCTCATAGTTTCTTTTAGCTTCTTTATAGAGTTTTTCCGTAAACTCCAAATCATAACGAGCCTTGTTGGTCTTATAGTCTGTGATGTAATTTTGCAGATGTTTCTTCACTGAATCTGCCACTTGGGCTGCTACATGAGGATCCTGGTCTACAACCTCAATGGTGATAAGTGAAGCCTGTTTCGCAACACTGGAACCAATGTCACAAACTATCTTTGAGTTTATCATTCCAGATATATTAGCTTGTTCTGGTGTCAACTCATATGGATCAACGGATGTGTCAGTCTTTTCTTCTTTCTCTTTTCCAAAGATTGTATCAAACAGCCATTCTCTAGCAGTTAGCCACCAAGCCTCTTTCTGTTCATTCTTTAAGTAATCATAGTAGGTCATGGGAGCTTTATCTGTTGGACGCTGAACCTTAATATTAAAAAGATTTGTCTTAAAGTCAACACTATTCATCAGATCCGGATATAGCAAAACCGTGATGGCATCACTACTCTGAGCCCCGCCACCGATATTAACACCAAACGAGTTGGCCAACATAGCCAAAGCTCCACCACTTCCTAGAGAATTGTCTTCTGGAACTACTTGAATTTTGCACTTGTAATAATTCGGTAAACCAAGAGTGATAATCCACACAACCATGATTACAGAAGGAATGACTTTGAAATAAGTCTTTTTGCGCCGCACTATAGCAGCCCATAGGCGTGAGAAATCAATAACCGAATCCTTGTCTTTTCTATTCATTTTCTCTACAGCTTCCATTGTCTGTGTTTCCGCATTTTTACTTGACCAAATTAACAACAGATATCAACAAGGTAAGAAGAGTTGCAGCAGAGGTCCCTATGGCTCCAACCTGACCAATTACCTCACTAGGAGTCGTTGTCTTTGAAGGCACAATAATCTCACACCCTGGTTCAATCTTAGCCTTTTTAGCTTTAGAAACCGTACCATTCTGATAAACAACGAAAGATCGCGATTTCTTAGCTCTGCTACCAAAACCGCCAGCTTGATTTACATACCACTTGTATTTCTTTCCTTCACTATAGGCAACTGTATTCGGATACATCACATTGCCATTAATCTTTACCGTACCATTATACTCTGGAATAATCAACCGGTCACCTTCTTTTAAAGTGACATCATAATCAGAGCCTGGAGAGGCAAGAGCTTTGTCAAGCTCAATGCCAACAGAATAACGAACAGTGTCATTTTCCAAGCTGTCACGTGACTGGTTAATGTCATAGTCGGCTGTTTCTTCATCCTGCATCACCATGTCGAGTCCAGAATTCTGTCCTTTCTGTTTTATCATTTCCAACACCTGACGATTACGGAACTTCTCATCATCTGTCATCACGCGTTCAATACGGGCTCCTCTGACATATGCTTGGTCAGTTACGCCACCAGCAGCTTTGACAAGTTCTGAAATACGCTGATTCTTGGTTGACATAGCATAGTTTCCGGGGAACAGTACTTCTCCCTCTATCAGCACATTTCGCTGCGGCTGATAGGCAGGGCTACGGCGTACATACACTTCATCATAGGGTTCTAGAGTAAAACTTCTATCTCCATCTACAACCAAGCCATCCTTCATAGTAAATGAGAACATCTTCGCTATTTCGTTTGTTGCTTCAGTAGCTTTGGGATCGGAGATACGCCTCGACACATTGACACGGGCCGTAGAGGCAGCATCCGTCAGTCCACCAGCCTGAAGTACAAAATCTTCAATAGTTTCATCCTCCGCATATTCATAGATACCAGGCATCTGGACCTCCCCATGGATTGTGAGCGTACGCAGATTCAATGTCTCACTACGGAAAGGAATAAAGAGGATATCCTCATTCTCAAGCGGAATGTCGGCTACAGCTCCAGACAAGATTCCTTCTACGTCTATTGATAAAACTTTACGCACTCGGTCTGCTTTCATTCGATGAAGTACTGCATGAGTAGAAAATGCATCTTCTGTCAGTCCACCTGCGCTCTCAATCAAAGAGCGAACCGTTGTATTCTTGACCCCACAATCATACATACCCGGATGGAACACAGCACCTTTGATCTGAACCGTGTTTTCATAACGTTCAAGGATGGAGTCGACAGTAACAGAGTCACCATCCATCAGTTTGAACCCAGACAAGTCAAACTCCTCCACATTATAAGCCGAATAACGTTCACCAGATACACGATTCAACTGAACACTCTTTGTATAAGCTTTTGAAGTGAATCCACCAGCATATTTCAAGAGAGTAGCCAAACTTTCATTCTTACGCATTTCATATGCCATAGGTCGCTTTACCTGACCGGAAATATCAACAATACAATCATATGGACCAACAACAATTACATCGTTGTCTGCAAGACGAATATTTCCAGTAAGTTTTCCGTTGAGAATGTAGTCATATACATCGACCACAGTCAACTGCCTGCCACCCCTATACACCTTAATGTTTCGCAGGGTTCCTACACCAGAAACTCCACCAGCCATATATATAGCATGGAAAACACTGGCAAAAGCTGATAGGGTATAAGTACCAGGAGCCGCCACTTCACCCATCACGTTGACCATAATTGTACGGGTCTGCCCTACCGTCATCCTAATGCTAGAACTCTTATAGCGCTGTCCTAGCTCCTGTTTGATCTTTGCATTAGCTGCCGAGACTGTCAAACCTCCTATATGCAGGGGACCAAAACCCTCTATTGTAATCGTGCCATCAGGTGACACCTCTAACTGTTCAGACTTCTGAGATGCACCATATACATCAATAATGACATGGTCGCCAGCCCCAACCACATAATTGGTAGGTGTAGCTATGTTCATATTAGGTTCAAAGGTCAGCATTCGTCTGTTAAAGATATCACGACCAAAAACCCGCTTACCGTTCACTAAGGTATTTGAACTATCAGGAAGAGTAACATTGGGACGGTCTGCGATATCCTCAATTTCACCAGCGGCTCCTAAGGCATATGAGCTTGATGGTGAATATAACGGATTACCTTGAGCATCAACCATAACAGAGCCGTTACTCTTGCGCATGCGACTATTACTATCGACCGAACCAGAGCTTGAAGAAGCTTTGGTAGATGAAGACGATTTGGTATTAACCTGCTGACGTACACGCTGTAATTGCTTCATGTCTACGCCTCTCTGCATCAACTTTATCGCAATTTGCTGCTCCGAAGTGCCAGCTTTTGTTTCCCGCTGGATATACTTCAATACCTGAGCGTCGCTCATGCCCTGTCCATACGTCAACGAAGAACAGACCAAAAGCAACAATGTCAAAACAAATTTGTTCATATACGAATAATTATTATTTCCTTCATTAAGACGACACGCTCCGTCGTCATCAAACCGGCCGACAAAACCATCGCGTAATGCGTAATTCAACACTTATTCCTGCAATAGTCTTCACAAACCAATATTTTTTCTGCTTCCTATACAACCTGCCACGAATGCCTGCAAAGGGTCCATGGACAATTTCGACTTCCTTACCGACCTTGGGTTCCTCATCATACTGAATGAATGTCATCTGTTGCTCAAAAGTTGGGTCACATAGCATCCTGAACTCCATCATCTCACGGTTGGATATTTCCACCGGATGGTCGGTTCCTTTTGTTTTCAGAATGTAAAGAGGAGTTGTACATTTTGAAAGAAGCGTTACTAACTGGTTTATCGGTATAGAGAGTCCGACAAAAACGTAGTTATGAATTACAGGAACCAATACCCTATGCGGTTTAGGTTCATCTTCAACCTGTTTTTCGACATATCTCATCGGAACAAAACACGAAATTCCTTCCTGCTTCAGAAAATCACAAACAACTTGCTCGTGTCTGTTAAAAGTGCGAACTACCGTCCAAATCTGTTCTTCTTTATGCATTTTCTTCCCTTCCTCTGACAGAGAAATCTCCACCAAAAGTATTTTAACATTCTGACCCTCAAGGATATAGGCAGTCTTACCCCTCCGCCGAAGAGCTGATGGCTCGCAGATTATATAGGAATCGACTTTCTATAACGGCTGCAAAATTATACATTTTTTCCCAATTCTCCAAATCTAAAGGTAAAAAATACATTATTAATATAAAAAACATTAAACACGTCAAATTATTAGCCCGTGGCGTTTTTTAGTACTTCAGAAAGCGTCGGATGGATGTGTACCATATCTGCAAGTTCGTGGATAGTAGTGTGCTTAACCATCAATACGCTCACCTCTTGAATGATATCAGCGGAATGGGCACCATAAGCGTGACAGCCGAGAATAAGGCCATCTATCTGATTTTCCTTTACCTCTCCTGGTTCAGAATGACTAACAAACAGTTTCAACATGCCTTCCGTTTCATTCATGGCCATTGCTTTGCCGTTAGCACGCCAGAACGACTTTTTGCATACATAGGGGACACCTTGCACCTTAAGTTGATCCTCTGTTGGGCCCACACAGGCTGCCTCTGGCTCTGTAAAGATAGCGGCAGGCATAATGTCAAAGCGGATGCCATCAGTCTTACCCAAGATATGATTCACGGCATGCACGGCTTGCATCTCTGCTGCATGAGCAAGCATTTGGCGGCCGTTTACATCGCCAATGGCATAAAGATTCATAGGGTGTGGATTATGGTGTTCGGGAAAGTCGTGGTTAGAAAAGTTCTGCTCGGAAGCTGGAGATATGACCTGAAAATTGTCATCGACAGGGATAGCCCCTTGGGGAGTAAGGGTGATACCAGCAGCTTCGAGGTTGAGACCACCTGTCCGTGGTTTGCGGCCTGTCGCCATCAGGATAAGATCGGCATCAAGATCATGGAGATTCTCCACAGCCGTCTTCATCTTGAAAGTGATTCCTCGCTTCTCCAGATATTTGCGAAGACGTTTGGCGATATCACTATCGATAGCTGGCAGACACTCTCTCAAGTACTCAATCACAGTCACCTCAGAACCGAAGCGGTGAAATACGCTTGCGAATTCCATGCCGATGACACCCGCTCCAACAATACAAAGGCGTTTGGGCAATTGTTCTACATTCAGTAAACCCGTGGAATCAACCACACGAGGATCGTCAAGTCCTTTCAAGGGAAGCCATTTCGTCTCTGAGCCCGTAGCTATGATGATGTTCTTGGCGGTGAACTCCTCGTCCTGCGCCACAACCGTATGAGTATCCTTAAATGATGCCACAGAATGAATCAATCTGATATTCGGATGTGAGAGAATACCCTCTACACCTGCACGTAGTTGAGATACCACCTGCGCCATCCGCTCACGAGCCTCCTCAAAGGTTCTGGAATGCACATAAGTCTTCGTGGGAATACAGCCGACATTGAGACAGGTTCCTCCTACGTTTTCACCTTCGAAGATGACTACTTTCAAGCCTTGTCTGGCGGCATATTCAGCGGCTCGATAGCCTCCTGGGCCTGCGCCAATGATGATGAGGTCAGTTATTGTCATTAAGCATTTGTTTATAGGTGGTGATAGGGTGCTTCGCGGCGAGGACATCATCCACACGACCGATAGGTGTCGTATGAGGGGCTGACTTTACCAATTCCGGATCAGAGATGGCCTCTTCGGCTATCCTTCGCATCACAGCGATGAAACCGTCGAGCGTCTCCTTCGACTCATTCTCCGTCGGCTCGATCATCAGCGACTCGTGGAAAAGCAAGGGGAAGTAAATGGTGGGAGCATGATACCCGTAGTCGAGCAGTCGCTTAGCCACATCCATCGTCGTTACGCCTGAACGCTTGTCCTTCAGCCCATCAAACACAAACTCATGGCAACATGTCGTGTCAATAGGCAACTCGTAGACATCCTTCAGCGACTCTTTGATATAATTCGCATTAAGGGTTGCCAGCGGTCCAACCTCCTTGATATGCTCGCGTCCCAACGAAAGGATATAGGCATAAGCACGCATCATCACGCTGAAGTTACCATGATAAGGCGACACACAGGGGAAGAATTCCTGCAGTCCTTCACGCACGCCAACAGGACCGCTACCAGGACCGCCGCCGCCATGAGGGGTTGAGAAGGTCTTATGCAGATTGATATGCATCACGTCGAAACCCATGTCCCCAGGACGGCTTGCACCAAGCATAGGGTTCAGATTTGCCCCGTCGTAATACATCAGGGCACCACAGCCGTGAATGAGTTCTGCTATTTCCGGGATGCTCGTCTCGAAAAGACCAAGGGTGTTGGGGTTAGTCATCATCATCGCAGATATCTCCGTTCCCTGCTCGGCAACAATACGCCGTAAGTCATCCACATCGACAGTACCGTCAGCTTTCGATTTCACTTCTAAGATCTCTAAGCCGCAGACTGCTGCCGAGGCTGGGTTTGTTCCATGAGCCGAATCTGGAACAATCACCTTCTTACGTTGCAGATCGCCATGAGAACGATGGTAATTGTCGATAGTCATCAGTCCCGTCAACTCTCCATGGGCCCCTGCATAGGGTTTGAAGGTAAAATGAGCCAAACCTGTGAGGGCACAAAGCGATTTCTCCAACAGGACAATCAAGGCTCTAGCGCCCACGACGGTTTGTTCTGGCTGCAAGGGGTGCAGATTCTGGAACTGTGGCAGGGTGGCCATCTCCTCATTGATCTTCGGATTGTACTTCATCGTACAGGAGCCTAAGGGATAGAACCCTGTATCAACGCCGAAGTTATCATTTGAGAGGTTCGTATAATGGCGCACCACAGTCAACTCATCACACTCGGGCAAAGCGGCATCCTTTGCACGACACAATTCCTGAGGAATCTCGTAATTGCCGAAATTATTCCTTGGAAGACTGTAGCCCCTACGGCCCTCCTTGGATAGTTCAAATATCAAATTGCCATACAATTTCTGGTTCATAGTGCTGCAATCTTTACGAGGTTATCAATTTCTTCCTTGGTACGTTTCTCGGTGACGGCGAAGAGGAATCCCTCTTCCAGTCGCACACCTCCCATGATGCCCGACTCGATAAAGCGTTGGTATAAGGTATTGGCATCGCCATCATACTTTACATAAAACTCATTGAAGAAGGGTTTGTCGAAAGCCAATGTGAAGCGACCTGTCTTCAGCAATTCATCGCAAAGGTAGTGGGCTCCGGCATAAGACAACCGAGCAGCCTCTTTCAGGCCTTGCTTTCCCATCAACGAAAGATAGATGGTTACGAAGAGAGCCATCAAGCTCTGATTACTACAAATATTAGATGTAGCCTTTTGGCGGCGGATATGCTGCTCACGGGCCTGAAGGGTAAGAACGAAGGCACGCTGGCCGCGATTATCTTTCGTCATACCAACGATGCGCCCAGGCATCTTACGGATGAGCTTCTCCGTGCAGCACATGTATCCAACATAAGGGCCGCCCCATTGCATGGGGATGCCTAACGACTGCCCATCGCCCACAGCGATGTCTGCCCCCCACTCTGCCGGGGTCCTGAGTACGGCGAGGTCGGCTGCCACGCTGTCAACGATAAAGAGTGACTTCTGCTCATGGCAGGCCTCAGCAAAGCCCGAGAAATCTTCCACGATACCATATACATTCGGCTGCTGTACGATGACACCAGCCACACCTCCCTCTGCGAGACGGGCCTTCACATCATCAAGGCTGGTGGCTCCGTCTCTAATGGGTAACACCTCTAACTCAATGCCTTGATGAAGGGCATAGGTCTTAAGTACATCAAACGTCAGGGGATTCATGCAACCAGTCACTAGCACCTTGTTCACTTTCTTACCAGCAGCCACAGCCATCATCATCGCTTCAGCACAAGCGGTCGTACCGTCGTACATGGAGGCATTACTGATGTCCATGCCTGTCAGTTCAGCCATCATCGACTGATATTCAAAGATATAATGTAGCGTGCCTTGCGATATCTCTGCCTGATAGGGAGTATAGGAAGTCAGGAACTCGGAACGCTGCAAGAGACTGGGTACGACGGAAGGTGTATAATGGTCATACACACCCATCCCGGCAAAGCAGGTCAGTTGCTTGTTTTCCTCCCCAAGTTTGTCGAAGAGCTGCCTGACCTCCATCTCGCTCATGGCCATCGGCAACTCGTAGTCGCCCTTGAAGCGGATGCTCTCTGGTATCTGGGCATAGAGTTCATCAAGACTACTCACCCCGACTTTTGCCAGCATCGCCTGAAGGTCATCACTTGTATGTGGAAAGTATTTATAGTCCATAAAAGTTTTGTTTACAGTTTACAGTTTACGGTTTACAGATGATTACATCTACTACGGTGATACGGTCTCCAGTCATATCAACTGTAAACTGTAAACCGTAAACTGTAAACAATCATTTACTTCTCGCAGAAAGCCTCGTAAGCCTTGGCATCCATGAGATTATCAAGGTCAGACTTGTCGCTGAGGGCCACTTTGATGATCCAATTCTCGAAAGCATCCTGATTGATAAGCTCTGGCTGATCCTCAAGGGCTTCGTTGACTTCAACGACTGTTCCGCTGACGGGCGAGATAAGGTCTGAAGCTGCCTTCACGCTCTCCACGGCTCCGAACTCCTCTCCAGCCTCCACTTCATCATCCACCTCGGGCATATCAACATACACAACATTGCCCAATGCATTCTGGGCATAGTCTGTGATACCCACAAAACCATAGTCACCTTCTACTCTTACAAATTCGTGCGACTCCGAGTAGTAGAGTCCTTCAATTACTTTTGCCATTTCTTTATTGTTTACTTTTTTTGTTTACAGTTTACAGTTTACGGTTTACAGATGATTACCTTTACGGAAATAACAGCCTTCAGTCATATCATCTGTAAACTGTAAACTGTAAACCGTAAACACTACTATTTCTTATAGTTCTTGTTATAGAATTGCTTCTTGACCACTTTGCCTGGAAACACCTTCTTGCGGATCTGGATCTGCACTTCGGTATCGAGTTTCGCATAGGCCGTATCGATGAGGGCCATGCAGACACTCTTGTCCGTAGAGAGTGCGTGATAACCTGTGGTCACCTCACCAATCGGGGCGCCATCCATATTAAGGACAGCATATCCGTGACGGGGGATGGCCTTGTCTGCGAGTTCGATGCCCACGAGTTTCCTGGCTGTACCTTCGGCCTTCTGCCTGGCCAGCGCCTCCTTGCCCACAAACTCTGCTTTGTTGAGCTTCACGAACATGCCGAGACCTGCCATGATGGGAGAAATCTCTTCTGAGAGTTCATCGCCATAGAGCGGCAGTCCCACCTCGAAGCGGAGCGTATCACGACAGCCAAGACCACAAGCCTGCACACCTGCGGCAATCAGCTTGTCCCAGCACTCGCGGATATAGTCGTGCGAGGCATAGATCTCGAAGCCGTCCTCGCCAGTATAGCCTGTGCGGGAGATAATTTGAGGAGTGAGGAGTGTGGAATGTGGAGTGAGATTACTTTCGAAAGTCTTACATGTATAGAAGACCATTTCTGTGCAAGGGATTCCCAGCACCGTCTCGACGACGTGCTCCGCCTCTGGACCCTGAACGGCTATCTGACCATAGAAGTCGGAGCGGTTCTGCAGATCGATGTCGAAGCCGGCTGCCTGCTGCTGCATCCACGCCCAGTCCTTGTCGATGTTGGCGGCATTGATAACGAGGAAGAAGTCGTTCTCACCCATCTTGTAGACCAAGAGGTCGTCGACCGTACCGCCGTTCTCGTAGCACATCATGCCGTAATAGATCTTCCCTACGGGGGCTCCAGCCACATCGTTGGTGAAGATGTGCTGCACGTAGCGCTCGGCATCATGACCCTTGACGGTCACCTCTCCCATGTGAGAGACATCGAAGAGACCTACATGCTCGCGGACAGCAAAATGCTCTGGGGCTATACCCGCATTCTGATAGAGCAAAGGCATGTCGAAGCCTCCGAAAGACACCATCGTGGCCCCTAAGGAGAGATGCTTGTCATAGAGGCAAGTACGTTTCTCCTTCTTTTCAAGTTCTTGTTTAATTCCCATAGATTATTTGTTTTAATTCTTCAATTCTACCAATTTCCTCTTGCGTCAGCCTTCGTTCTCCCCGACAGAGCGTCTCCCTGATCAACGCCTTCACCTCTTCGAGGCCCAACGACGTATATTCTTTTAATAAGGTAACGCGCTGGCGCACGCTCGCGATGCCTTTCCTCTCAAGTTTCTCTGGTCCGGGAGTGATGGCGTTCAGCATGTGCTCCATGTTCGTGTCGTAGAGCATCGTTGAGTGCACGATGCAACCCTTGGCAGTCTTCCTGCAGGCCGTGCCGCAGAGTTTCCTCGAGCCTATCATGATGTCGTTATGGCTCGTGCCCGTAGCCTCGATGCCCATCTTGCGGAGCACCAAGAGCACCATCGTCATGAAACGATTGAAGGCGAAGCCGACGTTTTCCTCGCTCGTCACGTACGACAGCATCAGGTTGTCCCTGTCTGCATACACACAGCCTCCACCGCTCTTCCGCTGATAGACCTTGATGCCGTGCTCGCGGCAGTAGTCCAGATTCACTTCGTTCTCCACCACCTGATTGCGACCGTATATCACGCTGGGCTCCACCTGCCACATAAACAGGCAGTCCTCCTCACCACCCATATCCTGTGCCAAATAGTCCTCCATCGCCAGATAGAACGACAGCGGGCGCACTTCAGAAGTCGGCAAAGAGATATACTTCATGCGGGTTTAGGCAAACGCTTTTCGAATTATTTTGCAAATATATGAAGTTTTTATGTAACCACCAAATCATTTAGTATTTATTAGCACGACAGACTCATTTTCTTTGGACTTGGAGCCCATTAGTAATGTAAACAAATTTCAAATCTAGTAAATATTTTCTGTAGGCTTCCATTCTTGACTGATAATCAACGACTTATGATTACTGAATTTTTAGGCTAAGTAAACCCGGACTTTAGATAGACTAAAGTGGGAGTTTACTTAGCCTAAACTGCCACTTTACTTAGCCCAAACTCCGGGTTTAGCCTCACGAAAAACAATCTGTAAAATAATTTAATCAATTCTTTAACCTATCAGAGGGATTACACCTATTTATTATTATTGGTGCTCCGATAGGAAGCGGAGCTCAGCCTCCAGCATTTCGAGCTTGGCCATGCGATAGCCTGCGGCACGGACAATCTCGATGGGACGCGTATAGAGGTAGTAGATCTCCATGGGACGGTGGAAGTCAAAGTCGAGCTTCATCGAGGGGCTGTAGGGCGTCATCGCGTCAGTCGTCTCAATCATCTTCTCGACAAAGGCCTCGTCGACACCGCTGATGCCCAGGGCACGTGAGGCACAGACCACCTCCATCATCAGGTCGCGGATGAGCTGACGGGTGGAGGGATGCTTCAGCAAGAGGTCCGTACGAGTGTTGAGGGCAACGGTCATACCGTTGAAAGGCATGTTCCACACGGCCTTTTTCCAACGGGCCTCCTCGTAGGGGACGGAGGCACAGGCGACACCTGCAGCCGTAAAATCGCTGAGAATCTTGGCAAAAGCGGCCTCGTCGCGACATGAATAGTTGCCGAGATTGATGCTGCCATAGCATTGGTGGTTCACGCGGCCCGGCTCCGTCTTCGCCGAGCAGATGAACGCAAGTCCTGCCACCAGCTGCACATCGGGGAACATCTTCTGGACGTCGGCCTCGACGCCGATACCGTTTTGTATCAGCACCACAACGGTATGCTCATGGAGCAAAGGTGGCAAGAACGACGGAAGCAGATGGTTATTCGTCGTCTTCAGCCCCACAATCACTACATCGCACTTCGGCATATCCTCAGCATGCTGATACACGTTGACGTGATCGAGATGGAAGGAACCGTCGCAGGAATCGACCTGCATGCCATGTTCCTTCACATATTGATAATCGCTATGCGACAGGAAGTGCACCTCCTGCCCGCTATAAGCCAGCTTGCTGCCGTAATAGCCGCCGATGGCTCCCACTCCGATGATTCCGTACTTCATATCTGTTCTCAATTTGGGTGCAAAGGTACTCTTTTTCCAAGACAAAAGAATAAAAGATGTACAAAATATTTTGTTCTTATGTTCTTATGTTTGAAAAAATGTGTATCTTTGCAGCAAAATAATGAAAATATAGTGGAAAAGACAGAATTTACACTACTCAATAAGATCCAATATCCTGAGGATTTGCGCAAATTGCCTGTAGAAGCCCTGCCTCAGCTCTGCAAGGAGTTGCGTGAGGATATCATTGAGGAGGTGGCTGTGAATCCCGGTCATCTGGCTTCGAGCCTTGGTGTGGCAGAGATCACCGTCGCCTTGCATTATGTCTACGACACTCCCGAGGACCGTATCGTCTGGGATGTAGGCCATCAGGCCTATGGCCACAAGATTCTCACAGGTCGCCGCGAACAGTTCTGCACCAACCGCAAACTGGGCGGCATCAAGCCCTTCCCCTCGCCCGAAGAGAGCGAGTACGACACTTTTGCCTGCGGCCACGCCAGCAATTCCGTGTCGGCAGCCCTCGGCATGGCCGTCGCTGCAAAGCTTGAACAGAAGAAGGACCGTCACGTGGTGGCCGTCATCGGCGATGGAGCCATGAGCGGCGGACTGGCCTTCGAGGGACTGAACAACGTCTCGTCGAGCCCCAACGACCTGCTTATCATCCTCAACGACAACAACATGTCGATAGACCGCTCCGTGGGCGGCATGAAGCAGTATCTGCTGAACTTGAGCACCAACGAGACCTACAACGCCCTGCGCTTCAAGGCCTCGCGCTGGATGAACCGCAAGGGCTTACTCAACAATGACAGGAAAAACGGCATCATCCGCCTGTCGAACGCCCTGAAGAGCGCCATCTCCCACCAGCAGAACATCTTCGAGGGCATGAACATCCGCTACTTCGGTCCTTTCGACGGGCACAATGTGATAGAGCTTGTGCGCATACTGAGGCAGATTAAGGACATGAAAGGCCCGAAACTGCTGCACCTGCACACCCAGAAAGGTCATGGCTATGCCCCTGCGGAGAAGGATGTGACCACTTGGCATGCCCCAGGCAAATTCAATCCCGACACAGGCGAACGCATCGTAGACAATGACCCCGACAAGCCTCAGAAATATCAGGATGTGTTCGGCCATACCCTTTTGGAACTGGCCCGCCAGAACCCGAAGATCGTTGGTGTGACACCTGCCATGCCTTCAGGCTGCTCGATGAACATCATGATGAAGGAGATGCCCGAGCGCACCTTCGATGTAGGAATTGCCGAAGGTCATGCCGTCACCTTCTCCGGAGGTATGGCGAAGGACGGGCTGCTGCCCTTCTGCAACATCTATAGCGCCTTCGCCCAGCGGGCATTCGACAACATCATCCACGATGTGGCACTTCTGAATCTGAACGTTGTGTTCTGTTTCGATCGTGCAGGACTGGTAGGCGAGGACGGTCCCACCCATCATGGTGCCTTCGATCTGGCGGCTCTACGCCCGGTTCCGAACCTCACCATCTCGTCGCCTATGGACGAGCACGAGTTGCGCAGACTGATGTATACCGCCCAATTGCCCGACAAAGGACCGTTTGTGATACGCTATCCTCGTGGCGGCGGGGTGCTGAAGGACTGGCGCTGTCCGTTGGAGGAAATCAAGGTAGGTACAGGCCGCAAGTTGAAAGACGGCACTGATGTCGCCGTACTCTCCATAGGTCCCATCGGCAACAATGTTACCGAAGCCATCGCCCATCTGTCTGCTATGAACTGCCAGTTGTCAGTTGCCCACTACGACATGCGCTTCCTCAAGCCCCTCGACGAGCAGATTCTCGATGAGGTGGGGCGCAAGTTCAAGCGCATCGTCACCGTTGAGAACGGAGCCAGGAAAGGTGGGCTGGGTTCCGCCGTATTGGAATGGATGAGCGATAACGGCTATCATCCAGAGGTGACCCGCCTGGGATTCCCCGACAACTTCGTAGAGCACGGCAAAGTGTGCGAACTGCAGAAGATTGTGGGCATCGACGCAGAAGCTATCGCCAAGGCCATCACAGACTAACATCACGGACTAAGGTTATCTTAAAGTACAAAGTTTATCGTTTATGAAGATCGTTATTGTCGGCGCAGGAGCCGTAGGTACCCATCTTTCAAAATTGCTGTCAAGAGAGCGCCAGGACTGTGTGCTCATCGATGACGATGATGAACGGCTTTCGAAACTCAGCGAATACGATGTCATGACCTATCAGGCATCACCCACCAGCATCAAGGCGCTGAAGGAGGCAGGAGCCCAGCATGCAGACCTCTTCGTCGGCGTGACACCGGAGGAGAGCACCAATATGAATGCCTGCATCCTCGCCCATGCCCTGGGTGCAAAGAAGACTGTAGCCCGCATCGACAACTATGAATACCTTTCGCCCGAGCTTCAGCCATTCTTCAAGAATCTGGGCATCGACTCATTGATCTACCCAGAAGTCTTGGCGGCCACCGATATCACCAACGGTCTGAAACTCTCGTGGGTACGCCAACGCTGGGACGTTCACGGTGGAGCGCTCATACTGTTAGGCGTCAAGCTCAGGGAGCAGGCGGAAATCCTCAACCAACCCCTGAAAGACCTCTGCGGCCCCAACGACCCTTATCATATCGTGGCCATCAAACGTGAAGGTGACACCTTGATCCCTGGCGGTATGGACGAACTGCACGTCAACGATCTGGCCTATTTCATGACCACCAAGGAATACATTCCTTATATCCGGAAGATTGTAGGAAAGGAGCACTATGAGGACGTGAAGAACGTGATCATCATGGGTGGTGGCAAGACAGCCGTCCGCGCTGCACTCGCCATTCCCAACTATATGAACCTGAAGATTATCGAGAAAGATGCCCAGCGCTGTGAGAAACTGAACGAGTTGCTGGAGCGCGAGGAAGCGATGATCATCCACGGTGACGGCCGCGACCTGAGTCTACTGGAAGAAGAGGGCATCCGCCACACACAGGCCTTCGTGGCCCTCACGAGGAATGCCGAGACCAACATCCTCGCCTGTCTGACGGCCAAGAAGCTTGGTGTCCGCAAAACCATTGCCATGGTCGAGAACCTCGATTACGTGAGCATGGCCGAGAGCCTTGACATAGGAACCATCATCAATAAAAAGACCATCGCCGCCAGCCACATCTTCCAGATGATGCTCGATGCTGATGTCGACAACCTGAGGTCGTTGATGCTTGTAGATGCCGACGTAGCAGAGTTCACGGCAGCTGAGGGCTCGAAGGTAACCAAGAAACCCGTCAAGGACTTGGGGCTGCCTTTCGGAGCCACCATCGGCGGACTGGTTCGCAATGGTACGGGCATGCTCGTCAACGGAAACTCCCAAATTCAGGCCGGCGACTCCGTCATGGTGTTCTGCCACGAGCAGAAGATCAACCTCATTGAGAAATTCTTCAAAAAGAACGCGATATGGTAAACTTCCGTATCATCAGCAAGATCATCGGCTCGCTACTGTTCATCGAAGCCTTCTTCATGGCTTGGTGCGCGGCGATGGCCTTCTACTATCATGAAGAGGACCAGATAGCTTTCCTGATGTCCTTGCTGATTACGTTCGGATGCGGATTCCTTTTCATGCTATTGGGCAGAAATGCCGATAATGCGCTGAGCCGTAAGGATGCATTCCTTCTGGTAACGACCGTGTGGATCATCTTCTCGTTCTTCGGGATGTTGCCCTTCCTGATTCATGGGTGCATTCCCAATATAACAGATGCTTTCTTCGAGTCGACGTCGGGTTTTACGACCACAGGTGCTTCAATTATAGACGATGTGGAGGTTCTGCCGCATGCCATCTTGTTTTGGCGTTCGCTGACACAATGGATTGGTGGATTGGGGATCGTGTTCTTCACCATCGCCATCCTACCTTCGTTGGTGGGCGGAAGCGTCAAGGTGTTTGCCGCTGAGGCCACAGGACCCATCAAGGCCAAGATGCACCCAAGGCTCACCACTACGGCCAAATGGATCTGGAGTATCTACCTGATACTCACTTTTGGCTGCGGTTTGTCCTACTGGACTGCAGGTATGAACTGGTTTGAAGCGTTGAACTATTCCATGACAACAACAGCTACTGGCGGATTTGCCATCCATAACGAAAGCACAGAGTACTTCCATTCGCCTACCATCGATTACATATCCATCACGTTCCAGTTCCTATCGGGCATCAACTTCACATTGCTGTATATCTGCATTATCAAAATGAAGCTGAGGGCACTCTTTACGAATTCCGAATTCAAACTCTACATCAGCGTGGTGGCAGGCGCCACATTATGGATTATGTACCTGCTGCTGACACGTATGGACTACGACTTGGAACACGCTTTCCGCTGTGCTTTGTTCCAAGTGGTATCCTTTATTACAACCACAGGCATGTTTAACGAAGACGCAGGAACCTGGCCGCACATTACCTGGGTGATACTGGGTGTTGTGATGTATCTGGGTGCCTGCGCAGGCAGCACCAGCGGTGGATTCAAGTGCGTAAGAGGGGTGATGCTGCTGAAAGTGATACGTAATAACTTCCGCCAAATTCTCCACCCGAACGCCGTACTGCCTGTGAAGATTAACGGCATGAGTATACCACAGTCGAAGCTGGTGGCACTATTCGCTTTCTTCACACTCACCATGCTGATGACACTGTTTACTGCCACCATCATGATTGTGGCAGGCATAGACAATACGAATGCCATTACAATAGCATTGAGTTGTGTGGGCAATGTTGGCCCTACACTAGGCACTCAGATTGGTCCTGTAATGTCGTGGTCTGTTCTCCCTGATCATATCAAATGGATTCTTTGTCCTCTGATGCTCATGGGGCGATTGGAGATTATGACCGTGTTGGTGCTCTTTACAAGAAGCTTCTGGAAAGAGAACTAAAGAAAAACCATGTACAAATTTGAGCCTATACCGCAACAGACGATTTGGGGAGGTTGTCTGAATCCAGGTATGTCCGTATGTCTTCCTGAATGCGACGGAACTGCTCTGAGGCGATATAACCAGTGTTCTTCTTAAGCATCACCTTGATGTCCTGGAGCGAGTTCTCATAGCAGGTCATCTCGTTATGTTTCTGTGTCTGATGAGCACGGGCATTACTGATTTCCGACTGCCGTTCCTGCCGTAGCAGGTTACAAACCTTAGAGAGTATCGGCGACACAACGGTGTCGAACAAATGATGCCCTTGTATATATAAATAGGTAGTCTGTGGAGTCACACCCAATGCCTTGATACTATCCTTCGTCGCCAGATATTCTTCCTTGGCATCAGGGAACATGCGCTGCAGTTCGTTGATTTTCGTATGCACCTTGCGCTTCACGTTTTCTATCGAAGGTCCGGGCTTTACCACGTTGAAGCCTCCGGGATCGGCGATACGATTGAAGTCTGTAATGGTGAACTTCGGATAATGACCATTACGATAGACCATGACGGACCACACGAACAGTGGGAAGATAGCCTCGGAGAACATTCGGAAATACTCTCGGAAGTCGAATATACGATGGTCATTGAGGGTCACAGAGACACACACGTTATGCAGCGAAGGGGCATAACACTGGAAGTTCTCAATGGCATAGACATAGGTATGGAACACATACGGACTCTCGAGCACCTGTTTCGACGAATTAGTAGCATTCTGTAAGAGGTAGTCGTAGTCGGCATCGACACAGGCTATCATGTCTTTGCCCAATGGTTCTCCCTTCAGGAAGTTCATCAGCACCGATTTCTTCCCACGGGTGAGGTTTGCTTTCGACGGAAGCATCACCTCGAAATAACGCTTGTCATCTTCGAACTCCGAGAGCACCGTACGCCAGAAATAGATATCATCATAACTCTCGACATAGGCTATAATCCTACGGCGAGCTTTCTTCGACGTCAGCGCATTCGCGGCTTCGAAGTACTTGCTATTGATGTTATCTTTTAATCTGTTCGCCATTACACCGTTATATCTGACACTTCCGTCACGGCATCCATCCAACCATTCATCACCACAGCCGGCGAATGAGTGGTCAGGATGATCTGTACATGGGGATTCAGCTCCAGGCAGAGGTCTATCAGCCGTTTCTGCCACTCAATATGTAGCGACACCTCTGGTTCGTCCATAAAAAGCACATAAGGAAGATTGTCTTCAACCAGCACAGTGAGCAGAATGGCAAGAATCTGCTTCTCACCACTCGACAGCTGGTAAGGTACCAGTGTCTCGCCTATCTGTGAGAAACGGATCTCGTTCTCCGTCCTGACTATCTTCTTACCTGTCTCCGTGAACAAGTCGTCGACCATATCCTGAAAGCGCCTCTTCTTCTCCGACAACTGCTGGGCGGCATCCGTGTTACCAGTCTGAAGCTCAGCAATAATACGATTGCCAATGTTCACCTGATAGTCGAGATACTTGCGCTGAAGATGATAGAGCTGAAAGTCGAGAGCCGAACGAATGCGGGTGTCTACCATATTCAGCGTCTCATTGTCAAGCATGGGAGAATCAAGCGACCGGATGATGTCAAAACGGATATGCGTGGCATCTGCCGGCTCAACATCAATATGAACGCCCTTCAACAGATGGTTGATAATGTCGCCATTACTGTTCACACTCTTCACCACTTTGTTCAGAATGGTACTCTTACCCACACCATTGATACCACTCAGGATGTTCACCTGTCGGTTCAGTTCCCACACCACATGTTTCTTCCCGCTCCAGAGCGAATCAATCTCTATCCGGCGGATATAGTCTGCATACTTTTGCATAGTCCTCAGGTTTTTATGGGACAAAAATACAAAAAAAAACCGAAAGTCCAAAACTTTCGGCTCATTATTTGATGTTCAAGTCCTAACGACTCTTAAAATACCCTCTCTTTTCTCCTGGATGCCAGAAATCTATCAGGGCAATGTCGAAGATTAAATCACTATAGGCAGGTATGCTTCCATTTGCTGACGCACCATAGCCCAACAAATAAGAGAAATGTACGCGCCAGTGATCACCGACATGCATATTCTGCAAGGCAGTGGCAAAACCGTCACGAAGAGAAGAACTGAGGAGGAAGTCTGTCGAGCCGCATGTCTTCCAACTGAACTCGCCAAGATAATTCTGGTCGAACACATAACCATCGGCATAGCTCTTCGACGGAATGAGCCTTCCGCGGTAGGCCACACGACAAGAGTCCGAATAGATAGGCGACTCTGTACCGCTACCTGTTTCCAGCACTTCCACATAGATGTAGTCGCTGTTCTTGGTGGCAGCTGACTGATCCTTCGTATACGTCAGGATCTTCCTGAAGTTACTATTGGCAGCCCAACTGTCGATGGCGGCATCATTCCTCTCCTGCCAGTTGGCATACTCATCGTCTTCCTCGTTCTCCTCACTACAGGAAGAAAAAGAGATGAGGAACAAGGAACTGAGGAGTATATAGAATACCCCCAGCAATCCTCTGTGTTGCTTGAATCTCTCCATCTCAGATACTTTTACTGAAGTTTCTTCAGCAGACTGGCGATGCTCACCTTGTCTTCGATAATGGCGTTCAGGTCACTAATATTGACGCGTTCCTGCTCCATAGTGTCGCGGAAACGGAGAGTCACCTTACCGTCAGTAAGTGAGTCATGGTCGACGGTGACACAATACGGCGTGCCGATGGCGTCCTGACGACGGTAGCGCTTGCCGATAGAGTCCTTCTCGTCGTACTGGCAATTGAAGTGGAACTTCAGGCTGTCGATAATCTCACGGGCTTTTTCAGGCAGGCCGTCCTTCTTCACCAGCGGCATCACGGCACACTTCACAGGAGCCAGAGCTGCGGGCAACTTCAGCACGACACGGGTTTCGCCATTCTCCAGTTTCTCCTCCTCGTAAGCGTGACACATAATGCTCAGGAACATACGGTCGACTCCAATCGACGTCTCGATAACGTACGGGGTGTAGCTCTCGTTGGTCTGAGGATCGAAATACTTGATGCTCTTGCCAGAGTATTTCTCATGCTGCGACAGGTCGAAGTTCGTGCGAGAGTGGATACCCTCCACCTCCTTGAAGCCGAAAGGCATCTTGAACTCGATGTCCGTAGCGGCATTAGCATAGTGTGCCAACTTGTCGTGGTCGTGGAAACGGTAGTTCTCTGCGCCGAAGCCCAGGGCCTGGTGCCACTTCATACGCGTCTCCTTCCATTTCGGGAACCACTCCAGCTCCGTGCCGGGCTGAACGAAGAACTGCATCTCCATCTGTTCGAACTCTCTCATACGGAAGATGAACTGACGGGCTACAATCTCATTGCGGAAGGCCTTACCAATCTGGGCGATACCGAAAGGAATCTTCATGCGGCCTGTCTTCTGAACGTTCAGGTAGTTCACGAAGATACCCTGAGCCGTCTCAGGACGCAGATAAATCTTCATCGAAGCATCTGCGCTGGCTCCCATCTCCGTAGAGAACATCAGGTTGAACTGACGCACGTCCGTCCAATTGCGAGTACCGCTGATAGGACATACGATCTCCTCGTCGAGGATAATCTGCTTCAGCTCGTCAAGATCCGGTCCCTGCATGGCAGCAGCATAACGGGCATGGAGAGCGTCACGCTTCTCCTTGGTCTCCTTTACACGCTCGGAAGTCTCCAGATACTTAGCCTCGTCGAAAGAGTCGCCGAAACGTTTGCGAGCCTTCTCAACCTCTTTCTGGATCTTCTCGTCGTATTTCGCAATCTGGTCTTCGATGAGCACATCGGCACGATAGCGCTTCTTCGAGTCGCGGTTGTCGATAAGGGGATCGTTAAAGGCATCCACGTGTCCAGAGGCCTTCCATATAGTGGGGTGCATGAAAATGGCTGAGTCGATACCCACGATGTTCTCGTGCAGCATCGTCATCGCCTTCCACCAATACTGCTTAATGTTATTCTTCAACTCCACACCGTTCTGACCGTAGTCGTAAACGGCAGCCAAACCATCGTAAATCTCACTTGAAGGGAACACGAAACCGTACTCCTTACAGTGGCTCACGATCTTCTTGAATACATCTTCTTGTGCCATATCTATATACCTTATTAATTTATCGGCTGCAAAGGTACGAAGAAAAATGGAAATAACTGATGTTTTCAGCAAAAAGTTTGCGCGTGTCGGAACTTTTGTCTACTTTTGCGGATAAAAGGAAAAACACCAAGTCATCTACCGGAAGAAAAGCCGAATCCTCGCCGATTGGCGAGGATTCTCTGTAGGGACACCCGGGCTCGAACCGGGGACCTCTGCAATGTGACTGCAGCGCTCTAAACCAACTGGGCTATGCCCCTATTCTTTGTTTGCGGGTGCAAAGGTACGAAGAATTTCTGAAACCACCAAAGGTTTTCCGAAAAAAAAGATAATCCCCGACGTAAGTGGCGGGGATTACCTGATTATATCACGACAACTATGATGTTTTTCACTTCATCACAACCTTGCGCCTGTTGCGGACGTAAACGCCTTTCTTCAGGTGGCGACCGTCATGACGCTGGCCACGGAGGTCGTAGACCTTATCGTCTGCAGATGGAGCAAGAGCCTTGTGGATCTCGGAGATGCCCGTCGTCTCGGGCTTCACGTAGTTGTTATAGCTGAAGGCCACATCGGTGTAGGAACCCCAGATGTACTGCTCAAGTCCGGGATAGTCGACGAAGGGGTTGCGGTTCTTCTGGATACCGTAGATGGCCTCGTTGCGTTTGATTTCCTTCTCGCTGATGGGATCCTGCTGCGCCCAACGGAGGAGCATCTTCAGAGCCCAATCCTTGAAGAAGGGGAATATCGTGCCATCGAGCATCGTCTTGTCGCCTTTATCCCAGTCTTTCGGGCTGCGGTCCTTTCCACCACCACTCTTATATGCCTCATAACAGGTGGCCATGTAGAAATAGACACGGGCTAAATCTCCCTTATACTCATCGTTAGGTTCGAATACACGAGCCTGACCATTGACGACTGTATAGCCGATGGCTGGGTCGCAGATGCCAAACTTCGAGAAACCGCCTGCCGACTGTTTCGTGGGGTTACGGCTCTTGTCCAACTCGCCATAGGGATAGTTGGAGCGGAAGGTATTGACGGCACGATCGGTAGGGAAAAGATGGTGAAGATCGGTGTACATCGGATAGTCTGTGGCACTGGAGCCTTCATTGAACCAGCTCTTGGGCATGGCATGCTCACGGTTGTAGACCTTGCCTTCCTCGTCAATGTCAGCGCCCTTGTCCTGATCTTCCTTGGGTGTGAAGTTGGAGATGCCGGAATAGATGTCCCATATCTTTCCATCCTCACGGATATCGTAGCTGTTGATGGCTTCCCATACGCCGGGCGTATAACTCTGCACCGCGTGGGGAGCAATGATCTGGAAGAGGGCGGTCTTCAGTTCCACGCCTTTCTTGCCGTCGGCAGCCTGATAGTATGTGCCTGCGGGCTGTGCCAGTGAAGTGAGACTTAATAGAGGAAATGCGAATAGTAATAGTTTCTTCATATTGTTGATAGTCGTAATTAAAAAAGGCTCCCAACACCAAAGTCGGCATCGGGAGCCCTATTAGATTCTGTGATTAATTAGCCTTCTTGAATGAGAAGCAGACACCCTGACAGAGCTCGACAAGCTCTTTATAGGTATCCTTGTAGCCGATGATGGTAATCTCATCGCCCACCTGGAGACCATTGTCAGCGATGAAGAACTTACGGGCATCACCTGTAGCTCCCCATCCGGGATAGGTGCCATAGACATACAGCTCAGTGGTACCATCGGTGATATAGAGGTTACCATAGTCGTTCTCCTTGCCGTTACTACCCAGCAGCGAGCTGATCTTACCTGTCACCATATAATAGGTGTTCTTATCGTCAGGCATAGTCAGGAACTCGGCAATCGTCACCTTCTTCACGTCGTAGAGCATCTTGCAAGTGCCATTCACCATCTGCGGACTGTCCTTATAGGCACCGCGCTTACCAAGCACTTCGACGACGTCACCCACCTCGATGCCTGAATCAAGGAAGCCTTCCGTACGATAGACGAGTGTCTCGCCGCTGAAGTCCTTAATGTAGAAGCTCTTGCCCTGCTTGTCGCTCTCATAGAGTTTGGTGACAACACCCTGCATGCGATACTGTGTGTCGCCCACCTCGGCAGCAAGGAACTCTGCCACTGTGACATCGAGGATGGCTCCAGCCTGGGCAATGTTAAACTGTGAGGTATACTCCTTTCCTGCGTTATAGGTCTTCAACGTCACTGTAGCACTGCGGTCACCACCCGTATTGGGCTGTGCACGGAAAGTGACAGTGTTGGAAGTAACAGACGAAATAGAGAGCCACTCAGGAAGATTGTCGACGTTGATGCCGTCGCCCTTGCAGCTAACATGAGCAGTGACCTCACCACCCTCTAAGGGCAGTTCAGCTTTGGCAACCTTAGCACCGTCAACAGTCAGCGAGTCAACCTTGATAAGCGACTTGTTGATCTTGACAACAGTGACGTTCACCAATTCGACAGTACCGTTGTATGTAGTCTTCGGACCTTCAACGGTCACCTCATCACCCACTTCGATACCCCAGGCAGCGATAGAGTTGTTCTGTCCGTCGCGACCGCTCTTGTCGAGTGTACCATAGATATAGATCTCGCCAGTGCCATCGTTCAGATACCAGTTACCATAGGTGGTATTGGCAATGCCGGTGACAGCACCAGTGACACGATAAGTCTTGGCATCAGGTCCTGCGATAACCTGCGCACAAGTGGCGTTGGAAACCTCGGAAAGACCCTGGATGACGTTGATTTCCTGAGTCTTGTTACCTGAATTGAGCTTCAGGGCAGCCGTACGTCCGGCATAAGCCTCTGCAGAGAAAGACACAGTCGTTTCACCTGCAGAGCCGCTCAGCGGACTCACGGTGAGCCATGCAGGGATACTGGCGGCATCGAAGCTCCAAGCGTCAGCAGAAGACACGAAGATCTGCGTGGTGCCTCCGTTCTTGTCAAGTGACACATAAGAGGTCGACACATTGAGGCCGTCCAGATAGATGGCATCGTTGTCAGACTTACAGCCCGTCAGCAGAGCGATGACAGCGGCAAAAAATGGAATAATATATTTCAGTTTCATATTCTTTACCTTTTTACTTTTTTACCTTTTCCTTTAGTTAAAGAAGTACTTGATACCTACAGAAGCATACCAGCACTGACCGAGCGAGTTGTAGGGCTTCCACTTTTCGGTGTTGCCATCGATAGTCTTCGGGGTAGAGAAGGTTGCAAAGCCATCGGCATCGACGCCTTCATACTTGATGATGCGGGAGTACTGCACGCTGTTGCTGGGAGCAGTGCTGTAGTCGAGGTTGGCAATCTTGGCCACGCCCCACTCGCTGTTGAAGAAGTTCAGCACGTTCTTCATGTCAAAGCTCAGCTGCAGGACATGCTTGGTCTTGCCCAGGTCGAGTTTGAAGTCATGCTTGTAGCTGAAGTCAATGCGATGAACCCAAGGAGAATAGACGGCATAAGCCTCTGCATATTCACCCTGACGGCTGCTGAGGTAGTCGTCGCTGTGTACGAAGGCCATGAAGCGGTCGCGGTCGTCGTCACTGACAAAGCGGAAGTCACGGTTTGCGACCTGCTGGTCTGTGGGCACATAAACGACATCATACTGATAGCCGTCACCGTTCATGTCGTTGCTCACCAGATAAGAGGTGTTGTAGCCACCGCGCCAGGTCTCATAGATCAGGCTGTAGTGGTTGCCGCTACGGTCATGGATAGTGGCGTTGGCCACGATACGGTCAGGCGTGACATACTGCGAGTTGTGCAGTCCCACGTAGTTCGGACCCTGCTCGCAGGGGATGTATGTGAATGCCGAAGAGGCATCAGAACCTGGCATACCAGTCTTCTCCTTGCTGACAGTGTGTGTATAGGCAGCCATCAAGCTGATCCACTCTGCGGGCTGTGCATTGAGGGTGGCGTTGAAAGTCCATCCATAGCCCTTCGACGTATTGTCGAGCACGAAGGCATTAGGCATCTGCACCAACTTGCCGGCCTTGTTGGTGTACATATACTTGAAGTCCTGATAGAGGGCGCGGTTGTCAGCTCCGTTCAGACGTGCGAAGCCGCCAACATCCTTAATGCTCCAGTCTGAGATACAGACGGCGTTGATGGTCTTGTTGAAGATAGCCTCAACGGTAGCGGTGAACGGGAACGACGTCGGAATCTGGTAGTCGACAGCAACGGAGGTCTTCCATACCTGCGGCATCTTGAAGTCGGGGTTCACGGCGTTGATGGCAGAACCAGCTTCACCATCCTCGGGCTTGATAGTCGAAGGACCGAGGTTATGATCGATGATGTAATCGCGGAGGGTGTTACCCCACATGAGGTTTCCAGCAAACTGCGACATGTCGGCCTGCTTACCACTGTTCTTACCCGTTGCATTCCAGATACCCTTGTACTGTACCATGTTGGAGTTGGTGGGCATATTGGTGAAGAACACGAGGGGCAGACGTCCAGAGAAGAGACCTGAACCACCACGCACCTTCAGCGACTTGTCGCCGAACACATCCCATGTGAAGCCCACACGCGGAGAGAAGGTGAAGCTGGAGTCAGGCCACTTACCTGTATCGATATGCTGGCCATTGTAGTCAAGGTCATAGATAGCCTTGTTGGTCATCAGATCGTCGTTGTTGAAGAACAGTCCGTCTACACGGAGGCCGTAGGTCAGCTTCAGGTTGTCAAGGATGTTCCAGTCATCCTGCAGGTAAATGCCGAGCTTGTTGAACCTCACACGTGCTGCGGGATCGGTCTCACCGTTATAACCGTAAGTAAGAGCCACGACCTCAGGATTGCTGTTGAAGAGGAGTGCGGGATCCAGCACACCGTTCACCCACATATCGTCGGTAGCATTGAAGCGGTAGTAACCTGTACCGTTACGCATATACATATTATCGGCCATCTGGTGCTCGAAGCTGATACCTGCGGTGAATTTGTGGTTCTCCATATAATAGGTAGCATCGTCCTTGATGTTCCAGATCGTGTTGTGAACGGCATTGTTATAGGTGAACAGCTCATAGCCGAGGGCCATATAGTTGTTGTTGTCTTTCGTAATGTCGATATGGGGGAACATAGCCGACTCCGAGTCACGGATATCGTCGAGCTTCGAGTAGGTGAACAGCAGCTGGTTCGACAGATTGTCTGTGAAACGGCTGTTCAGGTCGAAGGTGAACGAGTGTACCACGTTGTCCATGGCATACATCGAGTTGGCGAACGACATAGACGACTTCGACATACGTGCGTCTGCCATACGCGGGCCACCGTCCATCGAAGAGGCATTGGGCGAACTCCAGTTGCGGTTCTTCGTATAGTTGTAGCGCAGGGCGAGATGATGCCTGTCGGTGATATTCCAGTCCAGACGGGCCAGGATCTTGTAGTTGCTCTTGTCTGCAGGGAAGCTGGTATAGCTGCCGGTGTTATAGCCATACTTGCTGGCTACATAGTCAGAAACAGCCTGAAGGTCGGCCTTCGTCGTGCGTGAGATATAGTTCTCGGGATCTGCGGGATTGTCCTCATCGGCACCCTGCCAGCGGTTCACCACACTCGGGATCTGCACCATCTCACCGTTGACGAAGAAGAACAGCTTGTCCTTGATGATCGGGCCACCGAGGGTGAAGCCGTAGGTGGTCGTACGGTCTTTCTCGCGGGCACCGTTGATCTGGTTGTGATAGACGGCGTCGCCCTGCATGTTCTCGTTTTGATGATAGATGTAAGCCGTACCTCTGAAGGTATTGGTACCCGACTTTGTGATGGCGTTCACACCACCACCGATGAAGTTCGTCTGACGGACATCGTAGGGTGATACCACTACCTGGAGTTCCTCGATGGCATCGATAGAGATAGGATTGCCACCACCAGGCAGACCTGCAGAGAGGCCGAAGTTGTTATTGAAGTTGGCACCGTCGACTGTGAAGTTAGCCGTACGACCGTCAGCACCTGCGAAGCTCATGCCGTTACCGCCGTAAGGAGAGAGGCGGGTGAAGTCGGTGATACTGCGCGACACAGTTGGCATGTTGGTAATCTGGGCGCTGGTGATGTTGGTAGAGGCACCCGTCTTCTCGGCAGCAAACTTCGAAGCCTTTCCGCTAACCACCACCTCAGCCAGCTGCGTAGCATCCTCAGAGATGGAAACGGCCAGGTTATAGGTTTCTGCAAGCTGTAGAACCACACCCTTTATAACCCTCGGCTGATAGCCGATGTAGGAAACGGTCACCTCATAAGGGCCGCCAGTACGCATACCCTGAATCGAGAAGCGGCCTGCTGTGTTCGTCACGGCCGTGTAACGGGTTCCGGAAGGCTCGTGCAAAGCCACCACAGTTGCGCCGATGACTTCTTCGCCGTTAGCATCGTCGAATGTCACCTTACCAGCCATACTGGAAGTAGTGATTTGTGCTACTGCTGTCAACGAGAGTGTCAACAGCGTAACAACCAGCAAAAACAATCTTTTCTGCATAAAATTAGAACTGTTTTAATTAATTAATTATCGGTCTGAGACCGAGTTCATGAAATTTTCGCTGCAAATATACACAAAAGAATCGACATAGAGTTATAAAATCAGAACTTTTTTTAAAAATGGTAAAGATTAACAACATTCGTCATTTTTCTTCCTCTTCTTCGTATTCAAAGTCGTCGAGTTCCTCTATCTCATCCTCATCGATGTATTCAATGTCTTCATCCTCTCCCTCGTCGGCCATTTCCTCAGCAAAGCGGTTCATGTCCTTGTCACGGTGCACGAGCGTGTCCTCGGCCGTCACCGCAGCCAGTTTGTTGCTCTCGGCATTCAGTTCCCGCCAGAGCACATCCTTCAGCTCCTCCAGTCCATAGCCTGTCACGGCAGAGATGAACACAATCTCACAAAGTGGACTATCCCCATTGTGCGACGAGAGGTCGGCCTTGAGCATCTCGATGAGCTCGGCGTCGAGCAGGTCGCACTTCGTCACTGCCAGCACACGGTGCTTGTCGAGCATCTCGGGATTGAACTGCCGCAGTTCGTTGAGCAGTATCTCGTATTCCTTCCTGATATCGTCGGTATCGCCGGGCACCATGAAGAGCAGCAGCGAATTGCGCTCGATATGCCGCAGGAACCTCAGTCCGAGGCCCTTGCCTTCCGAGGCGCCCTCTATGATGCCTGGAATGTCAGCCATGACGAACGACTTGTTGTCACGATAGCCTACGATGCCCAGCGAGGGTTCCATCGTCGTGAAGGGATAGTTGGCAATCTTCGGACGCGCATTCGAGAGTGCCGACACCAGTGTCGACTTCCCGGCATTGGGGAATCCCACGAGTCCCACGTCGGCCAGGAGCTTCAGCTCGAGGATGACGGTCATCTCCTGCATGGGCTCTCCGGGCTGTGCATAGCGCGGAGCCTGGTTGGTGGCACTGCGGAACTGGAAATTACCCAGACCGCCGCGTCCGCCCTTCAGCAGCATCACCTCCTGTCCGTCATAGGCGATGTCGCAGATATATTTGCCCGTCTCGGCGTTGTAGACCACAGTTCCGCAGGGCACGTCGATATACACGTCCTTGCCATCGGTGCCGTGACACTTGTCCTTACCACCGTTGCCGCCGTGCTCTGCGAAGATATGGCGCTCGTACTTCAGGTGCAGCAGTGTCCAGTAGTTATGGTTGCCGCGCAGGATGATGCTTCCACCCTTGCCGCCGTCACCGCCATCGGGTCCGCCGTTGGGATTGTATTTCACGTGCTTCAGGTGCATGCTTCCCCTGCCGCCCTTTCCCGAGCGGCACAGGATCTTCACGTAGTCTACGAAATTGCTGTCCATTCTTCTTTGTTTTGTTTATAGTTTATGGTTTATAGTTGTTTATAGTTTATTGTTTATGGTTTATAGCTGAATACCTAGCAAAGCCATTTCCTGACTATAGAAGTAATCAACTATAAACGATAAACAATAAACTATAAACAAAACAATAAGCTATATACTGTCAATCACCTTGCAGATATCTGCGAAGATGGTGTCAAGGTCGCCCAGACCGTTGATGTGATAGTGGATGCCCTCGCGTTTGTACCAGTCGATGAGTGGCTGTGTCTGCGAGTGATACACCACGAGGCGCTTCTTGATGGTCTCCTCGTTGTCGTCGGCACGGCCGCTCTGCTGTCCGCGCAGTAACAGGCGCTTCATCAACTCATCCTCGGGCACGTCGAGCTCAATCATCGCAGCCACTTTGTCGCCACGCTCGTCGAGCATCTTCTTCAGGGCCTCCGCCTGTGGTATGGTGCGCGGGAATCCGTCGAAGATCACACCCTTGTGGTCGCCGAAGGCGTCATAGACCGAGGCGAGGATGCTCACCATCAGGTCGTCGGGAATCAGCTGTCCCTGGTCAATATAGCTGGCAGCGGTCTTGCCCAGTTCCGTCCCCTTACTAATCTCAGCCCGAAGCACGTCTCCCGTAGAGATATGGTTCAGACCATACTTCTCAATCATCTTGTCACTCTGTGTACCCTTGCCTGAGCCGGGAGCACCGAAAATCACAATATTCTTCATATCCTATTAATGGTGTTGGTTTAACTATTCCACGATTGTGTAAACATGTTTCAGCCCACGCCCCATCTGGTCGTAGTCCAGCCCGTAGCCCACGATGAAGTCGTCGGGAATCGAGAAGGCGGCATAGTCGATGTCGAGGGGCTCCTCCAGCTTCGTGGGCTTCACGAAGAGGGTGCAGATGTGTACCGAACCAGGGTTACGGGTGCCGAGCGACTCTATCATCTGCCGCAGGGTGCGCCCCGTGTCTACAATGTCCTCCACGATCACCACCGTCCTTCCGGCGATGCTCTCGTTGAGTCCTATCACTTCTTGCACCTTACCAGTCGATGTGGTACCCTGGTAAGAGGCCAGCTTCACAAACGAGATATTGAACGGGATGGTTAACTCGCGCATGAGGTCGGCAGCAAAGATGAACGAGCCGTTAAGCACGCAGAGGAACAGCGGGTTCTTGTCGGCCATGTCCTTGTTAATCTGCTCTGCCACAGCCTTCACGCGTGCCTTGATCTCCTCCTCAGGTATTGAAATCCTGAAACGTTTGTCCTTGATTTGTATCGTCTCCATACAAGAATTCATTAATTTTTCGGCAAAATTACGAAAAAGATTTGGAATCACCAAATCTTTTTCCTACCTTTGCACCATTATGAAGATTTTCACGAGCGTCCAGATTCGCGAACTGGACAAATACACGATTGAAAACGAGCCTATCAAGTCCATCGACCTGATGGAGCGCGCAGCGAAAGCCCTCACCCAAGCCATCGTCGCCGACTGGAGCACGCTGCAGCGTGTCGTCGTCTTCGCTGGCCCCGGCAACAACGGTGGCGACGCCCTCGCCGTGGCTCGCATGCTGATAGAGCGCGACTACGATGTCACCGCCTATCTGTTCAACATCAGCGGCCATCTCTCCGAAGACTGCGCCGCCAACAAGAAACGGCTGCAGGAGAAGCGATCCAAGTCGTTCATCGAGGTGACACAGGAGTTCGAGCCCCCTCAGCTCGACGAGAGCACGCTCGTCATCGACGGTCTCTTCGGCTCCGGACTGAACAAACCGCTTGCCGGAGGCTTCGCCTCGCTGGTGAAATACATCAACGCCTCGCCGTCGAAGATCGTCAGCATCGACATGCCTTCGGGACTCATGACCGAGGATAATACATATAATGTACGCGCGAACATCATCCGTGCCGACGAGACACTCACCCTCCAGCACCAGAAGCTATCGTTTCTCTTCCCCGAGAACCAGCAGTTCATTGGGCGCCTCCGCGTACTCGACATCCGCCTGAGCAAGGAGGGCATCGAGAAGACCGATGCCCAGTACACGCTGCTCGAGGAGAACGACATCCTCCAGCGGCTCATGCCCCGCGACCCCTTCGCCCACAAGGGCAAGATGGGCAGTGCACTCATCATCGCCGGCAGCTACGGCATGGGCGGCGCCGCCGTCCTCGCCACGAAGGCCTGCCTACGCGTGGGAGCAGGGCGTGTCACCGCCCACACCCCCAAGCGCAATCATCTCATCCTGCAGATCAGCGTACCGGAGGCGGTACTGCAGTTCGACCGTGAGGAGACCACCTTCTCCGAGGCTGTCGACACCGAGGACTTCAACGCCGTGGGCGTAGGTCCCGGACTGGGCACCAGCGAGCAGACCGCCATCGCCGTCATCGCCCAGCTGCGGCGCACCCAGTGCCCTCTGGTATGCGATGCCGACGCCATCAATGTCCTCGCCAACCACCGTGCCTGGCTTCAGCAGCTGCCCAAGGGTATCATCATGACACCCCACCCCAAGGAGTTCGACCGTCTTGAAGGCCCCAGCAGCGACAGCTACGAGCGCCTCATGAAAGCCCGCGACCTCGCCGAGCGCCTGCAGGGCTACGTGCTGCTCAAGGGGCACCACACGTCGCTGTGCCTGCCCGACGGCCACATCGTATTCAACACCACTGGCAACGCAGGCATGGCCACCGCCGGTAGCGGCGATGTACTAACGGGCATCATCACAGGCCTCCTCGCCCGAGGATACAAGCGCGAAGATGCCTGCGTCCTCGGCATGTACCTCCACGGCCTCGCTGGCGACATCGCTGCCCGCGAACTCGGACAGGAGAGCGTCATCGCCAGCGACCTCATACAGTACCTGCCATACGCGTTCAAGCGACTGTGCGAGTAGTTTACGGTTTACGGTTTACAGTTTACAAATGATTACTATGAGATATAAAAGAGCGTTATTGATTTTCTGCGTTTCAGTGTTCCAGCTTTCCACGTTCTCACAGACCGTGAGCAGCGTCTACCAGCCGGGTGTCACAGCCGAGGGAGCCGTCTACTTCTTGCCCAAGACCGCCATGCGCGTCACCGTCGAGGTCGAGAAGTCCACCTATACCCCCGGCGACCTCTGCCAGTATGCCGAGCGCTACCTGCGCCTGCGTGACGTCTCCCCCACTCCTGCCGTCAGCTATCGCATCACAACCGTGCGCCAGGAAGCCGTGGCCGTGGCCGACACCACCAAGCGCTATGCTGTGAAGTTCGACCCCCGCACGTCAGCCACCAACGTCCGCCTCTCCTCCAACGGCGTGCTCGTGGGGATTAATACTATTACGAGGAAGGAGGAAGGAGGAATGAGGAACGAGAATACTCCAACGGCAGATTATATTGACTCAAACATATCTCCTTCCTCCTTCCTCCTTCCTCCTTCCTCGAAACTTAACCCTCGCCAATTCATGAGCGAAGACGCCCTCGCCGCGGGGAGCACCGCTAAGATGGCCGAGCTCGTAGCCCTCGACATCTATGAGATTCGCGAGAGCCGCAGCCTGCTTGTGCGCGGCCAGGCCGACAACATGCCCAAGGACGGTGAGCAGCTGCGCCTCATGCTCTCACAACTCGACCTTCAGGACCATGCCCTCACCAGTCTCTTCAGCGGCACCACCGTCTGCGACACCACCCGCCACAGCTTCATCGTCGTGCCCGACTCCACCATCACGGGGCGCATCCTCTTCCGCTTCTCGCAGAAACTTGGACTTGTCGATGCCGACGACCTCGCGGGCGTACCTTATTATATAAATATAGAAGACCTGAGCACTGTTCCCGCTCCTGCACCTGTCGATCCTAAGAAGAAACTGAAGCCCGTCAGCGGCATCTTCGTCAACATTCCCGGGCGTCTGCGCTCCACCGTCACCGACGGCCAGCGCGCCATCATCAGCGGTGAGTTCCCCGCAGGCCAGTTCGGCAATGTCGAACTGCTCAGCGGTTCGCTCTTCAACAAGCGCTACACCACACGCCTCTGGCTCAACCCTCTCAGCGGAGCCATCGAGCGCCTCGACGCCGAGCAGCCCAAATAAGAACGATGTTTTCGGAGGTACGGGGGTGCGGAGGACAGCCTCATAGAGGCTGAAGGCGCGAGATATCCTCGATTGTATCCAAAACTTAGGGCATTCAAAAAGGGGGTTCCAAACGGAGCCCCCTTAAATATTGAATATATTTTGCTTTCTCTTGCTTAGCACTGAGCGAGTTTGCCGTCGGAACCGAGCACATTCACGATCTTGTGGATGTACATCTTCTTCATGTTCTCGCGGGCGGGCTTCAGATACTGACGAGGATCGAAGTCTCCAGGATGCTCGGCGAGGTGCTTGCGGATGGCAGCAGTCATGGCCAGACGAGAGTCGGAGTCGATGTTGATCTTGCAGACGGCGCTCTTTGAAGCCTCACGCAGCTGCTCCTCGGGGATACCGATGGCGGCCTCGAGATGACCTCCGTACTTGTTGATGGTGTTCACCTCTTCCATGGGCACTGATGAAGAGCCGTGGAGCACGATGGGGAAACCGGGGAGCTTCTTCTCGATCTCGTGGAGGATATCGAATGCCAAGGGAGGGGGAACGAGCACGCCGTTGACGAGTGTGCACTGCTCAGGAGTGAACTTATGGGCACCGTGAGAGGTACCGATGGAGATGGCGAGTGAGTCGCAGCCTGTGCGGGTAGAGAAGTCGATGACCTCCTCGGGCTTGGTGTAGTGAGACTCAGCAGCGCTGACCTCGTCCTCAACACCTGCGAGCACACCGAGCTCAGCCTCAACGGTGACGTCGAACTGGTGAGCATACTCTACCACCTTCTTGGCGAGGGCGATGTTCTCCTCGTAAGGCAGAGAGGAACCGTCGATCATCACTGAAGAGAAACCGTTGTCGATACACTCCTTGCAGAGCTCGAAGCTGTCACCGTGATCGAGGTGGAGCACAATCTCAGGATGCTCGCAGCCGAGCTCCTTGGCATACTCTACAGCACCCTTGGCGAGGTTGCGGAGGATGGTGCCGTTAGCATAGTTACGGGCACCCTTGGAAACCTGCATGATAACGGGAGACTTTGTCTCGACGGCAGCCATGACGATGGCCTGCATCTGCTCCATGGTGTTGAAGTTGAAAGCGGGGATAGCATAGCCACCGGCTATGGCTCTCTTGAACATCTCGCGGGTATTAACGAGACCCAAATCCTTGTAATTTACCATAATCTTTTTGTATTTAAAATGAGTAATTTTGTCTTAAACGACGGCAAAGTTACGAAATAATTCATAGTTCAGAGTTCATCGTTCAGAATTATTTGCCTTCGGAGAGTGTATTTTTGGATTTATTTACATTTCCCCAACGGATAGGGATTGTTTTGTAAAATGCAGTTTGCACTCTAAACCATCGTATGCTGGTCGAAGTAGTTCTGCACATCGTCCTTGTAGTTCTCCGAGATGGGGATGTAGGTTTCGCCGAATACAATGCGGAAACGGTCTACCAGGGGTGCCTCAGTCATGTGGACGATGTAGGAGCGGTGTGTGCGGAGGAACTCCGGACGGGGTAGATACTCCTCGAGCTTCTTCATCGACATGAGCGACATGATGCGGTCGCCATTCTTCAGATAGAAGCGCACGTAGTCTTTCAGTCCCTCGATATAGAGGATGTCGTTGAGGTCGATGCGCAGCAGCTTGTAGTCGCTCTTGACGAACATGAAGCGGTCGCGGCGGTAGACATCCTGCTTCATGAGCACCGAGAACCACTCCAGCGCCTTGTCGGTTGACTTGAGGAAGTCGTCGTAGGAGATGGGCTTCAGCAGATAGTCGAGGGCGTTGACCTTATAGCCTTCGACGGCATACTGGGGGAAGGCTGTGGTGAAGATGATCTTCGTCTCCTTGGGCAGGATCTTTGCGAACTCGATGCCGCTGAGCTCGGGCATCTGGATGTCGAGGAAGAGCAACTGTACTGGACTCTCCCGGAGATCCTTCATGGCGGTGATGGCACTGTTGTAGGTTCCGGCGAGGTACAGATAAGGTGTCTTACGGGCATAGCTCTCCAGCAGTCCTGCTGCCAGAGGCTCATCGTCGATGATGGCACATGAAATGGTCATAACTCAATTTTTAATGTGGATAAATAAGTCTTTCCGTCGGCAGAGACACCCTTGGTCCACTCGTAGTGCTCGCTGTAGGCAAGGTCGAGGCGCCGTTGCACCTGCTGAAGTCCTACACCGTGGCCGCTGCGGTCGCTCTCCGTCTTCGGGAAGTTGGAATTCTCGATGGTCACTATGAGCAATCCGTCCTCGGGCTGCTCCATGTTGATATGTACGATACAAGGCTCAGTGGGGCTGATGCCGTGCTTAAAGGCGTTCTCGACGAGCGAGATGAAGAGCAGGGGCGCCACGCGCCTGTCGGGATTGCAGAGCCGGGTATTGAACTGCACGTCTACCGACTGCGGCAGGCGTATCTTCATCAGGTTGACATAGTTCTCGAGGAAGGTCACCTCCTCGCTCAGCTTGACATTGTCCTGCTGGTTGTCGTAGAGCATGTGGCGCAGCATCTTAGAGAGTTGCATGATGGCATCCTGTGCGCGCTGCTGGTCGAAGGCCGTGAGCGCGTAGATGTTGTTGAGGGTGTTCAGCAGGAAGTGGGGATTGATTTGCGAGCGCAGGTTGCTCAGCTCTGCCGTCACCTGGGCGGTCTCGGCCTTCACGCGGGCTGTCTCTGCGAGCTTGCGGGCATCGTCGGCCCAGAACCACCTTGACGCCAGTGCTATGCAGGTGCCTGCAGTGGCGAAGACGGTGAGGTTCACCAAGTCGCGGACGTAGAAGAAGAACTCGTCGAGGGCATCGGGCCATCTGGGCATTATGGCGTTAGGCTGGAAGGCCAGACGTGTATATTCGCCCCAATAATGGAGGAACACCACAAAGCCGACGATGAACAGGGTGTTGATGATCAGGAAATAGCGGTGCTTGCCCGACACGAAGTAACGGGGCGTCAGCCACAGATAGTTGGCATAGAACATCACCATCATCAGCAGCTGGCCCATACAATTCATCCAATACTGGGACATCGGCATGCCCGTACCTCTCATAAACTGCATGGGCGAGAGGAACATGTACGCCCAGAAGGCAACGTGCAAGAACTGCTTTAACCGTTTGTTGACCAATACCCTACTCATGTCTGATAGCTTCTATAGGATCCATGTTGGCGGCCTTCTGGGCGGGGATATAGCCGAAGAGCACACCGATGAACACGCAGACGAGGAACGAGACGTAGATGGACCATGCGGGCACGCTGGATGGCATGCCTATGGCCGACACCGCACTGCTCGCCCCCACCCCGACAAGAACCCCTATGAGGCCTCCCGTCACAGAGATGAGCACGGACTCGATGAGGAACTGGAGCGAGATGACAGGCCCTGTGGCACCCACGGCCATGCGCAGGCCAATCTCCTTCGTACGCTCCGTGACTGACACGAGCATGATGTTCATGATGCCGATGCCTGCCACCAGCAGCGAGAAGGCGGCTGCCACGACGAGGATGATCGTCACGGTGTCCATCGTCGAAGACATCGTCTCCATCATCTCTGCCTGCGATCGGATGGTGAAGTCGTCATCGGCATCGTCCTTCAGCTTATGGTTGCTGCGCAGCATCTGCGTGAGTTCCTCGATGGCAGCATCAGAGAGTTCCTCGGTCACGGCGGAGCAGACGATGCTGGAGAAATAGGTCTGGGCGGCGATACGCTTCATGACGGTGGTATAGGGGGCGATGATCACATTGTCCTGATCCATGCCCCAGGAGTTGTAGCCCTTGGATTTCAGGACGCCCACGATACGCATGGGGATCGACTTGAAACGGATGGTCTTGCCGATGGGGTCGGTATGGTCGCCGAAGAGTTCCTTGACAATCGTGGCACCCACCACACAGACCTTGGCCGCCTTGCGGATGTCCTCCTCGGTGAAGCACTCGCCCTCCTCCACGGGCCACTGCTTGATGTCGAGATAGTCGATACTCTCGCCATACATCGAGGCGTTGGTGTTGTTGTTGCCGTAGATGGCCTGTCCGCTGGACGTCACCTCGGGCGACACCTTCGTCACGAACTTCTTCTCACGGACGATGCGCTCATAGTCGGCCATCTTCAGTGTCTGCATGGCAGAGGGATCCTGTCGCACACCGCCACGCATGTCGGCACCCGGACGGATGGTGAGCAGGTTCGTTCCCATCGTGGAGAGTTCGGCGCGGATGCTCTCCTTCGACCCCTGTCCGATGCTCATCATGATGATCACGGCAGCCACGCCGATAATGATGCCGAGCATCGAGAGGAACGAGCGCATCTTGTTGTTCGCCACCGCCCGCAGACTTACTTTGAAAAGATTCAGAATATTCATTTACCTCTCCCGACCTCCCCAAAGGGGAGGGGTGCCTAACGGGCTTCAAGTAGACACCATCCTATTTCCTATTTATTAATCTTCAATTCCTTCTTATTTATTAATCTTCAACTCCGTAGGCCCTCCTCCCCTTTGGGGAGGCAGGGAGGGGTCAATCATCCACAGGCACCGGCAGCTGGGCGAGGGCCTCGGCAGCCGATTTGATATTCGTATTGACAGTATCCTCGCGGATCTTGCCGTCGCGCAGGTTGATGTTGCGCGAGGCATACTCCGCAATCTCAGGGTTGTGGGTCACGAAGATGATCGTGTGGCCCTGTTTGTAGAGCTCCTGGAAGAGCACCAGCATCTCGAAAGAAGTACGGGTGTCGAGGTTACCCGTTGCCTCGTCGGCGAGGAGCACGGCGGGATCGTTCACCAGCGCACGGGCGATGGCCACACGCTGCATCTGACCACCCGACATCTGATTGGACTTGTGGTACAGACGGTCACCCAGCCCCACGGCCTGCAGCGCCTTGATGGCCTTCTCACGCCTCTCGGAGGCCGAGACCTCTGTATTATACATCAGGGGCAGCTCGACATTCTCCACCGCCGTCGTCTTCGGCAAGAGGTTATAGCTCTGGAACACAAAGCCTATCTTACGGTTACGCAGACGGGCACGCTTGGTCTTCGACATCGTACGCACGGAGATGCCGTCGAGGAAGTATTCGCCCGAGGTGGGGGTGTCAAGACATCCGAGCTGGTTCAGCAGCGTCGACTTGCCGGAGCCCGAGGTGCCCTGGATGGTGACGAACTCGCCCTCGTAGATCTTGAACGAGACACCGCGCAAGGCCTTCACCGTCTCGGAGCCCACCTGGAAGTAGCGCTTCACGTTCTGCAGCTCAATGACGACTTTTCTTTCTTCATTCATACTTATTATTCTTTGGCACGGAACAGCGTGGCTTAGATAAAGACGCGGCCTTTATTTCTTCTGCTGGTTGTTCTGATTATTCTGTCTGTTGTTTCTCGGACGCGGCATGAAGGGGTTTCCGCCCTGTTGGGACTGCTCAGGAGCACCACCCGAGATATCGAAATCGGCAAGCACCTCAGTACCCGCAGCAATACCGGCGGTGATCTCAGTCACCACACCGTTGGTAGTGCCTGTCTCCACCTTATGGGCTTTGAACACGGAGCCTTCCTTCGTCCAGAGCTTATGCACACCCTCACAGTCGGCAATCGTCTCTCCTTCCTTTAGAAGGGCCTCGTTGGGGATGAACCGCAGGGCTTTTGTCGGCACTGTCAGCACATTCTCTTTCTCAAGGGTGTAGATGGTCACGTTGGCCGTGAGTCCCGGCTTCAGCTTCAGGTCTGCATTGGGGGCGGAGATGACCACCTCATAAGTGACGACATTGCTCTCTGTGGTAGCCTCCTGTCGCACCTGCGTCACATGGCCCTCGAAGGTATCATCGGGGAAGGCATCGACGGTGAAGCTGACGCGCTGGCCTTCCTTCACGCCCCCGATGTCGGCCTCGTCGATATCGGCTATCACACGCATATCCGTCAAGTCCTTGGCGATGACGAAGAGTTCCGGGGTATTGAACGAGGCAGCCACCGTCTGTCCTTCCTCTACGCTCTTCGAGAGGATGACGCCGTCGATGGGTGAGGTGATGGTGGCATAGCCCAGGTTCGTCTGAGCCTTGCGCACACTCTCACGCGAGGTGTTCACCTGTTCCCGGGCTTTCTGGTACGACAGCTGGGCGTTCTCAAACTCATCGGCACTCACCAGACCCTTCTCGTAAAGCGTCTTGTAGCGGTTATAGTTCGACTGCTCGTAGTTGGCGGTGCTCTGGGCACTCGTCAGGTTGGCCTTGGCCGTATTCAGCTCACTGATGAGGTTCGTACGGTCGAGTTCGGCAATCACCTGACCTTTCTTCACCACCGAGTTGTAGTCCACATAGAGATGACTCACGATACCAGACACCTGTGTACCCACCGTCACCGATGTCACTGGTTCGATGGTACCGGTAGCCGTGATGCTCGTCTGGATCTTGCCATTCTCAACCTTGGCCATCTCAAACGACACCTTCTCTTCTTTCTTCCCGCCGCGCAGGGAGAACCATGCAATCAGGATCACGGCAATCACGCCGATAGCGATCCAACCTTTCGTTCCGATCTTTTTCATATACTGTTGTTTTTTTGTTTACAGTTTACAGTTTACGGTTTACAGATGATTACCTTTGCGGTAGAACAGCCACCAGTCATATCAACTGTAAACTGTAAACTGTAAACCGTAAACAAAAACGAATCCCTCATCTTATCTCCCCTGTCTGATAGAAGTCCAGCATCTGCTTGTTGTAGAGCGCCAGATACTTCGACTGCAACTGGTTCTGCTGCTGTGAGAGCAGGTTGTCCTTGCCCGTCATCAGCTCCACGATGTTCTTCAGTCCCAGACGGAACTGCTCCGAAAGCAGGTCATAACTCAGCTTCGCACTCTCCACACTGCTCGTGGCAGCCTTGTACTTCTGCTGGTTGGTCATGGCATTCAGCCAAAACTGCTGGATGTCGGTATAGAGTGTCTTCTGCTGATCCTGCAGGTCAAGCTGCGCCTGCAGCTGCTGGATCTTCGCCTTGTTCACCGCCGTCTTCGTAGAGCGCCCGTCATAGATAGGCACGCTGACGCCCACGCCGAGCTGGGTATTCACATTGCTCTTGAACTGCGATCCCCAGCCGCTACCGCTCAGAGAGTTCGTTGAGGTGGTGACGCCGCCTGTCAGACTCACGTTCGGCATCCATCCGGCCTTGGCGATGTTCAGACTCACGTCACTGCTCTTGACCGCCAGTTGTGAGCGCTCGATCTCCGGGCGGCTCAGCAGGGCCGTCTCATACACTTTCTGCAGCGAGGGGATCTCGGAGAGGATGCGCTCGTCGCTAATCTCTGGCACAGCCACGTCGAAAGGTGTCTCATCAGTAATCTCCAGAAGCTGTTTCAGCTGCAGCTTATAGTTCAGCAGCTGACTCTTTGCCTCCACAATCGAATACTCGTCGTTGGCGCGTTGCGCAGAGAGCTGGGCGAGGTCTGCCTTCGACATCTTCCCCACCTCGACCATCTCTCGGCCACGATCCTCATTCTTCTTACTGGTCTCGAGCATCTGCTCGTTCACCTTCACGTTCTCGTCGAGATAAAGGATCTGTGCGTAGAGCTGGGCGATGCGCTCCTGTATGGTGTTGGCCGTCTCCTGGGCAGAGAGTTCTGCCTGCTGCTCAGACAACTCGTCCAGACGGATGGTATTGACGTTGCGGTTGCCATTCCATACCGTCCACTGCCCGTTCAGCGAGTAGGAGCCATTGTACGAGGTCTTGTCTACCTTCGTATTCACGGTGCCGTTACTCACATACGACATGCCCGTGTCCTTCCACGGCTGATAGCCTACGCTCTGATTGGTCGAAGCGCTGAGCGTCGGCAGCAGTGCGGCCTTGGCGCCCTTCAGCTCTTCCGTGGCACTCTGTTTCTGCAGTTGCGATTTCTTCAGTGTGATATTGTTCTCCATGGCATAGTCGATGCAGTCCTGAAGCGTCCATTTCTTCTGGGCTGACAGCTGCGCCGTTCCCAACAGCATCACACTTATTAGTAATAAAACCCTATTCATAATCTTCCATACTTTTAGCTAATTCATCGGCAAAGGTACAGAGTTTATCGCAAACTACCAAGAATAGCAGGTAAGATTTAACGTTTTTTGTTTACGGCTTGTGTTTTTTGTTTACAGTTTACGGTTTACAGTTTACAGATGATTACTTCTATAGGCAGAATTCTATAGGCAGAAAGGCTCGCGGAGTAATGGCATGCATAATACATGATTTGCAAAAAGCTTGCAGAATCATGGCTTGCAGAATCATGCCTTTGTTGAATCATGCCTTTGCTGAATCATGGCTTGCAAAATCATGGCTTTGCCAGGTAATCATCTGTAAACTGTAAACCGTAAACTGTAAACTAAAACAAAACGATCCGTTATTTTATGTTAAAAACAATAGAATAAACTGCCCAAAAATGCCTTATCTGCCCTAAACGGACAATCCGCTATCCGGATTCCGTATCTTTACGGCGTAAAAAAAGAAATATGATGGATCATATGGACAGAGAACCAAGAAAGCATCTGCCGGGCATAACGGCAAAGAGAAGAAGGAAAGGGGTGCAGGGGGTGCACCTAAATGCGGGGGATTCTCACGCGTACCGCGCATACACACGGTACGCGTGAGATTTATGTATTTCTACTGTCACCCCCTGCACCCATGAGGAATAAAATGAAGAGAATTAAGAGGATGAGACCCAAGAAAGGTGCCACCTTTCTGCCAGAAAGGTACTACCTTTCTCGGAGTTTGCAGCCACCTTTCTCCGGAAACATACACCAAATATGTTATCCTATCGGCAGGATACTTATTGTCACACAGATTACACAGATTACACAGATTTTCTTTCGTCCTCCGGACTCCTAATTTGACGACAACATATACAACATATACAACATCTAATGGCGACATTGTCGCCAAGGGTCAAGTTGTCTTAGTTGTCCATGTTGTAGTTAATTCTAAATTTGTTGTCGTTAATTCTAAATTTGTTGTCGTTAATTCTAAATTTGTTGTCGTTAACTATATCCGTGCCCATCCGTGTCCATCCGATGCTACATAAAATCTGTGAGATCTGTGCCATCTGTGTGACGAAAAAACTGCCATAATATTTGGCCGTTCCGAAAATAGTTCGTATCTTTGCAGCCGAGTCTGGCAAAACGGGCTCTACTTTTGGAAGAATCAAAGAAGCGTTATGCTTTGTCTTGTCTATTGAAACCTGAGAAATTTCAAATGCGTACAAGATGGCATAGTGGGCTTCCGTGTATATGGCGCGGGATGGTGTCACTGTATCTTTACGCATAGGTTTTCTCAGGACCTCAATAGAGGGATGTAGGGGCATACAGTCCTGCGCTTCTTAACGCATATTATTAACCGTGCGACTTTGGGGCTGGGAAGCACACGAAACGAAAAAGAGTATGGGACAGTTTTTGACCATTGGACTTGTAACGAGTTACATCATTAGTAAGCAAAGAGCTAATCAGCAAGCCTCTGCAACGCCAGAAGCAGTGAAGGATGTGATGCAGAAGCGTTACAATCAGAGCGGGATCTACAACTTGAAAGAAAATGAACATTGTGTCTATTTGGAGCTCAAGCCAGAGGTGGCAGAAGCAGAGATGATCGATTTCCTTAACGACTTCTATGCGTTACGCTATCCAGATGAGAAACGGAGGAACATCATGGCCGACATGAAGGTCATTGGAAGTATGACGACGTTTGACGAGTGGATGAAACTGGCTGAAAAGAAGGAATATCAGGCATTCCAGTTTGACGACTATGTCAATTATTACACACCATTCCCCGGTGGCTGGAGAGACGAACTGGACACCAACGTTGAACAAATCATTCTTAGTCTTGACGGTAAGATCCTCATGGAATGCTATGGTGAACTATTTGACTTCTTCACCAAACTCATCAGGGAGAGGCTCTCAAAGTATAAGCTGGCAGACAGCCTACTTGTATATATCAGTGGGTGATTCCCCTGTATACAAGCCTCTCTGCTGACGAGATTGCCGCATTGTGATCCTATCGACAAAACTGCTTTTCATGGGGCAGAGTCACAGATCTACGATTTTAGATACAGACCCCACCCCGCTTAGATACAGACCCCACCCCGCCCTACGGGCACCCCTCCCCTTGAAGGGAGGGGAGCGGCTACCGCGTTCATAAGCGACATGGATTCCGCTGGCACTCCCCTCCCTTCAAGGGGAGGGGTGCCCGTAGGGCGGGGTGGGGTCTGTAATTATAGTCAAGTTGAGTTATCTTAGTTGTAATAGTTGTCCATGTTGTCGTTAATTCTAAATTTGTTGTCGTCAATTCCAAATATTGTCGTTAACTTCATCCGTGCCCATCCGTGTCTATCCGATGCTATAGAAAAATCTGTGCCATCTGTGCTATCTGTGTGACAAAAGAAAACTGTCACCTGGCCATCGCGGCTGGGTGACAGTGTTTTAAAACAATTATTAATAAAAATCATTAGTTCACATACTTCCTATTCATCACGAACCGAGAAGCGTTATTAACAGTTTAAACAAACTGTGATTATATATTGTTAGGGTAACCACATCAGTGCCAGAAAGAAAAAGCCTGCTCGACCCAGCAACCGGATGCGGCCACCCCTTATTTCAATTCCTAAAAAGCCTATCACCGGGCCTCACGGATGGGCGATAGAAGATTTTTTCAAACTAAAAATTTTATATTCACATTCTTCCCTATTCATCACGAACCGAGAAGTTCTAAATAACAGTTTAATTAACTGTGTTGTCACAAAGCGAGGAGTCGAACCTCAATCTTCAATTTTCAATTATCAATTATCAATTGCTTTCGCCCACCGACTGGGCTGCTTTGCGTGGGGCAGGGTTCTTAATCCACCCGTTACTGTTTGTTATGCGTTAAGACCAACCGATATGAATGTCAAAGAAGCGACCTTTATAGTTGCAAATCAGCATTTCTGAAAGTCTTCCAAGAAGGAAGAGCTTTTCTGTCTCTGACAAGTCGGAACCTTCGGCTGGATGCAAATCAAAGTAGACGAATTTACTCTCAGCATGCACATGAAAGTAGGCTACTTTATGATCCTGTCTGGTCTGCTCTGTATCATGATAGATACACTTCGCTGGCATCCCTCCAATAATCGACCTGCAAAAAGACCATGTCTCAAGATTCCCGTCATGAGCATCTCTTGTTATAGCTTCTGCGAGAGACTCCGCATCAGGAATACTACCATTGCCAATAACCAGTTGTATCATCTTATCTGATTTCAGATTGCCAGAAAGTCTGTAGAAAAGAAATCTGGGGCGCGGGGCATGAAAGCCTGCGCCCCAGATTAGTTAGATTATCTCACATTGGGTATGACCCTCTGTGGGCATGATTGTTTAGTACTTAACAATCTGATCAGTTGACCATGTGCCGAAGTAGTTCGTTGTTGCACCAGTAGGTAAGGTTAAATCACCGCCATTGTAAATTGTTGCACCTTCGCCAAGGAATGCGCCAACTTTAGGAGCGAGCCTGTTGCCCTTCTCAATGATGATGCTCTTGCCAGGATTTACAATGATACCCTTCAGGTTTGTGAGAAGTCCACCTGGATTGACAACCTGAGTACGTGTGCCATCAAACTCGATGTACTGTATCTCTGTTTCTTTTTCTGTGAACTCTATGTCGCCGCTTACAACGATAGTGTTGTACTTAACGTTACCAGCAGGAGTTTCATAAGTAGAGGTCGTAGCAGGCCATGTGTACTTAATGAAGCCGTTGGCATCAGCATTGTTAACAGATACGATTGCTGTTGGATTACCGTCAGGCAATACTACAGTACCCATCTTGTTTGTAGCAGCAGCAAATGGCGTACCGAATGGCTTCGTACCTATTTCGTTAGTAGTCAACAGAGTGATAGCTTTACCGTCCTTCATGTCAATCAAACCATAGTTGTTGAACGTACCAGCAGTACCGTCTGTTACACCTACTACACCATAGTTGTTGATAACACCGCATGCATCCAGAGCTGTAGCGTCATTATTAATAGCAACGTCATATGCACGGAGCTCTGCAGTCTTGTTCGATGCAGAACCAACGTTGATGGTACCAAGGTTGGTAAGAGCATTCTTAACTGTTGTAACCTGGGTAATATTCATTGTAGCACCAGCGGCATTTTCAAGAACACCCTGAAGAGTCGTACCGTTAACCATCGCAATGTTAGTGGCATTAACTGTGAGTGTGCCTTCATTTGTGATAGATGCTATAGCAGCGTCAACCGGGAGTGCAGTCTTACCATCAGCACCGCCACCCCAAGTCCATTCGCAGTCCTTTGAGAGGTATACCTTAGTTCCAGCCGTCTGGAATACGCCATTGAGAGCAGGAACCTCCTTCTTATCAGCGAGACTGAGTTCAGTCTGACCATCCTGAGTAATGATGATCTTTGGAGTGCCGTGATCAGTGCAAGCCTTAATTAATACCTTGTCAAAACCTACAGTGGTATTGATAGTCTGGATAAGGGCGATAGAAATCTTTGAAAGCTTAAATGTCTTGTCTGTAGCGCTAGCTGCGTCAAGTAACAAACGAACGGTCTCATTCTTGCCTGAAGCGAGGTAGTACTTAAGAGCCTTCTGGAGATGCGTATCGTTCTTGATGTGCATACCATTCATCACACCTTTAGAGAAGTCAACCTCTTGCACATACTTACCCTTGTGGTTACCATACTGGTTAATAAATGTATTATTTGCACCAATAGCCCATACAGTCGGTGTCTTAGTAGCGTCTGCAGCGTCAGCTAACGGATGCCACACCATCACTTTAGACTCAACATTGCCTGCATAAGCACAATCTTTAACAGTATTAGTTACTGTAACATCACCATAACTTGTGTTAAGGATTGTAGTTACTTTAGTAGCTTCTGTACCATTACCAGCGGTTACAGGCAGGCTGTTGAACCAGAACCAACCCTTGCTGCCTTCCGCGTTTGTCGAAATACCATTTTCAGCATCTTTAGCTTTCAAAGTAATAGCACCTGATGTGAAGTTGAAACCAGTTATGGTACTACCGGTTCCTGACAAATTCTTCTTGTCTGCCCAGAATGAACCACTGTGATCGCCAGTATTAGGCTCTGCAGTAGGAGCATAAGTGAAAGACTTGGCTGCGCCTTCAAGCTCTACTGTTCCACCATAGATATCAGCAGCACCGATAGAAGAACCTTTAGCATTGAACTCGATATCTGTAGCACCGCTAATCGTCTTATCTACCGTAAAAGCTACATTGTTCTTCTTATAAGTCAGGTCAAGACCAGTCTGGTTTGAGAACAAGGCAGCATTAAGTTGGTACTTTTGTTTGATACCAGCCTTGTCCCAGGTTTCTCCAGAGATAGTCGTTCCTGTTGTAGTAACATTAGTCCACTTGTCGCCGATATTGATCGCAGTCTTAGCAAGATCCTTCCAGGGCTGTTTTGAACTTTCGAAACCTTCATCCACGGTCTGTTCAACCAAAGAGTTGAAGTTGATAGCCTGAGGAGACACAGTTGTAACGTCGTAGGGACGATAGAGGAAATATTTACCTACATAAATAGATGTCTGAGGCTCGAAATAACTGCCATTCTGAATCAAGTTATGATTCTGATATGCCATACCGTCAACGGTGATTTTAGTTCCATCTCCCATCCAAGCGAAACCCCACACATCACCTTCCTCAGGACTCCAAGCAGCTTCTCCATCTTTTCCGTCAAAACGGGTATTTCCACCCTCATCCATAGAGAATATTGCATCCACCTTTTCGATGCCTGCAAATTGATCGTTGCTAACAACTTCCTTATCAAGAAGGTCGTCTGATGAGCAAGCAAACAGCAATGGCAATGCCAATGCATAATACATGTACTTTTTCATTTTCGTAATTTTTAATTGTTTACAATTAGATTAAAATCCCGGGTTGTCATTACCGCCATTGAGATCATTCGGGTCATCGACGCCATCAATCTTACTGGCGCAGAGGAAGCCCTGCAGCTTCAGTTCAACCACCTCACAGGCGGGAACTTCATAGATTTTCAAATCTTTTCTTTCCATACGCTTTTAATTTTAAATCGTTAATGAAATTTTTAAATGTTAATAAAAAAAGTTATATAAGTGAATAAATACAATACACCACTTCCGGCCAGCTGCTCCCCTGCTGGTCGTAACCTTGATTAACATAAAGAATGGAATGCTCCGATTAGGGATACAAAAAAGACGTGGGAGTAAGTTTCTCCGCGCCTATCCCTAATATCAGGCTCTCGCATTGCCCCTACTTGAGGATAAGCAACGTAAAGTCTGCCCACGCCGAGTGCTATACATACCCGATACGCCCTGACAACTCCCAACACATATATACAAAGACTCACCCCACCCAAAGGAGGAGTTACACCTTATTAATATATATAAGGAATGCAGGACGTGGGAGAATATAAAATTCACCCACGCGGACGCTTCGTTGCATCACCGCTGCAAGTAGATTCAAATTTGCGAGATTTGATATTACAGACAGGTAACGTTAGAAAACGTCCTTTCGAGACTGGCCGTACAACTGGCCTGAGGTCTCTTCCAACAATGTTAAATTTAACGGCCCGCCCACACTCGGGCAGACTTTTCGGTGCAAAGATAAGGATATTTTTTTAATTAACAAATATTTTTAGATAAAAATTTCGTTTTGCCCAAAAAAAAATGCGCCATACGCTGGCGCAAGGTTTAATTTAACACAAAAAACCGCCTGAGGAAGGCGGGTTTTTGTTTATAGTTTACAGTTTACGGTTTACAGTTTACAGATGATTACCTGGCAAAGCCATTATTCCGCAAGCCTTTCAGCATATAGAAGTAATCAACGGTTTACAGTTTACAGATGATTACCTGGCAAAGCCATTATTCCGCGAGCCTTTCAGCATATAGAAGTAATCAACGGTTTACAGTTTACAGATGATTACCTGGCAAAGCCATTATTCCGCAAGCCTTTCAGCCTATAGAAGTAATCAACTGTAAACTGTAAACCGTAAACTGTAAACAAAACAATAAACTGCAAAAAACTACTTCTTCCCTGGCTCAATGAGCTTCCAGATGCCGGCGGCGCAGGCACCACCCACGAAAGGACCAACGATGAAGATCCAGAGGTTGGTAAGGGCCGTGCCTCCCTGGAAGAAGGCGGGAGCGAAGGAGCGGGCGGGATTCACAGAGGTGCCCGTGTAACGGATGCACACCAGATGGACGAGGATCAACGAGAGACCGATGGCAAGACCGGCGAAGTTGTTCGTGGCACCGTTGGTCTTAGAGGTAGCGCCGAGCACCACCAGCACAAACACACAGGTGAAGATGATCTCAGCGAGCAAGCCACCGAGGACACTCACATTGGCCTGCAGGTCGTTGGCGCCTGTGCCATCCAAGCCAGGAACATTCTCCGTCAGGACAAACAGCAACAGACTGCCGATGAAGGCGCCTATCACCTGGAAGAGCATGTACATGCCACAGTCCTTAGCCGACATACGGCCACTGAGGAACACGCCGAGGGTGATGGCCGGATTGATGTGGCAGCCACTGATGCCGCCGATGGTGTAAGCCATCGCCACGACCGCCAGTCCGAAGGCGAAAGCCGTTCCCACCACAGCAGGAATATTGTTCACCGGATCACAACCCAGGCTCACGGCTACGCCGCAGCCCATCAACACGAGCACCATGGTGCCCACCATTTCTGCAAGATACTTTTTCATAATCTCATACATTTTAATGATTAGTAATACTGGTTATTTCGTTGCAAAATTACATATTTGGATTGAAAAGACCAAACTTTTTCAAAAAAAAGTGTACCTTTGCACCATGAACGAACAGAAACTGCAGGATAACAGATGAAAGGGAACAGTGAGATTCTGCTGTCCTACATCCGGGAGGGGCGCCCGATGAGCCAGAGTGAAAAGCTGTGGCTCATCGTGAGTCTGAGTATTCCCTCCATCCTGGCGCAGATATCCGCCACCGTCATGTTCTTCATCGACGCCTCGATGGTGGGCCACCTCGGCGCGAAGGCCTCGGCAGCCATCGGACTCGTGGAGACGACGGGGTGGCTCATGGGCGGACTGGCCCATGCCGCATCGCTGGGATTCTCCGTACAGGTGGCACACTTCATCGGTGCCAATGACATCGAGGCCGCCAGGAGGGTGCTGCGGCAGTCGCTGGTGTGCTGTCTGGCGTGGGCCCTGCTGATGTCGCTGACATCCATCGCCATCGCCCCCTTCCTACCCTACTGGCTGGGCGGCAGTGAGGAGATTGCCCACGACGCCTCGCTCTATTTCGCCATCATCGGCTTCTGCGGCATCTTCTTCCAGATGGAGGGACTGGCAGGGTCGATGCTGAAATGCTCCGGCAACATGAAGATTCCGTCGGCACTGAACATCGGCATGTGCGTGATGGACGTCATCTTCAACTACATCTTCATCTATGTGCTCGACATGGGCGTTGCGGGTGCAGCCATAGGAACAGGCATCGCCGAACTGATCACGGCGTGCCTGATGCTGTACTTCCTGCTGGTGAAGTCGAAGATGCTTTCTATTTTTCGGGGGCGCGGGGGCGCCGAAACTCGGGGGCGCGGGGGTACGGAGGTACGGGGGTACGAGAATAGTTCAAGCGCAGAAAGTAATCTCGCACCACCGTGCCCCCGCGCCACCGTGCCCCCGAAACCACCCTCCTTCCGCCCTACCTTCGACGTTGTCTCGACAGCTGTGAAGATCGGCGCACCGATGGGACTCCAGCATCTGCTCATGGGCTCGGCACAGATCGTGAGCACCATCATCGTGGCACCGCTGGGAACCATCGCCATCGCCACGCACTCGCTGGCCATCACCGTGGAGAGCCTGTGCTACATGCCGGGCTACGGCATCGCCGAGGCTGCCACCACACTCGTAGGACAGGGCATCGGTGCAGGACAGAAAGCGCTGACCCGTTCGTTTGCACGCATGTCGGTGGGTATGGGCATCAGCGTGATGACGGTGATGGGCGTACTGATGTGGATCTTCGCCCCAGAGCTGATGTCGGTGATGTCGCCTGTGGAAGAGGTCATCGCACAGGGCACACAGGTGCTGCGCATCGAGGCATGGGCAGAGCCGATGTTTGCGGCGGCCATCGTCTGCAACGGTGTGTTCATTGGTGCCGGCGACACGCTCATCCCTGCAGCCATGAGTCTTGTGTCGATGTGGGCCGTACGTCTCACACTCGCTGCCATGCTCGCTCCGAGGTTCGGACTGAAGGGTGTATGGACGGCTATGGCCATTGAGCTGACTTTCAGAGGATGTATCTTCCTCGCACGGCTGTTCAAAGGGCCTTGGGCGGAGAAACTAAAGATTAAGTAAGAGTAGAAAACTACATGGTATGATTGAATGTCAAAGACATAATGGTTACAGACCCCACCCCGCAGGGCGGGGTGGGGTCTGTATCTTTATCATCACCACTAATAATAAAAGATTGAAGACTAAAAATAAAAGACTAATATGCAAAAAACAACTCGAGACAAAACATTAATGGAACTACTCTCCCTGTTACTTCTCTCCCTGTTCCCCCTCCTTGCATCTGCCCAGACGAAGAGCACGGAGGTTCTTCTGGAGACTACGGCAGGCAACATCCGCATCGCCCTCTACGACGAGACGCCACAGACACGCGACAACTTCCTGAAGATCACGAAGATGGGCGTCTACGACTCCCTGCTCATCCACCGCGTCATCAAGGACTTCATGATCCAGAGCGGCGACACCAACAGCAAGCACGCCAAACCAGGGCAGCTGTTGGGTACCGGCGATTTCGACTATACCACAGAGGCAGAGTTCCGTCTGCCCCAGATCTTTCATCGCCGTGGGGTCGTCGCGATGGCCAGGGAGAGCGACAAAGTGAATCCCGAAAGGCGTTCGTCTGCCTGCCAGTTCTATATTGTCTGGGGTAAGGTCTATGACGACAAGCGCCTGGCAAAGGTCCAGGAACGGCTCGACTCCGCCACACAAGGGAGCGTGAAACTGACGCCAGAAATGGCAGAGGTCTACAAGACCGTAGGGGGCACGCCTCATCTCGACGGACAGTATACCGTGTTCGGAGAAGTGGTGGAGGGAATGGATGTCGTAGAGAAGATCCAGCAGGTGAAGACCGACAAGAACGACCGTCCGCTGGAGGATATCCGGATCCTGAAAGCTGTTGTGACAAAGGATCTTCCCCAGCCAGAGCCTCAGAAGAAAGCGTCGGCAAAGAAAGCCGTCAAACGCCCTGTACGACGAAGATAGACACACAAAAAAAGCCGCTCAAGGGTCATCAACGACTCGAGAGCGGCAACCAACAATCTATGAATAACTAAAAACCTTTTTCTTTGGAAAAACGGAGTGTCACCACTGCGTCTGTTATCCTTACTTGCAATCATTTTCCTAACGCCTTAGAAATACCTATTGCCAATCAAAATTATAAACCTAAAACCTAAATCTAACTAACAATTAACTCTAACTAACTATAACTATAACTAAAACTAAAACCTGTTTCTTTTCTTTTGACGATGCAAAGGTACGATGATTTTCGAAACCAGCAATGAACCATCACCCTTTTTCCTCAAAAAAGGGCCTTTCTTTTGATATAAATCAAGGGAGTGTGTGCGAACACACCCCGATTGTGTGCGAAAACAACACATTTTAACGCTTAAAGAGCACTCGCTACTTTATTCGTCAAATCAACGAACTCCTGAATAGAGAGTTGCTCTGGGCGGCGGGTGAGAAGAGAAGAGTGAAGTGTGAAGAATGAAGAATCAGGAGGCAGTATCTGTTTGAGGGATACGCGCAGCATCTTCCGGCGCTGATTGAAGGTGGTCTTGACGACACGGCGGAACAACTGTTCATCGCAGCCAAGATCGGTGACTTCGTTTCGAGTCATCCGGATGACGGCACTCTGCACCTTGGGCGGAGGGTTGAAGACACTTGGCTCAACCGTAAACAGATATTCCACATGATACCAAGCCTGGATGAGGACAGAGAGGATGCCATATTGCTTGTTGCCGGGCTGCGAAGCCAAGCGCAGGGCCACCTCATGCTGAATCATCCCAGTACAACAGGGAATAAGGTCCTTGTTATCGAGCATCTTGAAGAAGATCTGCGACGAGATGTCGTAGGGATAGTTGCCTGTCAGCACGAAAGGCTGTCCGTTGAAGACTTCATGGAGATCCATGCGGAGGAAGTCGGCGGAGATAATCTCTCGAGGGATTATATTCTTCGAGGAAGGAGGAAGGAGGAAGGAGGAAGGAGATATGTTTTGCTGCTGCATATCTGCCGTTAGAGTATTCTCATTCCTCCTTCCTCCTTCCTCATTCCTCGAAAACTCATTCCTCATTCCTCCTTCCTCTTTCCTCGAAAACACAGGAAAGTTCTCTTGAAGATACACCACACTCTCGCGATCGATCTCCACCACCTTCAACTGACGGGGCTTCTCGATCAGGAACTGCGTCATGACTCCCATGCCAGGGCCCACCTCGAGTACGGGCAGGTCTGCAAAGGGTTCGTCCACTGTGTCGGCTATCGCCTTGGCAATCGTGAGATCGGTCAGGAAATGCTGACCGAGATTTTTTTTGGGTCGTACTTGTTTCATGGGTGCAAAGGTACGATTAAGTGAGCAAACCACAAAAGAAAACAATAAGTTTCTTTGTATTTTCGAGCATGAGTACCTTCGAGACACTGTCTCAGAGATACGAATAAGTGAGATAAATACCAAATAATCTTTGAGAAATCCAAACGAAAAACAGGCTGGATTCACATCCAGCCCGCCTTCTTCTATGCTTTCTCTCTAAATCATTCGTTATTTCAGACCTAAATTGATGTCGTTATTGACCTTTACGGCCTCAGCCACACAGACTGCAACGACGAATGTTACCATAAATCCTAATACCATAACTTTTTCCTTTCTCAATTCTTTATAAATGTTATCCTGTTTGTCTTAACGACGGTGCAAAGGTACGACTGTTTGCGCGCACAGACAAGATTTTGGGACAAAAAAGGAGAAAAAAAGGCGTTTCATTGACACGTATCAATAATAATTATTACCTTTGCACCAATGGAAACGAAAAACTTACTCGGAAACATTGCCAAGATTGTGCTCCCCTTTGTCCTGGGCGGTGCCATCTTGTGGTGGATGTATCGCGACGAGGATCTTTCAGTCATCAGTCATGTTCTGACAGAAGAAATGGACTGGACATGGATGCTGCTGTCGTTTCCTTTCGGCATTCTGGCCCAGATGTTTCGTGGTTGGCGCTGGAAGCAGACGCTGGAGCCGATTTTCTCGAGGAAGGAGGAAGGAGGAAGGAGGAATGAGTTTTCGAGGAAAGAGGAAGGAGGAAAGAGGAAGGAGAAATGTTCTGCGGCAGATTCTGCTAAGGATTATCCCCACCAAGGTCATCTCCTTCCTCCTTCCTCCTTCCTCCTTCCTCGAATTAGATCTTCCGTCTGCATCTACGCCGTCTTCCTCTCCTACGCCGCCAGCCTCGTGATTCCCCGCATCGGCGAATTCTCACGCTGCGCCATCCTGAAGCGCTATGACGGCATCTCGTTCTCCAAAGCCTTAGGAACGGTGGTCACAGAGCGGGCTGTAGACACGCTGATCGTGATGCTCTACTCGGGTATCATCCTGTTGATAGAGATGAGCGTATTCGGCACATTCTTCAAAAAGACAGGCACCTCGCTGGATCATATCCTCAGCGGATTCTCGCTGACGGGGTGGTTCGTGACTGCCATTTGCATCGCGGCAGTCCTCATCCTGCTACACCTGTTGCTGAAGAACCTCTCTATATATAATAAGGTGAAGATGACGCTGAGCGGCATCTGGGAGGGTATACTTTCTCTGAGAGGCATCAGGAACCTACCACTCTATCTGTTCTTCTCCGTAGGCATCTGGGTGATGTACTTCTTGCATTACTACCTCACCTTCTTCTGCTTCGACTTCACCTCCGACCTGGGTGTAGACTGTGCGCTGGTATCCTTTGTGGTAGCCAACTTCGCCGTCATCGTGCCCACTCCCAACGGTGCCGGCCCCTGGCACTTCGCCATTAAGACGATGCTCATCCTCTATGGCGTGGCCGACGAGCATGCCCTCTGGTTTGTGCTGATCGTACACACGGTGCAAACGCTGCTTGTCGTCGCTATTGGGATGTATGCATGGATGGCTTTGAGCTTTTCGGAGGTACGGGGGTACGGGGGCACGGGGGTACGAGAATAGTTTTGCTGGTGATTAATAAATAGTACTGTATGAACGACTTCTATTATAGAAAACTAGATGCTTATAACTTATCCAAGCAATTCGTTATTCAGATTTACGAGTTGCTTCGTGCATTTCCAGAATATGAGAAATACGCTCTATGTGATCAACTGAGGAGGGCAGCCATTTCCATTCCTTCAAATATTGCGGAAGGAGCTGGCAGAATGGCGATGAAAGAAAGAATCCACTTTTATGATATTGCTTATGGCTCATTAACTGAAACATTGTGCCAATTGGAAATATCAAGAGACTTGAATTACATAAATGACGAACAATTTTCTTTTCTGGAGAATATTGCATCAAGGATATCAATGACTTTGATTGCGCTAAAGAAATCATTACAAGATAAAATGAATAAACAACAATAATTATCAATCGGATGAGGTAATCTCGTACCCCCGTGCCCCCGCACCCTCGTACCCCCGATTATCCCTTCCTCGAAAACAACAAACAACTATGAGTGAAATCAAGAATCTGAACCCAACGTGCATCTGGAAGAACTTCTATGCACTGACACAGGTGCCGCGCCCCAGCGGTCATCTCGAGAAAATCCAACAGTTCCTGCTCGACTTTGCCAAGGAGGCAGGCGTCGAGGCCTTCAAGGACCCAGGTAACAACATCGTGATGCGCAAGCCCGCATCGCCAGGTATGGAGAACCGCAAAGGCGTCATCCTACAGGCCCACATGGATATGGTGCCGCAGAAGACACCTGAGAGCACCCACAATTTCGAGACCGACCCCATCCAGCCTTGGATCGACGGTGAGTGGGTGAAGGCCAAGGGCACGACCTTAGGAGCCGACAACGGTCTGGGTGTGGCTGCCATCATGGCCATCATGGAGGACAAGACGCTGAAGCACGGACCCATCGACGCCCTCATCACCGCTGACGAGGAGACGGGCATGTATGGTGCCAACGACCTGCCTGAGAATGAGTTGCAGGGCGATATCCTGATGAACCTCGACTCTGAGCACTGGGGCAAGTTCGTCATCGGCTCTGCCGGAGGTATCGACGTGACTGCCACGCTCGACTATCAGGAGGCAGACACCGACGCTGAGGATGCCGCCGTCAAAGTGACTGTCAAGGGCCTGCGGGGCGGGCACTCCGGTCTGGAGATCCACGAAGGCCGAGGCAATGCCAACAAACTGCTCGTCCGTCTCGTCCGTGAGGCCATCGAGGAGTGCGAGGCCCGTCTGGCCTCGTGGCAGGGCGGCAATATGCGCAACGCCATCCCCTTCAAGGCCGAGGCCGTGCTGACACTCCCTAAGGAGAACGTTGCCCTGCTGAAGGAACTCGCCCAGGACTGGCTCGATGACTTCACCGACGAGTACAAAGGCATCGAGACTGGCATCGAAGTGATCTGTGAGGACGTCGAGACGCCCGCCAAGGAAGTGCCTGTGGAGATTCAGGACAACCTCATCAACGCCATCTACGGCTGTCACGACGGTGTCATCCGTATGATCCCCTCCTACCCCAGCGTCGTCGAGACATCCTCCAACCTCGCCATCATCAACATCGGCGCAGGCAAGGCGTCGCTGAAGATTCTGGCCCGCTCAAGCCGTGAGGACATGAAGGACTACGTCGTAAAGACCCTCGAGAGCTGTTTCTCGATGGCAGGCATGAAGGTGGAGACAGCAGGAAGCTACGGCGGATGGGACCCCAATCCCGACTCAGAGATTCTGAACCTCTTGCTGAAGGAATACAAGGAGCTCTTCGGCGAGGACGGCATCGTACAGGTAGACCATGCAGGTCTGGAGTGCTCGGTCATCCTCGGCAAATACCCTTGGCTCGATGTTGTCTCGCTCGGCCCCACGATGAAGTCGCCCCACACCACGACAGAGCGCGCCCTCATCAAGACCGTCGAACCCTTCTGGACGCTGCTGAAGAATACCCTCGAGGACATTCCCGAGAAGTAAGGTAAACGAAAATCCCTGGAGACTGTAAATAGAATCACGCTTAGCAGTATCATCTATCTCATAAGGGAAACACCCTGGGAGGAAAGCCTCCCTGTGGTGTTTCCTTAGTTTTTTTGCAAAACATTTGGAACTTTCAGAATAAATGCGTATCTTTGCACCCAAATTGACCAAAGTATTAACAAAATTATGGACGATTACCCGGCGAATAGTAACAATTTTCAGGCCGGAGGATAGCAGGCAAGACCGCTAATCCTCTTGCCACTAAGTCATTTCTCGCGCCAACGTGCCCCCGCACCGTCGCGCCAACGAAAAAGAAAAGGATTAGCAAAATGAAGACTTTCTGGAACACCCAAGGCGGACTGAACCAACTCTCAGAGTGGCAGCCCAATTGCTGGATACAGGTGACATGCCCCACCGAAGAGGACCAGCACGAACTGGAAGAGCAGTTCAACATCCCCGACTACTTCATGTCGGACATCAGCGATACCGACGAGCGTGCCCGTTATGAGTACGACGACGGTTGGATGCTCATCATCCTCCGTATCCCCTATGTCAAGGAGATACGTTCGAGGACGCCCTATACCACCGTGCCCTTGGGTATCATCCATAAGCGCGACGTCACCATTACCGTCTGTTACTACGAGACGAACATGATGATCGACTTCGTTTCGTTCCAGCAGAAGCGCAACGAAGGGTTCACCGACTATGTCGACATGATCTTCCGACTGTTCCTCAGCAGTGCCGTCTGGTACCTGAAGCGCCTGAAGCAGATATCAATGCTCATCGACAAGGCCAAGCGTAACCTCGACAAGGAGGTGAACAACGAGAGTCTGATAGGCCTCAGCCGTCTGCAGGACTCGCTCACCTACTTCCAGACCTCCATCCGTGGCAACGAGAACCTGTTGCAGAAGCTGAAGTTCAAACTGCAGATCGACGAACTCGATGCCGACCTCATCGAGGACGTGAACATCGAGATGTCGCAGGCCCGCGAGACCACCTCGATCTACTCCGACATCCTGGAGTCGACGATGGACACCTATTCCTCTATTATTAATAATAATATGAATACGGTGATGCGTACGCTGACGTCGGTGTCGATCATGATGATGTGCCCCACGCTCATCGCCTCTTTGTTCGGCATGAATCTGGTGAACGGCATGGAGTCAACATCCTGGGGATTTGTCTTCGCTATGGTTCTTTCTGTGGCAGTTTCGGTCATCGCATGGCTCATTTTCAGGCATAAACGGCTCGTTTAGCATCTTTTAACTTTCTTTAGAGCATTTGTCTTTACTTTTTTTAGTACCTTTGAGCCCAAATGTGATGGCGCGGTGCGTCATAATAATGAATTGTGTCAATAACTGAAGTTAAATGATGGACTCTCAAGAGAATGCCCCTATCGTCGGCACAGCCGTCTCGCCAAGCGAGGAAACGGGCAACAACGAAGTGATGAAGGAAGAAGTAACCCAGCAGCCAGAGGAGACAACGGCCGAGGAGATGACTTCTCAAGTAGAAACCCCGCGCAAGGTCTACGAGACCAAAGCCGAGATTCTGGAACGTATCAGGGAGATCGCCCATGGCGACGATGCTCCCCAGAAAGAGGAGGTGGACTACCTGAAGACCGCCTTCTACAAGCTGCATTTGGCAGAGCGCGAAGCCAGTTTCAAAGCGTATGTGGACAGTGGCGGAGATCCGGAGAAATACCAGATTACTCCCGATGAGCAGGAAGAAGCCTTCAAGGCCGAGATGGTCATCATCAAGGAGAAGCGTGCCAAGATCTTCAAGGAGCAGGAAGCCGAGAAGCAAGAGAACTTGTCCAAGAAACTCAGTATCATTGAGCAGATCAAGGCCATGATCACCACCCCGGAAGAGGCCAATAAGAGCTATCAGGATTTCAAGGCCCTGCAGCAGCAGTGGCGCGAGATAAAGAACGTTCCTGCCGAGAAAGCCAGCGAGTTGTGGCGCAACTACCAGCTCTACGTCGAGCAGTTCTACGACATGCTGCGCCTGAACAGCGAAGCCCGCGAATACGACTTCCGCAAGAACAAGGAACAGAAGGAGCGCCTCTGTGAGGCTGCCGAGAAACTGGCCGAGGAGCCCGACATCATTAGCGCCTTCCACCAGCTGCAGAAACTGCATCAGGAATACCGTGAGATCGGTCCCGTGGCCAAGGAAGAGCGTGAAGAGATCTGGAACCGTTTCAAGGCCGCCAGCACAGTCATCAACAAGCGCCATCAACAGCACTTCGAGGGCATCCGTGCCAAGGAAGAGGAGAACCTGGCCCGCAAGACGGAGCTCTGTGAGAAGGTAGAAGCCATCGCCGCCGAAGAGAACAAGGGCAGCGGAGACTGGGAGAAGCACACCAAACAGATCATTGAGTTGCAGGCCGAATGGAAGACCATCGGATTCGCCCCCCAGAAAATGAACGTCAAGATCTTCGAGCGCTTCCGTGCTGCCTGCGACGACTTCTTTGGCCGCAAGGCCGAATACTTCCGTTCGCTGAAGGACACCTTCAAGGAGAATGCCGACAAGAAGCGCGCCCTCATCGAGAAGGCCAAGGCCCTGCAGGACTCTACTGAATGGAAGTCTACCGCCGACAAGCTTATCGCCCTTCAGAAAGAGTGGAAGACCATCGGTATGGTTCCCAAGAAACTCGGCGACCAGTTGTGGGAGGAGTTCCTGGGTGCCTGCAACAAGTTCTTCGAAGCCCGTAAGGCTGCCGGAGCCGGACAGCACAGCGATGAATATGCCAATCTTGCCAAGAAACGGGAAGTGGTAGAGAAGCTGAAGGCCATCACCGCAGATGCTGGCGAGAATATCCAGGAGAATGTGCAGAAACTCGTGGAGGAATACCAGAGCATCGGCCATGTGCCCTTCAAGGAGAAAGACAAGCTCTATGAGGAATACCATGCCGCACTCGACCGTCTCTATAAGGAGCTGAACATCTCTGTGGCGAAGCGTCGCCTGAACAACTTCAAGCAGAGCCTGAAGCAGGTTGCAGAGCGCGGCGAGAATGCCCTTGACAGCGAGCGTGCACGCCTGTTCCGCCAATATGAGACGCTCAAGCAGGAGATTCAGACCTACGAGAACAACCTGGGATTCCTGAATGCCAGTTCAAAGAAGGGCAGCAGCCTTATCGAGGAGATGAACCGCAAGGTGCAGAAGCTCAAGGACGATATGAATCTCGTCAAGGAGAAGATCAAGGCTATCGACGCTGAGAACAAGGCGCAGTAAGTCTGGTGATATGAACATCAACGAACTAGATAACAACGCAAAATGATTTGGAACGAAAGCATTGAATGCATGGATCGCGAACAACTTCGCGAAATACAAAGCCGTCGTCTTGTGAAGATGGCGGAGTATGTGTATCACAACACCCCCTTCTACAGGAAGAAATTCCAGGAGATGGGTCTGGAGCCTGGCGACATCAAGAGCATCGACGATATTGTCAAGTTGCCATTCACCAACAAGCTCGACCTGCGCGACAACTATCCATTCGGATTGGCAGCCGTGCCGATGAGCCAGATTGTCCGTATCCATGCATCATCCGGTACAACGGGAAAACCCGTTGTCGTACTCTATACCCGTAAGGACCTGGCCATGTGGGCAGAAGCCATCTCCCGTGCCTTTACCGCCTATGGTGCCACGAAAGACGACATCTTCCAGGTGGCATACGGCTACGGTCTCTTTACGGGAGGCCTTGGAGCTCACGACGGTGCCACGAATATCGGTGCCAGCGTGATCCCCATCTCTTCAGGCAACACCCAAAAGCAGATGACGCTGATGCACGACTTCGGTACGACCATCCTCTGCTGCACACCCTCCTACGCCATGTTCCTCGGTGAGGCCATGAACGAATGTGAGTGGCCGCGCGAAGAGTTCAAACTGAAGATCGGCGCCTTTGGAGCAGAGCCTTGGACGGAGAAGATGCGCGTCAAGCTGGAAGAGAGTCTGGGCATCAAGGCCTACGACATCTACGGTCTCTCGGAGATTGCAGGTCCTGGCGTGGGCTATGAGTGCGAATGCCAGCATGGTACCCACCTGAATGAAGACTATTTCTATCCTGAAATCCTCGACCCCAACACAGGAGAGTCTCTTCCCGAAGGTTCCTTTGGAGAATTGACCTTCACTCACCTGACGAAAGAGGGCATGCCCTTGCTCCGCTATCGTACTCACGATCTTACAGCCCTTCACTATGAGAAGTGCGAATGTGGACGTACGCTCGTCAGGATGGATCGTATCCTTGGCCGTTGCGACGACATGCTGATCATCCGTGGTGTGAACGTGTTCCCGTCGCAGATTGAGGATGTCATCCTGAAACTGCCGGAATACGAGCCACACTTCCTGCTGACAGTAGACCGTGTGAACAACACCGACACCTCCGAACTGAAGGTGGAAGTAAAGGACGAATACTTCACCGACGACATGGCGACGATGGTAGGTCTGCAGAAGAAGCTCGAAGCCGAGTTGCGCAGCGTCATCGGTCTGGGATTCAAGGTCAAGCTTGTTGAGCCGAAGGGCATTGAGCGCTCCACAGGCAAGGCCAAGCGTGTCATCGACAACCGGCAGATCTGACTATATGTATAATAAAGTAAGAACAAACACCAATAAGCATATGAAAGCAAAACAACTATCCGTATTTCTTGAGAACAAGTCAGGCCGTCTGACTGAGGTAACCGATGTACTGGGTGCAGCAGGCATCAACCTGTCTGCAATGAGCATCGCTGATAACAGCGACTTTGGAATCCTGCGCTGTATCGTCTCCGATCCCGACAAGGCCTACCAGGTGTTGAAAGAGAACCACTTTGCCGTCAAGATCACCGACGTCATCGGGTTCGTCTGTCCTAACACCAGCGGCTCTCTGGCTATCGTGCTCCGTCATCTCTCCGACAATGGAGTATTCATCGAGTATATGTATTCGTTTGCCAATGGCGATGTGGCCACAGTCGTCATCCGTCCCACTGACCTTGATGCCTGTGAGAACATTCTGGCAGCGAAGAAAGTGGAGCTGATGGCGGCCAACGACCTCTATCAGCTATAAAGAAGTGGAGAGTGAAGCGTGTAGAGTGAAGAATCGTCTGCGCTAGAGAAGTGCAAACGTTAAAAAAACACAATGCGGAAGCAAATTCTTCACTCTTCATTCTTCACTATTCACTTAAAATTAGTACCTTTGCAGCCGCAAACATCGAGGGCGCTTAGCTCAGCTGGTTTAGAGCATCTGCCTTACAAGCAGAGGGTCGGCGGTTCGAATCCGTCAGCGCCCACAACACAACAGAATACTCGACTGCAGCCGTGGAGGTTGTGGTTTTGGGTCAGGATATAAGCGCTTATAAATATTTTAGGATTAGTTTTAAGAACATGAATTTAATTGAACTGACTGCCGTCTCGCCTATTGACGGCCGTTACAGAAGTAAAACCGAACCATTGGCAGGCTATTTCTCCGAATATGCCCTTATCCGTTACAGGGTGCGTGTGGAAATAGAGTATTTCATTGCCCTTTGCGAACTTCCCCTGCCGCAATTGGAACAAGTCAACCATCAGCTGTTCGAACCACTCCGTGACATTTATCGTAATCTCACGCCTGTTGAGGCACAACGTGTGAAAGACATTGAAAAGGTGACCAACCACGATGTCAAGGCTGTAGAGTACTTCATCAAGGAGCAGATAGACCAGCAGCCGGCATTGGCTTCTCTGACGGTCTACAAGGAGTTCATTCACTTCGGGCTCACTTCTCAGGACATCAACAACACCAGCGTACCTCTGAGCATCAAGGAGGCTTTGGAACAAGTGTACTATCCGCTTGTGGAAGAGCTCATCGAGCAACTCCACGACTATGCCGAGCAATGGAAGAACATCCCGATGCTTGCCAAGACACACGGACAGCCGGCCTCTCCCACCCGCCTGGGAAAAGAGATCATGGTCTATGTCTACCGCCTGGAAGAACAGTTGCGTAGCCTGAAGGAGACACCCGTCACAGCCAAATTCGGTGGAGCCACGGGAAACTTCAATGCCCATCATGTGGCCTATCCCCAGTACGACTGGAGGGAGTTCGGCAACACCTTCGTCAGCGAGAAACTCGGGTTGGAGCGTGAGCAATACACCACCCAGATTTCCAATTACGACTGGTTAGGTGCCCTGTTCGATGCCATGCGTCGCATCAACACCATCGTCATCGACCTTGACCGTGACTTCTGGATGTACATCTCCATGGACTACTTCAAGCAGAAGATCAAGGCCGGTGAAGTAGGCTCAAGTGCCATGCCCCACAAGGTGAATCCCATCGACTACGAGAACTCCGAGGGCAACCTCGGCATGGCCAATGCCATTCTGCAGTTCCTGGCAGCCAAACTGCCGGTAAGCCGTCTGCAGCGCGACCTCACCGACTCCACCGTTCTCCGCAACGTAGGCGTACCCATGGGACATGCCCTGATAGCATTCCAGAGCACCCTGAAGGGCCTTCGCAAGCTGATCCTCCATGAAGAGAAGCTGGCAGAAGACCTTGACAACACATGGGCCGTGGTGGCAGAAGCCATCCAGACCATCCTGCGCCGCGAGGCCTATCCCAACCCCTATGAGACGTTGAAGGCCCTGACCAGGACAAACGAGAAACTGACGGCAGAGAAGATCCGCGACTTCATCGAGACCCTTGAAGTGAGCGATGACGTGAAGGAAGAACTCCGTGCCATCAGTCCATCTACATATACAGGAATATAATTAAATAAAAAACATATAGCATTATGGATTTCGAGAATAACGAAAAGAAGCAGGAAGAACCAACGCAACAGGAAGGTTTTCAGAGAGAAACAAGACGTACACCGCGTCCTCGTATACATACAGGTCAACGCCCTGCCTATGAGCGTGCAGACTACCGCCGGCGCGACAGTGACGATGACAGCTTCCGTCCCGAAGGATTCGGAGCAGCCCTTCGTGAGAGCAGTGCCCCACATGAGGATTATCGTCCCCGCAGCAGCTACGGAGAGTACGTACAGCCGCGCAACAGCTATCGCCCCCGTCAGGGTCAGGATGGCGGCTACCAGCCGCGTCAGGGAGGTTATCAGCCACGCCAAGGTGGTTACCAGCCTCGTCAAGGTCAGGGTGGCTACCAGCCCCGCCAGGGACAGGGTGGCTATCAGCCTCGTCAGGGACAGGGTGGCTATCAGCCTCGTCAGGGACAGGGTGGCTACCAGCCACGCCAAGGACAGGGCGGCTATCAGCCCCGTCAAGGTGGTCAGGGTGGTTATGGCAAGCCCTATCAGAAGCAGCAGCCTTATGGCAAGCCCTACAACCCCTACAAGAAAGGTCCCCGTCAGCATACGGCCGACTATGATCCGAATGCCAAGTATAGCATGAAGAAGCGCATCGAGTATAAGGAGGTGAACATTGATCCGAACGAGCCGATTCGTCTGAACAAGTTCCTTGCCAATGCAGGTATCTGCAGCCGCCGTGAAGCTGATGAGTTCATCCAGGCAGGCGTAGTGACTGTCAACGGTGAGGTGGTGACCGAACTGGGAACCAAGGTACTGCGTACAGACATGGTCATGTTCCACGACCAGCCCGTGAAGATCGAGAAGAAGGTCTACGTCCTGCTGAACAAGCCGAAGGACTATGTGACCACCAGCGACGATCCCCAGCAGCGCAAGACCGTGATGGATCTCGTGAAGAACGCATGTCCGGAGCGTATCTATCCCGTAGGTCGTCTGGACCGTAACACGACAGGTGTCCTTCTGCTGACGAATGATGGAGACCTGGCTTCCAAGCTGACCCATCCGAAGTTTTTGAAGAAGAAGATCTATCATGTCTTCCTTGACAAGAATGTAACCGCCCACGACCTGCAGCAGATTGCCGACGGCATCCAACTCGAAGACGGTGAGATCAAGGCCGACGACGTGCAGTATGCCAGCCCTACAGACAAGAAGCAGGTGGGTATTGAGATCCACAGCGGTAAGAACCGCATCGTGCGCCGCATCTTTGAGGCCTTGGGCTATCGTGTTCAGAAACTTGACCGCGTGCAGTTTGCCGGTCTGACGAAAAAGAACCTGAAACGTGGTGACTGGCGCTACCTCACCGAGGAGGAAGTAGACCGTCTGCGTATGGGAGCTTACGAATAATATACATTTGAAAATGAAGAGAACAAAGATTATCGATGTACTTCGATGTACAGAATACGGAAAAGATATCTGCGTGAAAGGCTGGGTGCGCACGCACCGCAGCTCTAAGGCTGTCGACTTCATCGCCTTGAACGATGGCTCCACCATCAAGAATGTACAGGTTGTCGTCGATCCGGCAAAGTTCGACGAGCAACTCCTGAAGGATATTACCACGGGGGCCTGTATCTGTGCAGAAGGTGTGCTGGTGGAGAGCCAGGGTGCCGGACAGAGCAGCGAGATCCAGGCTACGAGACTGGAGGTGTATGGTCTTTGTGACAACACCTATCCCATGCAGAAGAAGGGCCAGAGCTTCGAAGTGATGCGCAAGAACGCCCACATGCGTCTGCGCACCAACACCTTCGGTGCTGTGATGCGCATCCGCCATAACATGGCGATGGCCATCCACACCTATTTCCATGAGCATGGATTTTTCTATTTCCACACACCGCTGATCACAGCTTCCGACTGTGAGGGCGCCGGAAACATGTTCCAGGTAACCACGAAGAACCTCTACGACCTGAAGAAGGACGAACAGGGCAAGATCATCTATGATGATGACTTCTTCGGCGAACAGACATCTCTGACGGTTTCCGGACAACTTGAGGGAGAACTGGGTGCCACTGCCTTAGGCGCCATATACACCTTCGGACCGACCTTCCGCGCCGAGAACTCCAACACGCCGCGCCATCTGGCCGAGTTCTGGATGGTAGAGCCCGAGGTGGCCTTCCTCGACCAGGAAGAGCTGATGGATCTTGAGGAAGACTTCATCAAATACTGTGTGCGCTGGGCACTCGACAACTGCAAGGACGACCTGCAGTTCCTCAATCAGATGATTGACAAGACCCTTATCCAGCGCCTGGAAGGCGTGCTGAAGGACACCTTCGTGCGCCTGCCTTATACTGAGGGCATCAACATCCTGCAGGAAGCCATCAGGAATGGCAAGAAGTTCGAATTCCCCTGCAACTGGGGTGACGACCTGGCCTCCGAGCATGAACGCTACCTCGTAGAGGAGCACTTCAAGAAGCCCGTCATCATGACCGACTATCCCCGTGCCTTCAAGTCGTTCTACATGAAGCAGAACGAACAACAGGGTGAGGGTTCCGTAGGTTACAAAGGCGCCGTGGCTCCCGGTCCTACCATGCAGGGCACCGATGTGCTGTTCCCGCAGATAGGTGAGATCATCGGTGGATCCGTTCGTGAGGAGAGCTACGACAAGCTGATGGGCGAGATCAACCGTCGTGGGATGGACCAGACCCATCTCTGGTGGTACATCGACACCCGTCGCTGGGGAACCTGCCCTCACGCAGGCTTCGGCCTGGGCTTCGAGCGTCTGATCCTGTTTGTCACAGGCATGCAGAACATCCGCGACGTCATCCCCTTCCCCAGGACACCGAAGAGTGCTGAATTCTAATCACAAGTAATCATAAACAGGTCTTCAAATTATAGTGTATGAAAAAGGTATTTGTATTCCTCCTGATATCCCTTTTCTCATCAGTGCTGGCATTCGGACAGAGACTGACCGACAATCAGGTCCTGCAATATGCTATCCAAGAGAAGAAGTCCGGTGCATCTGAATCTGAGATTGCATCCAGGCTTTTGCAGAGAGGTGCTACGATGGCACAGATTCAGAAGATGCGTCGCCAATACGCTTCGCAGATGACAAGTCAAGGACTCGACAACACCATTGACAATGCCGTTGGAAATGCAAAGGAAAGAATGCGCACCAATAACGAAGTCAACGACAATGACATTGTGACTCATGAGAGAGGCCTCGCTCCTGAATATGTAGCAGAGCCGATCATTTCTAATGGCAGACGGGTTTTCGGACGCGACATCTTCAATAAGAAGTCACTCACCTTCGAGCCAGTGATGAATATCGCCACGCCACAGAACTATGTGCTTGGACCTGGCGATCAACTCATTGTCGACATTTATGGTGACACCCAGAAAAGCACGAAGCTGTCGGTCAGTCCAGATGGAGACGTGACAGTTCCCGACTATGGTCCCATACATGTCTCCGGCCTCACCGTTGCCTCTGCGAAGAGTCTCATAGCCAGCAAGTTGGGTTCTTATTATTCCAATTCAGACATCAAAGTCTCCGTAGGACAGACCCGGACTATCCTCGTCAACGTGATGGGTGAAGTCCGTACGCCTGGCACTTATACACTGAGTGCATTTGCCACAGTGTTCCATGCTTTGTACATGGCCGGTGGTATCAGCGAATTAGGTACGCTCCGTGACATCAAAGTCTATCGTCAGGGAAAACTCATCTCGACGATCGACGTCTACCAGTTCATCCTCAATGGCCGTCTGGCCGGCAATGTCCGTCTTGTTGACAATGATGTCATTCAGGTAGGACCCTATGAGAGTATTGTCGACATCGAAGGACGTGTCAAGCGCCCGATGGCTTACGAGATGCGTAAGGGTGAGAGTCTCGCCACGCTTTTGGACTATTGCGGCGGTTTCGACAGCAATGCCTACAAGAAGGCACTGCGGGTTCTTCGCAAGAACGAGAGAATGAAAAGTGTTCACAACGTCGAGGAATTCGACTTCTCAAGCTTCAAGGTTGCTGACGGTGATGTCGTAACAGTCGACTCCATCTACGACCGTTTTGAGAACATGGTAGAAGTCAAGGGAGCCGTATTCCGTCCCGGCATGTACGAGTTGGGCAACAAAGTCAGTAGCATACGCACCCTGATTGAGATGGCAGACGGTGTAACAGAAGAAGCCATGATCTCACGTGCCGTCATGCGCCGTATGAAGCCTAATCGCACACAGGAGGTTATCACGATCGACTTGGAAGGCATCCTCAACGGTTCTGCTGCTGATGTTCCCCTTGAGAATGAAGACGTGCTCTTTATCCCGACGATGGCAGAGCACCAGAACCTCCGTACATTAACCATCGACGGCGAGGTGATATTCCCGGGAACCTACGAATATGCAGACAACATGAAGATTGAGGATCTGATTCTTCAGGCCGGAGGTCTGACCGATGCCGCTTCTACCGTCAAGGTGGACGTTACCCGCAGGATCGTTGATCCCGAGGCAGTCACTGCGACCACGGAGATAGCCAAGACCTTCAGTTTCAGGATCAACCCTAACTTCGAATACGAAGCCGAAAGCGGTTTCACGCTGGCTCCTTATGATATTGTCCAGGTACGCAAGAGCCCTGTATTCCAGAGTCCCATCCGTGTAGGTGTCTCTGGAGAAGTCGCTTTCCAAGGCCGTTACACGATGGAGCAGAAGAACCAGCGTATCAGCGAAGTCGTCAAGGCTGCCGGTGGTGTGCTGCCCGGTGCCTACGTTCGTGGAGCCCGTCTGGTGCGCCAGATGTCTGAAGCCGAGCGTGCCCGCATGCAGGATCTTATCAGGATGGCCAAGCAGACAGCCGACAGTAAGGACTCCTTAAGTCTGGAACAGCTGGCCCTTGAGACGACCTACTCAGTAGGTATTCACCTCGACGAGGCTTTGGCTAATCCTGGTGGAGAAGAAGACGTAGAGGTGCAGGACGGCGACCAGCTGATCATCCCCCGCTACAACCGCACCGTCCGCGTCTCTGGCGATGTGTTGAAGCCCAACACCGTGGCCTATAAGGAGAAGCCCAACTACAAGTATTATATTGAGCAAGCCGGAGGCTATGGCCGCCGAGCCCGCAAGTCGCATGTATTCATCATCTATCAGAACGGTACCATCGCCAAGGCTTCCAAGGGTAAGATCGAACCAGGATGCGAAGTGGTCGTTCCGACGAAGGGTCCGCGCGACAACATGTCAGTTTCCCAATGGATGGGACTTGGAACGAGTGCAGCCTCATTGGCCACCATGTTTGTTAGTGTTGCAAATCTGCTAAAGTAGAAATGTTATGAACGAGGAGAATAAGTATATCGAAGAGCAGCAGGAAGAGTCGTCAATTGATTATGGCAAACTGTTCCGCGACTTACTCAAGCATAAGAAACTATTCTATAAGGTGCTTCCGATTACTTTCGTGGTTGCGGCCATCATTTCATTAAGCATTCCCAGCTACTATAAATGCGAGGTGATCCTTTCACCAGAGCTCTCCAGCAGAAGAAGCTCTGGATCGTTATCCTCTTTGGCTAGCACCTTCGGAATCAACATCTCGGGTGCGATGGGTAATGCCACAGAGGCCCTGTTCCCTACGCTCTATCCCGACCTGATGAACTCCGTGGATTTCAAGACGTCGCTTTTCCCTGTCCTTGTAACCATTGAAGGTGACAAGAAGGCAGGAGAACCCGACCGCACCATGACCTACTACGAGTATCTGGAGAACGAGCAGAAGAAACCTTGGTGGTCATATATCCTAAGTTTGCCCAGTATGCTTGTCAAAGCCGTTGTTGGCGATGAGGAAGCAGAGGAAGAGGCTGAGGCAGAGGCAAAGAAGAAACCTCTTGACCCGTTCCGTCTGACAAAGAAACAGGCCAGAATCGTCAAGTCACTCAAGAACAAGATTGTCTGTGATGTCGACAAGAAGACGATGGTCATCACCATCGACGTGACAGACCAGAACGCTCTTATCTGTGCCACGATGGCCGACTCTGTGCAGAACCGACTTCAGAAGTTCATAACCGACTATCGCACCAACAAAGCGCGTGTCGATCTGGAGCACAACCAGAAGATATGTGCCGAGGCAAGAGTCAGATACGAACAGGCTCGTGACCGCTACGCCCGTTTCTCTGACGCAAACCGCGATGTCATATCCCAGAACACCCAGACAAAGAAGGCCGACTTGCACAACGAGATGCAGTTGCAGCAGTCCATTTACCAGCAGGCAGCAGCCCAAGTACAGCAGGCAGCGGCAAGGGTACAAGAAGAGACACCTGCCTTTACGACCCTGCAAAGCGCAACGGTTCCTGTAAAAAGGGCTGGTCCGCGGCGCACGCGTATTTGCCTCATATTCCTGTTCCTGGCTTTCGTGGGCACCTCCGCTTGGATCTTCTATAAGGAAGATGATCTCAAGCCGCTTTTAGGACTCAGCTAAGACAGTCGAGCAGCAGAACGACTTCTTGATTGTCTGTGTCCATCCGTAACCATCCGATGCTATAAGACAACAGATATAGGCCCCACCCTGTCCCTTGAAGGGCGGATTGTTTTTTATTTCGGCATGTAATCCTGGCTTTGCAGGTTATAAAGGAGGGTGTGTCATAATAGACGCATCCTCTTTTTTATCGCAAAGCCCCGACTTTCTCAAGCCAGGGCTTTGTTATGTCCAAGATTTTTTTGTACCATTGGGCCAAGTTTTTGAAACATGGCAAAGATACACTTTCGTCCCTACACTACCAAGCAAATTCTGCTTTTCCGCAAAGAATCGATGAAATTATTGCGGAAGACGACCTAGTACGTCTTGTTAACGGTCTGATTGACCAGTTAGACTACAAGTTTCGTGTGCTGCAGCAGGACCTCTATTACAACAAGGAGCTGGACTATTTTGTCTGTCCCATGGGGCAGCACATGGAGGTGTCGGCACTGCGCATACTAAGACCGAAAGCGGCTACCGGATACTCACGGGTATCTACAAGGCAAAAAACTGCAATTTGAAGTGAGAATCCGTGGTGAAGTTACAACCGCTTATTCCGTTGGGGGGACTATAACTTGCGGGGGCTGGGGATCGAGGACGATGCCATCGCGGAGATGAATGGTGCGGTCGGTGACGGCGGCGAGGGATTCGTCGTGGGTGACGATGACGAAGGTCTGGCCAAACTGGGCACGGAGGTCGAAGAACAGCTGGTGAAGGCCTTCCTTGTTGTGGGTGTCGAGGGAGCCTGAGGGCTCGTCGGCGAGGATGACGGCGGGGTTGTTCATGAGGGCTCGAGCTACGGCGATGCGCTGCTTCTCACCGCCAGAGAGTTCGTTGGGTTTGTGGGAGGCACGGTCGCTCAAGCCCATGAACGACAGCAGCTCGTCAGCCCTGGTGCGGGCTTCCTTGCGCGACTTGCCGGCGATGTAGGCGGGAATCATGATGTTCTCGATGGCGGTGAACTCGGGGAGCAGCTGGTGGAACTGGAAGACGAAGCCCAAGCGGGTGTTACGGAAGTCGGAGAGGCGCTTTGAGGAGAGCCGGGTGGTATCGATGCCATCGATACAGACGGAGCCTGTATCGGGCTTATCGAGGGTTCCGATGATTTGCAACAGGGTGGTCTTGCCGGCCCCACTGGGGCCTACGATGCTCACCACCTCGCCTTTGTCGATATGGAGGTCGATACCTTTTAATACTTGTAATGAGCCGAAGCTCTTGGTTATATTTCTAATTTCAATCATATTTTAGTAAAGATAAAGATATAAGTTGGTGCAAGATATATCAGACCCCACCCCGCCCTTCGGGCACCCCTCCCCTTGAAGGGAGGGGAGCTGCTGCGCATACCAATGGGAGGGGAGGGATGCCCGAAGGGCGGTAGCCATTTTCCTTCATTTAATTACCCTTTCCTTTCGTGAATCCAACGGGAGATGCTGTCGTAGATGCTCTTCTCCTCGTGGTGCTGCGACTCGGTGAAACTCATACGGTCTTCCTTCGGATCGCCGAACTGGTCGGGGAAGACTATCATGAGGTTCTTGCCCGAGAAATGCCTTTGCAGCTCGTCGGGCAGACGCTCCAGCGCATTCTTGTAAGAAATGGTACCCTTACGGGCGGTCACAACGACGAAGAGATGGTCCTCGGAGATGTCGGCCGCCAGGCGTGGCAACTCGTTCCAGTGCTCCATCGGCGTGTACTCTGCCCTGACGTTAGGATGGCGGTTGTTGATATACTCCGCTATCAGCACCAGCGACTCTTTGCGTCCATGGAACTGTATGCGGCAGTCGAGCTGTCCCGCCAGTCGGCTTAAGCGCTCCAGCCATCGGTGGAAGCCGGGTTCGAACTCTGCCCTGGAGGGCACGGCCACCCTGATCCTGCGGAGGGTGGACATCGGCTGGACGAAGCGCGTGAGGATGATCTGACGGTTCAGGCCGTTGTAGAGGCTTTGTATGAACTCACCCCAGAAACGGGGATTCACATCGGTATGGACATGCATGCCCATGATGATCTCCGAGCAGCCGAACTCACGGAAGGCATGCTTGATGCCGTTGGCAATGTTGGTGGCCAGTCGCACCTGAGTGCGCACCGTCACCTCCGAGGCACTGGCCTGCTGTTGAAGCTGTTCCAGCAACCGCAGTCCCTGCACTCGGGCCTGGGCACTGTTCTTATCGTCGTAGACCACATTGAGAGCCACGATGTCACGCTTCAGCCGTTCGTTGCGCAAGAGCGTAGCGAGATAGAGCAGCTGGGGGGCGATATCCTGATATTTCACGCACAACAGTATCTTCTCGTCATCCTCACGCACGCCACCCTCCTCTTTCCATTTCCCACTCTCCTCTATCACAATCTTCTGCGAGGCATGTTCGGTCATGAGCGTACTGATGATACAGGTGAAGAGGATCATCATTACCACACCGTTGAGCATGTCGTCGCTAATGAGATAGGTGGCGGGGGCGACTTCGAGGCGCATGCCCACCATCACCATCGCGATGGCACCTGCTGCGTGGGCCGAGGTCAGGCCGAACATCATGTGGCCGTCAGCCTTAGACAATCGGAACATCAGACTGGAGACATAGGCCGCCAGAGCCTTGCCGAAAGTGCCGAAGAACACCATCAGCAGCACTGCCCACAGCATGTCGGCCCCAGAGAAGAGGGTCCTGACGTTGATGAGCATGCCCACACCGATCAGGAAATAGGGGATGAACAGGGCATTGCCGATAAACTCGATGCGGTTCATCAGCGGCGACACACGGGGGATATAGCGGTTCAGGATCAGTCCGGAGAAGAAGGCACCCACGATGCCCTCGATGCCAATCATCGAGGTCATGGCCGCACTGAGGAACATGATGCCTAGCACGAAGATATACTGCATGACGGCATCGCTATAGCGCCGCAGGAAATAGCGTGTCAGTTTGGGTATCAGGATGACGCTGCCCACACAGTAGGCTGCAAACTTCATCAGGAACAGGGGCCAGAACCACCAGCCGCCGTCTTTATTGAACGAGCCGGTGAGGGCCGCCAGCAGCAGCAGGGAGATAAAGAGCGATATCATCGACGAGCCCACGCTGAGCATCACGCTCGGATGGCGCTGTAGACCGTAGCGCCCAACGATGGGATAGGCGATGAGGGTGTTCGACGCCATGATACATCCCAGCAGGAACGAGGCGGCAGGGGAATAAGAGAGGACGGTCGTTGCCATCGCATAGGTGAGGATGAAGGGCACAAAGCATGTCAGCAGTCCAAACACGACAAACGAGCGTGTATTCTTCTTGACGCCCTCCATATCCATCTCGAGACCTGCGAGGAACATGATGTAGTAGAGGCCTACCCGTCCGAACAGCTCAAACGAGTTGTCACGCTCCAGGATGTTGAAGCCATACTGTCCGATCATCACGCCTGCCAGCACCATCCCGATGATATGCGGAATACGCAGTTTGCTCATCACGATCGGTGCGAAGAGAATGATCAGCAGCACCACAAAGAAGATTAGTGTGGGGTCTGTGATGGGAAAATATGAAGCCAACATTATCATTAATTTGCGTGCAAAATTACACTTTTTTATGCAATTAGTAGCATTATTCCACAAAAAGTTGTAATTTTGCAGCCCAAAAAGAGATAATAACAATTATTGTTTAATTTGGGGCTTGTAGAAATGAAAGTAGCTATTGTTGGAGCAAGTGGAGCCGTGGGACAGGAGTTCCTGCGGATTCTTGACGAGAGGAATTTCCCTATGGACGAACTGGTACTGTTTGGTTCAGAGCGCAGTGCCGGCAGGAAATACACATTCAAAGGTAAGGAGATAGAGGTGAAGCTTTTGCAGCATAACGACGATTTCAAGGATGTCGACATCGCCTTCACCTCTGCAGGAGCCGGCACATCGAAAGAGTTTGCCGAGACCATCACAAAGTACGGAGCCGTGATGATCGACAACTCCAGTGCCTTCCGTATGGACGACGATGTGCCTTTGGTGGTGCCTGAGTGCAATGCGGAGGACGCCCTGAACCGTCCCCGTGGCATCATCGCCAACCCGAACTGCACGACCATCATGATGGTTGTCGTTCTGCAGCCGTTGGAGAACCTCTCACATATCAAGCGCATTCACGTGGCTTCCTACCAGAGTGCCTCCGGCGCCGGTGCAGCCGCTATGGCCGAACTCCAGCAGCAGTATAAGGAGATGGTCGAGGAAGGCGAGGTAAAGACCATCAAGAAGTTTGCCCACCAGCTGGCCTACAATGTCATTCCCCAGATTGACGTCTTCCAGCCCAACGGCTATACGAAGGAGGAGATGAAGATGTACAACGAGACGCGCAAGATCATGCATACCGACGCGAAGTGCTCGGCCATGTGTGTCCGTGTCAGTTCGTTACGCTCACACTCCGAGTCCGTATGGATCGAGACCGAGCGTCCCATCAGCGTCGAGGAGGCCCAGGAGGCCATTGCTGCCGCCCCCGGCTGTCAGCTGAAGGACGATCCTTCCACCCTCACCTACCCCATGCCTCTCGAGACTGCCGGCAAGGATGATGTCTACGTGGGACGTATCCGCAAGGATCTCTCCGATAACTGTGGTCTGACGTTCTGGCTCTCTGGTGACCAGATCCGCAAGGGGGCTGCCCTCAATGCAGTCCAGATTGCCGAGTACCTCGTAAAGGTGGGGAATGTGAAGTAGTTTTTTGTTTACAGTTTACGGTTTACAGTTTACAGATGAATACTTCTATAGGCAGAATAATGGCTTGCAAGGTAATCAACTGTAAACTGTAAACCGTAAACTGTAAACAATAAAAAAAGAAAAGATGAAGGTCATTCCTTTTATATTTCTCCTGCTCCTTGCATCCTGCGGCGGTGGTGACGATGACGGACGGCGACTGGGAGAGAATATCGTCGGCATCTGGCAACGAGGCTGGGAGGAAGGTGATGTCGTCATTGAAGGGAACGACGAGATAAAACCCGAGAACATCACCTACGACCGTTTTGAATTCCACGACGACGGCACATATAACGGGATGGTACGAAAGGGAACCTTCGCAGCATACGACACCAGCGGAGAACTCATCTTCGAAGGCAACTACCAGTGTGACAACGACAACCTGAGGCTTAGTCCCACTTTGGGCGAAGCCACTATCGTCGCACAGGTGGATTCGTTCAGCGAACAGACGATCATCCTCCGCATCACATTGGATATTGACGTGTTCATTAAAGTGACACTGAGAAAGAACTACTCGTTCTCTACGTCAGCCTCGTGATAAGTAAAGTCCATCGTCACCTCACTATACGCTGAGAAATACCCCAGGCATCCCCCCGAGAAATTCGGCAGAGGGTTCGTACCCGTATTCCCCATGATCTGCATAGAGTACAGATAGTCGTAGGCCCGCTGGTCGATGGCTCGCAACTCAAGGTGCAGCCTGTCACCCTCATGTAGCATATCCTTGTCGTCGTCATCATTCTCACGGGCGATGGAGAACAGCTGCTGCAATTCCCCATTAGGTTTTTGGTCGTCGCGCTTCACAGCCCATCGGTAGCCGATGCCATTGCGATAGAGATGCGTGAAGTACCAGTTGTCCTGGTTGAGGATATCCTGGAACAGCAGTTCACCGACGAGGAAGCGCTGGCCCATCACCTCCTTCCACATGAAGTGGAACAGGTTTATCTCCGGCACATCCTGCATCGTAGAGGTTGACGTGAAATGCTGTCCGTCAATCTCCACGTCAATATGATAGGTCACCCCCGGCACCCCGATGGCCTGTGCCAGGTACATGCCGTTCTTGCGATAAGTAAGGTTGTTCACGCTGCCGTCGCTGCCCGTCACCACGATCTTTGCATCACTGATATCGCTGGTTGTCGAGTTGTTGCCTATATCCTGAGTCTGACTGATTCTGGCCACCATGCCGTCGTTCGACACAGAGGCCTCCACCACGTATATAGGGTCCACACTCCGGTAGCTGATGTCGATGTCCTTCTCGCAGGATGTTATGACGAGGAAAGAGGATAGTAGAAGGAGGAAGGAGAATACTCTGCGGCAGAAGTTATCTCTTTCCACTTTCCACTTTCCACTTTCCACTAAAGCTTTCATCATACCTCTTTCCACTAAAAACGAATATTAAACGCCACAGACGGTACGATACCGAAGAGCGAGTACTGCTTGGCACGAGTCTGCGACCCGTCATCACTGTCCTCGAAGTTGATGAGGAACGGGTTATAGCGGTTATACAAGTTATAGATGCCGAACACCCACTGGTTGGTGTGTTTGGCATAACGTTTCGTCCAGGTGGCACTCACGTCCAGCCGGTGATAGTCTGGCGCCCTGTAGCCATTCCGCTCAGCATAATAGTAAGTCCAGTTATCGATGATCTGGTACTTGCCGCTGGGAGCAGTGAAAGCCTGTCCGCTGTTGAACACCCATGCCGCATTGAGCATCCACCGTTTGTTCAGGCGGTACATGCCCACGATGTTGATATCATGTCGGCGGTCATTGCTGGCATCATACCACCGTCCACCGTTGACCCCGTCGATACGGGTCTTCGACCAGGCGAGGGTGTAGCTGAGCCAGCCCGTCAGCCGCCCGTTGTTCTTCCTCACGCACAGTTCCACACCATAGCTCTTTCCTTCTCCGGCCAGAGCCAGTCGCTCCAGTTCAATCTCACTGCTGAACGACTTGCCGTCGCGGTAGTCGAGCACATTCTTGATTGTCCGGTAATAGCCTTCCACGCTGAGGTCGTACATCTGGTCGGGTGTCATCAGATAAACGCCCCCACTCCACTGGTCGGCTATCTCAGGTTCCACGATATTACTGCTGATGGCATAGCGGTCGAAGGGTGTCGACGTGCTCTGGTTCCGCATGGCGTGCAGGTTCTGCGAGGTCCGTGCATAACCCAGTTTCACACTTGCCCGGTCCGTAGGTTGCCAGCTGACGCTGGCCCTGGGTTCCAGCGTGAGGTGCGTCTTCACGATCTCATTCCTACCATATTTATAATACCACGCGATATCACCGTTCTCCTCAAGGTCGTAGTAAAGTGATCCGCCAAGGGGAGAGAATGTGTTGAGTCGCAGACCCACCGAGGCCTGCAGATTATCACGCAGCTCAAAGGTGGCATTCGCCCAGGCCGTATTCTCCCAGGCGCGTCGTTCCTCCTTGTCATATTTGCTCAAGACCTGCCACTCAGCCGACTTCACGTTGTAAATCGATGTCTGAAGGCCAGCACGGATGGTGAGCGGAAAGAGGAAAGAGGCATGTGGAGAGAGACCACCAGAAGAAGGGATGTGGATAGAGAAGTCCTGGCGCAGGCTGGCCTGACGGATATGGCCTTTGTACCAGAGGTTGAAATTGAGGAAGTCCACCCCGTTGTCCGTCAGATAGTTGCTATAGAACCCGGTGGTCTGTGCGTACGACTCCCCTCTGAAGCGGTGCAGCCACTTCATGCTGAGCGTCATGTTGCTCCAACGGATATCCGTCATCTTACTCACATACGTCCGGTCGCTGCTGGTGAAGAAGGTCAGGAACATCTGGTCGCGCTGTCCCAACGACCAGTCAATCTTCGCGTTCACGTCGTAGAAGTAAAGCTTATTGTCGCGGAAGTCCTTGGATGCCTGCAGCAACAGATCCATGTACGACCGGCGGGCAGAGACCAGCATCGAGGCTTTGTCCTTCACGAGCGGACCCTCGACCACCCCCTTCGACGACAAAAGGCCGATACTCCCCCCACCGTGCCAGGACTGCTTGTCGCCAGACTTGCCCGTAATGTCGAGCACTGCTGACGAGGCTCCGCCATACTGTGCCGGCAACAGTCCCTTATAAAGGGTGGCAGCGGCCAGAGCATCGTCGTTGAAGGCAGAGAACAATCCCGCCAGATGGCCCACGTTATACACCGGAGCCAGGTCGAAGAGCACCTGGTTCTGAGCTGCCGTACCACCTCTCACCTGAAAACTGCTTGAGGCATCGCTCTCCGCCTTCACGCCAGGCAACAGCTGGATGGAACGCATGATATCAGCCTCACCGAAGAGTTGCGGCATCGATGTCAGCTTCTCCAACTGCAGCACCTCGGCTCCCGTCTGCACATTTTGGATGCGCTGCCGGGCTGAGGTCGAGGTCACCACCACCTCGTCCAACCGTTCAGTACGGATGGAGTCTTCTGCTGCCACAGGCAGAGCCAAAAGCGTTGTAAGAAGGAGGCTAAGTCCAAACATGGGTGCAAAGGTACGATTAATTTACGACAACTCAGACAACTTAGACAACAATTTTATACTACTATGTGGTCTTTTTGGGACAAGTTTTAATAAAATTCGGAACTTTTGTCTTTTATTTACGGAAAAAGTTGTACCTTTGCCCCCAACAAACAATAATCACTCAACAAATGAAGAAGTTTTTGTCTGTGTCCTTTGCAGCCGTCATCGCACTTTGTGCCTGCAACAGCGAGAAGAAGCCGTTCACTTACCGCGGTCTGTCGATGGCAATGCCCTTCGAGGCTTTCATCGACTCCCTCCAGCAGCGTGGCTTCGCCATCGACTCAGCCAAGACCGACTCAGCCTTCACCCGTGTAGTCATGGGCAGCGACAAAGAGAAGTACCGCCTGATGATTGCCCAGCAGAACGGTAAAGTCCAGGCGCTACAAGAAAACTACCAGATATCTACTAACGACAGTACACGCCGCATGTGGCAGGAGCTGCGCGACCAATTCGAGAAAGACCTTGGTGCGTGGCCTAACATGCCCAAGCACGGCGACGACCACAAAATTGCGAAATTTGATGCAGACAGTGGATTCATTACCGTTACCCTAGAGAACACTTACAAACCCACGCTAACTGTTCTCTATCAACAGAAATAGGGTAGCAGAAAGGCTGCGGATTCGCAGCCTTTCATTTTTTTCTATAGGAAGGACAGGGTGTAAAGATAGACTACCGCTGCAGGGACAGCCATGAGCGTAGAGTCGAAACGATCGAGCATGCCACCATGCCCGGGGAGGATATGCCCGCTGTCCTTGATGCCGAGCGTGCGCTTGAAGAGACTCTCCACCAGGTCGCCCCAAGTGCCGAAGACGACTACTACGAGGCCGAGGCCGATGTACTCTATCGAGGAAAGAGGAAGAAGGGAAGAAGAAGATATGATTAAAGGCAGGAGGTGGGGGATGGCCAAGGCGACGAGGACGACGAGGATGGCACCACCAATGGAACCCTCCCAGGATTTACCCGGAGAGATGCGGGGGAAAAGCTTGTGCCTGCCCAGCAGCGAGCCGCAGATATAAGCGCCTGCATCGTTGACCCAAAGGAAGATAAACACAGACAGGGGGATTGTCCAGACATAGTGTATACCTTCAGCATCCGACTGGAAAGCCAGGACATTCAGAAGCGAGAATGGCAGGGCGATGTAGAGCTGGCTCATCATGGTGTAGGCCCAGTCGTGAACGGGGTCTTCCTGTTTCAGATAGAGTTCGGCTACCATGAGATAGATCAGGGTGACAAGATAGGGCAGGAAGACTGACGGAGGTGTGAGCCCGCTACAGAAACCAGCCATTGCCAGGAAGAAATACACGCCAGCAATCGTTGAGATCATCTGGTTGACGCTGACATGCTCACGCTCGTTGACCAGTCCGGTAAATTCCCAAACGGTCATGCCCGTAACAAGGGCAAACAGGAACATCATCGCCTCCGGTCGCAGGAAGCAACTCACTATCGCGGCCACGAAGAACACCGATGTAATCGTACGTACTATAAAATTGTTCATCTTTTTTGTGGAAAGTGGAAAGAGGAAAGTGGAAAGAGATTACTCTGGCACTTCCTGATTACCATATTTATTTTTGTTTTCTAATGATTTCCTAAGTCCAGACATTACCTTAGTTAACGTCGCAGCAAGAGATTCAGCATTCACCAGTTCTGTCTCACTGATATAGCCGAGAGAATAAGAGATATCCAACTGACAAGTAACTTCCATAATAGAAGCATAGGATATTTCCAGAAAATGAATACGCTCTTTGATAGACATACGCCCCATCCCTTCAGCAATATTGGATGGAATAGAGACAGCAGCCCTACGCAGTTGATCGCAGATGGCATATTGCTCATATGCTGGATAACCCTTCAAAAGGGAATACACATAAATAGTGAACTCCTTTGCTAATTTGTAGGCTTCTAGTTTCTTGTAAAAAAAGTCAGTCATCTCATCTACTTTATATTATTCCTATTATCCATCGTTTATTTACTATTCTCCTTCCTCTTTCCTCTTTCCACTTTCCTCCAAATTCTTTCCACTTTCCTCTTCAGAAGCTTGTGCTGCAAGCTCCTTGGCACGCTCCTCAGCCATACGCTCGGCATCAGCACGCATCTGAGCCTCGAGGAGTTCCTCGGTACGACTGGTCCAGGGACGCTTGCCGAAGATCTTCTCGACATCCTCAGCGAAGATGACCTCTCGGTCGATGAGCAACTGTGCCAACTGGGCGTGACCCTCCTTGTGCTCCGTGAGGATTTTCTTGGCACGCTCATACTGTTCGTTGATCATGCGCAGCACCTCGTCATCCATGATCTTCGCCGTCGTCTCAGAATAAGGCTTCTGGAACTGGTATTCCGCATTATTGTAGTAGCAGATGTTTGGCAGCTTATCACTCATGCCGGCGAAGGCAATCATGCCGTAGGCCTGCTTGGTGGTGCGCTCCAGATCGTTCATGGCACCAG